>Ga0209348_1000208_pt1 | contig 32835 bp, 36 predicted proteins | sample ETNvirenome_2_30_FD_184065 | JGI IMG/M metagenome (GOLD analysis project Ga0209348, IMG submission 184065) | Marine viral communities from the Pacific Ocean - ETNP_2_30 (SPAdes) (version 2) | ecosystem: Environmental > Aquatic > Marine > Oceanic | place: Pacific Ocean | collected 2013-06-22
CGTGTGGCTAAGGCACTTAAAGGGTTGTTGCGTAAATATCGTTGGATATCTTCCGTAGAAGAAAAGGGAGATGCAGCGCGTATCCACTTTGGTGTTGTTGCCCAAGATATTCAAAAGGCTTTTGAGGATGAGGGTCTTGATCCGTTTAAATATTCTATGCTTTGCAAAGAAACGTATTGGGAGACAGGAGTAGATGAGGAAAGAGTTGTATACAAGACTGCAGAAGAAGCTCCTTCGGACGCGGTAGAGAAAGTTGTTTGGGCTGTACGATATTCAGAACTTCTAGCGTTTATTATTGCGGGGTTGTAAATGGCTTTTACAGATCTTCGTTTTAAAGCAGGCATAAACAAAGAAATTACTCCGTACTCTGAGGAGAATGGTTGGGTAGATTGCGATAAAATTAGATTTCGGTTTGGTTACCCAGAAAAACTAAATGGCTGGGTAAAAAATAGTGCTAGATCCTTTCTTGGTATATGCAGAGGCTTGCACAATTGGAGAGCATTAAGTGGAGAATCTTTCTTAGGTCTTGGAACACAGGTAAAATATTACATTCAAAAAGGTTTAGATTTTAAAGATGTTACACCTCTTCGTCTTACCTCTACTGGGAATGTTACTTTTTCTGCTACTAATGGATCTTCCACTATAACGGTTTCAAATGTAGAGCATCGTTGTGTTGTTGGTGATTTTGTTACGTTTTCTGGAGCCGCATCTTTAGGCGGGAATATAACCGCTGCTATTTTAAATCAAGAGTATCAGGTCACATCTGTTGTAGATGGGAATACATATAAAATATCTGCACGTACTATAAGTACAATTTCGAGTATTACTGTAGATGGGGCGTTAAGCCCAACTCTTGTAACCGCAAATAGTAGCGATACAGGAAATGGTAATTTTCAAGACAGCACCGTAGACACCACAAACGGCGATGCTACGTGTACGATGGACAGCACTGCTTCTCTTGTTGTTGGGTCTTCTATCTCAGGGACAGGCATTCCTGCAAATACTACAGTTGCCTCTATAACAGACGCTACCACGTTTGAGTTAAGCGCAAATGCAAACGCTACAAATACCAACATCACAGCGACTATCAATAGCACAGCGGCAGCGTATCAGGTTAGTGTAGGATTGAATACGGCTGTTCCCGGTACAGGATGGGGTGCTGGATTGTGGGGCGGGACTAATAACGCTGCAAATCAAACAACGCTAAATGGAGCGATTACAGACGCCGCTGCTACAACGATCACGCTCTCATCTGCTGCAAGCATTGTCGCGGGTGACATAGTTATGATTGGTACAGAGCTTATTCTTGTTGGGGGCATAAGTTCCGATAATATTACGGGATGCACTAGAGGACATCAAAATACCGTGGCCGCTACACATGCTAATGGCGCAGTAGTTCGGTTAACCACTGGAAATTCTATAGTCGCAAATGATTTTAACGGTTGGGGTGAAGGAGTAAACACTGGTGTTTTAACTTCAACATCAGGATTGCGTATTTGGTCACATGATAATTTTCAAGAAGATCTTCTTTTTAACGAAAGGCACGGTCAGATATATTTTTGGGATAAAACAAATGGTGTAACAACGCGAGGTGTAGAGCTTTCAACGTTAGTGTTTATTGATTTTCTAGGTAACACAGTCCCTTGTACTTCAGTCCCACAGAAATGCTCTCAAATATTACTATCAGACAGAGACAGACATGTCATTGCTTTTGGTGCAGATGGTCTTGGTGCCACATCTTCAACAACTAAAGGAAACGGTATTCAAGATCCTATGTTGATAAGATTTGCCAGTCAAGATACTCCCGTTGATTGGTTTCCGACAGACACGAATACAGCAGGTGATCTTCGTATTGATGCAGGATCGCAGATTGTTCAAGCTATAGAAACCCGTCAACAGATAGTAGTTATTACAGACGTTGCTGTATATGCAATGCAGTTCATAGGACCACCTTTCTTTTTTGGGATAAATCTAGTCTCATCTAATATAACTATAGCAAGCCCAAAAGCTGCAGTTGCTGTAAATGATATTGTTTATTGGATGGGTAGCGGAGAATTTTATAGTTATGGTGGTTCAGTGCAAAGAATCCCCTGCACGGTAAAAGATTATGTCTTCGATAATATAGATAACAATCAAATAGAAAAAGTTGTGGCTGGATCTAATGTTTCTTTTGCAGAGATTTGGTGGTTTTATCCTTCTAGCGGATCGACTGAGAATGATAGGTATGTCGTTTATAATTACCAAGAAAATATTTGGTTCATAGGTAATTTAGGTAGAACCGCATGGTTGGATCGCGGCGTGGGTCCGTTACCCTTGGGTACTGGTTCGGATTACTATTTGTTCAATCATGAGACAGGATCTAAAGCAGACACTTCCGCTATGACTTCGTTCATAGAGAGTGGAGATATGGATGTATCTGGTGGTGATCAATTTAGTTTCATATCTAGAGTTATACCAGATTTAAAATTCAGAGAGTCTGTGGACGATGGAGCGACACAAGTAGATTTTATATTCACCGCTAAGAATGCGCCGGGTCAAGTTGCTCAAAGCACAGAAACAGATACTGTTAATAAAACTATATCAAACAGTGTCGGTGTATATACAAATCAATATCAAACGCGGTTAAGAGGTAGGAGCTTTACTTTTAAAGTTCAATCGACAGATCTTAATGTACTTTGGCGTTTAGGCACACCCCGCATTGATATACGTTCAGATGGGAGAAGATAATGTCAATATCCCCTGTACCCTTTTTTCCTGTCCCACCACCTCAATATTCACAACAATATCTTGCTGAGATTACTAGGGCATTTGCTACGTTTGCACAGCAAATCAACAATCCTGCTTTGGCAAAGCCTGTTCTTATTGAGATTCCCACATCAGCACAAAGCGGTGATGAGGTTGGGACTGTATACGAGAGCAATACGATACTCAGGATTAAATCAGCAACCGCTGCAAATAACACAGCGGGAATACCTCTACCTCAATACACTGTAGCTTCTCTCCCTTCTGTAGAGACAGGCACGTTGATTTATGTATCAAATGGTGCAGCGGGTAGTCCTGTTGTGGCCTTTGGTGATGGCTCAAACTGGCTGCGTGTTGACACAAGAGCAGCGGTATCTAGTAGTTAGGAGAGTAGGATGACGCATTCAATAATAGATGATTATAAGGTCTTCCCAAGGCTTATGATGCTCGTGGTTACGATCCTAACTTATCAATCTGTACACTGGTACATGGGATTAGAATCCCCGACTAACGGTCAGGCAGGTCTGGTATCTGTGTGCATGGGCGCACTCACTGGTTGCTTCGGCATCTGGATGAATAAGGAGACGAAGTGATGGCTACTTTTAGCAACGCAGATTATTCTGGCCCTTTTTCAAGTAGATACGAAGAGCATCAAGCATTAGAGGGGAGTAGTGGTAACCGCGCTGCTCACACTGCAGCGCAAGCGGTACATAGTCGTGGTTTAAGGGCGCTCGAAAGACAAGGCAAAGGTCCGGGCGATACCTCCCTATATGGCACAAATGAAAACCCTATAATGCGTATGCTGAATATGCCGAAAGCTGCGCAGTTCACTGACCCCATTACTGAAAACCCTATGTACAATTACGGGATGCAGCCAAGACAAACTCCAAGTTTAGCGGAAATAGGTCCACCCAGCCAGAGAGGTATGGCTGGATCTGGAGGATTCTTTCCAACGCTTGCAGGGGTTGGCCCTGATGGTACTGCCACAGGTATTCAACAGATGGGTAATAACTACGCAGGTATAAGAGAAGCTGCGGGTATGGGGCTTGCAAACATTGCGAGCGGAGGTGCTTTTACAAGTGATCCTAATGTGAAAATACAGAAGTTTATGGACCAAGGATTTAGCCCAGACCAAGCGCGAAGGTATGTGCAAGGCACAGAAAACACCGCCGCACGTCTAAAACAAGATAAATTTCTCTACGGTGATCGCTCTAATGAAAGTGGCACTAGGTCGACACAAGAAACTGTTGCTACGGGAGATCCAGATCCAACCACAGATCCAAACTATATCCCACCTCACTTGCGTTACCTTATGAGGCAACAACAGCCTGTAACTACCATGAGTATGGGCGGGATTATGGCACTACGTCCTCAGATACAGCAACAGCAGTATGAGATGGGTAGGCAAATGGCTATGAGAGATATGGGAAAATCAGTATGATGGCATTACTTGGAAGTCTTTTAGGCTTCGGCACATCGTTCCTTCCAGAGATATTAAATTATTTTAAGGCTGGTCAGGAACATAAACATAATCTTGAGAGAATGCAGCTTGAGATGGATTTGATGTCTAAACGTGCAGAGTTAAAGATACAGGTATTAGATAAACAAGCGGACATTGAGGAAGTAAAGGGATTATACAGTCATGATATGGGACTTGATGGGGGGGGATTTGTCAATGCATTACGGGCTTCTGTTCGACCTGTTATCACTTATGTTTTCTTTGGTCTTTTTTGTGCCATCAAAATCACGGCGCTCATGGCGTTGATGAACTCAGGTGTTGATCTGGGTCGTGCGCTTTCGATGCTGTGGGACCCAGAAACTCAGGCGCTCTTTAGTTGCGTCCTCAGTTTTTGGTTTGGTGGTCGGGCGTTACAAAAATATATGAAGGTTAAAACATGAGCTTATATGAAAACATCCATAAGAAAAGAAAAAGTGGAAGAAAGATGAGAAAGAAAGGGGCTAAAGGTGCGCCGACAGCAGCCAATTTTGCAGCCGCTGCACGTACTGCTCGTAGCAAAAAGGGCGGCAAGGTAAAGAAAAAGTGATATGGGCAGCAATCTTTTTAGTATGTACAGAGGAAAATTGTATGTCTGTGGGCAGTCCTGTATTTCCCAGTAAAGAAATGTGTGAACTGTCGATTGGCGCTTATGGGGTAAATATTGTGAGGGAACGTTATTCAAATTATAATATTATTTCTTGGCGGTGTGTAAAACTTTTTGGAGATGAAACAGATGTTTAAATTAAGTAAAAGAAGTCTTAGTAGGATCGAAGGTATTGACGAAGAACTTCACGCGCTTGTGTGTCGTGCAATCCATGAAACTCCATATGACTTTGGCATCCCGCATCTAGGTGGCCTTAGAACGATAGAAGAGCAGCGAAAACTTGTAGAAAGTGGTGCGTCGAAGACTATGAAAAGCAAACATCTTGAGGGTAAGGCTTTTGATTTTATGGTGTTTCTTGGGCCTAGAGTTTGTTGGGAATTAAAATTCTATGACGATGTGGGCGATGCTATTGTAAAAACAGCGAAAGAACTTGGATTAAAACAACTGAGATGGGGTGGCGCTTGGCACATTGATAATATCTTAGACTGGGATGGAACCCTACTAGAAGCGCACAATGCTTATGTGAAGCTCAGAGTAGATCAGGGGCGGACTCCGTTTGTAGATATGCCTCACTTTGAATTGATGGATTAGTTCAATTGAACTTTTTCAAACTTGTGGTATGATTTGAGAAACATGAGGTAAAAATGCTACCATTTCTCTTCAGTTTAGGACTACCTGCTCTAGCAAGTACAGCACAACTTGGGGCTTTAAGTACTTTATCAGGCCCTGTATTGGCTGGCCTTGGGGCTGGTCTGGGTTCTTTCTTGGAGACTGGAGATATTGGCAAGGGCATAAAAACTGGCCTTACTTCTGCATTTGCTGGAAAACTTTTAGGTGGTTTGGGTGGAGATTCGGCTGCAAAAACTGATCTTGGCAAAGCACTTGGTGGTGTGAACCCTGCGACACTGCCCTCTGGACAATACGCTGAAAAGTTTGTGGGAGATGCGGCCCTTGATCCATCTGGATTCCTTCAACCTACATTGAGCGGCGTAGTGGGTCCAAAGGTTGCTGCTGGTATCACTCAGCCGGGAGTATTAAACACTGCATTTCTTGGTCAAACAGCGGCTGATTTGTACAACCCACCTGAGTTTGAAAGCAAGAAGAAGGATGAAAATCCACCGCCAGATCCATTGCCCCCTATAAGAACTTCCCGTTTTAGAGATAGAGATGAGGATGATAGTTCCTCTGAATTTAATTACTTTGATTACTATCGACCCCCTAGAGGCTACACCCCGGATTATCCTTATATGTACAACGAGGGTGGATTAGTCACGCAAGCTATGTCACCCACACGGCTTCACCCGATATTCAATCAACTTGGTTCTGGTATTGCTAATTCCTTAAATGCGCAACAAAATGAAAAAATACGTCCTTTCTTAGAAAAGGTTCAGAGTGATGCAACGGCTGAGTTTGGTGCTGAAGCTTTTGATAACACTCAAGGATCTATGTTTGGGTTAGGCGGACTTTCTGTTGGCATGCCCATGAATAGGCTAAGACCAAATATAACGCCCATTCCTTCTGATCAACCTAGTGTATCTCCATATATGAGGGGTGCTGGAAAGGGTCAGGGTTTACGTGGGATTGCCCGAGACTATGCTGCCCCCAATTATAATAGCGAGGCAGTATTGCAGGATAATATGCTACCAAGATATGAACTTACGAGTATGGCTGAGGGTGGTGAGCTTGCCAAGCAAGCTGGCATGAATGATAAGCAGGTTATTGTAGAGGCAGTAAAGGCAATCAAAGGTATGAGTCAAAATGCTGAGGTTGCTCTTGGTATATTTGTTGAGAAGTATGGTGAAGAAGCATTGCGTGATCTGGTTGAAAAGGTTCAGTCTGGTGCGCTTGATGATACCATTGCTAGATTTGCCAGTGGCGACAAGGGAATGGTTGAGGGTCCGGGCGATGGATCTGGGGAAGATGATATGGTGCCTGCCACGCTGGACGGTGAGCAAGATGTATTACTTACAGAGGGGGAGTTTGTAATACGTCAACCAACGACAGAGGCACTTGAGAGTGAGTTCGGAAATGGCTTTCTTGATGTGATCAATAAAGCAGAAGACGATGCTCCAGAAAAGTTAAAGGAGATGGTGGGGTAGTTGAGATTTAGTGCAGTACCAAAAGAGGCTGTCAAACATATATGGAAGGATGTTGAAAACCTATTAAACAAAAGCGTTGATACTGCTGAAGGCAAGATGGAAATGATCGATGTCTTAGATGGTATACTAAGTGATGTTTATGTTTTGTGGGTTGTGATGGATGATGACGACACATTAGTTGCAGCTATCACAAGTAGAATTATTCAATATCCTAGACGTAAAGGCATGGCTCTTGATTGGGTTGGTGGAAGCAAGATGAGCAAATGGAATGACATGGTTATAAGTACGATGACAGAATTTGCTAAAAAAAATAATTGCAGCCACATCGAAGGTTATGGTCGCAAGGCTTGGATCAGGGCATTAAAGAAGTATGGATTTTATCCAGAATATATTGCTTACCGAATGGAGATAGACAATGGGTAAGGGTTCACAGGCACCCGCTGGTGGCGAACAAAGAATGATTTCTCTGCCTGAGTATGCAGATCCTTATTTTAGGAGACTCCTTCAGGGTGCTGAAGAAGCTACAATGCCATATTATCCAGACGATCCTGAAAAGTATGGTGATTTAGCGGGTGAATCTACTTACGTGCCATACGAAGGAGAGAGATTAGCACGAACAGGTGAATATAGTGACATTACTGATTCCCGTCAAAGAGTTCGTGATATTGCTGATGCTGGAATACCGGGGATGTCGGAGGCTGTAGCTGCACAGAGAGAAGGCATATCTGGACTACGTAATTTGGCAGGATCTCCAACAAGCTTTACGCCTTCTCAGTTTACAGAGACTTCTGTTGATCCATATTCTGATTTTTCAGAATCACAATTTACTAGAGGTGCGGGTACTAGATTTAACTTTGATGATCCTCGACAATTTACTGGGGGCGAAGTTCAAGATTACATGGACCCATACATGCAGGGCGTTGTTGATATTCAAAAGCGTGAGGCGGTTAGGGATTTTGAGAGGGGCCAAGCAGGTAGAGATGCAGCGGCTGTAGGTGCGGGGGCATATGGTGGGTCACGTCAGGCTATTCAGCAAGGCATGGCACAAGAAAACTTACAACAAAGACTAGGCGACATACAACAAATTGGAAGTCAGGCTGCATTTGATCGTGCTATGAAAATGTTTGAGTCTGATCGCGCTGCACAGATGGATACAGAACAGCGTCGAGCAGGAGAACAGGCACGTCTTGATCGAATTGGAATTGGTGAATTAGGACGCACTGAAGCTGGGGCTGCTGCAGAAGCGGCTCGCAGGCAGGCTGCAGAGGCTGCAGAGCTTGCTAGAACCCAAGGTGTAGATGTTAGCGAAGCGGCCCGTGTGCAGGGTGCAGATGCAGCAGAACAGGCTAGGATACAAGCTGCTCAAGAAGCACAGCGAATGAACACAGCGGATTTATATCGTCAGTATATGGGTGCAGGTGCTGGCCTTGCTGGCTTAGGAGAAAGAGCAAGAGGAACGGATATTCAAAATGCGCAACTCTTAGAGGCTCTGGGTCAAGGCATCAGAGCAGAAGATCAGGCGCTTCTTGATATGGATTATCAAGATTTCTTACGTCAACAAGATTATCCAATACGTCAGTATGAAAGGTTTGCTGGTATATTAAGTGGGGTGCCAGTTCAACCTGATGTATATACACAAACTTATCAATCATATAATCCTACACAGCAGCTTCTTGGGGCGGGTCTTGCTGGTCTTGGTATGTACAGAGGCTTAGGTTACGGTGGCTAGAAATGATGAATATTTTAGAGCAATCTGAGGCACTGAAGGGCGTTCCAGAGGATGCTCTGATGAGAGAAATGCAGCAGCCGACTGGCTCTATGCCGCAGTTTCTTGTTCTAACAGAACTCAAAAGACGCAAGAGAGTGCGTGATGAGTATAATAGAAGACAGGCTCAAGACATACCGACAGTAGCTGAAGAGGTAGTGATGGGTGCGGGTATGCCACAAGATGGCATCATGCAGATGTCTAAGTCTATGGCTCCCAAAAGTTCAATTGCACAAAACACAGGTCAGCAAGAAGCGGCACCTAAAGAACCCACTATGGGTATGGCAACTGGTGGCATTTTATCTTTGGCTAAAGGCAACAAGCTTGGAAAGCCTGTAGTCTATAATGGCAAGACATATATGGTAACAGACAAGGGAGAGGTTTTTCTTAATAGAAGAAGAGTTGCTAACAGAAAGTTAAGAGATGCTGTTCGTGAGGCGGCTTCTTCTCCAGATGCTATGACAGAAAGTATAGCTCCTCTTGGTTCTGATTTTATAGAGGGAGCTTCTCCAAATGTTCCAACATCAATATCACAGGTTGATTTTGATGCTACCGCTGAACCAATAACCCCTCCATCATTAGACCCTAAACCAGAGAGTGTAGGAGAAGATGTTTTATCTGAGGCACTCAGACCCGCAGACCCGGGTCGTATAGGTCAATTAATGGACACGACACAAGCTGGGTTAGCCGCGCAGGCCGCTATGGACCCATCTATGGGGGCGCTAGAAAGCACAGGTGCAGGTCGAGCCTTGTCTCCAGAGGAGGTCTTGCAAGGCAAGATAGATGCAATGCCAGAGCAACTTGCTGACCAACAAGCGGCTGGCCTACTTGATAAATTTAAAAGTGGAGTTGCCAGTTTAGCTGATCGTTTTAGAGTTAATCCAGATCTAACTTCTAAACCTAATACAGATCAGGATGATTACATCAGAAGTAGAGCATATCCCGGACCTGCAAGTTTTGACATATCTCAGTTACCCCCAGAAGAGATACAGGGAATCGCTACTAGAAGAGGGATGCCTGAAGGATTTTCAGGAGATCCTAGATTACAAGGTGGTATTGTCGAAGAGATGCGCGGCACTGGAATGCCAGCGGCGGCATCATCAGCGGTCGCTCTTGAGCTTGGCCCCCAAGTAACACCTAAGTCTCAACAGGCTGATGCAATAGATTTTTCTAATATAACTGCATCCCCTCCAACATTAAGTCCTATGGAAATTGCAGCCAGAAGAAATATCGCAGAGCAAGAGGCGACATTACCTCAAAGACCTTTGAGTATAGATGCAACCCCTCCGGGGTTTGGTGCAGAATCAATACCTAGAGCAATAGGCACAGTTGGATTTGGATTCGATGATTTAACTGCAAACGACCGTCGTCGCAGACAGGCTGGTATCAATAGAAGAGAAGCCGAAAGCAGAGATCTAACAAGAATGCTCATGGATAATCAGCAATCTTATCAAGATGCTGCATTTCCTTCAGAATTAACAGGCATACAAAGAGCAAATCAAACTTTACTAGATGCAGCATCTACAATTGGTACAAGTATTTCTAACTTCGTTACACCAGAAGACAAAAAAACACGGATTTTAAAGGATAAAAGAAAACAGCTAGGCAAATCTATTTTGGCTGGCAGGGCTGGGACACAAACAGGAGATGCAGGTCCTTCAGATTTTGACGAAGCTCTAAGTGGTAGGCCCGGAATTAGATCTAACCCTATAACGGGTGCTCCGGTGTTAATTGAAGGTTTCAATAAAGCATTTACTCCAGAAAAAGGTGGACCGCTATTTCCTGATGGCTCTGCAGGTGCAGAAACAACAGATACATCTCTGCCAATAACAGGTGATTCAGATCCAGATATTACCTTTGATCTACCTAAGCCTCAAGAAGAGAGACCTAATATTACCTTAGATCCCAGCACATCAAAGGGAGACCCTGATGCGATTGATCGCACTACTCCTGCCAAGCCTAGCAGTCCCAGCAGAACTAGAAGCGGCACTAGCGGTACTGGTGGTAGCCCTCTTCGTTCTCGTATTGAAGAGCTTATTGCTGATCGTGAGAAAGACAGAGAAGCAGATAAGTGGATGGCACTAGCCCAAACTGGTCTTGCATTGATGGCATCTAATAATCCAACCCTTGGTGGCGCTATTGGTGAAGCGGGTCTGGTTGGTGTTGGAGCCATGAAAGAGGCTAAGTCTCAGTATGACAAAGACATGCTGGAGCTTCTTGGCTTACAGGAAGAGATGCGTCAGGCTGATCTGAGCTATTCTTCTGCATTAGCTAAGGCAAGTCAAAAGGCTTTACCAAAGCCAAGAACTCCCGCTGAGATAAATGCTTACTTAGATTATTATCGGGATATAGAAAGAAAACTTGGAACGGTTACAGAGAAAGATCAATTTGGTATAGAGGTCAAGACGTTTGATCCTACAAAAGTTCCCCAAGATATAAAGGATGAAATCTTTAGACTTGAGGAGCAATATAAGTCATTGTTTCCAAGTGCTACAGTAAATCTAGCAGATGTTTAGGAGTGTGCTTTGGGTATTATACAAGTTACTGGTCCGGGTACAGGTAGAAGTTATTCCGTAAACATCTCTGGTGACACTCCGACAGAGACTGAACAAGCTAGAATAAATCAATATGTTGCCCAACAAGAGGCAAGATATTCTTCCTTCATGCAGAGATACGAACAAGACGAGCCAGAAGAAGTTACAGAAGAAGAGAAAGCAGATGAAGAGAGGGGTGGATTCCTCTCTGCTGTTGGCCTTGGTATTGATCAACTTCAAAAAACTTATGGGTCTACCGTAGAAGGACTTGGGGAACTCACTGGAATACAGGGTCTAAAAGACTATGGTAACAGTGTCATTGATGCTAATGAAAAACAAATTGCAGAAACCGCTAGAGAGCTAACTCGACAAGAAGACGTTGACACATTTGGAGAGGCAAAAGACTTTTTCTTAGAAACAATCGGTCAACAGGTTCCGCAACTTGGTGTTTCTTTAAGTGGCGCTGCTGCTGGTGGCTTGGCTGGATCATTTGTTCCTTTTGTTGGAACAGGTGTTGGGGCCGTCATTGGTGGTGTGCTTGCTAACATTCCATACTTTTATGGCGACAACCGTGAAGCTCAGAAGGAAGCGATTGATCGTGGTCTCCGATCTGAGATGAGCGAAGGTGCTGCTATTTTAACTGCAATTCCACAAGCAACTTTGGACTCTATTGTTGATAGATTGCTTATTGGTAAGATTCTTAATCCTAAAGCCGTTGGCGCAGGTGGTATCCTTACGAGAGCTATAAAAGGAACTAGCGTAGGTTCTGTTGTTGAGGTGCCTACTGAAATTGGTCAAGAGGTTCTAAACAGATATCAAGCTGGTCTTTCTATTAATGATGAAGAGGCTCATGAGGTTTATAGAAAGGTCGCAGTAGCTGCATCCCTTACGGGTGGTACTCTTAGAGGTGCTACAAATGTTCTTGCAGGTGATACAAGGGGTACTGAAGAAGAGCAAAAATTTAGACAACTTGCTGAAGATCAAGAGGAGGATGTAGCAAGACTTGCTCCTGACATAGAAAGATTAAAAAGCGAGAAACTTGTCCGCGACGCTGGCTTAAAGATTGCAGAAGCAGCTACACCATCAGAGACACTGGCACTCCCATCTCCAGAAAGTATTCAAGAAACAACCACAGAGGCTGAGGTCGAAGGGGATGTTGAGGGCAGCGGCACAGACCCCCAATCAGAAGCCTTGATGTTGGCGCAAGCAGGAAGGGAGATAACTCTACCGTACAACCCAGTCCCTCTGAATACACTTGATGTAACTGAGCGTGAAGCAATCAGAAGAACAAGGGCCACAAAAGCTACGCAGAACATTGATACCAATCTGCCGCCATCAGAGTACAGGCAGCTTTCTAGTCAAGCTATTAACACACCAGAGATACAGTCAGCGGATGCAACTTTAGAGGAGATACGCATTACGCTAGGTGATGATGTCGCCGCAAGAGAGGCCGCAAAACAAAAGCCAGTTACTGGTGGTGACGCTAGATACCAGCCTGTAGATAATAAATTATTTACACAAGATCAGTATAACAAAGCCGTTGAAGCTGTTAAGGCAAGAAGAAGATACACTCTTCCAACAATATCATCTGCTATACGCAGCAAGGATTTTCCAAAGGTCCCTCTCTCTACATCAAGGGCCATTAGAGATGAGATGGTTAATCGTGGTGTCATTAATAGAGATGATTCATCCAAGACCGGGTATACAGTTAATCCAGACATTGAAGCTTTATCTGATGAAATGGCATCCTACAATAAGACGCTTAGTGAAACAGAAAAACAGATAGAGAAGCTGAAGTTTGATAGAGTAGGTGCGCTTGAGCAAGCTCGTAGAGAGCAGCAAGACACTACCCTTGATGCAAAAGAAAGAAATAGTAGGGTTCTAGGCTTTAATAAATTAGCTGACGATCTTGAAGGTCAAATCTCCAAAGCTCAAAGGGCAAGAGCAGAAGTAAAAGACAGATACGAAGGCGGTCCAACAAACAAGATACCTACAGCAGAGACACCTAAAGCGGTGCGCTCTTCTGAGATTTCCTTCGATCAAGAGAAAGCAAACGAAGCTCATGTAATATCTAAGAAAGCAGAGAATGCACCACGCAGTGAAAAATTCAATGCGGCACAAACTAGAGTTATTGGTGCGCTTGAGAATAGACTAAAAAACCTTGGCCTTTCAGACGTTCAACTTGTTGCGAAAAGATTAATTGAACCTAAAAAACTTACTAAAGATGGTCAGTACATAGAAGGCTCTTTTCAAAACAAAGATGGAAACAGAATTATAGCTTTGTCTATGGAGCTTCCTGATCAATCACAAATGGAAAGTCCACAAGCTCAATTTGAAGCACTGAAAGGTGTTTTGAATCATGAAGTAATTCATGCCTTAAGGAATTTAGGTGTAATAAAAGAAGCAGAGTTTAGAACATTAGTTAATGCTGCAAAGAAGCGTAAATATGTACACATAAAAAAGGGCAAACCTGTTACCAGAAAGTATACGTATTTTGATAGAGCGGAAGCTATGTATAAGCCTATGGGTTTGAACAAGGCTGGCATTGAAGAAGAAGCTGTTGCAGAAATGTTCCGCGATTATGCAGATGGCAAAATAGAAATTATTGGAAAGCCACGCAGTCTCTTCAGAAGAATAGTGAATTTCTTGTTTGGTGTAAAAGATGCAAGTAGGGATGCTGGCTTTGCGGGTGTCTCTGATATATTTGATGACATTAAAAGTGGTGAGGTTGGAAAGAGGGAGAGAGTTGCACCTACTGAAAAGATCGATACTGATCAAGGCGATGTAGAAAAAGACTCAATAAAGTTTTCTACTAAAGCATTCTTTCCAAAGTTGAATATGGCACCAGAAGGATCAAGGGCGCACAAGCTTCCTCATCAGCTTTTGGTTAAAGGTATGGGAACTAGACCATCTGTAAAAATTACTCAAAGCTATACGCCACAAAATGCTGCTGCGAACAATAGTTCAATTGAACAAATTATAGAGCGCCATCCTGATGCCATGATGTCGGAAGAGAATTGGATGGAAGCGATGCAGGATGCCTTGGGTGGTGATTTCATACCTGCCCCACCTCTCGTCGCCATAGAATATTCTAAATCTCCAGAGCGCATGGCTGAGAAGCTCCAACAACTTACTCCTGAATTAAGGAGGGGTGTAGATGAGGGGTTTGAATATGTTGATCAAATAAGAAAGATTTACGAAAGCGGGGAAGCGCAGCCTCGCATGACGATGGACTTGTTTGTTTGGGGTATATTATCTCGTGGCGCTGGCCCTGTTCAGCAAGAGAGCGCCTTCATTGATATTATTGATAAGGCATACCCCGCCCTTGAGAAGGCGGTCAGACAGCCTCTGACTGATGATGATGTAGACCTTTGGATGACAAGTATTTCAAAAGAGATTCCAGAGGGTTCTCCCGGTAAGCAGGTGACGATGAACGTCAATGCTGCAGGTAAACTCGTAAAAGCTATGTCGCAGTTTTCTGGTGATACAAACAGGACTGTCATTGACCTTATCCACGAAGGGATGTCAAATCCAGATGTATCTGCGGCAGATATAAGGGAGTTATTTTTATCAGCGACTAAAGGCGCTGGAATAGACAATAAGGTTTTATCCTTCATTCTCCTTGTCGGTGGTAAGGATGATGTCTTGGTGATGGATAGAATACAGGGACGTCACCTTTGGGATGATGGCAGGTATGGCGGTGCCAACATCTACGATGGCATAGGTCCAAACAAAGAGGGGTTGTCAGCTATTGTCCGTGGCCCACGCGGTAACTTAGTAACTCGTATTCTTGAAGATGGGATGAGAAGAAATGTTAACCGTGCATATGAAATGGTTGGCAGACCACAGGATGCCAGTTTAGGGCGTTGGCACTGGGAGACTTGGGTTATTGAGGGAGAGCAGGTTGTTAATCACGGCACTCTTCAAGCTGTTATCAATGGCTCACCGATAGGGACATCTGTTACTGAGGGTAAGACAGATACTTTCTCATCTGGAATGACATACATCAGGGGAGAGAATGCTCCTGTTGTGGAGTATCCATTATCTGATGAAACTTCTGTATACATGTCACCTGCAAGGATGAAAGAGTTTGAATCTTACATCCGTAATCCCAAGAATGGTATAATACCTAAAGGCTTTAAAGTTACTGAAAGGGCTGATATACCTTGGTACACAAGACCAGAAGTAAATAGAGAAAAGTTAGATCAAGCAGCAAGAGAGTTTGAAAATGCAAAACCCAATGGATCAATTCTTAGGCGCGATGAGAGGTCTGGAGAAAACAAGGACGCCTCTAGACGGGGAAATTCTTCCATCGACAAACGATACAGCCTCGGATTTATCAGTGAACCCAGCAGAAATGTCACCCAAAGAGATGGCAGAATGGTGGCTGGACGAGTCGATTTCAGAGGAAGGAAACTAAAACCATTAGCTCAATACGGTGATGATAGTAGACCTGTATATGAGATAGCTGATCCGACAGTATTTACTGAAATGATACAAGCAGCCAAGAGAGAGCTTGGCCCTCTTGGACCACAAGTTACAGACTATACAGAAATGGGAGATAGCTACAGTGGTAAGCGCCTGTTTCTTTTTGACAATGGATATTCTGGTTTCGCTCTGAATGGCAACGATATTATATCTGTGTTCAGTGTACCCGGACCTGCACCGAAAGGGGCTGTGAAAACTCTTATGCCTATAGCTATAGAGCAAGGCGGCGAGAGGCTGGACGCATTCAATACATTTTTACCTTATGTTTATTCTAAGACTGGATTTAGGGCTGTAGCAAAGCTTCCTTTCAGCAGAGAGTATGCTCCAGAGGGGTGGAACTATTCTTATTATGCTCAGAGCTTTCCTGAAACGAATGGTGAGCCTGAAGTTGTTTTCATGGTCTATGATCCAGACAATGCATCAAAAGACACCACGGTTCTCATTGATGATTATGATGTAGGTTCTGGACTGCAGGAGAAAGCTCTTCAGCAAAGAGGTAGAGATGAAAGTTCAATTGAACCATCTGCTCAAGATGATCTTCCCGATGATGTTAAGCAGGACATCATGGAAGTTATATCTCAAGAAGATATTGTGGAGACAAAGCAGTTCTCTGTTGCGCCATCTAATCCCAATCAGATTATAGCTGCACCAGTTAAAAACAAAGATGGCACCACATCTCCGATATACGGATCGATCATGGATCGTGGCGAATTGATACCTGTTATATTGAAGGCTGGCAATCACAGGGATTTGGATGATGGCACTGCCTTGGGTGCTGGTCTGTTTCATATTCAGCAGCGCGGTCATGATCGTGAACTTATGCGCTTCTCAAAGTATAGGAGCGCTACACAAGCAATATACGACACGCTGAGGAAGTATAAAGATCAAGGCTATGATGATGGCCCGGACTTAACTGCCATCCCACAGGGGCGCGACAGGCTTGTTCTGGAGTGGAGAAACAACGTACCGTATAGTGCGCCCCCTCTCAATCTTGTTTTAGAGAAGAAACCCTTGGGTCAAGGCTCTGTGTATGAGGTTGTTACCTTCTATCCTGATCTTCAAAAGAAAGATCGTGCCGTTGTTGATGGAAGAGCGAGATACAGTGTGGCTCCCGTCTCTACTAAAGACACTCAATTGGCTACAGATGTAGAAGATAAAGAATATAATCTGAGTTATGCAAAGGCTTCTGACTTCCTTGCTAAGGGCTTAGGCTTTGTGATGCCTTCTGATAAGGCACAGGATACAGCCGACAATATTCTTCGTAAATTTCAAGATGCATTTTTGCCAGTAGGCAGAATGATACAAGAATTAAATCAAGCTGGCTTAAAAATCACAGATGCTATGGACACTTATCTGAAAGAAGAGTTGTTCCATCGCAAGACAGCCAATGAAATAGAGAAGCGTCAGAACACTTTATACAAAGATGTTACAGATGCTGGTGAAAAATTAAATATATCTGAGGCAGATGTTGACGTCCTCAAAAGGCTTTCTCTTTTCTTTAAGCAATCTATAGAAGCAGGGAAGAGCGTAAGGCAATCAGCTATTGATGCATATTTGTACGCATCTCATGCAGCGGAACGTAACTCATATATCCAAGCAAATAGAGATGTGAATAATGACACAGGATCTGGCATGTCTAATACTGAGGCCAGTGATATACTCAATTGGTTTTCTAATTTAGATAACGATAATGTAACTGCAATAACTGATTTAGATTCTGCCGTGAAAGCAATCATTGCAGACACAAATAAAGTTAGAATTGACACTGGCCTTATCCCCCGTGACTTTGTTGAGATTGAAGATGAGAATGGTGACATTGTTCCAGTTGCAAACTATGAAAACTATGTCCCTCTGCGTGGCATGTTCGATCCAGAAGGAGATGAAGATTTAGGGTCGCGTCCTTCTGCTGGTAGTGGCTTTGCTGTTCGGGGTCGTGAGGACAGAAAAGCAAGGGGTCGCACCCAGCAGTCAGGATATGCTCAAGACGTTCTTGCAAATGTTCTTTTTCAAAATCAAAACGCAATAATTAGAGGTGAGAAAAATTTAGTTGGTCAATCTTTTTTGCAGTTAATGCGTGGGGATGAAGAGACAGGCACTAGTCTTACAAAAAACTATGGTAGAATATTAAAAACATTACCTCAAAGCAGGGTCAGTGGTGTCAAAGATGGTCAGCCTGTCATGCGCTTTCGCGCTAATTTGCAGAAGGCCATAAATGATCCAAACATATTTGTTGCAAAAGAAAACGGTAAAGATGTTTTTGTTGAGATATATGATGATCGTATAGCCAAAGCATTAAAAGGTGATACAGGTCTTGGGGCATCAAGCTTTGAAACGATTATAAAATATATGGGAAAGATCAATAGATATCTTTCCAATATTAATACATCTTACAACCCTGAGTTTCTCATAACCAACATGGTTAGAGACCTTCAAACTGCTGGCGTTAATATTAATCAATTTGATGAAAAGGGATTAACAACTTCTATAATGAAGGGACTGCCAAGTGCGCTTGGGGGAATAAAGAGAGCCATAAGAAATGGTGACGTAGATAGTGAATGGTCTAAAATATATATGGATTTTGTAGATGCTGGAGGAAAGAACGCCACAAACCAAATGAATACAGTTGCTGATCAAGCTGCAGGTTTAGAAACCCTTTTAAATGGCATCGCTACAGATGGAGCCAAAGGTAAGATTGGTTTGATGGGCAGTAAGTTCATGAAGCTCGCTAAATTCATGGAAGATTACAATACTGTTGTTGAAAACGGCATACGTGTGTCAACGTATCAAAGCTTGCTGGATAAGGGATTTAGCCGTGAACGTGCAGCTCAAGCTGCTGGAAATGTTACTGTAAACTTCTCAAAAGGTGGCGAGTACAAGACATTCATGAACTCTATGTATTTGTTTTACAATGCAGCATTGCAAGGTTCATTTGCACTTTTAAATGCGGCACTAAGATCAGGTAAGGTTAGACGTCTTTGGATGGGTATTGCAGCTATGGGCGTTATCCAAGACCAACTTAACTCTGCGATATCTGATGAAGATGAAGACGGTATTCTACAGTATGATAAGATACCAGACTACATAAAAGAGCATAACTTCATACTTATGGACCCAATGAACCTATTCTCTGATAGAGGGTACTTCGCACTGCCTATGCCATATGGTTTGAATATGGCTCACAACTTAGGTCGCGCATCTAGCTCCGTTTTAAGAGGGCAGGATATTGGAGATGCTGCAAACTCGATAGTCGGCACAACTATAGATACGCTCAGTCCGATAGGTGGCATATGGGAAGAGGGCTTTTTGGATGCTGTATTCCCAACGGTAACCGATCCTATTATAGACATTTATAAGAATGAAGATTTTGCAGGTAGGCCAATATACAAGCAGGGATTTCCCGGTGACAGGACTCCAGAAAGTCAGATGTATTGGTCAACCACATCTCCTGTAGCGAGATGGGTTTCATCAAATTTAAATTCTTTAACAGGTGGAACCCAAGCAACTGATGGATTGGTTGATATATCCCCAGATAAGTTTGAATATTGGTTTGAATTTTTGACTGGTGGTGTTGGGCGATTTGCGTTGAGAACTGCTGAACTGCCAGTAAGAGTTTATGAAGAGGGTTTAACTGAAGATCTTCTTGGTGAAGTTCCTCTTGCTAGAAAGATCATAGGTAGCGTCACTGATCGTCAAGACCTTGGAACATACATAGAGAAAAGGGATAGAGTTCTTCGTGCTTTTGATGAATTAAAGGACGCAACGGAAAAACAAGACGCACAAAGGGTTGCTAAAGCAAGACGTAAATACACAAATGAAATAAAATATATAGCACTTGTGAGGAACATAGAGTCAGCAAGAAGAAGACTCGCTCGTCAAATAAACCTTGTAAAAGACAATGAGAGAATAAGTGACGAGCGCAAAAAAGAGCTTCTTGATCAACTTGAAGAGAAAAGAAACCGTATTGTTTTAAGAGCTACAAAGTTGATGAAAGACTTTAAATAGTTCAATTGAACATTTACTCTTGAGATAGAGAAGATTCCTTTATCAGGATGTATTGAGCAACTCTCTTTTGACCTACACGATCAGTGATTATTTCATGCCCACTATCGCGTAAGTCTTTTATCCTAGCAGCCAACCGATATATTCCTAAATATCTTAGGGCGGTCATAGGATCAATGCGACCATGCTGACGCAAATGGTTGAGAAGTGTAATGTTCTGATTTCCCATGATTGTTCTCCTTTTTTATCTTTTGTCATCGATCCATTCTTTGATCTCTTCGGACTTCCATCGCAATGTTCTCTCGCCAAGATCAATAGGTTTTGGAAAGTCCTCATACTTCTTTCGGATTTTGTAAAGCTGCGTTCTTGAGATCGATAATAGTTCCTGTAGATCACTTATAGTTAGCATTAACTTTTCCATGCGATAAAGTCCTTTCTTAACTGCTCAAACCACTGTCGAGCAAAGTCATTGCTCCTTAGTTCCTTTCTAGATTTGATGCCGCATATGTGATACACAATAGCTACAGCATCTTCTTCATTATCGACAGTAGCCTTGCCATCCCATGCATCCATTTGGGTTTGCTCAAGGAACTCCCAAAATGATTCGTTACGACATAATAGACCTGCAGAGGAGACCATCTTTTCTATGCGCTTCTGATCTGCCCTGACATCTGGCTGTTCAAAGTCATCAATCTTCTGCATACCAACCATGTATCGTGACCCCACCCAGTCTGTGTGTAGCTCTGGTGGACAGTCATTTGGATGGACACTTAGCCTAAGAATAATCCCATCTCTGTTTTGAGACATTGATACTTTTACGGCCTCAAACCCCATTGCTGTATTTTTTATGTCCATTTTCTTCACTATCCTTCTTTTAATTTTTAAATTTTGTCTGAGAGACTTTAGAAAAAAAACCTTTCTTTCTAGTTTTCCAATTATTTTTAGAAAACAATTCTCTCAACTTTGGATTGTCTATAAGGTCTTGCTTTACCTGCTTTGCAAATGCTTCCCTATATACATCCTCGAACTCTTTCCTATGAGGGATCTTCTTCATTATATCTCTCCCAGTTTCTTTCAGCCCACGCTTTGGCATCTACTCCAGATAGATCCCACCATGTACGCTCATCTCCAAAACGGTGTAATTCCATATGGCACTCATGGCACAGAGGCACGGCCCAATTATCTCCCGACTTCATGCCCACACCACGTTCCCCCACATGTTGAAGGTGGTGCGCCTCTGCGCCACGACTGCACACTAAGCAGGGTGACCCCCGCAAAGCTTTTAAATACTTCCCACACTTAATCCTAACTTGTTTGGGAGATCTTAAGTGTGGGAGCTTTTTCATCAACATTAAACAAAATCTTCTGTCGTCAGAACGGTATCTCATCATTCGCTGGAGCTACGCTTGGCTTACCCATTGGAGCCTGACGAGCCATTGGAGTGGATTGTTCCCTGCGATCTCTAAGAACAGAGCCGCGTAAAGACATGAACGGTCTGTTATTTTTAGAAACCTTTTTCCAACCGGCGAGATCAATCTTTGGATGCTCTACACCCTCTTCGATCTGACGCATAAGATCATGAACAACGTCATGCTCGACTGCTAGGTTACCAGTGTAGTCTGGCTGGGTAGGGGATTGCTTTCTGTCATTCGTAAAGAACGCCCCTGATGCTGGATAATCTGCCATATTACTTTCCTTTCTGCATCTCTGCTTTTTTGGCACTTAACTTTGCAATTACTTCTTCATACTTGGACAAGGCATCAGACTGCGCTAGATCAAATGATTTCTTGTTCTTGCTGTAAAAAACATTCAATTGGCTCTTAGTCTTTGCCGTATCGATCCAAGCACACATGATAGTTGCCCAAGTTTCCCAATCACTGAAAGCTCTAGGCTCTTTGTCTTGGGGTCGATAGGCGAATGTATTTCTAACATACCCCAGATCTCCCTCAGAGGGACTGAGAGGGGCGGCTGATTGCGGTTCTTTCTTTTTGACTACTGACATAGCTCCATTTTTTACAGGCTCTCTCCGCGGCTCTCCGTTGCTCTCAGGCAGATCCTCACCTGCATAGATGTAATGACCCAGTCCGTGGTAACTGATTGCTTTTGCAAGACCACGCTGCATCGCCGTGTTTATTTGGAATGCATCTGGATTTTGGATTGCCTTGTTTCGATAATCCAAAACGGGAAAAAGTTCAGTTGCACTTATCTCCTCAACCGTGACTGTCACCTGCACATATGCGTATCCGTTGTCGTCTAGGATGTATGGCATCCCATTTAGCTGAATATGCTTCTCAAACGTGGCGCTTGGGTAGTGCTTCTTCAGAACACCCCATGCCCATGCCCACGATAGATAGGTCAATCCATTTTTCTTCTCTGTCTTATCATTGACATCAATGTTAGACAGGGTTTCCCATACTGTACTCATATCTTATTCCTTCTCTGATCTTATTTTTTAAGTGACACAGGTTTGCTCCTGTACCTTGATAGTTCTTTTTTCCATTTTGGGGCTGGTTTGGAATACGGAGCAGATTTAACATCAACAATCTCAATATTCTCTTCCTCTAACAGAGTATCCACATCTAGTTCCCACCGATTACGCTCTTCTTTTTCCCACTCAAGCAGAGGCGCAATCGTAGCGGGATGTCTCTTTTCTTCCTTCTTTTCCTCAATGCCTATCTTCACAATATGTTCTAACTTTTGGAGTATGCGAAGTTCTTTTTCACTTATTTTAAGTGGCCTAATCTCAGAGTAGTCTAGTACAGCGCATGGAAAACGATTGTGCTTATCGTAAAATTCTTTCAGTTCTCTGATCTTAGAAAGCTCTCTACCCACAGTTGGACACATGACATGATCACCATAGTAATTGGGGATAGGATAGTCGGGAGTATCTTCATCATCAGTCATTTTTATCACTCGCAAGATCCATCGCATGTGCCAGTAAGATTGGCGCTATATGTGAATGTATAAACCATTCTTCAACGACTGTCCCATCCTCAAGAATCTTAAAATTATCCTTACCAAACTTACCGCCGTTCTCTCTCACGACCTTCGTTATCAAATCACTTACGGCGTTTATTTTTTCATTTGTGTTCATTTTTTTTCCACCCCTTGTATTGCTCACAGTATTCTGAAACAGCGCAATAGCTTGCACATCTTGTAAGCTCACCTTTACGATGTTCGATCTCATAACTTTCTTTGTGTCTGGCTTGGCCCATTGCTCTCAGTGCAGAGTTTTCATTGGCGTGTTTAACAGCCTCTTCTTCGGAGTGATGAACTCTTATCGCCCTCTTCTGACCCTTCTTCTTCACGGCCCATGTATCTGGCTTGGCCCATTGCTCTTCTGAAGAACAGAGCGGAAGCCTATCATACATATCAAAATTTATTTGAGCTTCCTGATGGATGAGAAGACGATCAGCAACGTACTCATCACGATGCTCCCACAGGGGAAGCTCAACCATTGTTATGGGTGATTGCGGGTAATCTGCATCAAACTCAGCCTTTTTGCGTTGCCAATCTCTAAGAATAGCACAGATACGAATGCTGCTGACCTCAGTTCCATTGAACTTTCCCTCTTTGGAATTTTCAACGAGCCAAGCATATACATTTTGCTGCCGCTCCCACTCTTTTTTGCCAAGGATGACAGACCAAACGGAAGTAACCTTGTAGTCCGTGATCTGCAGGGTGCCATCAGGTAAAAGTTCTTGATGATCTAGCTGACCAGACAAAGTCCAGCCACCAATGTCGGCGTACAAACGCTCCTCTACTATGACGTTGTCATTTTCTTTGGTGGTTTCGAGAACACGATGCACAGCGGTGCCAAACAAAGCCCAGACCATGTCAGAAACATCGACATCGATCTCATCCGAATGATGGCTGCGTAAAATGTTGATGCGGGGGCTGTCGATTAGCGTTGTGACGCTGATATCTGACGCACCTTTGGTGTACTTATCTGCCCTAGCAAAATTAGCTATGGGTTCGGGCAAGCCGAATTTGTTTGTGATTACCATTGTCTTCTCCGATCTTCTGTTGTTTAATCACATTTGATTACTAATGTCAACTGGTAGGTTTTAATGACACAATTTGAGGTACTGGGGGAGCCAGCATCAAAGGCCAATAGCAGGAAAATGGTGACTATTAAGGGCCGACCAGCTCTTATAAAATCTAAAAAAGCAAGGTCGTATGTCGCCGCATTTGAGGCCCAATGCCCATGCTTAGATGAGCTTATCACTGAGGATGTCGTTGTAGAAATTTTAATTTATTACGCATCACGCCGACCTGATTTAGATGAGAGCCTGATCTTGGATTGTATGCAGGGAAAGATTTACAAGAACGACAGGCAGGTAAAACGAAAAGTTATTTACTGGGCCTTGGATAAAGAAAATCCTCGTAGTGTAATTCGTGTGCGCGAATGTAATATAAATAATATACCTAGTTATTTATTATAATATATATATTCATAGCATATTAAATTAGTAACGCTAACGGCGTTAGCGTTATAAAAAATATCTTGACCTATCGGCACTAATCCTTATGCTTGTTCAAATCAGATCAGGAGAAAAGCCGTGGAAGTCGAACAAAAAGTTCGCGGCGAGGCTTACAGACTTGGAATTGGACAACATAAAATAATATGCCCAAGCTGTAGTCACAGCCGCAAGAAGAAAAACGACAAGACGCTTTCGCTCCGCATAGAAAATGAAAAAGCCCTCTTCAACTGCTGGCACTGCCAGATACAGGGTATTGTTCCTATGCGTGACGAAATGCCAAAGCAGAGAGCAGCAGTTATGACAGTAGCTTCACCAGTGAAGGACGAACCACTATCAGAAAACGCAATTGACTGGCTAAATTCTAGAGGCATCTCGAAAGAGACTGCAGAATTTGCAGGGGTCACAAGCATCAGAAAATATATCCAAGCCATAGGCGCAGAGAGTGAATGTATCATGTTCCCCTATCGAAATCAGGGGCAGAACTATGCATACAAAATCAGATCGATTGAGGGCAAAGGCTTCTCTTGCAATGGTGCGCCTCAAACATTCTTCAATGCAGAAAATATTGAAGGACAAAAAGAAATTATAATTTGTGAGGGTGAGATGGATGCACTGGCATTCATTGAGGCTGGCATAAAGAATGTAGTGTCAGTTCCAAACGGTGCCGTGATGAAAGTTGTGAACAAAGATGTTTCTCAACTTGATGACACAAAGTTTCAGTTTATATGGAAAGCCAAGGAAGTCATTGAAAATGCAGAGAAAATTATAATTGCAACTGATGATGACACTGCTGGAATTGCTATGTCAGAAGAGATGGCGAGGCGTGTTGGTAAAGATAAATGCTGGAAGCTTGAGTATCCAGATGGCTGCAAGGATGCAAATGATATTCTGTCTATTTTTGGGGCAGAGGCACTCCGTGAAATCGTAGGTTACGCAAAGCCTTGGCCTGTTGTCGGGTTGTATGATGCTGAACATTTCTATGATCAGGTTGATGAAATTTACCAGCGCGGCATGGGTAAAGGTGAAAGCACTGGCTACGCGAATGTAGATGAACTTTACTCTATTGTTGGTGGTCAGCTTACCATCGTGACAGGGCATCCTTCGTCGGGTAAGTCTGAGTTCATCGATCAGATTATGGTCAACATGGCAGAGCAAAGGGGCTGGCGTTTTGCAATATGTTCATTTGAAAACGAGCCACGACTTCACATTGCGAAACTGATTAGTAAGTGGTTACAGAAGCCTTTCTTTGAGGGCATCACTCCACGCATGACAAGAGACGAATTAAGGGCTGGAAAACAATTTGTTCAATCGAACTTTTCTTTTTTGTACCAAGCTGACGGTAGTCTGTCCTCAATTAATAGTATCATTGAGCGACTAAAGGTTGCGGTCATGAGGCACGGCATAAGAGGTGCGGTGATTGACCCATACAATTACATTGAGAAAAATAAAGACATGAGTGAGACAGATTGGATATCTGACATACTCACAAAGTTGCGTGTGTTTGCGCAAGCTCATGACATACACCTTTGGTTTGTGGCACACCCTACAAAGATGCTTCGCGGTAACGATGGCAATGTGCCAGTCCCAAAGGGCTATGACATCTCAGGATCTGCCGCATGGTTTGCCAAAGCGGATGTCGGTATGTCAGTCCACAGACCTGACCCAGCCATGTCACCTATAAGCGAGATACATATTTGGAAATGCCGTTTTTCATGGGTTGGTAAGCAGGGTCATACAGAATTGATGTTTGATGTGCCGACCTCATCTTATCAACTTCCACCTATAAGCCATCAATGGATCAGTGACGATGAAGCAGCACCACATTGGTCTGATAAAGACGCATGGGGTCTTTAAGCTTGACCATGTAGGTTGATAGTGCTACATGCGGTATCAGATAGTACGTCTGATACACTATCTTGAGGTGTATTACTGTATGATATCGTCTCTGATCTGATACTGAGGTGGCTTCGTGCCACCTCATTTTTTTATGATCGTGATCAGTTTATCGTCATGATCAGGACGCGAAAACAGGCACGGTAGAAAAGCTTGAAGGATGAACTGTTTTCTAACCTATAGCGCATCTAAGATACTGTCTACTTTATCTCGAATGCGTCTCTTAAGCAAGCTTTCACAGTTACTAAACTCTGTGTGTGCAGCGGTAACGTCACTTAAATTATCCACGCTGTAGCGCATGACCCATTGAGTGTGAAGCGAGTTCATACGCATATGACGCCTAAGAGTGCGGCACTTGTAAGCTTTGATATTCTCACGCTCTAATCTGTTTAAGGTTAGAGGTTTGGCTGACAATACAAACCTAGCGCCATCGCCTGCCTTAACTCCCGCAATTCCTCTCAAATATACGGACTTGTACCAATGCACTGGAATAACAAACATATTCGAGTATGGATTTTCTTTGCCAAATATTTCACTGCTTGGCTCATAGCTTATTTCAACATGAAAGTTTTTCATGGAAGGAAAGCAATCGCTTAACGCAGTTGATGCTGCCACACTTGAACTGTCAGTATATCTCTGACGCATGGTCTGAGGTTCCCGTAATTGCATGTTGCTTCGCGTACCCCTTATCTCAAGGTGAAGTTTTCTGACAAAGTTGGCAAGGGCAGAGAATGTTCCAGAATGCAAGTGGGATGCCCAGCTTGGCGATTCGGATGTCCACGCATAGTTCTGAGATTTTTCGACGAACTCAGCCATATGCTTCTTGGCTATCCCACTTTCCTCGCAAGAAATTTTTATTAACTCTGCATTTTTTTTTATTGAGCTATATTTTAGTGGTGTCATGTTTGCTCCGATCTAAAAGTTCTATTGAACTAAATTTTATATCCATGCTTTCGCAGCATCTCGACATAGTCAGTAAGCTCCATCTCAGCCGCAAAGATTTCACGATCTATGCCAGATGGCTTTGTCCTACTGTTCTTAATGTCTTTGAGGTTATTGACCTGCTGCTTAAGCCAAGTTACGTGCGCTCTCATCCACGTTGAGAGTTCTTTTCGGTCGTCTGTGTTATCCATCAGGTCTGCTCCTTGGTCTGATGTAAGATGAAACTAAGTCCGTCACATGGCAAAACATCATGATGTCTTTACCGTACAAACTCATGAGGTAATCATAAATGGGGTCAGCTAGACCATCATTTAATGCCTGTTGGCAATGCGCCTCTGTCGCAAACACAACAGAGGCCATCGGTGCCATGCCATATTCTGGCGCTTCATAATCTATGAATAAGATTGTGAAAAACTCAATCATTTTGCAACCTTCCTTTTTTTGACTGTTTATAACGCACCTCAATTACAATTGAGGTACGTTGTTTGACCAAACGGTGCATCGCTTGCACCATCATACGATGAGACCCAAAGGACAGGGTAGTCGGGTGCATCTGGGTAATCGGGTATCATGAGGTCGGACAGTACGATCATTTGATCACACGGCACCTTTTCATCCTCGACATGGCGAAACGATGGGGTGACTTGTGTTCCGCCACGACCCCCGATCTCAATGCCCGTGATGGCCTCGTCCTCTTCGTACCGCCTCACGGTACGCACCACCGCGTCCCATGTGATGACGGTCACAGAGGTTGGGCGCATCTCATCGACCATCTGATTGGCAACGCCAAGGAAATAACTTAGTTCCCTGTTTTTGACTGAGCCAGATGTATCGATACTGAACACTACGTTGCCGCAACCTGTCTTGATGATAGTTGGCGCAACGATGCCCTGCGATTTGATCTTGCGTCGATTGGGGCGGGATGTTGACCACTGATCAGGATTAACGCCACCCATGAAACGAGCCATCACAGAGTGCAGATCGATATCAGCGCGTTTGATCTTGGTGATATGACCCTTCAATGAAGCTGGCATGTTGCCTCGCATACGTGCAGTCTCTGCAGCCATCAGCACTTTAGCATTGATATCTGCAGCCATCTGCTTGGCTTCACTCTCTGAGATGGGCTGACCGTTCTTGTCCTTGGGGTCGATCACCTCACCCATGCCTTTGCCGCTCAGATTTTTAAGATCCTTGCGTTGTGGTAAGCGATCATAGACCTGTTCAGCAGTCATGCCCTTGTACTGATCATCAAGTAACGCACCCTCTGGAAGATCAAACTCTGCATCTTTGAGGATAAGGTTGACTACAAAATCACAGGCGATATTCCACAAATCAGCGTCACGCTCACCGCGTCTGAGGTGATGATGCAACACAATGTGCGACACCTCATGTGCAATGACGGTCATGTTGTACTGTGGATTTTGTTGGTTCATTTGCTCAACAAAGTCAGGCGACCACCAAATATGCTGACCATCTGTACACATTGTGTCGATAGTCGTGTCTTCTTTGATCTTTGTAGAAAGTGCAATTGAACCAAAGAATGGGGCGGTAATCGCCAACTGGGTTACCGCGCGTGAAATAACTAGTTTGTTTTCCATCAAACCAACAACTCCTTTCCGCCACCGTTCATAATCCAATCACGGTAGTCTTTGTTGCGTTTTAGTTCACTGCCAACCCTTGCGCGAACATCACGCATGATCATAGCTGTAAACTCTTGTTGCTCAAAGCGAGAGCAATATTGAAGAATAGCACCAAGGTTTTCGTTGTTTGCCTTGGATGCCAGTGATGCACACACTGCGTACAGAACATCAGGCTGGTCAGGCACTGATGCGTCCTTGGGATTGGCGATAAGTTCGTCAATGTTGGGGACATGATCGTACACCTTGCAGAACCCAATGAATGCAGCCGTTGCCCCTGCCCCGATTTTTGACGCAATAGCCTCGACCATCTCGACGGGGTTTAGATCCCATTTCATGATCGTGTTAGTGCGCTCGTAAGAGCGAGGTGTCGGGAAGCTTGCCGCATCAGGGTCAAACTTGTGCAACCATTCATGACCAGCAAAGCCGATAAAGGCGCGGATCTTTTCGTTGATCCCGATCTTGGCCCAGTACGCCAAGGTCTCGTTGCGATCCAAGTCAATTTGACAGTCCATCCAACGGTCCTTGATCTGGGATGGTGCCGTGGTTGTACCAGCGCGGTCTTGCTTGCGGTTGCCCGCACCGATCACGACCCAACCTGCAGGGAGAGCCCAAGGGCCAGCACGGCGCTCGTCGATGAGAGGTCCACAAGCATTTTGCTGCGCCTTGTCGCCCTGATCGATCTCATCCAAGAAGACAACACCGTGTGTCTCTGCCTCTTGAGGCCACCACCAAGGCTTGAGTTTTTGCATACGACCATTGGTCTCGTCGTAATAGTTGCTGCCAGCGATATCGTCAGGCGCTTCGGTCCCAGCGTTGACCACTGTAAATTTCCAGTTGTCGATGCCAAGATCTGCGAAAGCCTCAGCCGCAGCCTGTCTGGCTACGCTGGTCTTACCGATACCGACTGCACCTGTCAGTTTGACAGGCACGTACTCAGCGTTGCGCCCAGAAGCGCCCATCTTGAGGTTGCTTTTGATGGTCTCTTTGATGACCTTTTTTGCTGTTGATAGTTTCATGCTACTGATCTCCTTCTAGCATTTTGATTTCTTGTTCCCAGCGGTTTGCATCCATACCTAGACTGCAAATATCACTGCTAACCCATGAAGGCCTCACGCCACGATATTTTGCGTTGAGGGCATCTATTTTTTTGTCAGCTTCGCTGATCCATTCTTTGAGCATTTCGATGCGCTCTTTTTTTGATTGCATGATTTTCTCCTCTGATTACAACGGTACAGCCTCTCAAGGCTGCACTCTTGTAGTCAAAGTTCACATGAACTTTGCTGTAATGTTGATGATGTTAAGAACGATGAGGATGCAGACCAGAACTTTGATCTGCATCAATGCGCGTTGCATAATGCGCTGACGTGTGCGGTAGGTCATGAGAGTAGACCCACGACCACCAACACGATCAGTTGCGCGGCACAAGCAAAGCCCATGCCTAACGCGAAGCTTGATAGATCAAACTTCATGCCGCAACACTCGCAAGCATTTCATCCGCTGCGCGGATAGCATCGTTCTCGGCCTTGACCTCAGCCTCTGCAGCTTGCGCTGCCTCTGACGCTGCGGCGAACTCACGGCGCACCGCCATCAGTTCTTGAAACCGTTCTTCAAAGGTCTCAAGCTCCTCATCAGACAGACCACCAAGGAAGGTGCTTTTGTTGACCTTGGTCTCCCCAGTGTCCTTGTTGACGGTCTTACCGTAGAACCCGACAACCTTGCGCACTAGCGCTTCAGCCTTGTCTGTGGCACCGCCACGGCTATCCTTGATGGCCTTGACCAGCTTGGCCTCGCTGGTAGCGCCCAAGCTTTCCAGATCGCCTTTAGCGGCGTCTGCAGTGTACTGGCTGGGGATGTCGCCAACCTTGTCATGGATCAGCTTGACTGCATTGATGGTGTTCTCACCAAGGCGCTTGGCTGTAGCCTCTGGAATACCCGCGAACTCATGCAGATCAGATTTGAGTTTGGCACCATAGCCCCGCTCGAACTTGCCGTTAGATTTGCGGTCCTGCGCCACGCTGGCGATCAGTTCCGCATAGGCATCAACCTTGTGTGAGTTGATCACATCGTTGTTGGCCTTGTTGTCGCCACGTAGGGAGGCGATTTGACCCTCAAGCTTCTCAACAGCGTTGAGAGTTTCGACGGTGAGGGCTGGTTTTTTGGGTGCGTTTGTCATGATACAATCCTTTTCTGGCTGACTGTTACGCTCTGATTTAGGCATGATGCCTACGCTGCCCCCGTAGGGGCAATCTAGGGATCACGATAAACCCGCAAGGTTGCGGCTTGGGTTCGATGAGTTGTACTGGGCGCGAAGACCGCCAAGGCAGTCCTCGACATACACGATGCTCACCACGTTTGCCGCCATATTTTTTGCGGTTCGTGCAATCTTTTGTGCCTTGCGCTTCGCAAGATACTCAGTCTTCGCATAGGCATATGGAACGGCACCGCGATGGTTGAGTTTAATTTTAAACGTCATGGTCACCTCATCAAATAAATGGCTGCAAGTATTGCAGCGTTGATGGCTGCGACAAGCGCAGCCTTGCGATAGAAGGGCAGGGTCTCTGCCCAGATGAAAAGCTTTGTTAGCATTGGAACCTCATGCTGCAACTGGTGCGGGGCGGTGTCTGCCTTCCTCAACAATGCGCCCTACCATCATGCTGACATGCATAATGTCGTCGGGATCGAACTGACCAAAGGCATCCTCATTGTGCAGAAAGCTATCCGTTTTGTATACGTACTGATCACCTGATGCGTTGGTGTAGCGGTACATCCATTGATATGGAGTGTTAGTGCTTGCGCGAATTGTCAATTCACTCTCAAGACCGTTACCTGTCAGGGTGATTGCAGTAGTCATGCCAAAGGGAGTGATGTTCAAAAGCTTTGCGTTCAAAGTTGCCATGATTTTTCCTTTCATATTGTATTTATGTTGATGTCATAGTTGTCTCGCAGCCAACCATCCATAAAGGGGTTCAGTAGCTCGTTTGCGTCGAGCATGTCGGCAACGTCATCGGTGGACATGTACTTGAGGCAAGCAATAAGCAGATCCCGTTCACTGATGGCAGCGGTCTCTGTCAGATGGATGGCTAGGTCTCTGGCGTTGTGTGTCATGCTGTTCTCCTATGCTACAGCGTTGCGAAGGGCTGCGACCAGTCCGATAATATCGAAGGCGGCAGCGGCGATATTGCCCTCAGAAACTGACAGGCAGAATGAAGCGAAGGCGTCGATTGCAGTCACGGCTGCGTCTGCATCTTTGATGATTACTTTTGTCATTTGATCGTGTCCCTGATTTCATTGTTGAAAGGCTCCAAATTGAAGCCCTTGAACAATGGCCCTCGTAAGGGCCAAGGTTTTCGCTTTTCTGTTTTCTATAATGCATCCCGTTCAATCCCAAGCTTGCGCCCTGCTATCCAGCATCCTCATCCCCGTTACAGACCGTCCAGTATATCTGGTGGCGTGTGCCTCGCGGCAGTTTGATTTGGTGTGACTATTGTCTGGGCCTGTGGGCCTATGTTCGCAGTGGTTGTGAGGCTCGAAGCGTCGTTGCTCCCCTGCGTCTACATCCTATATATAGACATCTGTAAACATTACAACCCCTTAAATTACATTAATTTACATTAATTAGATATTAGTCATAGGTTGTGAGGCTCGAAGCGTCGTTGCTCCCCTGCGTCTACATCCTATATATAGACATCTGTAAACATTACAACCCCTTAAATTACATTAATTTACATTAATTAGATATTAGTCATATAAATAAGGGGTTTGAGGTGACAAAAAAAACTAGCTGCACTACAATAAGTTCAAGTGAACCTTTCAAAATGGGGCAGCAAATGACCAAGAAAAAGACGCAAAACGAATCACCTGCAAGGCGCGGTCAGTTGGTAGTGATCGAAGGCAGCAAGCAGCTAAAGCGGAAGGGGACAAGTCGCAGCGCAACATTGCCCAACGGTCTGACAGAGAAGCAAGAGACCTTCTGCATGGCGGTGTTTGAGGGGTCAGGGTTCAGTGATGCATACAGGGCGGCATATGATGCGGTAAACATGAAGCCAGCAACGATTAACAGGCAGGCTCATGAGTTAATGATCAACCCCAAGATTACAGCAAGAATGGATGAGCTACACCGGCAAAGAGAGCAAGAGCAGCGCATGTC
>Ga0209348_1000209_pt1 | contig 32719 bp, 56 predicted proteins | sample ETNvirenome_2_30_FD_184065 | JGI IMG/M metagenome (GOLD analysis project Ga0209348, IMG submission 184065) | Marine viral communities from the Pacific Ocean - ETNP_2_30 (SPAdes) (version 2) | ecosystem: Environmental > Aquatic > Marine > Oceanic | place: Pacific Ocean | collected 2013-06-22
ACTCCGATTTGGTCTATGAAGGCATTTTTACCAACAACATTCTCAATTCGCACCGCATCACGCAGACGAGAACCCATCTGCTGTGATAGCATCTGCACGTTTGCAGAATACTGTTGCACAAATGCCGTAGTTACTTGAGTAGACATTAGCCTACCTCCTGTTCTACGTTGACATTTACACTAATCGCGGCGTGCTACCCTTTCGGACACTCCTAGCTTTTTTGCCAGCATCGGGCTTTCGTCTTTCCGAATTGTCAGCAGGACGGTCCTCACCGCTACCCTGCACGACCCACTTGTAATACTTTTCTGCAAGTTGGTCAGGTTCCATCATATCACGTTGTGTACCAAACTCAATGGCAATACGCAAACACTCTAAACGCAAGTCTATTTCCTCTTGTTCAGTCATGTATCATGCTCATCAGTTCTGATACACGTGCAATGGCACGCTCACGCGCCACAACATTCTTTCTGTCTGTGTATTCTGGTGAACGCATGATTGCATCCACTTCTGCTTGTGCTTGTTGCCTTGTCATTACATTTGCCATAGCTGGCTCTGCAATAGAGTCCTCACTTGTCACTGTCTTTTTGAAATCGGCTATAGCAGCAAACACTTTGACAAACGCAGGATGATTGCCAACCTTTGTGCCATCAGCTAGGTCCATCCCAAGCACGCCATCACCATCGAACTCTTTGATAGCTGACTGTGCAGCCTGTAACTTGGTATCATATGCTTGACCCCACTCTTGACGTAGTGATGCCTCTGTCTGCTCTGCCTGTTCTTTCATGGCAACCTGCATACCTTCAGCAGAGTTTGATGCTTCCGACAGATAGTAATTTAAAATACCAGTTGCTTGGTCTGGCGTAAGACGCAGAGCGTGTGCAGCTTCCTTAAATCTTGTTGTGTCATCTTCTGTAAGAATGTTGCCATCAGCTTGTATGGCATATCCGTCTGGCTGTTCTGGCCTACCCAAACGTCCAAAGATATTGTCCAAGTCCTCATCTGTGGGGTTTGCTGGCAATGGCAGTTTATCGGTGCCGATCAAACGCTGTGCGTTAATGTATGAACGTGCCAGGTTTGGCACATCTTTGATTGGTGATAGGCTTGGGTGATCCCTCAGTTCTTCTGGAACCAAACTCAAGAAGTCGTTACCAGACCCGCCTTGCGCTACCTCTGCTGGTGTTTCCAGCGTTGGCAACTCAGGCTGGGCTACCTGTTCAGCTACTTGTTCTGACATTTATTCCTCTTTCATCATGTTGTGAATGTAAAGGACAACAGCACGTTTGCCCTCTTCGTAGGATGTGGCGTTTGTATCTCCAGCCACAAAACTTGAGACATTGTAATTACAACGCACCTCAAGATCGTGTAAAAGTTTCTTGCCAGTCTCTGTGCTAAATGTATCAGAGTACATCTGGCGCAACTTTTTCATCTCTTCGTTCATTTATTTACCATCCGTACAGCCTGTGCTGCTTGCGCTACATTAGATACATCCTCTGCGTCTTGCTGACGTTGCATCTGTTCTGCTTCCATAGCTGCACGTTGCTGTCTTGTTTGCTCAATCTGTGCCTGCGGGAACAGCACTTCTTTTGGCACGCCAAGTGTATCAACAACATGATTGACCAAGCCATCTGGGTTGAGGTGGTCTCCAACAGGCAGGCTCTGTGAAAGCGGCAACAATATCTCCAAAGCCTTCATGGTGCTGTTGAGGCTGCTTGATTTTTGTGCGCGTGCTAGAGGCGATACATACTCAATATCAATATCTCTGCCCTGCAATGACTCTGGTGGTATCGCAAGCATCTCTTCGCGTAGCATCAAAGCAAATGTTCTGTCGATTAAAGGGCGCAACATCTCATTCATAAGTCTGCCAAGCACAGGACCAATGACTCGCATACGCTCTTCTTGCCTTTGCACAACCTCTGTTGCTGTCATGTTTGGCGTTGCTGCTGACAATATCTGGTCAACATAAAACGCAGAACGCACTGCGGCGCGTCTTTGCTCTTCCATCGACAAGCCAATAGGTATGTTTGCACCTGTATTGAGTGGCGTAATGGTATCCCTTGTGCCACTTCTAAAGAAGTTCAAACCGCCAGGTTGTGTGCGTACAGGCAGCATGAACCCATCATCTGGTACTAACAGAGGTGGATCAATCATCTTCTGTGCAGCCTGTATGATTGTCTTTGACATCAGGTTCAGCATCTTTACATCAGGCAGCGCAATCATGGCTGGTGATCTTCCCATCACCTCACCTGTGGCTTTCAAGAAACGTGGCACGATATACGGAAACTCCTCAAAGCCACTGATGCTTACAGGCATCTTTGTCTGCATACAGATGTAAACAGAAGCAAATGGCATGTTGAGATTGTCTACCTTTTGCGGATCTCTTTCTGTGCGCGGTAGCACAGCGTGCAACATAGTGACATCTTCATCAGGATTCTTTTGAAACTTCTTGGCAATAAACTCGCCAACATTCTCCAGCCCAAACCGTTGCACTGCTTGCCGTGCTGGTATCTTGTACTTACGGAAAACAGTATCGACCAGACCAAACTGGTTCTCTGCAATGTAAAACTCTGATATGTGGCGTGTGCTAAATCGTAGCTCACTGCCATCCATCTCGACAAACATACAGCCTGTGCCAAACACAACTAAGTCTACATATAACTCATGCACCTCAGTCTCAAAGTTTGACTGGTTGAAAGCGCGTATCATGCGCTTGCTGCTATCCTCTAGCCACCGCTGTACATCATCGTTGCGCCCAATGTCTGGGTCTTTCATCGCAAGGTGAAACCAAGGTGTTGCACCACTTGTAAGCATGCCATGCAGGGATGCAGACAAAAGGTCTACAGCTTGTAGTGCGGTGCCATCAAAGATAAGCTCCATGCGCTTTTCACCGCGACTACGTTTGCGCACAATGTCTGCCTTTCTTGGCAGCATGTAATCAGCAAGCTCCTGGTAGTGTGTATCCCAGTTGCCTCTGCGCATTTCCATATAGTCATAGCGTGAGACTATTTCTTTGATGGCATCCATGATTTTATCCTAACAAGGTTGGTGTTTGTCCTGTAGCTGTGTCACCAAGTGCGCCAGCAACAATAGTTGAACCCCTGCCCTTACGTCTGCGTACTCTTGCGCCCATAGCCTCCTCTGCTCTTGCAGATGCACGCGCCATATCTGTTTGATCTGGCATAGCTGGTGGCTCTGGTGGTGGCGGTGGTGCAGGTATCCTTGGTGTTAAAAATGACATATCTATCCTCCGTATGAACTAGATGGGCCGCGTAGCAAAATACCTTCTTCACCAAGACCAGCCTGACCAAATCTTGCGCCCCTTGTTCTGCGCCTATCTCTTGTGAAAGCTGTTCTGCCTCTCGTGGCAAGAGGTACGTCATCTCTCTCTGGAGTTACCTCTGGTGTAACTTCTGGTGTAATATCTGGCCTTTGTGGTTGACCCTCTGCTGTTGCCGCTGCCGTAGGTGACGCAACGCTAAAAGTTCCTGACTCTCCTCTTGCGCCAACAACTCTGCTGCTTGAATCGGTGATTGGATCGCCACCCTCTATAAGTCTATCAAGAATTGTTTTTGCAGATCTTTGACCTATAACATTTAAAACATTGAGTGCTGCGCTACCAACACCTGGCACTGACACTCTGCCTGCTGGTAACTGTCCAATGTTTGTGCGTTTTGCCAAATCCCCAAGTTGCTCTTTTGATATATCTGTTCTGCCAGCTAGTCTTGCCGATGCCACTTGCCCAAAGCCACTTGAACCAATCGTTGCCAAAACATCTCCTGGTGCAAGACCACGTTCAGGCGCACGCCGCATGCTTCTTTCTTCAGCAGTAAGGTTCATTCCCCCAACTGGATTTCTGCCACGTTGCTGCTGTTGTCTTACCATTGCCTGTGCGGCATCATCTCGAAAGCGTTGCCCTTGTGTGCGCCTTGGTGCGCCAGTAGCCCTTATAGGTTGTGTACCGCCTATGTTCGTAGCACCACCGCTTGTGCCTGATCCTCCACTACCCATTATGGCTCTCCTTCAGTTTGTACCAGCCTATCTTGCCAGTTTCAGTGCGCAACCATAACGCTTTGTCATGACCGCTTTGCACCAGATGATCTCGTATATGTCGCATCATACGCGCTATGCTACTCTTTCCTTGCAAACAAATAAAGTCTACTATCCAAACTGTGCCTCCCCCGCCATCAAACCCATCCACAGGAAACTTATTTTCTAGCAGGTAATCTTGCACTTGCCACTCGTTTGGGAATCCCCAAGTTGCAAAGCCTTCATCCATCAGCACATACTGATCTAGGCGCATCGGTTGCTCTACAAAGTTCTCAAACTCTTCCTCCCCCCACCACTGGTGGTACTCGCTACTTTCTACCAACTCTAGTATATGCTCTCTTTCGTCCATCATAGTGTAAATGGATTGTACTCATTCATCGCCATTTTCTGCGGAGGGCGAAGCACAGCTTGTCTATTCTCCAACCCAACAGCCAGATACCTAAACGCATCCGCAGAGTGACTCGTGTAATCATGCCTTGGATGATCTCTGAAAACTTTTTTGCGTTCGTCCCACTCTTGCCTGTACTGTCGTAACATCTCCAAGCCATCGTATGTTTTTTCCCTGTCAAAGAAACATTTGGGCAGCATCATGCGTGCAGCGTTGATACCATCTGCAATCTTCATCTTTGGAATAACACGAAAGCGTATGCCAAGACTGAACGCAGTCTCTAGCCTAGACTTGCCAGAACCAAGCTCTCTTACTTCAATGTCGTGCGGAGCAAGGTGATCGCCGTAGTGGTAATCTTTCTGACGTAATACCTCAGCGTAGTGATCCAACCCGACACCGCTGTTTTCATAGTAGTCAATAACATTAATCGAACCGCCTCTAAATACTTGCGCAAACCAAATGGCTGTTGAGTCGTTTATACCCAGATCCCATGCGGTATGCACAGGATAAGCAGGGTCATATGGAACCCTAGTAACCCTTCCGTTATCATCGGCATCAGAAAGCAGCTTTCCATAATAGGCACCTATTATAGCAGCGGTAAACGAACATTCATACTCTTGCTCGTATTGCTCTGGCGTCATCTGCGCCCTAGCCGCCTCTAGCTCTTCTTTCTTTACAAGCTCACTCTCAGATGCCTTGACTACCTTCCAGTACCATTGCTCAGAGCCTTCTTGCTCTTCAGACTTGGCCTGTTCCAATAGATCAAAAAAATGATTATGTCCCGCTGGGGTGCCTAGAAATACAGCCGCACCTTCCCTATCAGACAGGGCAGGACGTACAACCTCCCCCCACACCCTGGGATTTTGCATGCCAAACTCATCGAATACACATAGATCAAGATAGATACCTCTCAGACTGTCTGGGTTCTCCGCTGACAATAACATCAGCCTGCCACCATTTGGAAAGTCTACACGCAACTCAGTCTCATTGAAACTAACGCCAGGTATAACAGCCGCATAATACTTTACATAATCCCAAGCTATGCGCTTGGCCTGCGTAAAAGTAGGTGCAACAAAAGCAACCCTTGGCCTTGGTAACTCACAAGTCAAAGCATGTCTGATAAGGTGATTGACTGCCCAGACCGTCTTACCAAAGCGTCTGTGCATCACCAGTACATTCCAACGCTTCACACTCTTGTGCATTTCTGCTTGTAAGGATCTAGGCTTGTAAGGGATCTTTACCTGCATCACCCTTCCCACATAATCTTCACACCACCATCAGTAACCTCTACACCAGCACGATTCTTACTATCACCATACTGGTCTGGCATAACCTTGCCCGCCTTCCAACGTATATGTAAAGCATAATCCCTTAGAACATTAGGATCATAGTTCCTCTCACCACTCAACTGATGCTGATACATAGCCTCAACATCCTCTAGTGCCTTCTCAGCACTCTGCTGTTGAGCAGTCTTGATAGCATTACTAATCTCAGGATCACTGCCCATCCTCGTATACAAAGCAGACCTAGATACACGGTTACGCTCACATGCCTTCACAAGCGTGTAACCCTGCATCACATCAGATGCTACCCTGTCAATCTTAGCTCTGGGTATCTTAGCCATGTTCTCTCCGTGTGTGTGAAAGTAGTAATTAACACACATACAACGCGCGTGCGCACACAGGGGCTCGTGCCTTTGTTCTATGCCCCCCGTGGGGTCACGTTGCAGCGCTGCGCATTGCTACATTGCCGCGCGAAAGTGTCCGCGTTGTGCGTGAAATAAAATATACAACACACAATTCTACAACCACCAATCAACGCTGAATCATTGCCTGACTCACTGCCACAATGTGCAACAATGTTTGACACAATGTTATTAATATCACATATGGGATTGACAGTATAGTAACCAATGGTTATATGTAGGTTATCAACTAAAGAAAGGATCAAACAAATGATACGTTACGAAGTAAGAACACCACACAAGTCCTTCGTAGGTTGCGAGGGAACAATGGCCGAAGCAGTCGAGTATATCCAGTCATTGATTGACGCGGGCGTTGATATTCTTTCTGTTGAGTATTTTGACAGAGACGAACGGGTGGCAGCAATCAGAAACGGCGAAGTTTAATCTTTAACATGGGGGCATCCATGGAACATTTTACACTACCATCAGACGCAAAGCGTGGTCCTAATTGTGGGGTTACTGCTATTGCCGCAGCTACAGGCGAGAGCTTCCAGCGTGTTTGGGCATTGTGCGCAGCGCGTAGCATCCGCAAGCGTTTTAGAGGCGGCACCGTACACAATCAGCGTGTAGAGGTCTTAGAGCATCTACAGGCAGACTTTCAACCAATACAGATGCCACGCATGACTCTCGACAAGTTTTGCAACTGGTACGCTGAGAATGACACAACCTACATGGTCACAACGACTGGCCATGTTCAGCTTGTGCGCATTATCGACAGTGAGCCATATGTGCTGGATCAAACAGGCTGCAAGCCACTGTCTGAGTACTGGGGCAGGCGCAAGTATATCAGCCGCGATGTACTGAAAATGGGTGAGCCAAAGCGCAAGCCAGTAGCAGCGCCACAACCAACACCACAACAACCAGCAAAGTTTTGCAAGTGTGGCGCGTCATTGCGTACAGGCTCAAATCTTTGCGCTTGTGACAAACAACCAACCCCAGGCTTTACACATACAAGCCTGTTTCCCGCTCTATTCATAGAGCAACAACCCGCGCAATCAGCGCAACAACTAAATCTATTCTAGGAAGGATCAAACAAATGGCTAAAGTAAGAAACATTGTTGGACGCACTGGGCGCCCTGTCGTCAATCAGTTTATCATCACAACCGCAGATGGTGAATATTTCCAATCATATGAAACGGTGATAGCGTTTAGGGAGATATCAGGCAAGGTCTGGCTGGATTGTGAGCGTTGGAACTACAGCCACACAACAGCCAAATATCGCAATGGGTTTTTGGGAATGAACAAGGCCCAGATTGAAAAAGCTATTGATGCTGGCGAAATCAAATTGACTAACCTTAACCGTGAGAGGCAATGATGGACAGAATAGAAATATTCAACAACGCGCTATTCCTGCTGATTATGGGCCTAGTTATCTGGGGACTTATGGGCAGCGAGGCTTGGCTTTGGCAAGTGTTCAAGTGGGCAATTAACACCTTTGCCTAACATAACCCTACCCATTGACGGCTAGGTGCCGCCAGTGGGCTTCAAACCGCCAGCAATGGCATAAGAAAGGATCTACAATGTACGTTGTATTTTATACAGAGAGATTACCGCATGGCGAACCGGATCAGCTTTGGGCGAATGACTTGGTCACTGGACCTGTTTACCTGCATGACCGCTGGGAAGTCTGCGAGGAAAAAGAGGAAGCGGTTAAGGTATACCGCCAGCTCATTGACAGGGACAGCACCCACAATGCAGGGATCGCACCCATCAGTGAGGAATATTCAACAGACTGGTAAAAGAGAAAGGGCCAAGTCGGGGGCATCCGGCTTGACCCATGACTGGTGAAGGATCAACAAAACCAGCCATAACAGAGAGGGTAGCATGACAGCAGAAGAATTTAAACAGGAAAGAAAGCGTCTAGGTTTGACTATGGTGGCTATGGCTAATCACATTGGAGTTAGCCAGCAAGCTATTTGGTACTACGAAACTGGCAGAAGATCGGTGCCAAAACCTATTGAGCTGCTACTAGAGTCTAGGCGTGTGTATGAAAAGCAAACAGATAAAGGATCAGAGTAATGCCAGCAAAGAAAAGTGAAATGCTTACTATTAAGCTAACGAAGCAAGAGTTTAGTTTGATTACAGAATGGTGCATGTACCACTTCTGGGACAAAACAAATGGCTTTCAGGACGACATAAACGTTGATGAACTTATGGGGTGGGCAACGTCTTGTCTGCTAATGGCAAGACTTAAAACCATTGCAGATGAAAACAATATCTTTTTTGGCTTAGAAAAGGATGAGATTTACAAAGAGGATGACACTGACAGGCAGAAAGTAAACTCAGTGACGCGAGCATTTGTAGATCAATATGCTGCAAACGTAGAAATGATTGCAAAAAAGAGAGAGGCGTGAGCCTCTCTTAGTTTTCTCTTGGGAGGAATATGAAAACACAATGTTATAACACAATGTCTACACTTACAATGTAGACACTTTTTTTATTTAAAAATAATAAAATGCTACGTTGTCATCACTACACTCTGCTAGCAAGTGTCTACACTTTGTGTCTGTAAACAATGTTTCAAATATCATAGATTTTGTTGACAGTCTAGCCTGTTGCATCAATTTTTTCTCTAACAATGTAGAACCATGTTTGAAGAGAAACAATCACAGTAGCATCTGTGGCAGTAAATTCTGGGTTTACATGAGAGAGAAACAGGCGGCACCACACATCTTGTCTGTCATACTTGTAGATCAGCACTGGCATCAGATCACCTGCTGAGTCTACCGCTTGCTGCCACCACGCGTCAGCACCGCCCACAGGACCACTAGCGTAGCGTTTACACTCTACTGACCATTGTGGAATGTAGATATCACAACCACCCTTGGTTTGATATTGAGAAAGATTGCGGCGCACGTTTGCATAGCCAAGATGGTCTTTGATCTCGTTGACACACCACCGTTCAAAAGCAGAACCCTTGTCTCTACTTTTCTTGCTCATGAATACCGTAGACCATTTTGCACGTTGGACATTGTATCCTGCCATCAAGAAAGGTTTTGCAAGCAACACACATATCTGCGGCCTGGAGCCGTGCAAACCTACCGTCACCAGCCTGGATGTTGTATGACTTTACCTTTCCCAAGCCATTACATTCATCACAGTGGTCTTGTACAACCTCACCAGCCTCAAACCAGCTACGCCTGCGCACCCAGCCAGAGCCGTCACAAGTCTTGCATTTGCTCTCTGAAAAAATCATTTGGCGCAACCTCTCCATCTGTAGCCACAAATATCTTGCCCATAGTTTGTGGGCTTGGACGCCTACTGCCTGACAATAATCTATTTATAGCTGCCCGACTCATGCCAGCACGCCGCGCCAGCTTGGCTTGGCTCATCTTATTTTTTTCTAAATATTCTTCCAAAGTCATATTTTCTTGTATCACAGAGTTGACAGCCTGACAACAATTATGGTTAAAGTATGTTGACGATACACAGAGAGTAACAGGATATGCCACAGATACCAGAGTATAGAAAGTTTTTTGGCGCAAAGCATGACAGTGCATCAGGCGGGACACAGGAAAAGTGGGAATACGTATTGAAGATGTACGCTAGACATCTTGGCGTGTCCTTTCCAATGGCAGCTAGGCCTTGGTGTGGAATATGCGTTGAACATGGTGCATCAAGAGTTATCCTCGATGGTCAAGAGCTTCTAGCGGCTACACAAGAGGCCATGACCAAGTACAGGGATTACAGGCCGCGTGATTGGGATGACGGAAAAGACAGGGAAGAGTTTGAAGCCTTCCAAGAATACATGCCAGACATGATATTGTTTGCAGTAAACGCGCTGCAAAAGTTTTTCCAACAGGCAAACAGAGTCGAGGGCAACAAGCAAGAATGGCACAAAGAGCCTCAGATTGACGTACCAATTTTGTTGTATCGTGATTTTTTTGGCGCTGGCCTTCAAGTAGATTTGAAGTGTAAGCCACCGCTACGCAACCCAATCAAAAAAGATGGCACAAGAACCTGGCGCGTACCAAAGCCAGAGATCACCCCAACATGGCTACAGACTCAACAACAGTCTGTGTATTGGAAAGCCAGTGGTGAGCCGCCAGCCTTGCTGTATGTGTCAGCGGCAGGCTATCACATAGCCACAGCAGAAAACTGTGAGCAACTTTCAGAGCAAAACTTAGAGCGTGCGTATCAAGAAGTTGTGCGCAGTTGGCTCATATCACAGAACTTACTCAAGGCGGCAAACGGTAACTGGCACGATTTAGCTGGTTTGGTCCAGCCAGATTTTAATGAAATAGCAAGGCGTCATGGGCCATCTATCGTAGACGTAGCTAAACAACTTTGGAGTTTCTAATGTTTGAAAACATTACCAAACGTTTTGAAAGAAACAAAAACACAGACGATCTTTATGGCTACACAGAGAAATATCAGGTCGAGGTTGTTGCCACTTTTCGTAAAACTTACACCATCCGCGCTTTAGATGCAGATGATGCGCAAAAAAAGGTGGTCAAAAAATTACAAAAACAAAACAAAACCTACAATCGTGTAGGGTTGCACTTTATCAAGGCAATGGCAGAAAAAGCAGAAAGGATCAAAGATGACTGAAGCATATAAATTAGTGCGCAGGGATGACCCAAGCACCAGCCACGACGCAGCACAGCAGATGGACGCAACGGCTATGGAATCTATTGTAGCTGATGCAATATGGGCGTTTCGTGCAGAAGGTGCAATAGCAGATCAGGTCTGCGATGCCCTTCCGCAGCACCGCTATAACTCAATTACCCCACGTTTCAAAGCCTTAAAAGAAAAGGGCATCATCATTGTAGATGGCACAAAACGTAAGGGCGCATCAGGACGCGGGCAGATGGTTATGTGGCACAAGGAGTTTTACAATGGACAAGAATGAGATTAGCAAAATCGTAGATGAGCTTTTGAACGAAAGGGATCTGCGTATGGATGACTTGTTCAACCGTTTGCAGCAAGTGACAAGAGATCTAGAACTTGTGACTTACAAATGTAACGATTTGGAAAAGCGTTTACTGGAGAAAGACAATGAGGATGACAAATAACAGGCAAGGCAAGGCTTTACCAGACAACCTATGCGAGCTGCTTGCGGAGGTGGGTATGTCTGACAAGATGGATGAAGGTGCAGTGTGGAACTGCCACGGCACGCCCGTGATCTTACACAAAGCCTTAGAACGCATAGCAGATCACACAAACATTTTGTTTAGCGAGCCAACAATAGTGGAAGCCAACTCCCAAGCAAAGGTCGCTGTTATCTGTGTGACTGGCAAGTTAGGTGATAAAACAGCTTGGTCAATAGGCGAGTCTGCGCCATCCAACACAACTAACAGCTACCCATACGCTATGGCAGAGAAGCGTGCCAAAGATCGTGTGATACTCAAGCTGATAGGTGCGTCTGGGTTTGTTTATTCAGAAGAAGAGGCTGATGATTTTAAAAACTCAAAGCCAGATGTTATCCAAACTCAAAAGAAGAAGCTGAGTAAAGAAGAAGCAGAGTGGCTTGCACACAACGAGGCAACCTTAGATCAGTACACCTTGAAAGATCTTGAGGTCTTTATGAACAAGCCTTTTACAAAAGCAACGATGCAAAGCATCAAAGAAAAAGACATTGATGCTTACAACGATTTCAAGACACTGTTTGTCGAAACAAGAGAAAAGTTAAAGGAGAAAGCAAATGGCTAGAAGATGGCTACCAGTTATGACAGTGAAACTGTTTACCTACAACGGCAATGGTTCAGCTACACATAGCAACTCTAAATTTAGGCCGCACATCGGCAAACCAGCACAACCTGGCACCGTAACATTTTTTCCAGACAAGCTGTATGACGTGCAACTGTTTGAAAATGACGATGGTACGAGAGCCGTGCGCTTTCAAGAAGTCATAGAGTACCAAGCAGATGACAACATTGCTGATGATATTTCACAGTCAGCACTAAAACCTGTTGGGCAAGTCGTGCAGATGAAGCACGCAGACAAGGGAGACATTGACGATGACATCCCCTTCTAATCGCCTTTTAAGCCCCAGAGAGGTGGCTTTAGAAATTTTTGGTAGTGATACCCGCCCAAAGGTACAAAGGGTGCGTATGCTTATCCAAAGGGGCGATATAGAAGCAAAGAAGCTGGGCGGTATGTATTATGTACCCAAAACAGAGATAGATAGGCTGCTCAGTGCCGAAAAAAACTAAAACAAAAAGACTGCACGCACCTTCTGGTCAGACAGTCACATGTGATCTTTGCGGAGAAACACATGGGCTGATGACTGGAACGTGGGTGATAAACGGAGAGGGAGATCTTTTGTGTTATGGCTACGGAAAAAATTGTGTCGCTACAAGAGTCGCGCAGTCTGAAAGATGCGCGGATAGTAGCACCTGATTACTACGCTGCTTTGATATTGAATGGCTGGGGACCATACAGAATACTAGAAGAACACGGCTTCAAACCGCACAAAGCAAAGCACATCATCCCACTTAATGATGAAATAAGCGGCGGTTATCTTACAGAGCCATACGTTATTGAATGTCTGGCTCAGTATTTAGCTGCTGGTGGTAAAACTCTATACAGATAAAACAAAGGAAGGATCGAAATGGAACCGACAAAAAATATAAATATCAGCGTAAAGTTGCAACAAGCAATGGATCAAAAGAACAAAGAGCTTGGCACAAGCTATATGCTTTCACAGGCAAATTTTATAAAGAGGGATCATTTAAACATACCCAATAACTGGCCTAACCCTTGGAAAGAGATTGATGATGGTATTGTCAGTTTGTTTGGCAAGGAAGTGTTTCGTTATAAAAAATATCTGCGACCAGCGGGGTTTAAGATATACGGACTTTCTATGTGCAAAAAGTATTGCAGAATCTGGCGCGGCAAAAAGGTTTTGCACATATCATTTGCAGCGTGGCGTCCAAACACATACAACACTGTCATGAGGTATTATATAGAAGGCATGCCAACCGACACTGGGTACTCCCGCAAAGAGATGCGTCAGTTGATTGAAGATTTGCAATAAAGACCTAATTACTTGCGCTTCTTAGGTTTTTTCCCCGCCTTCTTCATAGCAATAGCTGTCGCTGCTTGCCTCTTCATCTTGGCAGACTTCTTCTTCATTCCCATGCCGCCTTTGGCTTTTCCGTAATGTCCAGGCATTATGCTTTCCCTTTCTTGGCTTTGTTTCGTTTGGAGATTGCTGCCGCCTTCTTCCTTGCGTCAGCCTTGCTGCTTGCACCCCATGCGCGGAGTGACAGTAGTAAGCGCGTTGGTTTGCCATTCTTTCTCTCTGGTCCCCTCATGTTACCCATGCGTGCTAGAAAGCTAGCCCTGCGTGGATTGTCACCAGACTTTATCGGGCGTTTCAAGTTTGCGCCCGTGGTTCTCTTGAAAAAGTCTCTGCCCTTCTGATTCAAGCCACCTTTTGGATTTTGAAATCTTTTAGCTACCATCAATCAAACCGTGTCTGTATCCGTTCTCTCTGTCGTAAGTAAGAACTTCTTTGCGTGGATCAGGAGCGTAGCTGCAATGAATCCATCCCGTGTTACCGCCAGTATAACATTCAAGTATAAGTTGATCGAACTCTAAGTTGTCTGCAATCCATTTGGCAACAACCATGTTTGACACACCAGCTACCTCAAAGTCAGCAGCCTCACCTTTTGTATGCTGAGACTTCATTGAGCTACCAATCACAACACACAACTCTGGGCAACGGTATCCAGACGTAACTGTTACAGGGCCAAACTCATCACGCACTGGTTGCAAAATCTTGTCACACAGATCAATAATATTATCTATCGTGTCTTGATCTGGCTCATTAGGGATACCCTTACGCTCTGCTGTTTGACTTTTGGTAAGCTCACGCAGTGTAAAGTTTTGTGACAGTCTCATGCACGCGCTTTCTTTTTACGCTTGCCCTTGCGTAGCTTTGCAAAGTCAGCAGCAGTAATCTTGTCTCGTGGTGCGGCTACCCTTGCAAGTTTCTTTTGCTTTGGAGAGTATTTTGTACCTGGCATCACCTTCTCCTTTTGCCGTTTTTCTTAAACAAACTCTCAAGCATCTTTGCTTGCCCTGCGTGTGCTTTAGATGCACCGCGTAGCTTCTTGGCAACCTTTTTTACCTTTGCCTTTGCACTTTTCTTCATCATGTCTTTTTCGCCTTCTTCTTGCGCAGTAAATCTGCATCTGCCGTGCGTGCGCCACCCTTGCCCGTGGCAAACGAACGAACGCGCCCAGCCGCCCACTGATGCGCAGAAACACGCGGTCTACTGCCCTGAGAATAGTAAGCTCCTAACCCTCTGGAATACACTTTACTGAGCGTTGACTTTGATATGCCTGATGACTTGGAGTATTTGGCTATGACTGCTGCTTTGCTCATCCGCGACTCCTCTGTTTGCTAATCCTATCCATCATAGCTTTGGTGAGCTTACCTTGTTTGTAAAGTTTTTTTGTGCGTTTGATCTCTGCTTCTCTTGCCGATGGATTTTTAGCACCGCGCACATACTTTCTTGGCACACCGCCCTTTGTCTTTGGCACCTTTGGAAACTTTCTAGCCATTACTTTTTGCCTCCAAAAAACTTTGTCGCTGCTCTCGTACCAAAGCTGGCACTGACAATTATGCCAAGAGTGTATCTGTAATAGTCTGGCATAGCGTTCAAAGCAGTAAACCCCTCAGATACAATGTTGCGTCCCCACTCTCCACAAAAGGCTAACACAAGAGGCACAGAGAACAAAATCGTAAGCCACTCGTCTTTCCAGCTATGCTTGCTGCCCTCAGCCATAGTCAGATCCCAATCAATCTCACCCGTGGCCTTCTTTTCCATAATAGTCGCTTCAGCCTTTGCCTTTGCGACTTTCGATGCAGCTTCAGCTTTCTTTGTTTCAACCTTGCCTTCAAGCCAAGTACCTGCAAGTGAAGATATTGGGCCCAATAAAGCCTGTAACATTAGTGCCTCTCCGAGTTTAACCAGACTGCTAGGCTGCCTGTCATTGCACCAGTCACGACACTTATAAGACTAGCTTGTTGTGTGGTAAGATCAGGCTGTGACAATGCCCATTCTATGCAGCGGATGTAAACACCTGTCATTACTAAGATACAAAAACGCGGCAGTATCTTTAGCTCAAGCATCTTCCTTGCAACATCTTCTACTGTCATTTCTGGCTCTCCCTAATCGCTTTCATGGTTTCACGCATTGATGGTGGGCGCGGCGCACCCCTCACAAAATCACACAAAAATTCACGCGGGAACCATTCATCTAGCCGAAAGTTAATGGTTTCTTGAATATTGTACGCGCCACGGTACACACACCACCTCTGATCTTCAATCTTTTCACAACCTACCAAGCGACAAACAACATGCTCTGGCTCTGCCCTAGCGGTGTGCGCCTTTAGCAGCATCACAAACGTAACCAATACAGCGCAGCCAATCAGTCCCATTACAATCCAAGCAACAATTTCTACAAACTTACGTCTGCGTTGCCTCTGAATATACAGAGTTTCTTGCCGTTGTTTTCTAATCTTGCCCTCCATAGCAATAAGCTCATCCCATTTGGACTTGCCGTACATCATGCCTATGAAGTTTTTGAGGTCGGTTCGTTGCTGTTCTGCGTTTCGCTTGGCGGCGAACGTCTCCATAGCCTCTTGCTCAACAGACTTGCCAGCAAACAGTTTCTTAAATATTGGGGGATTCTTGGCTTCTTTTTCCAACATGTCCAGGTCGCTGAGTGCGCCCATCCATCTGCCAAGATCAGATGCCATGCTTTCTATGTCACGCCCTATCTGCACACCTTTTTTTACAGCATTAAAAGCAGCAGTGGCAGTAGCCATAACGGTAACGGGGTCCATTAGTACACCTTTGTCTCCTTAGTTACCACGACTGGCAAACAATAGGCCGTGATTGTGTTTCCCTGCTTATGCAGTTGTTGTGCAAAGTACACGCAGTCATCGACAGAGCGAAAATACATATCATTACTTTTAAGGCGTTTGTCCTCACCAATGCCCACAAATACAAACAACAAAAAGGCATGAATCATCCATTTACTATTATTCCTAAAAGTAAAATGATAGTCGTTCCAGCGGTGCCAATCATAATGTGTTCAATGCGTTTGATACGCAGAATGGTTTCCTTCCAGCGTTCTGCACAAACAGCTTCATGGGTGTCTATCTGGGCCTGTACAGATGCGGCTGTAGGCTTGCTCATTAGGCGTATGGGCTAGTGCCAAGCACACTTGTATCCCAAGCTGCCTTGAGCTTTGCAATCGTGTCTGCACTGCTGATTGCAGAGGCAGCAGGTGCATCTCGCAGTGCCTTTTTCTTAGCTACAGAGGCGGTCTTGGCAGACGCATCGTCAGCCTCAAGTGCCTTCATATACACTACGTCCTCCGCCTCAAGAAGCGGCTTGCGTACTTCACGGATCTTGTCTTGAAAGATTTTTTTAGCGGCGGTCATATCCTCAGAAATAACGTTGCCAGATAGCGTCCATGCGTTGCGGAAGTGACGATCTGATGGAACGGTAGCGGCTGAGGCATCAATCGAGTTGCCGTCCTTATCTACAATAATAGTTGTTGCCATGATAATCTCCTTATGCGGCTACTTCATCAGTGGCTAGGTCTTCGCTAATCTTCCAAGCATTGCGCCACTCACGAGTTGCTGGAAGCTGTTCCTTACGGCATATTACCATCTTTGGCTTGTTGCCTTCATTCCAAGTGCGCCACACAGACTGTGGCACATCCTTCATAATCAAATATTCAATAGCTTGTTCTTCTGTCATGGCTTCTATAGGCTTAGTGTTGTGCAAGAGGTAGCCACGAGTGTGTTTTGTAAAGCCCTCTTTAGCTTCATCCTTTGCTAACTCCCAGTATACTTCCACTGGAGGCAGGATGCCGCCCTGCAAGGCACACGCCATCCAGTTAGGGTCAGGCACAAGTATCTTGGCGCATTCATCTACGCTGTCCTCGTACACCACACGGTAGTCAGACTGATATGGATCAAGGTTTTCCTTTGCCCAGCACAGCCTATCCCACAGATGCACACCTTGAAACTCTGGTGTATCTGTCATGCTAGGTCTCCTGCGATATGAACAAAGTTATGCTCAACATCAACGGCTGCAACTGATGAATTGTAAACGCCTGTCCTGAACGCCGATGTTGTTAACGTGCCAGTATTAGCATAACCACTGTATGTGGCATATTGTGTATTGTGCATAATTGTGTAAGTAGCATTGCCCATAGCAGTTGATAAATTGTGATTTGTATCACCCGTTCCATTGTCTGTTATGCTACTAAAATTAAATGAATCGGTGTTTGCTGTCGTTGTTACACAAGTGTATTTACGCCACGCTTTCAAAGAACCGTTGGACACAACCGACGTAGCCACGCTGTTGTTCCCGCTGGCATCCTTTAGTGTGTTTACTCTAAGTTCACTAGCCATTATGCAAGTTCCCCATGATTCATTTTATGCACTCTTGCACAGTCTTTAACAGCGCAATCACTAGCCAAGCTGCATATAACTTTTCCGCTTGATGCTGCTTGAGCCTGTAGTGTACCTATTCTACAAAAGTTAGAACTGTTATTTTCATCAGCAGACATAAACGAAACATATTTATCTGCACTACTAAACGCGTTTGTATAATTTACAGCATACTCACCAGTGCCATTGTCTGTAAGGCTTGCAGAGTTGATGCTATCTAAAATTGCGTTGCTAGTGCCGTTGAATATGCACCACATTTTTGCAAGACCCTCTTGAAGAACTCCTGTTTCACTACCCTCAAGAGTGACGTTGATTGCGCCAGCCGTGGTTACTCCTGTGATTGTATCTACTTTTAATTGACTAGCCATTATGCAAGGTCTCCTATGACAGCGTAACCAACAGGGTCACGGTCAGTAGCACTGGTATCAAAAACTTTATAGCGAACCAGTGCGGCTGTGCTGCCAGACCAGTCTGTGCCATTAGTGTTTACTGAATTAATAAACTGTCCTTCAATAACGTAATAAGTATCAACAGAGGACATATTGTTAGTTCTAGTTACTGAATAATCTCCGGTGCCGTTATCGGTTATCCCCGCACAATTGAATGAGTCATCAATAGATGCGCCACTTGCATCACCGTCTATTCTAACCCACCCTTTTAGCAGCCCCTGAACGGTATTCTGCGTAGCACTGCCACCATCTGACACATAAGTAGATGTATTAGCCATCTTGACATTAGAACCGCCAGAGCCAGCCTTATCTACAATGGTATCTACATTTAGTTGGCTACTCATACGATGCTCCAATATCCGTTAACAGTGACGGTTGCAGTGGTTTCAACTGTTATTGGTCCAGCAGACATTCCGCTGTTTGTTGCGTCGATAGTAAGGCTTTGCACTACGCTTTGCTCATTCTGCCTTATGACAGACTCATAACTTGTTTGCCGCCCATCCTTACCTATAAAAGAATCCTTGCTCATCAGGTTATCTCCATAATGCTCAAAGTTACTGAAACCTTGTCTGCCACAGAGCAATCTATTTGTAACTTATCAGTTGTTTCAAGCACCACCTTGCCACTTATCGGCACTTCCATTGCCGCGCCAACTGGGATTGGCATAGACTTAATCAAAAACGTGGTTGTGTTTGTTGCAGCCCTGCCACCACCAGAGGTGTCTGAAACCAACTTCACCGAGGCGGTAACCTGCGCTGTATGAATGTTTGCCAAAATCAACCCTATGACCACCGTGGTCGTCGAACTTGGCGTGGTGTATAAATCTTCTGGCGTCCCAGAGGATGCTGGCATCACGTCATGCGATACTACTTTGAATGTATTTGCCATTTGTTACCCCTATCCTAACGCAATCGCAAGTGCTGTGGCGTCAGCTTGCGCGATTGCTTGTGTGGTAGCACCAATGTCAGACAACAACTCAGATGCCGATCTGCCCTCTATCTTAGTACCATTTACCCTCAAAAAGTCATCATCCGCAACCCCTGCCGCTGCTTGCAAGATGTTGTCCTCTGAGATTCCTGTTGTAAGTGATGCCGCTGAACTAGCCGCAGATGTGGCAGAATTAGCCGCCGCTGTCGCTGATGACGCCGCTGCTGTGGCTGACGATGAAGCATTAGACGCTTGTGTTGAGGCTGTAGAGGCAGAAGATGAGGCATTTGATGCCTGTGTACTTGCCGTTGACGCGCTTGAACTCGCATTTGACGCCTGAGTCGAGGCAGTAGATGCGCTTGATGCCGCTGCCGTAGCAGATGAAGCCGCTGCTGACGCGCTTGTCGTAGCAGATGCAGCATCTACAATCAAATCATACTTAGCACTATTGGCATTGGTTGTTAGCGGCTCTGAGCCAGAGCTTGTGTGTGCCTCGTTGACGATGAAGATATTGTTTGTGCTAGTATCCTTAATTAGATCACGCACGTTGTATGCTGTGCTTGCAGCAAAATTACCCGTGAATGTGCCAATCTCTTGCGTTACAGCCAACTCTCCGCTGCTGTCAAAAGCAAATATCTTGTTGGCGCGGTTTGCTGCCGTGACTGTAAACTCAGTCGATGTCATGGTGTTTGTGCGAGACAGCTTAATCGCTCTATCAAGCTCGTCCTGCTGGTCTTGTGTCATAAGCGTTAGCTTATCAAGAGCGTCCTCATGTGAGGCGGCAGGGAACGGATCATTTGGAGTGTAGTCTGTGGCCTGTGTCTGCGCAGTCTGGCGTAGCAGCACCACTGTTTGCGCTGATGATGGCGCACTGCCAAACACCACATTGCCACCACTTGCACTGCCAACACCCGTTACGCTGTAGTGCGTTGTTTTGCTTTGCACAGACTCTGTGCCAGTCGCTGTAGTGCGCAGGATGACAGTAATATCGTCGTCATCAAATATCTTAAAGGAGTAAGCAAAGGTGGTAGTTGAGCCATCCCCTGTATAGCTATTCCTTTTGGTTGTGCTGCTAACTGTCATGTCTAACTCCTTGCACCTTTATACGCGATTTTATCCCTATCGTACATACTGTGATGGTGGAAAGTAAAACTCTTGCCCTGTGTCCTTCTTCATGCGCCTCTCCATACGTTTGAAATAGCCAGGATTTGCAAACTCTGTTAGCTCATACATAAACAAGTAGTCTAACGCCAACTTTGCATAGAACAAGTTTGCGCCAGGAATGTTGCGCATAGCTAATCTTACTGTTTCTGCTGCCGCATCGTCACCGCTGCGAAACTTGCCGTAAATCTGTAACACATCTGCCGCCGTGCCAAAGGTAGGGCCAGCAAGAGTTTCAAGCGGCCCCTGACCATACCTGTTAAACTCACCAAATATGAAGTCTCCGTAGATTCCTGCACCGCCACCTTGTGTAAAGGCACGGAACAACAGCTCTTTATTTAAGGTATAATCATCACCAAAAACCTCCGCAGGTTCTTTTCCTTTTAAAATGTCTTTAAGTGTAACCGACATATATCCCATCATTGTTGAGCCAACCATCATCTTTGCAACGCCATAATATCCAGATGAGGCTTTTTGCCTGCTCAAGCCTTTTGTAACATAGGTGATTGGAAAGCCTTTAAGCTGCATAATCATTCGTATTGCTTCACCCATAACTGTACCGCGTGGCAACCCTTGGTTCATAATAGCACGCTCTCTTGCGCCTGGGGTTGGGATAGCCGTGTCTGCACTATCAGCGTAGTAAGCTGATATTTTACTGCGTAGGTCATCACGAAACTGTTGGCGCATCTTGTCTGTTATATCAAGCTGTCCTGTGCGTTGCGCGATCAACGGGTCTATCTTTTCAACAGCTATTTCATCAGCGATATCAGGCACCAGATACTTGCGCCCATCAGCCGCCTTCATGTCCATGCCACGGAACAAAGACCACTCTGCCTCATTTATATCGTAAAGACTAAGCAACCTGCGTGTTTCTGGTGGTATCGCGTTGTAGGATCTGTTGCTGTAGTTAGCAAGGTCAGCAGACAACATACGCGCAATGCCAACCTTTTGTGTGCTGTTCCACCATTGCATACCGTTCAGCTTAAAATACAACTGATGTGCCTTTGATATCATTCCAGGACCGCTATCATTTGCACCAAATCTAGCGTGAACGTCTGCTAACTCGTTTTCAACACCAACACTTAGCAGGTATGCCAACTCTTTTTGCTCTTTGCTGTTGAACAAACGAAATGTATCACGCAAAGCAGAGGCATAAGCACCAAAAATGTTCCGTTCTGTGTTTGCGTTTATAAACGCTGCCTTGGTTGCAATGTCTGAAAACGATGAAATGGTAGCAAATCCTAGCTTTGCCATTGATTGCAACATACGAAAGCCAGCAGCTATGCCAGCGTAAGTAACCGTTGTATTCAGTATGGGCTGGGTTGCGCCTAGTGCGCGAGTTGTGCCATCCAGCTCTGCAAACTGGTTTCTCAAGCGTCCTTCTTTTATGGGCTTTGCAACGCCCTTTGGCTTTATTTCTGTAATTATTCTGTCGAACATGGCTTTTGGGTTTGTGCCAAAAGTTTCAAGCAAACCTATGGCTTGCGCATCATGAGAGATGCCTTGGTACACGGCCTCAGACAGTTTCATGCGGCTAAACCTGTTTGCGTATGCCAGCGCAGATTTACCATTTTTGAAGTGGATTATGCGCTGCGCACTAAGGCGTTTGGCAAGATTTACTGGCCCCTTAAACTCTGGCTGCGCACCGCCTACACCACCCACGCCGTCAACCTTCATATGGTTTCCGCTAACAAGGTTGTCATACATAGAGCCAAGAAACTCAACCTCAGTCATGTCGTCTGGCTTGTTAGCCATAGTTTTTTCTATGTCCATGTTTTCAGACACAAAAGTAATCCACGCTTGTTTATCTTCTTCTGTGCCTTTGCCGCGTATCAACAATGGGTCATGGTGCTGGCGCACAACATAGTTCTCAAGCTCACCAATGTTTGCACCGTTTCTGTTCTTGCGGTCTAACAGACGCTTCTGTACCTTTTTAATGGTCTCTGCAATTTGACGCGCCTCTTTGCTGCCACTGCTTCCAAGGCCATCAAACATTTCTTGATAAATTTTTTCATCTAGCTCATTGGAGCGGAAAATATCTAGCAAATCATTTCGTTTTAACTCGCCTACCAACGCGCCCGTGTTGTCTAAAAATATACTACGCTGCTTAGCGTCAATGCTGTACAGGCTACGCCTTGCATCGCCAACAAGGATAGCAGACAACGCTTTGCCAGGATCATTAGGCTCCTGACGCAATGCAGTCATCACCGTTGCGTATGCGCGTGCATTGATAAGACGATTTCGCTTTTGTATGGCAGACTCAATCCTTGCTCTTTTGGCTAATTCTTTTGCCTCTGCAATGAGTTCGCCAAGCTCACTGTCACCGTAAACACCGCCACGGCGATCAATCTTGTCTTGCATAATTTTGAGGATGGCATCTATCTCATCCTGCGCGACAGCTATATCTTTGTCTTGCGCAATCTTGCGTAGCTCTGCGCTACAAATCTTTATGCTCATCCTACGCTCCTGCCATTTCTGTTTACACAGACTGCGGCTGTTCTAGCGGCTTCATCCATATATTCATCTGCGCGGCGCAAAGCCTCATCTGCTATACGAATGTCCTCATCTATGTCAGCAGGTATGGTAACGTCAGCACGCAATATTTCTAAATCCTGTTCAAGCAACGCTATCTCATCAACAGTATCTTGAAACTCTTGGGTTGTTAGATCCATGCCAGCAGCGTCCATCTCGTCAAGTTTCGACTTCTGGTCTGCATCAACGCCAAGGTTATAATCTTGAATACGCGCCTCATTCTGAGCGTTCAAAGACTCTTGCTGGGTGAGCGGTGAACCTTCAAGAGACTGCGGCTCCACATCACGTTGCTCTAAGCCAGATACTGCATTTTGGTTGTATTCAAGCAACTCAGTTTCTGCTATTGTGATATCAAGCTCTGTCTCGCTCAAGCCTGTTGGGTCAATGCCGCGCCTATCCAAAAACTCTTGAAGGTCTTGTGCGGCTTGATAGGCATCTACAGCGTCTTGCTCTGCTGCTGAATATTGCTTGTTTCCAGCCTTGTCCTCTCGCACAGCGTTGATAAAATCGTTGATATCAATCTCATCAGGCACACCCTCAATAGCTGCTGGCAAATACCCATCCTCTCTAGCGGCTGTAAGCATGTCATCAACAGAACGTCCACCCTTTGCTGCGCTTACATAAAACTTACCAGCCTTTGCCGCTGGGATAGCTTCTTTCAAGTCAGCGGCACCTGTGCTGTTAGGGTCTATCCCACCCTTTGCCCTGATGTATTGTATCAGTGTCTTTGGCTCTTCAACACGCAACTGTGGTGGACGAGCCCTGCCTTTGCGTCTTGGCTCTGCTGGCCGCTGGCGAGGCTCGTCACCGCGCAAAACCGTTTCTTCTATAATATCACCAGTCTCAGGGTCAAACCTACGCTCTACGCCCCTCACAGAGCGATCCTGGGCTAAACGCTCGTTTGCTCTAGCAATAATGTCTGCATCTTTTGCTGCTTCTTGTTGCTCAACTAACCGACCAGCGGTTATTGGCTGATCCGTGACCGCTTGCGCAACGCTGCGTGCCAAAGCCTCATCGCTTACCCTGCTGGCCTCTATCCTGTCAGATATTTTGCCGAATCCAACGTGCAAGCCACCGCCAAGAACTGAACCGAATGTGACGTTGAGAAAGCTGTCCATAAGGCCATAGTCAGCATCTTGCTCTAAATACGCCTGACCGATGACAAGTGGCTCCAGCACAGTTGCGCCAACCGCACCATCTATCGCGCCAGCCATCAATCTGCTGCCAGTCTTGCCAAAACGTGCTGCCATAGTAGCCATACGCGCCTGACCTATAGCTGGGATGAAGGCTGATGCCACGTTGAGAGGGTCAAGCATAGAGCCAGCCAGCATTGTGCCAAACTGTGCCGCACCTAGCCCAAAGCCACCGCGTGATCTGTTTAGGGTAAACCTAAAGTTCTCACGCCTGTCGTGACGCTCCGAAAGCAGGTTTGCCAAACCCTCTGTAATGCCGTTCTCATCTACTTCTATGCCTTCACGAAAGTATTTACTGTCACGAAACTCATCAGAAGATAGCACCCGACCATTTGCACCTGGACCTAAATACTGGTCAAACGTGCGGTTCAGTGCGCTTAGAGGGTTATAGTACAGGGTTTCATCAAGCGTTGCGCCAAGCACATCAAGAGTGCCAGCCTTTGACACATCGAAATAGTTGTCAAAAGCGTTTTGATCGTATTTTTGCTCTGGTACGAAAAAATCTACCATTACTGGAGCAGCCTTCTGGCTATCTCTTTGCGCCGTGTTATTTTTTGTGCTGCTGTCCCTGTTTCAGATGACAACCGCTCCATTTCTGCAATCAAAGGCAGGATGTCAGAAAACCTTATAGTAACAAATGCCTGATCTGGTGAAATGGCTGTTGGGCCAGGGTCAATCCTTCTTGTAACCATGTTGCCAGTTTGGTCTACAAGGTATGCGCCCTTATGGTCTGAGGTTGTTACCCAATAACCCTGCGCTAAATCTTGTTTGTACTTTTGATTTGCGTCAACATTGCCACTCACAGGCGGTATGTTTGCAAAACCAACAATCATCTCTCTGGACTTTTCGTCACTCACAAGGGAGTTTAACACATTACCAATCTCTGCTGATGAGTTTTCAAGTCCCTTAAGCATACGCAGAGGTTTGCCGTTGACTTCAGCGAATGAAAACTGACTGTTGACAATATTATTGACTGCTTTTTCCACAGCATTGGTCATGTCTGGCTCTCCAGCGTTCATGTAATATGCCGCCGTGTTCTGAATTAGATTGTTCATCGCTGTTACATGAAGCGTGCGCGATCCCGTAGCTCCACGCGAAACAACACTGTCAGTTGTGCCGCCAATAATACTGCCAGAATATTCAGCGTTTTGCGCCATCACCTCTGCCATAATCTCTTTATAGGTAGTTGTGCCAATGTTTGCTTTTAGCTCTTTAACAACATCAGGACGATTTGCTGCTTCAATATCAAACCCAGCTACGTTGCCTGGATTTGCAATCACCCAAGCATCAGCAAGGCTCAAAACACCTTGATTCATTAAGTTGCGCATGATACGCGACTCATTTTCAACGCCAAACTTGGTAATAAAAGCAATCCCAAGGTCAGATTTTTCCCTTGCCGTAAGCTCTGGATCTTTAAACTGAGACTGAAAAGCATCTATTTCAGCATCTGCTGCAATCCTTATATCAACATCAGCTATGCCCATCTGCCTCTGCAAAAATATGAGTTGGTCAATGCTAGCAGCATCCTGACCCTTAACTTGCAAATCGTCTTGAATAAACTTTACAGGGTCATTTGAAAGGCTGCTTGCACGCGCTGCTAACATTTCTTCGAAACGATCACTTTTTATTTCCGCTATTCTTGCGCTTTCTGTTGTTGTTGCCTCTGCCCTTTCCCTTTGCAATGCACCACGCGCTGCTGCTATTTCAGATGGCGTGCCAAACTTTACACTAGAAAACAAAACGCCAGCATTGCGCACGCCAGTCATGGCTTCGTCAAAAGACTGTCCCGGAACATCATTGTCGGGAGACAGTTGAGATATTTTAATCGCAACATTGTCTATTATTGACTGCGCGTTTGGCGTGGTTTGCCCTTCATTAGCAACAAGGATTGTTTCAATAGCTTTGGTATCTGCTTGGATTGATGCGCCTAGCTCCTTATCCAAGACAGCGAGAGCTTGGTTTGCATTGCTTATTAGTGGCTCTGCTACATCACGCCCAAAACCAGAAAACCGACCAGTAAGCGTTTTCGCTTCGTCTATAAAAGCATTTAATTCATCACGGTCCATGCTAGCGATTGTAGGGTAAAGCGTATCTATTAAGTTTTTGTTTGCCTTGGCTTGTGATGTCTTGTATCCCTGCTCAAACTGATTTGCCAATGCAGTGCGAAACTTTGCGCCTGTGCCACGCAAATCAATGCTAATAGTTTCATCCTCTCTTTCGATTGTGACAAAACCAGCGTCAACATCCCTCATCTGCGCTAAAGCCTGCGCCTCTTCATCTCCCGTAAGATTTGCCCCAAGAAGCACATCTCTGACCTCATCTCTCTTGCCTTCTTCAAGCTCAGTTATTTTTGTGTCAATAGAACTAAGTATTTGCTGCTTGATTGACTCAGAGGCAAACTCTGAGCTTGCAGCAACTGTTGATTTTAAAACCTCTGCGTTTGCAAAATTTTGTAACTCATCGACTTTTCCAGAAAAAAATCTTGTCTGCGCCTCTGCTAGAAATGTTTTTCTGCCATAATTCAAACTTAGTTGATTTTGTCGGCCATCATCTATAAGAGCCAAACTAGTTGCAACGATTGCATTAAAATCTGTGCTATTATCTGTTTTGCTTATTTCAGCTAAAGCATTTTCAAGCGTTGCGTTTGATGCCGCAGATTTTTCTCCTTGGCTATACTGAAAAGACACTTTCTTTGCGTCTGCGACCTTGAATTTCATAGTTTGCAAAACTGAACCAGTGATTGCTTCAGTTTGACTAGGCGTTAAATTTAATCCCTTAATTTCATTTAAAATGGGTGTTTGAACTGTGTTTGTCAGACCAGTTACCATTTTTTCCATATTTGGTTCTTTGGTTTCTAAAGTGTAAGTATCTGCTTGCGTATATGCTTGAGCAGCAAATTTTTGTGACAAAGTTTTTGTTTCTTCATCTTTTTGCGCTTTCTGAAACTTAAACTCTAGGTCTTTGCTGGCGTTATCAAACTCCATCATATTTTTGGCAAACTGCCTGCCAGTCTGCCCTATAGCTTGCCCAGCCCTAGCCATCGCCTGTCCTGGTGCTGCAAAGGCCTCTGTTGGCGCACTTGGTCCCAAAGACCCTGTAGCAAGGTCTACTTGTGAACCCATACCTCTTGCATACAAAGGAATCTTTGGCATCTCTATCTATCCAACTCTTGTTGTCTGTATCTGTCTTGAAGATCAAAAAAGTCTTGTTGCTGCCTTATGCTTGCCGCCTGCCCCGCGCCGTCCAGAAGGGTTGTGTAAGCTGCTGTGCGGAACGCTGATGCCCTTGCGTTTCCAGCCGCACGCGCCATAGCTGCTTGTGCTAACTGCCCTGCTGTTTCAACATCACTCGCGTACTGTATGCGTAAAGCATCACGTTCCATAGCAAAGTATGAGTCAGCCAAAGCTAAGTAGGGGCTTCCTGATAACTCAACTCCAGACGCTGCGGTGGCTACTACTTGCTGACCAGTAAGCCTCTCGTTTGCCCGTCTAAGGTTTGCTTCCTGATCTATTTTAGCTCTTTGCAGAACAACAGCTTCGTTTTCAGCAACCTGCGCATTGTATTCGGCAGTTTGCCTCGCGGCTCTTGCAGACGCTTGGTTTCCCTTAAATCCAAGTACAGTGCTGGCGGTTGTGGCTACTGCGGCAACGGTTACTGGATCTACCATTAAATCACCCTTGCGTAACGGTAATAATCTGTGCCATCTGGCCCATACTTCTTCATTACACCCTCATTTTGAAAGCCAAGCCACTCAGCAAAACGCTTCGCAGTTTTATCAGTTACAGCAATACTTGCCTGTATTCTTTGGTAATCAAACTCTTCTTGCAAATAATCAAACATATACGCGGTATGCCTTGCTACAGATGTGGGTTTTGTTACAGCGTCCTTGCCCAACAGCAGCCATGCCTCACCCACATGATCCCATATGTTGTGTATGCCACCTATACCTATTACTTCATCTTGATCGAATAGTGAATATCCGTTCATATCTTTGTGTTCTACCAATGCCTTCCTGCCAGCATCCGAAAACTCAAACATCAGCTTCAGATGATCTATATGCTCTCTTGAAAACTTGCATACTCTAAGCATCAAAAGTGTTTGACCTCCGCATAATTGCAAGGATTGTCATAGGCAATGGCTGGTTCTGGCGCACGACCACATGCGCGTCATTGTCGTATCCAGATGGGAAAGATATTTCTTTATCGCCAGTAAACATAGGCACAGCCTCGTCCATTGCCATACTGCTGTCTCTAAATGGTATTCTATCTAGGCTGGTAAGACTTGGCCCAATCTCTGCGCCCACACTATTCAAAAAACGTGCTGTAACACCATGTATTCTTTTGATCTTGCCCTGTGATATGCCGTCCTCTGCGCCAGCTTCCATGCGCAAAGTTTCAACAAACGACTGATAACCATACCCAATCTGCGCCTTTGTTGTGCTTACATCCAGGGTTATACTGCCGCCAGACACCTGCTTTACAGCGTGCGCCGCGCCATCTGCAAGTATAGATACAACCTCTCCTTCTAGGTGATTCAGACCTGATATGGTTGTTGTAGCTGACCCGCTGTATGTGAGGCCATTGTCCACATAGAACGCGTCACTTACCGCCGTGCCAAAATCAACTGACTTGAGATATACAATGTGGCGCACAGTGCTGGTATTAATGATACGTTTTACAGACAGATACACCTGATCTTCTGCACCGCTTGGTATTGCAGTTATGCTCTCTACTATCGGTGCTGCCTCGTTAGTTGTTGCAAGGCGTGTAGTGTCAGAGCTTACACATGACAACAACCCGCCAGGCGTTGGGCTGCTTTCCTGCACAGTAACAACTGCCGCACTTGGGTTTGCCACCACAAAATCATCATGCGCATTGATAGCGGTGAAGATATTGTCTGCTGTTACATTGTTTGATGTGTTGGGACGAAAGCCTGTTGATGATGCTGGGTCTGAGCTACCAGCAGCCTCTGATGTAAATGTAACCGTTGTGCCGTCACTCTTGGTAAATGTAAGTGTTGTGCCAACAGCTATGTTTGCGTAATCACTTACAGTTATTGTGCAGTTTGCACTTACACCGCCCAAGACATGCTGATGCCAGCCCACTGCGCCGTTTGCCCTGTCGTATGTAAGGCCAACAAGCGTGCCATCAGTATGCACAAACCACAGGATAAGTTCTGGCTCTTGCTGCCAAACCATATCTGTAAGACCGCCACGCGCTACATGGTCTGCCAAAACGGTCAGATCAATTCCCAACAAACCGTCTGTATCAAGATCAAAGGTAATCTCTTTGACTTTTTCAGAACCCTTTTGCACAAGGATAGTGCTGTTTCCTGCACGCAATGGACGCACATTTGAGGTGCCAAAAGTTGTTTCTCTTAGCACGTTGACGTTGGTAGGTGTCACAGGCTCACTACCAGCACCACCAGACAAGGTAAACTCAGAGCTTGTAGTCAATATCTGCAAGAAACGCGCAGGTAACAAATGCTTGATGACATTCACCTGATCTGACGCAATCGTTACATTGATAGCTGCGTCATCTGTGGTGCCAGGAGTATGGTTCTCAAAATCTGCGCTTACAGAGCCAAAGATGGTCTGTGGCTGGGCTGTGGTGCCTGCGTAGTACAAACGCTGCTCATAGAAAGCCACAGCGCGAGGAAAGCCGTTTCTAATGCTGAACGCACCCCTTGACCATTTGGTTGTGCCATCTGTTGCATTTTTGGGCAGCACAAGGTTGTCTATAACACTGTTTGTCCCACTGTTCTGTACTACTGCCGTTGCTGTTGTTGCGTTAGTCACAGCAGTAATTTTTACAAAGCCAGTGCCATTGTGCTGAAACTGCCATGTATGATTGCCGTAAACTTCTGAACCTGAAAGGTGCACAGGGGCCTGTGCGCCAGTTGACTCACTAGAGCCAGCGTCTGTTTTCTTATAAACATTGCCGTTGTGATGCACGATATCATTTTGTGAGTATGTGTCACCAGTTGCCCACGCTGGGTGAGACACCTCAATGACATCACGGAATCTAAATATAGAACCAACATCTTTTGATGCGTCAAACAAATCGGCAGATGCAGTGAGCGTTACTGTGCCAGTGTTTGCATCTGATGTTATGGTTGTAGTCGTAGAGTTTTCATCCTCATACGGTCCATCAATAAAATCAATGTCAGATAACGTAAAGCTGGTTGCCGTTGTTCTGGTCAGCTTTGCTGGCTCATGGTCTTTGTGCGCAAGAAACAAAACGTCAGCAGACTGCACATGATTCAACTCAAACACCTGCGCTTCTGTGTAAGTAGTTGTAACTTCTACTATTTTTCCAACTGTGCCAGCGGAACTGTAAGCTGTAAACGCACTGCTGTTGATGCCGGAAAGCTGAAAAGTATTTGTTGTCGCGCCAGCTACGGTAAACTCTGTGTTGTTGATCTCTGTCATTCCAACAACGCCAGTGATGAATACCGTGTCACCGTTGGAAAAGCCGTGAGAGCTTGACGTTACGACTGCTGGATTTGCCTGCGTAACAGCCGTGATGTTTTTGGCAGTCTCAGTAAGTATGCCCTCGTCTTTGAAAAAGCGTATGTAGTTTTCACCAAACTCCAGCACATATGCTTGCTCATCACTAAACTCAAAGTTTACAAGGCGCACCTTGCCGCCAGCCTTTGACGCACCAGCAAAATAAGAACCAGGGCGGCGTGTAATGCCACCCTGTGGAAAACTTATCATGTTGGTAAGTTCTTTTGCCGCCTCGTTGTACTTTTGAAGATCAATACGGCCTTCAAGCCTTGGCGAAAACTCTCCAGCGCGAAAGTTCGTTATAATCGTTGATACACGCGCCATACTAGAACCTTATATTTATAAACTCATCTGCCCGTATTTGGTCTGGGAATCCTTCCATAGCATCCATGCTACGCGCTTCTTTTAGCCGTGCGTCATACAGCGCAACCATAGCCTGTGCCACACTGTTACTGCCTGTGATTGCATAGGCTGTCTCAGAGGCCAGACGATGCGCTATCGTAGATGAAAGCAGACTGTCAAACTGTTCTGGGTCAGTGACCCTAGATATATAGATAATCTTGCATGTGCTTTCGTTGCTTAGAACCCTGCGCCCCTCAATCTTGAACATGATGTTGCTATCATATGCGGATAGCTCATTGTCTACGTTTGTATTCCAAAACGACAACACGCGCAGACAAAACGGATCTGAAGGTAAGTTATATTGAAAGTTGAAGCCAAAAGCTGGCGCATCACTGTTTTGTGCAAGCGTTGCTCTTGTGATCGCGCAGTTCCAAGGATGCGCACGCAACACTGAGTCTCTTACAGTTTCAAACCTGCGGTTACACAATCTTGCTTCTTTAGAGTTTTCTGTGAGGGCAGTGATAGTTGCGGCACCCAACAAATCCATTGCCTCGTTACAAATATCCACAACCGATGGCATGTCACCCTCCAGAGAAGAAGGGGCGTTGCCGCCCCCTCTGTTGTTTAGTTGACAACGTACTCAATCACGAATGAAAGATCACCTGCCGTATCACCTGCCGCATCGAACAAAAGGCCGATGAAAAGGTAGCCACCTGGATCTGATGACTGCCCTGCATCTTCCCATATTCGTTGACCAAGCAGGTTGATGTTACGCGCTTCAAACGTGACATCAGTACCAACACCACCTACAGCACCGCGTAGGTCAGTGATTGCAGATGCGTAGGCATCATCATCAAGCGCGGTAAATGTACCGTCACTCTCTGAATAAATGCCAACATCGCAAGTGTTGGTTGTGCCAGAGTCGAGGTCATCATTGAAAAGTTTGATGCTCACGATCCCTGCGTTTGAAGGAATAGGCGCAAGCATCACTGTGTCTGTTGCTGAAAGATCTCCAGCAGCCAGTGCGATTGTACCCATTGCAACCCGCTTAGTGCCATGCAGAGTCCTAGATGGTGATGCCACCTGGGGCAGTGCTAGCAAGTTGGATACGAGAGTCGTATTTACATTAGCCATTTTCTACTCCTCTCTTAGTCTGGGGTTTCATCACAGAAGATTTGAACAACCTTTGACTCTTCCATGCGCACCGCTCCGATGCTCATGCAATAGTAAACTTGGGTTGCATATCCCTTGTCAGCACGTTCATCAATGCGTGCAGCAATGTCTTTACCGACACCAAGGGTCAAACCATCCTCAGCCCATGCAAAGCATGTTCTGATGTCGTTGCTGTCTACAGACAACCTATTGGTCATGATGAACTGGAAGCCCATAAAGGTATCCACATCACCCTGTACCAGAGCTTTGACTGTGTTGAAATCCGAGCTAGTAACCTGTGTTGTGCCAAGCAAATCTTCAATCTGCTTTGGCCCTACAGCAATGTAGCGTGGGATTGATGGGTCAACATCATTGAGGTCCATCTTACGCTTTGCTTCTGTGAGCTTGGCGATAGTCAGGCCATCGTTTGATGAGGATGAACCAACAGAGTTGGCTGTTGCATCCAGTGTTGCACTGCCAGATCCAGTCTCACCAGTAGAGGCTGTGCCTGTGGCGGCAGTAATAATCACATCGTCCATCGCACGACCCATAGCAGCGGCTGCTGCCTGTGCATAAGATGATGTTGGATCAATAAGCATACGCACTTTGTCCTGATCGTCGATCAGATCTGCATACTCATAATCCGCTAGGGAAAGACGCCGCCTCGCATGAGGTGTGTCCATTTGTGGTGTATCGGCGTGACGGCTGCTACGCAGGGCAGCAGTTGCGACTCCGATTTGGTCTATGAAGGCATTTTTACCAACAACATTCTCAATTCGCACCGCATCACGCAGACGAGAACCCATCTGCTGTGATAGCATCTGCACGTTTGCAGAATACTGTTGCACAAATGCCG
>Ga0209348_1000210_pt1 | contig 32630 bp, 51 predicted proteins | sample ETNvirenome_2_30_FD_184065 | JGI IMG/M metagenome (GOLD analysis project Ga0209348, IMG submission 184065) | Marine viral communities from the Pacific Ocean - ETNP_2_30 (SPAdes) (version 2) | ecosystem: Environmental > Aquatic > Marine > Oceanic | place: Pacific Ocean | collected 2013-06-22
ATCCCGTATACTTTCCATCCTTGCGACAAACATTCTCGGGTAACATATGAGCCAATTAACCCAAGACACCCAGTTATAACAACTATTTTGAAATTCTCACCCATATAATCTACTGTAATCTCTTTTCATTTGTTCTATTGCGTTCGGAATGCCCGGGTCAAATATACCGGCGCCGGCATAATGAATAACATGTGAATCAAACCTATCGGGTGTTCCATTCCATGGTTCTGAAAACATCGTCATATGATTGAACCGATATCCTAAATCTTGTATTGTATATCCGTTCTTTTTAATTAGATATCCTATATGTACGTCATCTTGCCCATAGCCAAGCCAATAACTATCATTTATTGTTTGATATATGTCTGCATGGCATTTTGATGTGACAAATACTCCGGTGTTTATATATTGCTCTGACCAGTTGATGTTGCCAAATTGCTGTTGTGCTGCAAACATTCTATTTTTTCTATCTGCCCTGCGAGAGCCTTTATCCTCAAGGGTTGTGCCAATATTATCATAAGCCACTACATCAAAAATATTTGGACATCCTGGGGTTAATAACATGTCCGTGTCTAAATGTAGAATTCTATCGTACTCATCGTGAAGTTCTTTGTGTTTGAATATACGATAGTGCCATTTACCATTGCCCTCAGTGCATCCTGACACATGATCCATTACAAGAAAATCTGCTCCGATAGAATCTGCATAATTCTTTATTACGGGGTGTGATATATTTGCATATTCTTGCACCCCTTCATCTGCTCGGGTTGTTATTAGATATTTCATTCGTATCCAAACTCCTTTTGATATGTTAATAAATCTGAAAACAGCAAGTCTATATCTATTGAATGTTGTTTGAAGAATCCATTATACGCTGATTCTATGTTTTTGTATATTCCAACTTGTTTCGAATCCAAACCTTTGTATCGCTTAGCTTTGTGTTCATTTCTGTAACGACCTGTAAAATTTTGCATTTCTTTGATATATTCTATGCCGCAAAAATCACAAACATTTTTTATTGTATTTTCAAATTTTAATATCACATCTTCCATTTTAACTAACATAATCCTATCCGGATAATTAGAATTGATGAATCTATATATGTGTCGCATCCACTCCAGATCTTTTATGCATCCCTTATGAGTGGCATCATCCGAAAGCGTGGGGGAATCGTGCCCGGGCTGTCCTCTGTATATCTTAGAAAGAGCTGTATCCCTTAGATCTCGAATAGTCCAAAGAATACGCAATTGAGGATTGTCATCCAACAGTCTTTTGACCATTCCAAAATCTGGCACGTATACAGTGTCGCACTTACTTAGGTAATTTTCAGGCAATTTTTCAGACCTATAAAATATGTGCTTATCTTCAGCCACTTCTGTTGCTTCTAGTTGCGGAGAAGCTCTAAGAATTTCTAGTAGCATGTTGGTACCCGTACGACCACAACCTAAGACAAGAGCACTCATCAATCGTCTTTCCCGTACATCTTGGTGCTTCCTTGTTTATATAACTTTTGTAGCTTGCCTGTTTCTGTCATATGATTCAATGATTCATCAATTTCTTGAATTAAATCATTTCGTTGAGAATTGGCGACATTGGTAACTCGACAAGCATCAGCTATCTCTTTATCTGTCGCATTCTTTTTTCTTTTTACATCTTCAGCAGTCCATATGCGTATATTGACGATTGTTAGTTTATCAATTAAATTACCTATTGTATCAGCCATTATAAATCCTTATTAAAATAAACAGTGTTAAAATTTTCTGGTTCTGGGTTTTTTCCGGGCCAGTGTAGCGGTACGAGAAATTCATAATGTTTGTACCACGGATCTGAAATTATTTCATACCCATTTGATTTCATAAACTTATCTAAATGTTTTTTGAAAGAAATACGATCTTCTTCTCTTGAGCCACAATCATGTGGAAATATTGGACAACTTGACTCTAGAAGACACGTCTTATTTTCCATGTGAATTGTTTCTATTCTAATGTATTTTGGACATATTTTTGACAAATCAGCAGTCAGCAACACCTCGTAATCGCTTCCTTCAATATCCACCTGTAGCAGTTCGAAAGTTTTTCCTGACATGTTATATTTTTCTACTAATTTTTCAAGTGTCATGCTTGGCACTTCTATAAAATCTTTACTACGACGAGTAAGCACTTCTGGATCTGCTTTAAGTTCAACATTGGAAGTTTCATGAAAATGCTCTGGATTTCCAAGACGCATGATAACACTTTCAGCAGAGACATCATCATAAGTTTTGCCGATAACTGCAATTTTTTCAAAGAAGCAGTTATTCAAGTCGGAATAATTTTCAATTAACTTTTGATATGCATCTGGGTTTGGTTCAACGAAGATACCTGACCAATTTTTTTCCGGTACAAGCCACCACATAATATCTGTTTCTGACTTTCCTACATTGGCGCCAAGTTGTATAAAATCTATCATTTTCCTATAATCTCAAACTCGGGACACGGTACAATAAACTTTCCGCCAGAATTCAAAAAGTCTGACTCTCTTTCAACAAACTCTTTAATAAAATGCCATGGCAAAACCAGTAAATAATCTGGATTGGCGGCGCGCATTTCTTTCTCGGAAACAATCGGAATATTAGTTCCTACAACATACTTGCCAAACTTTTGTGGACTTCGCTCGGCGATTGCCACAATATCATCCGGTGTCAATCCGTAGTACTGTAAAAGAGTGTTACCCTTAGTTGAAGCGCCATATCCATATACCTTCTTACCTGCGGCAACTTCTTGTCTGATAAAGTCTACCGTCTGTTTTTTCATCTCTTCCAATTTTCTTCCAAAATCTGACCACATCTCTGGGTCTGATATATCCGCATGTTCTTTCTCATATGCAAGAAGAGTTTTAATTCTAAAATCACACACATCCCTAAGCGGCTTTGTCGCAAATGATGTTTCTCTAGCATCTTGTTTTTGAATATAAACACGACAGCTACCGCCATTTGTATCGTTCAGCGAACAATCTACTATCTTCAAGCCATGAGCATCCATAAGCTTTTTCATGCTGTTGAGAGAATGGTAATATACGTGCTCATGGCAAATATTATCAAATGCCATTTGCTTAACCATAAGAGGTGTATAAGATAATTGTACAACCCAGATACCATCGTCGTGAAGAATTCTCTTCACGTCTTCGATAAAGTCTGTTGGATCATCTAGATCATAAAACATTGCGATGGTTGTGATAACTCGGCACTTCTTATCTCCATATCCAGTGCGCTGAAAAGCATCATATGAAAAATAGTCTTGGATCACAACATCTGCTAATTGAGATGAAAACTCAAGAAATGAATCTTCCACTGGATCGATTCCTATTTTTACAAATTCCTCTGGAATGAAATTGAACATTGTTCCGTCATTACACGCTATATCCAACCACAAGTCACCTTTTTCATATCTGACTCGACTAGCTGCCTCTTCTGCAATGTTACGAAGTTGGTTTGTCATAGACGCGTTTGTCCCAGAGCGATACCAATATGTTCCGTACATTTTATCAGGATCGACAACCTGAGTTAATCTTGGCGCGCCGATCTTGTCATCCATCACTAAAGTAAGTGGCGCTAGTTCTCTTCCTTCGTACTCTTCTTCAGGATTTGTCAGAAAATCTGACACATATAAATTACCTAAGTTTAGTAAAGTTTTTGACATTTATCACCACTCCTTTTTACAATAAAAATCATTAATTTTCCATCTTGCATCTTTGTGATATCCAAAGTTTTGCAAGTAATCCTCTATTTCCGGATCATTGAAATTATTCTCTACTACGAGCAGTTTTACTTTCCAATGATTTAAATCGAGACCCTTTAGGGCATCCAATTCGGTACCCTCAGTATCAACCGATATAAAGTCTATATTAACATCAAATTTAGATTCTGTCAAGATATCATTTAATGTTCTCACTTCAACGTTTATTTGTCTTGTATCGTTGATGATGTGCTCATGTTGTTCAACAAGGCGCTTATCAGGCTCCAGACCGCTCACAGATGACATTATATTGCGTGCACCAATGTCAAAGACAGTGAAGGGTACACTATCTTGACTAGTGGCGCCACAGGCACATTGGAGAGCTTCTTTTCGAACCTCTCTCACTAATTTAAAATACTCAGGATTGGGCTCAATGCAGAGGGCCCGCCATCCCAGTTTTTCAAAATACAGAGTATTTGAACCACGGATTCCATTTGCGGCGCCTACTTCTACGCAGGTTCCAGAAGTTTGATTTTGAAAATATAATTCTATGAGCACATCAGTACTAAACTGCCCATGGTATCCCTGTTTTGGTTCGTAGCCCATTTTAATATTTTCCCTCGTTGTCTTTCAATACTTGAAGCAAATATTCAATATCTTCCATATTCGGCACAATCTCACTGCTGGTGCCATATGTGGTACCACACTCTGGTCGTGGGAAAGGTTTTCCTTTAAGAAATACGTTACAGTTATAATAAAGATCTTTTTCGTCGTCTAAAGCAACAATTAAATTTCCATCATTTTTTGCTGCTTCCATGTTGTCAATTTCAAAATCCCATGCGGTCATTTCAGGTTTTAAGTATTTCATGAAATATCTTTTCGTCCAGATAGAAGGAGATAATGACGTCCTATAGGTAGCCTCTGGCAGCACCGCTAGCACTCCCTCTTTTATTCTGTTTGTGCGATTATTCATGGAGCGGTCTAGATGTGCTTTTGAAGCGCCATTTTCTATTTCATCTACCAATAAACTAAGCTTATCTGTATCCACTTTATCTATCAACATGACATCTTCAACCGTAAATACAAAATATTCGTCCTTTAAAGATTTTATATATGGAATAAGTGGTGTGCTCCAAATTTTTCCGTAGTCAGATTGTTTTCCAAGTGAAACAAATTCACAGTTGTCCGGAAGGTCTGGAACTTCACACTCATCAAACCCTAAAAACACTATTTCTTGCCCAGGCCAATACTTGTTAAATAGCTTAGCGTATGGCGCCAACAAAAAAGAATATTTTTTGGATGTTGAAACAAGTATTTTCACTTTTCACCACTTAATAATCTAATATCGTTGGCTACCATTCGAGAAACCATCTCATCAAAAGAAACTTTTGGTTTCCAACCTAGAATCCTTTGTGCTTTTGAGCAGTCTCCGATTAGGACATCAACTTCTGCAGGTCTTAAAAATCTTGAGTCTTCAACAACATATCGTTCCCAATCTTGAATTCCAATGCAACTAAAAGCTTTTGTTAAGAATCTTTTAATTGAATAACTTTTACCAGTAGCAATAATATAATCATCTGGTACATCGTGCTGAAGCATCATCCACATAGCTTCGACATAATCCGGCGCGTAGCCCCAATCTCTTTTTGCATCCAAATTACCTAGAGCAATATGATCAGCCAATCCAAGATGAATCTTTGCCACTCCATCTGTAATTTTTCTAGTGACAAACTCTTTTCCGCGTCTTTCTGATTCATGGTTAAACAATATTCCACTACAAGCAAACATATTGTAAGATTCACGATAGTTCTTTGTAATCCAATGACCGTATAATTTTGATACACCATAAGGACTTCTTGGGTAAAACCTAGTAGTCTCAATTTGTGGAGTCTCGGTAACTCTACCAAACATTTCAGAAGTTGAGGCTTGATAAAATTTGATTGGCTTTCCATACTCCCTAATAGCTTCAAGCATTCTTAAAACACCAAGCCCGTCAATGTTTCCGGTAGTTTCCGGAGTATTCCAGCTTTCTCCCACAAAAGACATTGCCCCAAGATTGTATATCTCATCAGGATCAGATTCCTTAATTGTTCGAAAAAGAGAATTTTGATCTGCTAAATCTCCGTTTATAAACGTAATCTTGTCTTCTAAGTGCTCTGTGTTCACGCGATTTTTACGGGACGTTCTTCGTTCCATACCATATATTTTATAGTTTTTAGTCAGCAAAAAGTCTGCTAAATAGCTTCCATCTTGTCCGTTGATTCCTGTTATAAGTGCTGTTTTCATTTTAATTTCCAAAAGCTCATGCCATCAATTTCCATTATAATTTTATATTTGTCATTCAAAGAATCTCCCCATTCAACTTGAAACCGAGTTACCTTTTCTTCCTCGGGTGAAAATTTCCATCTTGGGTGTGTAGAGAAGGCATCATCAATTATTAATATTGAATCCTTGTGCATGTAATCTTTGGCAATATAACTACAAAATGTTCTAGATCTTCCGTCAATTATAATTTTATCAAATTTTGTATCAGGAAAATCTTTTATTTTATTCACATAGTCTTTAAATTGCCAATATCGAACAATAGAAGAATATATTGGTCCCTCTTTCGCGTATGGAAATTCTTTTAATATTTCATTGTATTCTTTTTCAGTAATTACAGATTTGCCGTGTGTTTTTTCACAAAATCTATTTTCATAATGTGCGCCGGGATCTTTCATGGACGGCTCTTCTTTTGTAAAATTCGGCGGTACCAAGTACGAATCCAGATTTTTTATGTCTTTGGTCCATCCTTTTACTTTAACATACCAGTCAGGGGTGTGTTCTACGGTTATATATTTTTTAACAAAATGTGGAAAAAGAGTAGTTGAACCACCGCTGCCATATTCAAAAACCACATCCGTTGGTTCTAAAATATCCACCAAGTACTCAATACATCCTTGCGACAACATTGGCTGCTTTACATCCGAGTTAGAATTTTCTAGAACTTCTATTAGTTTTCGCTTGGCTCTGTAGTTAATTAACTTTATATTTTTTAGCATTTTTTCCTTTCTCTATTAATCTAAATTTTCAAAAATTGACATATGTGTGTTGTATTTTAAATAAATGTGGCTGGCGGCAATGTGAAAATTGTGTTCTGCGGCTAGCGCTTCCAAATTATATCTTCCAGGCTGCGGCTTTTCATCGCTTACAATCCGATCTGCGGCGCCCACAACGATGAAAACGCCCTTTGTGCACAATAAATCTTTTACCTTATTCATAGCCATTTTCATTTTTTGCGGGTCATACTTCCAATTTGGTACGGGCGCCCAAGGATCTGTATGTGCATAGAGGTAAAGTAGCCCATTCATAAATATGATATCGTACTTTTTGCCATTTCTGTGTTTTGGTAAATCAAAATCAAGAAACCTAGTTTGATAATACTCAATATTTTCTTTAATAAATGAACTATGAAGTGGCTGATACGGATCACACGCTGTCACATCATTGGCATGATTACTAAAGAAATATGTAAATCTACCATTTCCGCTGCCGGCATCTAATAAACTAACTTCTTGATTGAAGTATTGTACAATTTTAGGTTGAAATTCTTTTTCGAATGTTGCTATTTTGGGTTCACCATTGATATCTGTATAGTCTCTATTGTACCATGAATCTGTCGCCCTGCAGTCTTGTTCAGAAGAATTTTTAAAGTCGTCGATATGGTTCTTCTTCATTTATCACTCTCCATTTTTATATCAGAAAACAAAGGAAACTCTCTCAAGTCGCGATATTGTGGAAACTCTGGTAAATCTTCGTTGTGTTCAGGATAATTTTGCATTAACATCAATCCTCTTGCGGCCTGCTCGGGGCTCATGTAAGCGTTCCAGCCATTTATTTCAATACTGTCTTCATGGTACATTACTTCTCCGCGCCCTTCATAGCGCGCTTTTCTAAACCACTTGGCTGCTTCTTCGCTATCGGTCAATATCATACCCCCTTTTCCTATCTTCAGGTGCTTTTTGATGTGAAAAGAGAGACACATAAAAGAATCAGGGATATACATCCCACTAGTAAATCGTTTTGCTGCATCGTATATTGGATATGGTTCCAGTTGATATACTCCTTTCCAATTGTAATCTCTAAACTTTACAGTGCCGCCGGCATGCATAATTGATTGCGGCACCGATAGGTAGGTTCGACACGGAATTGTCACTTCTTCTACGTTTAGATATTCACAGCATAGTAACAATGCATCGGTGCAATTGTCAGTCGATACCGCATACTTTGAGCCACAGTAATCCGCTACTGTTTCTTCAAACATTTTTACAATTTTATATGGATTATGTCTCATGTTGCCCCTATTATATCACATCACGGTCGAAATTATACTTTGTGCCCAGTTTTTAGGCATGAATTTTTGCACAGTTTTGTGTCCATTTAGTCTAATTTCGTCTCTTTTTTGTTTGTTATTTAAATAAAAATTTATTTTTTCAGTCAATTCTTCTGGAGATGTGAACGTATCCAAGTCTTTTCCTACTTCAAACAAATCTTCCATGCCTTGCCATGGCGTTGTGAGTAGAAAGCCTCCGGAAGCCAATATTTTAAAGACTCTCACAGAAGCACCAGCTGTTGAAGTATGTGCAAAATTCAGATTTATTTTAGATTGGTTTACAGCCTTGTTGTGCTCTAGCCCAAACACCCCCTCTAAGTGAGTAAATCCAACTTTATTTTTATAAGTTAGCCGATCGGAATGGGTACCCGTGTGTGGTGAAATATTACCTATAAATGTCGTATCATACTTGTAGTTAGAGTCCGAGATCATAAAATTCATTTCTTCATCAGGACACTGAGGGAGGAAGATTGAATTATCATTGTATTTCTTCCCATGCTCTACTACGCCGTCTATTCCACAAATAAAGCAGCTTACTCTTTTTACTTTCTCTATCAGTTCATCATCAAAATTATTTAGTGCATCCATATACCACAAAACAGTTTTTGAATATTTGTTGCACTCTTCAACAACTCTATAATGCATGTTGTTGCACTTACTAAAGATTGTTAAATCTGGATTTTCTTTTTCACAAATCCCAATAAGTTCACTGTCACGCATTCGTACAATCCCCACATGTTCAAATCTGGAGCGATAATCATAGGGTATAACTTGCCAGCCTATTTTTTCAAATGCACGTGCTTGCGAGACGTTAGTTGAATTCGGAGTAAAAACTCCGACAAACAATACTTTCATCAATCTCCCTTTAAGATTCTATGACTGTCACTATCAAAATGCTCTGTGGAGAATTCAAACAGCTCCGAATCTTCTAAGGCTACCATTTGATGTCTTAAGCCGCGATAGACATGAAAGTTATCGCCAGCATTCAAAATCAGTTGATTAGCTTTTGTAATATCATCTTCTTCAGAATAATATATCATCATTTTACCAGATTGCAAGTAAAAAACTTCATCTTTAAGCTTATGGTAATGCCATGAGCATCTTTTGCCTCGATTGAAGAAGAGCAACTTCCCACAGTACTCTTCACAATTCACAATCCAGCGCTCCCAACCCCAGCCTTTATCAACGTGCTTCATTGGTAAAGAAGTCTTCATCTCTAATTCCTTTGTCATCTATATAGATATCTCCCGATGGTTTTCCTAATATCAGCTGATCATACTTTACATTCCAGCTTTTTAATTGTTTTTCTGTTAAGCTAAAGAATTCACTGTATGCAAAATGCACATTATTCCCACTTCTGCCCATACCACGTGCTGTGAAAAATACAATCGTGTTCCCGTTGTCATGAAGTTCATTTACTTTTTTAATCCTATTTTCGATGGGCTCGGCGCTCTCGTAGTCTCCGCCCGTATTAGTACATATGGTGCCGTCTATATCAAATACATATTTCATAGTATATTTTCTACATCTTCTTTTGTTAAAACATATGTTCCCATCTTTGAAACCGACAAGCTTGCGCACTTATTCGCGATAACGATGGCGTCTTCCATGTTTTGTGTTGTAAGATACCCGTAAACCAGCGAAGACAAGAATACATCGCCAGCGCCGCAGACGTCAAAGACCTCGGTTTTATTGGTGTCGTACACTTTGTTGTTATATAGAGCACCGCCCTCGCCAAGTGTTACTACAAATTCGCTATCTTTTGGCATTCTTTTGATATTCGCAAATTCCTTTTCATTTATTTTAATAACACATCCAGAGAGCATTGTCAAGTCTTCTTTTTTTGTATCTACAAAAATAGGAGTATTTTCAAACATTTTGCATACCTCAATCAAAGTATTTGTCCTTAAAAAACCCTTATTATAATCACTAATAACAACAGCGTCTACTTTCTTTAGATTTTCAATTATATTGAGATTTAATTCAGATAGTAGTGTACCCTCACCCTCATCATACCGAATAAGATGTTGATTGTATCGACTGTCCACTAGTCTGTGTTTTCTAATTTTTTCTTTATTGTGGTAGTGTACAACTTTTATACCAAAACTTTCTAAATTGTTTTTCACATTAGATGACATGCCATCTTTAATGACGGTTTCAAATTTTTTCAAAACTGGGACTGGGGCTTCTGGGCTTATCCTCTCGCATACCCCATAGTGATAAACATCTTCGCAATGATCACCCAGCAGCAGAACTTTCAATGATTTTTGTCGTTGAATACCCATCTATCCTCTCAAAAAATTTTAACTGTTTGGCATGCTCGCTGCCAATGACTTCCTTGTCTTTGTAGTCTGATCCCACAACCATTACATCGGGAGAATATTTTTTTACTAATTGCCTCAAGGCATATTCAGAATCAAATATAACCACTTCATCGACGGCTTCAAGACTTTTTAGCATATATGCGCGGTCTTTTTGATTATTAAACGGCCGGGATTCACCCTTTAGCGACCGCACTCTGTCGTCAGAGTCTATGGCAACTATTACAAGATCACTATGTTGTTTTACAAATTCAAATAATTTTATATGTCCAATATGGAGCACATCAAAACAGCCATTTGTAAATCCAATCTTATTCTCCCCAAAAGCTGACATATTTTTCAATTCCTTCTTCTAAGCTAGAAAAATCTTTCCTATACTTTCCAACGTATGCTAACTTGTTTAAATTTGCTTGTGTGAATTTTTGATACTTATCTCTTAATACTTTTGGCATTTCAATTTCTTCAACTTCAAACTTATAATAATTTTTTAATATCTTTGGTATATCAGCAAACGAGCGGGACGTCCCACTTCCACAATTAAACACTCCACTTATTGAAGGATTGTTAGCAAAATGTAAGTTTACATCAACTACATCTCCAACATAAACAAAATCTCGTAGGTACTTTTCACTATTTTCAAATATCTTTATTTTGTTATTTTCTTTTATTTGATCATGAAATTGATTTATTACAGAAGACATCTTTTTTTTACGATATTCCCACGGACCATAAACATTAAAATACCTTAAACCAACAATTTGGCTGTCTACTTGTCCTATGAATTCCTCAGCATATTGATCAAAATACTTCTTAGATCTGGCATAAACATTTTTAGGTATCACATTTAAATCCTCATAAAAAGGACTACTATGATGAGTTCCGTACACAGAGGCTGACGATGCATAAATTAGATTTATGCCGTTTTCTATACAACTTTTTAATAGTTTATGAGAATAGTCAAAGTTGTGCTTCATCATATAATAAGCATCATAGTTCATTGTATCCGAGCAGGCGCCTTGATGATATATTGTGCTAATTCTAGAAGCAAAAAATGGACTTTCAAGTTTCTCTAGAAACAGAAATGGGTCCATTGTATTGTGTTCTGATTCTGGAGAAAATTCATCGCAAAATTTGTCTTCAAAATCAACCAAAAGAACTTGTTCAGATTTTTTAAGCCTCTGATACAAGTTCCATCCAATAAACCCTGCTGCGCCGGTGATGACAATCATCTGTTGTCCTTTCTATCTCCTAAGTGGTAGGCTCTCGCTTTTACATTAAAACCAACCGGAAAACCTGCTTCTTTTATTGCAAAGCACCAATTAACATCAGGCGCTTTACCAAATATGCCAAAGGGGTGAACCATGTTGTAGACATCCCGGTGTATGACGCAATTTGCCACATATGCAGTTGGAGATTGTTCTACATAGCCCGTATTTATGTCATATTGTAAGCCGCGGTGGGCAAGATTAAATCTGGGACTTGGAAATTGCATCCAGTCTTCACCATGTTCGTGTCTGTTTCCTTCCCGATCGGTCAACCTAAAACCATATTGGCCCGGGTCTGAATAAAAAATAAAGTCTGCCATGTTGTCGTACCATTCATCATCTGGCAGTATGTCATCATCTAAAAAAGCAACCCACTCTTCTTGTCTACTTGGGATTGCTTCTCTAAATTTTCTAGACTTATCCCTTTCCCATCCTTTATATTCAATAAAAGATCCTCCTAATTTTTCCACATGTTCTTCAAGATGTGAATTATCAGGCGACACTATGCAATATCTACCAGAAGACACCTCTATGCATTTAGGAATTATATCATGCAAAAGAGTATCATATCGTTCTTGACTTTTGATCTCTGATGTTATTTGTATAACTCCAAGCTCCATCAAAGTAACCCTACGTTAGCTGCCAGTGTTGTGGAATCTTTTAATGCTTCGAGATCCATATTTGCCAAATCTTCGTCTGTTGGGTTCCACACAGCGTCTGAGAATTTTTTGTACATTTTTTCTGGGTTGAATCTTTCTCTCAGTTCAACCGCATAATTACAAAATTCTTCTTTTCTGCTTCCGCTAATTACATCTTCATAACAAGCTCTCATTTGCTTTTTAGAAGAATTTTCACGCGGATAAGCCCACATACTATTCTCTGTTATGACCCCATCCCAGACAACTTCTTTTTGGACTGGTTGTATATCAAACGCTACATTATAAAAATGCTCTTTCATATTTTCGTCATAAAGGAAGTCTAGCTGTCCTGACCAGCCTGTCGCGATAACCGGCATGCCACTGTATGCAGCTTCGAAAAATGGCAATCCAAAACCTTCTCCATGTGGCAACCCAACGAATGCCTTCAATTGAGGATGAATGTATAAAGAATGCATTTCTTCATCAGACATGTCTCCATGAAGTAGATATACCTTACATTTTCTGTCAGGGTATGATGCTAAAACGCCTTGAAGATTTATTTCGGTCTGTAATTTATCCATATGGCAATTCTTTGCCTGATTAGTTTTAATTACCAGTCCAACCTCTTCTGTTTCAAACTCTTCAACAAACCACTTAATTGTATTTACTAAATTCTTTCTTGGACCCCATTGTGCGACACATAAAAAATTAAAATCATAATCTAGTTCAAATCCAAGATCGGGAAGTTCATCAAACTGCTTAACTGGATAGTTTACAGCTTCTATTTCCGTATTAAGATTTAGAATCATGTGTTCGTTTGTCTCGGAATTAGTTCCTTCGTAGTTTGTAGCCTGATATATGTTCTTTGAGTGATTAGAAACTACAATAATCTTGTCCATAGCATTGCCTGCTTGAAGCCACTCTGCTGCTACTTGTGTTGTTTCTATTCCGGCGGTATATCCCACATTAACTGGAGCCATATTTTCCCATTCGTTTGGTATTGTAACCTGTAAAGACATATCAAATTGACCGCCCTGTTGAACATATCCAATTGTTTTTTCAATAAGATTGTCAATGAGAGTTCTCTCTTCCGAGTTGTCGTTTAACCAAGACGTTGAACCCCACTGTAGAGGGTGTATATAGATATCATATAGGTCTGGTCTAGATAAGAGTGAACGGAACGCAAACCTGCATTGTTCGCCATAACCACTTCTAGTTAAAATAGGTCCTTTAATAATAATTCTTTTTTTCATGCTACTTCTTTTATACTCCATGTTTGATAATTTCTTCTTGTTTCCCAAGAGCCAAACTCTTTGATAACCCCGTCCATAAGTCCGACCCATTGTTTTTCAAAAGTTTCAAAATTATAATTCTTTTCAACGTGCTCGATTCCTGCATCGGACATTTTTTTGTAAGATTTCTTGCTACATTTCAATGCCTTGTTCATGATCTTTTCAAACTGATCTTGACCTATTCTGTCTTCGTAGATGTAAGGAACCTCTAGGGATCCAATAACAGTCCTACTGCTGGGAGTCACACCCCAGCCAAACCAATCTGCCCCATCGGTAACTTGTTCTTGAAGCCCCCCGGTCATGTTGACAATAATTGGTGTTCCACAAGCCAAGGATTCTAAAGTTGACAATCCGAATCCTTCTGCGTCTGATATATTGATAGTATAGTCTACTGCGTTGTAAATTATTGCTAACTCTTCTGCTGATATTTTGTCAGTAGACAACAAGACTTCTCCATTATTTACACCAGTGTGATTAATTAAATGAGGAAGTGGTTGTCCATGGGGGTCTTCAGCATCAGTGTGCATAAGTAAAACAGCTCTGTCATAACCAACCTTTTCTAACCATTCTTTGAACCACCAGATCAAAGTTCCACTTTGTTTTCTCCGTGCATTTCGATTATTCCAGAAAAAGATCTTTCTGTTTGCCTTTTCTCCATACGGAGATGCGTTTAAAATTTTACTCCGCATTAATGCAGCTTCTTCCTTTAATGCTGGATCTTTGAATTTATGAAATATAGTGCTATTAACCGCATGAGGAATTCTACCTCTATATGTGTTCGGGGAACAATCAATAATTATCTTTTCGGTAACTTTAGAAATTGGCACAATTACATCTGTAGAGTCATAGTACGGCTTATTAAAGAACGGCGTCGGAAAGTTATCCCATACATGATAATATATCATTGGTACCAGTGAGCGAACCTCATTTTCAATTTCCCAGAGCCAGCCATAAAATCTAGGATCTGTCATGAACCATAGTGCATCAGGCTTTTCTTTTCTTAGCGCTGAGCGAATCATCTCCTGATTTCCATATCCATCTACAGGTACAATAATCCAGTCATTACCCCAGGGTTCTACTTTTACCGGTGTGTAATCATTGTGTGCGACGGCGCCGCCTAAGCAAACAAACTGGTACCGGCCGGTTTTCAGTAGAGCTTCGATAAAGTATTTTGTCTGAGTACCTACACCAGACGGAGATAATGGGTGATCTGACAATACAAGTATTTTCTTTTTTTTCATGTGTTAATATTCCTCAAGGACAGTGTTCTGTCTTATAAAATTTACAGCCGTATCCGGATGTACAAGATAAGCGATTCTTAACGTAATGCTTATTTTTGATATTGTACAGTGCTTTATTCAAAAGTTTAAGCGCATTTTCAGTTTTTCTTGGTCCGCTTGTAACTCTAAAGAATTCTACCCTATTCTTGCTTGCTGTCCTTTTAAGTAGTGCAAAGTGAGTTTCTACATCTTTTGGATCTACCTCCATCTTCTGACAGAAGTAGTGTTTGTAAAGCGTAAGTTGGTAAGTCACCATTGGCTCAGCGCGTTTTTTGGCATTCCAGCCCCACGAACATGTCTTCCAGTCAAAGATGTGCACCTTACCATCGTCTGTCTTTACAATCGCGTCAATGTAGCCTTTGAACTTATAATCATCATGACCTTCAATATCTTCCATTAGAGGCAACTCAACAGCCAATACCTCATAATTGTCGAAATAATCATTTAGGGCATTTTCAATTTCAGGGATAATTCTTTTTCCTTGACCAATCATATCAACAACTAATTTTTTGTTGACCTCATGATCTTCGTCAAGTTCAGCAATATTCTTTTTCAATTCTTTAACAAAGAAATCTTCTTTAATTTCTTCTTCTAATAGTTTTTTTTCACAAACTGAGTGAATTGCGGAACCAAATGCCGTATATTCATTACCTGTGAATCCATCGATTTTGTCGACGCGTGTTAGTTTGTGATAAAAAGGACAATGAGTCCAATCTTTTAATTCAGAATACGAAATATGAGACATGAAACACCTACCAATATTATATTATAATCCGATTACGGGCATAAGTCAAGAATAATCTACATCTTCGTCTTTAAAATTATGTAAATTAGAAATTTTCTCATACAACGCAGGAGAAACTTTTTTTAAAAAATTGTGATCAGAGTGAGTGTAGTACTCTGTGAACCCTGTTGCAAAGTATTCTCTTAAGCTCGTTGCTGCATACGCACTAATAAAAAGCCCAGTCATTATTGAAGATAGTTTGTCGTACCCTATTTTCTTATAAAGGAAATCGTCGAATTCTTGGTTGAACTCTACATCCGTAAAAAAAGACATGGGCGCTTTTATGTCCCTCTTCCAAAGCATATCATGTAAATATTCTCGCTTTCTCAGAAATTCTTGTTTTACTTTTTCATCTGCGTATATTTCATATCCATGAGTGGTTTCAATTGCGTGGGCGAGTTCATGTATAATATCATCATATGCATCATCATTATCATCTTGAATATTTGATATGTAGATGGTTCCTGAATCATAGAAAGCATTGATGTCTCTTTCTTCGAATTCTTCAAACCAGCCCACCATGATCATTTCTACTTCCGAAAAAAGATGCGGCGGAACTAAAGACTCAATCTTTGCTATAACTTTTTCAATATCAACTTCTTTGTTTAAAATTTCATCTTTGAAATAAACATGAATCCCGCCGGGAGTGTAGAAATTAACATTACTCTTCAATTTGTTGTTGTGTATCTCTTGTAGTTGTTTGATAAGCATCGTCTAAACCTTGTTGATATCCTCGCAAATAATTTTCTTCAGCATACGACCAAGCGAATTCGGGAAATTCTGAGGCAATTGCTTCCGCTATCATATGTACAGTTACTTCTTCTTCGTCAAATTTTGTACCAACATACTCAACTAACATGTTTTTTAAATCCGAGTCGGGTTCTACAACCATGCTAATCATGGGATTTGAATGTGCTTCCTCTTCCGTAATTATTTTTTCATTTTCTTGCGTAGACATAAATTCTCCTTATTTAATAATTTATCATTTAATTTTATTTTTGTCAACAAAATAATATTATAAAACTTTGGATGCTAACGTTGCCAGTTCTGAACGTTCACCTTTCTTAAATGAGACATGACCAGCAATAGGGTATTCTTTAAATTTCTCTATTGCGTGGGCTAAGCCATTTGATGTTTCATTTACATAGACGTTATCAATTTGCTCTACATCACCGGTGAGAATAATCTTTGAACCCTCGCCAATACGTGTGATAATCGTCTTTACTTCGTGTTTGGTGAGGTTTTGGGCTTCATCTATGACAATGTATGCATTTGCGATAGAACGCCCTCTAATGTACGTCAGAGCCTCTACTTCTATCTTACCTTTTTCCATATACATTTCAAGTGAAGTTCTATCTCCCATCAAGAATTTTAAATTATCTTGGATAGGCATTAGCCATGGAAGCATTTTTTCTTCCATTGTGCCGGGTAAGAAACCAATATCTTTTCCAAGCGGCTGTACCGGCCGAGATACTATAAGTCGATCATAGTGATTTTCATCTGATCTTAGTCCAATTGTTTGCTGGAGCCCTGCGGCTATCGCCATTAATGTTTTTCCTGAGCCGGCTCGACCTACTAAACTAACTATCTTTATATCCGGATCCAGCAACATGTCAATTGCAAATGCTTGTTCTTTATTTCTAGCATCGATTTTCCAATCTGGAATTGCTTTGTTGACCACCTTTTGTAATGGTTCGTGATGATTTTTAAACTTCGCTAGCGCTGATTTCTTTTCGTTTGCATTTGACACCATCATGACATATTGGTTTGGATGCCACTGTTCTTCTATTTCGTCTTCGGCAATTAATATATCTTCACCAGCGTAATACCGATCGATAATTTGCTCATCTACAGAATGAACTACAAATCCGTTATATAATTCTTCTGAGGATTTTACTGCTTCTTCAGAGGTATAATCTTCAGAGGGCATGCCTATAGAATCACAGATGACCCTCATGTTAATATCTCTAGATACTAATATTGTTTTTCTATCTGGATAATTTGATTGAACTGCTTTTGAAGTGGCTATTATTGTATGATCTGGGTGTCTAATATCCAAATCGGGAGGGAATATCACATCTTTCAGGCTAGCATACGACATGACTCTTAGAATTCCTAATCCTTTAGCAATTCTGACGCCTTTCTCCAAGGAACCCTTAGACCTTAAGTCATCCAGTATTCTGATAAAGTGTCTGGCGTTTGACCCCACTGAATCTTGTCTTTTTTTGTGACCATCTATTTCTTCTAGAACCTTTAGTGGTACAAAAATATCATTCTTTGAAAACTTATAGATTGATGTAGCTTCTGTTAAGTATACGCTTGTATCTAAAACGTAATTTTTCTTAGTTGACATATGTTGCCTGATTATAACCTATATAGTTTGAATTATCAATATTTTTTTATTATTTCCCAGTCAAATACCCAAACTTTAGGTTTTTCACCTTTCTTATATGGTACACCACATTTTCTCAGTTTTTCAACTTCTTTTTGTTGTGTAATTTGCGCTTCCCAACCGTCAACACCTAATTTATGTTCCGTTTCATTGACAATATATCTTTTTGTCAAACGTACCCACACATTTGGACCGGCAAATGATTTGACCAAAACTTTATCGTTCTTGGTGTATCTCTTCTTTGACTTCATGAATTTTGTCTATATTTTTTATGGCTGAATCTGGTATGAACAACACTTTTAAGCAAAAAAATGCTGCCAAAAACATACTCATAGCCAGTATAGCTAGTTCCGCCACCGTTTCCACATTAGTAACTATGGCTTAGAATAAAAAATGGCTGGGGCAGTTGGATTCGAACCAACAACGGCCGGGGTAACAACCCGGTGCACCTGCCAATGGCGCTTCACCCCAGTATACGACTTTTCTGCCATGGACTAGGTAAGTCGACAACCTTTGCCTACGTGACGATCGGCAACCACGTCCTGCTTATAAAGCGAGCAGAACAGCGCTGGGTTTTATTTGCAGCAGCAATCACAGCCACATGGCGCAGTGCAACCGCAGCATTCACATTTTTCCATAATATAACCCTCCTCATATAAGTAGAGAATTATACGTCAAACGATAAAGTTCCATTATCGGTTTCAACAGAAACATTCCATCCAGAAATAAATGGGTCAACTTCAATAAAATTTTCGATTGGCACTTCCACTTGGGCTGTCAATGTTGTGAAACCTCTTTTATGATCATATTTTTCTGTTGAGTGATCAATGAAATCAACATCGTAGAAATTATCTTTGATTGTTTCTGCCAAGAACTCTTCAAATGCGTAAGTTCCTCTCTCGTATTCTTCTAGATAATCTTCGGCTCTAAGTTGTTCAAGAACATTCCCACTCCAACGATTACGAGCATCAAGTTTGCTGTGTGCGATCAGAGCAGCAAACTCGTCTACAACTGAGGTTTCTGAGAGTGCTGTGTCAATTTCTGTTTCGTTAAAATGAAAAACGTCGACCCCTTCTTCAAAAGTCAAGGTCACCATTGTTTCTTTTGGTAAATTTAAATTTTTAAGTTTATCGGTAGCTGACATTATCCATCCACTCTGTTGGTTAGGTATTTGACGTCACTAGCGACATCAGATTTAAACTTGCTTAATTCGTTTTTTAAAACGAACATTTCATCAACCAAGCTCTGAACACGTCCTCGCAGGTGTTCTACCTCTTTTTGCAGGTGCCGGGTTTGCTCTGTTTGTGTTGCCATTTTCTCTCCTTTGGTCTGTTTTACACGGTGGCTCCCGCTCGCAGACTTGAACTGCGGACCCTCTGATTAACAGTCAGATGCTCTAACCAGCTGAGCTAAGCGGGAATACATATATATTAACTCGATAATATATTTTTGTCAAGCAAAATTCCACAAATAATTTTCCCATTTTGGGTTAATATTTTCTTTCTTAATTGTTCGCAAAATATCCGCTTTTGGTTTGAATGGCTCTCTGATTGGTTTCATACCACATTCTTTTGGAGTTTTATTGCCTTTTCTTTGGTTGCATTTTTTGCATGCAGCAACTAAATTTTCCCATTCATTTTTTCCGCCTCTTGATCTTGGTAATACATGATCAACAGTTAACTTTATAGGCTCAAAATGATTAGCACAATATTGGCACTGATAGTTATCTCTCCAGAGAATGTTTTTTCTATTGCATGCAACATATGAAAATCTGAACTTCACGTAGCGATTAAGTGCAATAACTGCTGGAAGCTTAAAAGACTCCTTTACTGAGTTGATTTCTTTTTTGTAATTCTCTACTGCTCTGGCTTTTCCCACCAAACAAAGCACTAGAGCCTCAACAGCATCAATAATTTCGACCGGTCGATACGAAGAATCTAATTTTAATGATTTCATAGCGTCCATATCTATAACTATCTGTATTTTTTGTTTGTTCTTATCTTTCGGACTGTGCTGGTGGGGTTCGATTTGGTGTGTTACTAAATTCTCTTGTTCTTTTTACCAAGTCTGAAGAACTCTCTACTTTTTCTTCACCACCGATTCCCCACAATAATTCAACACCCAGTCTTTCACAAACTTCTTGTTCAGGAGTGTTTGATTTTCCACGATCTCCTCCGTTTGCAAAATAAGTGGGTCGAAGTCTTTCAATTGCCTCACATACTGTTCCGTCTGAATCGTTGACGGAATCAACCAAAATCACTCCTTTGATCGAATTCAGTATTTCGTGCCTAGATTGAAAATCCATGAAAATAAAGCCTTTTTTTCTAAAAAGCCAATCATCAGAATTTGCTACGACTATCACATCTCCGTATTTCGAAGCTTCAAGAATCATTCTAATATGACCTACATGTACCGGGTCAAAACCCCCCGAGACCATCACTGTGGGTTTCTTTTCTTCGTTTGAAGTTTCATCAAACATGTTATTGTGTATTACCATAATTTTCTCCAAAATTTGTTTGGCTATAGCCAGCTGTAGATAGTATATCATACAATGATGAAGGTGATAAGTCACATCTATCAAATATTCTCATTGTCTGCCAATCGACAACACAAGAAATTCTCAACGCATAGGCTATCCACTCACTGCAGTACCACCTATCTTTTTGTTTTATCTTAAAGGGAAGGAATTGAGATAATATCATACCTACCCAATCATAACCATCTCCAACTGTCAAATCATAAAACTCTTTTATTGTGTTGTGTTGTTCTTCAGTTATCGATATTTTTATAAAATCCCATGCGTCGGGATTGTAACTATCATTTTTTCTACTAGAAATTTGAGATTTTAAAAATGGACTGATGCTTAACCATGTTTCTTTATCGTTCAATATTAGCTCTGCATGACTGTATGGGCTTTTTGTCCATTTTCTAACAATAGAGTTAATTGCATTTCCTTTTCCTTTATAAAATGCAATCCAAATATACATTTTGAAAACCCTCTATTCTTATCTATTAAAATAACCCATTATTTTACTTTTATCAATAAATAAATTTTATTTTTTTCTGTGTACTAGAGTTACAAGATCGGAGGGTAACGTTTCCACATGAGATTGCTTGAGCCATAATATGGTTAGTTTATCCTGATAGAATACTTCTTCGGAGCCATAATAGAAGTAGGAATCTCTTTCAATTGACACTACTATACCTGTGAGTGGTGAGTCTGGATACCAAGCTAGTATCTCATTTTCTTCTACTATATCTCCAATCTCAAAACGAAAATATTCTTCACAAGGTATCACATTTTATATAGATTGGTTTAATTTTTGTTCAGAGTTATCATTTTTCTCATATATGACAAATTTTTTCTTTTGTCGTCCACCAAGCAATCAAATTCTTCTGTTGGTAAATCATACTCTTCTTTTATTTCCCAGAGAGATTCTTCTATTTTATCTTCAAAATCCTCTCTTTTGCTTTTTGCTACAGAACTTGCTTTTTTTTGTTTTTTTATCCATTTAAACATGACATATTTCCTATATGGTGGAGGTGGCGGGATTCGAACCCGCGTCCGCAATATTTCAAATATTAAGTCATTCACAAGCTTGTCTAATTTACTATCACAAATTAGAAAAGATAGATAGTTAACTCAACCGCGCTTACTATCCTGTCGCGCTCCACTTGTCTTCTTCAGACCAAGGCATCCATTGTGATTTTTTGTTTTCGCAGGACTTCTACCTGTTATTTTAGATTGGGTATCAAGGCCCTAAAAAGCCCCGTCGATTAAGCAGCTAAGCGCTGTTCGAAATGTAAGTTGTTGTTTGCAACTAAGTTGTTTGAACTGTTGAGGTCGTGTCTAACCTGCTTGCACTAAATATAATCCTTACCGCGTCGAAACCTATGTCACCCCCGAAATTTCTTTACTATCACTCCCATAGGAGTGTAATCTGTATCATCTAGCCATATCAAAGTTTCTTTGTTTCTTTTTACCTTTTCGGCGTACGTGAAACTAAGCTCTTTGGCAGCTTTTTTAAGCGCTGCATCCTCACTAGAATGTTTACTGATTAGATCACCCATTATGTAGTGACCATTCCATTTGTATAATTTCCACATCAAAGACCTTCCTCTATTTTTTGTCTTATATATTCTTCGCTAAATCCGACATGTCCAGAATAAAATTTCATGTCTTTATCAATATAAAGGTATGTCGGGTATGCATTTAAAAGATAACCTGTTACTCCCGGTACTGCAACTGAGCCATCTTGGGCGTCTAACATTTTTTCCCTACTACCCTGCAGTACTGGAGCTGTTGTAATATTATGTGTGCTGGTCCAGCGTTCCAAATCATAATCCGTGGGTTCTTCACCGGGGGTTGGTCCATCAATTAAGACTGTAACTATCTGTACACCATCTGCTGAATATTCATCTTGCAATCTTTGTGTTTCGGCTGCGGCTAATTGACATGGATAGCACCAAACGGCTGAAAAATCTAGCACCACAACATTACCGGTATGATCATACAGTTCCCATATTTCCCCGTTTTGATCTAAAAGACGAAAATTGCATGCCTTATCGCCGATATCAATTTGTTGGCAATCATCGGCTGGCATAACCCCAACCGGTTCAAGTGGCGGTTCTGGCGGGATTAGCGTTGATCCTGTATCTTTTTTAGTTTCTAATTTAGCCGGACTACAACATGATAATCCGAGCACAAAAAGCAGCTTTTTCATATTCACCTCTATAATAAATAGGCTTTTTTGAAAAAATAACATTCGGTTGTGGATCTTTTGCTCACCACAGCTGACCTATAGTTGATTTGTTTTTACCTCGCTGGTGTGGTGGCTCATAATAGGTATGGAGCCCCCTTTATCTTAGTATGCTTACACCGAATGATTTTGGTTTTCAAATATCGTCTGAAAAATATGAATTAACTTTATATTTTTTTACAATTCTTCTAAATTCGCCATATGTTAAACCTAGAAACCGAGCGGCATCTTTTTTTGATTTAGTAGTTGATATAGCAAACTTCAAAATTGCTTCTTTAATAATATAGTCTGATCTTCTCCATATATCAAAGCCATAAAGTCTATTATTTAGATATACTGCTGATAATTCAAATTTTACTGCTATTAAATCTTCAATTGATAATGAATTTATACATGTTAGTAAACTATCAGTGATCTTATTTTGATCTTTTAATTTATTAATTACACTTTTATCTTCAGTAGTAATATTTCTTTTTGCTTTCATTACTATCACTAGCAGAACACATTAATAGGATAATCATAAATTATAATTTTGTCAAGCAACTTTTTTAAAAAAATTATACATATGTCATAGGGCAGCTTACTAGGTACCTTGGATCATCTTCACCCCAGCCGCCAATTAATTCACCCCATGCATCATCGCTTGGGTCTGGCATGTATTGTGTCATGTATCCATACTGAGTGTCATCAATTGCATCTACTCTACGTAGACCAAGAACAAGAGCGCCATGGATCGCAGTTGCTAAAATTTTGGATTTTTGTCTTGCTCCTTTTATCTCTTTTGAAAGCCCTTCGACTGCTTTCGCGAAACTTTGTGCTTCTCTTGAGCCCGCTGGCGCACTGTCCAACTCACTTCGGTAATCTCTCAAACTAGATTCTAATTCTCGTCCCTGAAACACATATAGGTAACATGAACCAACCAAAGCTTGCAATCCTTCTGCTTGAGCAGCCATGGACGACCCGTCACCCGGCGCAAGAGCAGTAAAATTCTTCAGCACATTCTTGAGTGCCGATTCTAGTTGACCTTCAGAAAATATTAATGCACCAGCCATATTATAACTCCAATTCTAAATCATTTTCGCCGGCATCAATTGCCGGCTCTTCTGATTTTGCCATATCATAAGCTTGATTTGTAGGCTCATCTACAGAAGATGCTAATTCTCCCTCAAATTTATCAAAGTATAATTTGAGATTAGCAATAAGATAATCGTAAAACAGCTCTTGATCTTCGTCGTCACTTAATAGTTCGTATGCATCAATAATGTTTGCTTCAATTTTTTTGAAACTTTGGTATGCCATATTACGGCCGGTCTCGTCGCCTTCGACTCCTGCACCAAAAGAATCTCTCGGGTCTTCCTCATCCTCTTCTTCTTCAGCCGCCTTTTCAGCATCGGTACGAATATCAATAAACTTGTCGTCTTGTTCGTCTCCGCCAATTTTAATATCTATTTCTTCATCAACATCAATTTCTTGAAGCTCACCTTCTTCTCCTGCATCAGTGTTTACTCTTGCGGGCGTGAGTGTGTTGATTACTGCATTAATAATATGCGAACGAAATGACTCTCTTTGTTGATTATTTGTTGTTAAGGACTTGTAATCTGTTTCCAGAACTGGTATAATCTTTTTAAGGAGTTCTTCCAAAACATTAATACCAGTTGATTTATTCGGTGTCGGATTGACATCTGGTGTTTGATTTTCCGTAAGGTTCTGTAATTCTATGTCCATCATCTCTCGTATAATAGATCTAAGTTCATATTCCTCATTTTGTCTTTTTTGTTTGACATATGTTAGCATAGCTCTTATACTTTCTCTAAGAGCTACTTCTTCTTTTTCTGTCATCTCACAATACCCCTTTCCATAATTAGTTTTATCACATCATCAATGATATTTAAATCCATTTTTTCTTCAACAGCAAGACTCCTACCAACTAGTTTGCTAGTTTCTTTTTCTTGCTTATTATATTTTTTTACGTCTTTTGTATTCCACGGTCCACCCTTGGCTCCGACTGCGGCGCCTTGGACCGAACCACCTGCCATTGAAGACATCTCATTGATACCAGTGTCTATTCCGAGAATAGAAACCAAATCAAATATATTATCTTCTCCTACAAAATCTTCCAGCAATTCCATAGCCTCAACGTCTTCGGAAGCCTTACTAAGAAGATACCGCATATCAGAAGCATGGAAATCTGCAGGGTTTTTGCTTTCGTCCTTAACACTGGGCATGCCATCCTTAAGGGGAGAAACGTTTAATAATTTCATATACTCTGCAGAATGCATTGACGGTTCCACGGCTGATTGTGCCGGCGGAGTAAGCTTTAAATCGTCTGCAACGTATGTTTCTGCTCCAGACCATCTTTTCCAATCATCATTTTTTGTGCTAGCGCCTAAGACAACAGTATCCCCCTTTCTAACTGGCTCTATTCCTGCAGCCGCGGCAGCTTCTTCTCTTTCTTTTGGTTTTCCTGTCAGCGCATATGCTGCTGATATTGGTGTCGCCATGGGTGATTTTTTTATCTCTACTCCCGGCATACCTCCCACCAATATTTCCCATATTCGAATCGAATCTTCAACTGATAATCCATCATCTCTAACTCCGGGAATGGGTCGAGATGATTTAGTTGGTTGCGACACTAGTATAACAACTCGGTCTGCACCATCAGATAAATATTGCTTAACCATATTGGCATGTCCAATGTGCGGAGGCTTAAAAGCGCCGGGAACAATGGCTACAGTTTGTTCGCTAAAGTCGGAGTCAACAACTGGGTCAGCATCTTCATCATCGACTAACTCGATATCTATGTATGGTTCTTCTTCATCTTCGTCTTCTTCAGTCAAAGCAGTGTCTGTCTGGAAGGCTGATCCCATACCGCCTAGAATGAATTCTCCAGTAATCTTAACTGGATTTGGACCAAAAAGCTTTTCATCACGTAATACTATTCCCTCATGATTCACAACATCACCCATGGGGCTTGTAAGACCACTTAATATATCGTTTCCTAGCATTCTTGTTGCATGCATGAATATAGCACCATAAATTGCTGCTTCAGCATCCGTATCTTCAATAAGATCAACAATAGCGGGAGAGCCGTTGAGAATTGATTTGTAAAGCTCTTTGTGTAATGGGTGGGTCTTCTTGCCATTCTTAAGTTTAACGGTCTTGTAGCGCGGATTAGAAGCTTCTGAGAGCCAATCTTTTAAAGGTTTTGTAATCTCACGGTCATCTGATATTCGAACAGTGAACGGCCGAGATAAGGTTGAAGAAAAATCAATATCTAAATCTTTTATTCTTTGTGTGGGTACTGAACCATATACTTGAAATCCATAATCTTTAGCAATTACATTTAATTTTTTAACTAATTTCTCCATAACTTTAGGATCATATGAGACTTCAGTTGATACTTTTTTCACACCTTCCGGTCTGACAGCTCCGGGTCTTACATTACCTTTACTGGGTCCGGATTTAGCTGTTCGTTCATAAAATTGATTTAGACCATGAACAGCCAAGAAGTTTTCATCGTATTGAGTTACATTGGTTGTACCCTCTACATATTCGGTGTTTAAAAATAAAGTTGGATTATCCCACATGCCTAAATCTTCTAGCTCATCTTTAATATTTCTTAGCGATTTATTTACAATCATTAATAACGTTTTGATTGCTGGCCGCATGCCATGACCTTCTGGAAATCTTTGATCGACCCTGCCCATGGTAATACCACTAATATCAATCTCTTTCATTGAGCCGCGGTCAACAGCAAACTGATGTATACCATCTGCTTCCACTACTTTAAATGAAACATTAACGCCATCAATCTTAACAGCGCCGGCTCCTTCTTTTTCAATAAACTTCTTTGCTTTATTAAAGAAGTCAAGTAAATCATCTCCTGTATCGACAGAGTTAAGATCAAAGGGATGATTCATGTGATCGGCAGCACCACCCATTATTCATCACCCATAGATTCTTCTAAAACATTAATCTTTTCTTGTAAGACGCGCATTTCATTTTGCAAACGTCTCGCATATCTCTTAACTTCACGCAAATGCTGTTTAGCTAAAGACATTCTTCTTTTTTCAGTCATCGTTCGAGGTTTAAGATTGGAAATAATCTCTTCGAGACCTTGAATATAAGTAAAAATTGTTTTTTCGTCTAAGCTTTCACCTAGAAATTCTTGCCAGTTTGAATTTAGAGACACCTGTGGATCCTCCATTTGTTGAAGCCATAATAAGTCAAGTATAAATTGTTTTTTAAGTTTTTTAAGTTCAAATCGAACATTAACTTTTAGATTTCCCTTTCATGGTTAAGCCTCCTAGGCTTTTACTAAAAATGTTTTTTCAGTATGTTTAAAATAGCTTCCTTGAGAGCTTCTGATGGCTCTGCAGTGTCGTTTTCGTGTACACGATCGGCATGCATTCTGTCACGACCTTGATCTTTTTCTTCGTTTCCGACACGTGCGGCAGCACCGCCTTCGTCAAGATCTTCTTCATCGTCTCGCTTGCCAAGAGCAGCATCCTTTACCATACTAGCGGGCCCGGGCGGTGCGTTAACTTCCTCTAGATCTTCATCATCATCTCTCTTTCCGACTGAGTGGCTATGGTCTTCTTCTAGAGATGCATTAGTTACTTGAATGTCTTCTGCTGCCACATTCTCCATAATTGTTCCATCTGCAAACTTCATATCATAATGTGTAACACGACCAAGCTCTGTATCATAATTATGATTGATAGCCTCGGCTAACTCTACTGAGCCATTTCTAGAGACTCCTCCGTGGTGTACACAATAGTGGTTAGGTGCAAACGCGTTTTCATCGACACTTTTCTCTTTCTTATCTGCCGCAGCGTCTTTCATAGACTCTTCTTTGTCACCATCTCCATCAATATCGATATAATCGGGCTTTTCGCCTCCCTCGTTTAAATTATTTAAATTAAATTTAAATCCAAATGCTTCGGATAAAACTGTGGTCAGTTCTCCATTTTTCCAATCTTTTGTAGACATCTGTTTTTCTCCTTTTTGTAGATGTTCGTAATAAATAGTACTCTTCACGCTGTCTTCCCAGTCACGGAAGCACATATTTCCAACTTCATACGCTTCGCGCTCCATTTCTCTCAAGTGCGAGTCACTTTGAGCATACCCTTCTTCCATTTCTCCAACGTTATCAAAATCACCACGACAGTTTTGTGTATGATGTACTAATTCGTGTGACAGCGACCTCATCACGTCTTTTGGGTGTCGCCCTGTAACGTATAAAGTTACGGACTTATTTGATGGGTCATAAAAAGCTGTTCGCCCTAACGGATTTGATGCATTGCTCGAATCATTTTTTAAAAATAATCTTGGTGGTTTATCAAAGCCCATTCTTTCTTGTGCAAATGGCAAAAACTTTCTTATCAATGGTTTCAGGGTATCTATCATAAGTCAACAACTCTTTACTAATTAGTTGGTGTTTTCGTATTAGTCGCGAGTATCTATTTTCCTCAAACTCATAGTGAAAAATTCTAACTCCAAATGGGGTTCATTTATTGGTTTTACTTTGGAAATGGAGACGATATGATTAGAGCGAACTTGATTGCTCATTGATAACAAGACTCCATAATTGTAGTGCCACTTGTCCTCTGTTGAGTCCCACGTCGTCCACTCTACAATATCACCTATCTCAAAATCAGAACCGAAAGATTCTCCAAATGCTTCTTTTTTAGTCATCATATTCAACAAGCCAAGAGCAGATTCCCATTTTTAGATAAGATGATAATTTTTCTTTAGCTTCATCAGGATTTGTGTATGGTCCGGACGTTTTTATTTTATTATTTTCTGGATCTTCCACCCATCTTAGCAAGAACCCTTTATATTTTTTGGATATACCATCATTGTCTACTTTATAAAATTTTCTGTCTTTGCCCTTCATGCACTTAAATAGCACATAAAACACTTTAATTGTTATTAAATTGAGTGTAAACAAGCAAAGATAGTAAAGTTATGCATGTCATTTCAAAGCCAAAAAGCAAATAAAAAATCCAAAAAATAAAAACTATGAATATACATTTCCAAAAATTACTAAATTCGAATAACATTAATCACTATTAGTGCAGAGAAGTTCAGAAGTTTCAATTTCGACTAAATTTCCATCAAAAGTAAATATTAGCACTTTATTATCAAATATTGTATCACCGTCAATTACTAAAACCTTTTGACCTCTGTTTATTTTAATAAATCTTTTTTTAGAAGGAGAATAACAAAATATTAGTCCGCTTCCAACAATTGCATACTCTGGCAGTAGTTCGTCAGTTTCGGTTAGCGAGCCAGCTATCTGCTTGATAGCAATTCTCAGTATTCTGGTTGTTTCTGACTCTGACTCTTTTTCTTTGTCACTCATAACTTATATAGAGGACAAAAGACATAAATTTTTCTTTGTTAAAGGTTTAGATATTACGTGACTACCTAAAATCATACATTTATTTAATTCTTCAAAAATATCTGCTTGTTTTTCCATAAAAAAAATTTTGTCATACGAAACCCAATTTACAACAATGTGCTTTTTTTCATCTTTTAAAACAATTCCTATTTTTAAAAATTTGTTTTTATTTGGATGCTTTAGACCAACAAGGTCACCAATTTTAAATTGAACCATAAAAAACATATAACATTTTATATGTTTTTGTCAACTAAAATATTTCAAGACCCCATGCCATGGCTAAGCCCATTAAAGTTTGGACTACCATAAACATTGTAACTGCCTTTGTTTTAAATATTTTTAACTGTTCTATTTCCTCAAGCGCTGTTTTAATTTGTGGCGGCGAAGCTACATCGTCCATTTTTTCTTTCCAAGCTTTTATATCTTGAACTCGGTCTTCCTTGGCTCTTAGTTCAGTCAGCTGATCTTTTACATGTTGCAATTCTGTACGTAAACCGTCAATACCGCCAGATAAAGTTTCAAGTTGTTGCAATACCAGTTTTGAGTAGGTGTCCCACCCATTTCCTTGATTAGACATAATATAACCCTCGCGATAATAAATAGTTTATCAAGCAACAAGAAATAAAGATTAATTTCTTTCGATCACAATTTAAGCAAGATCTTCAGCGTACCTTACTTTTCTGGCTCTAATTTTAACATCTGGATATTCATCAGATAGAGATTCAACAGCTTTAACATTTTTTCCCGAGTCGTCAAAAAACAAAACATCACTTGCGCCACTTTCAATTCTATCGGCTATCCAATCTGCTTTATCTTTTGGATCTGAACTTCCTAACAAAACAAAAGTAATCATAGATGTGTCAAGACCTATGCTATCTAAATAATCTCGAATAGGGCCTTCTGCTTCGGGTGCTCTGGCTGTAAGAATTGCTATTTCGCGCTCTTCCGTACCGGCATTCAAAGCATTACGAATAATATTGGTAATCTGTTTGATCTCTCTTGGGTTAATAACTTCATCAAATTCTGAAAAATCATATTCATAATCAGGGTTAATCTTATGTGTTGCATATTCGGTTGGCGTCATAACTATTTTTCCACCGGTATCGGTGGTGATATAAATGTTAGAGTCTGATTTAGCAATCGTGTCATCAAAGTCAAAGACACGAAGCTTTGGTTTGGCTTCATTTTCTTTTATATACTGTCGCCAATTTTCAAGTAAGAGTTTCATTTTCTAATTTTATGTTTGAACCTGTTTCTTTATTGTAATGCATAACACCCATTTGTATCAGTGCCGAAGAATTTTTATTTATATACTGTATGATTTGATCTTCGTCTGGTTCTTTTCCACCAAATGCACCCTGATCGTAGAGTGCAGTAGCAAAATAATTTACGAGAGAATTCATATTTTTTGATTTTGCGTAGTAAGCAGCCATTTTTGTTGCATTTATTGGGCTTTTAAATCCTTTTGCAATCATTTTGATAATTGGTCCTTTCATCTTCAATATCAACGAGCCTAATTTTTTAGCTTGATCAGCCATTTCGGCTGCTCCAGTATCTTCTACCTCGTCTAAATAATTATTCCAATTTTCAAGTATCAGTTTCATTCTCCATCATCCCCTATGGCTTCTACTGGGCACTGCTCTAATGCGTCGTAACATTCGTCTAATTCTTCATCAGTCTCAGGCTGCTTATATACATAGTCATGCGCACCGTGTTCACTCACAGCAAAATTATTTGGTGCTGCCTGTATGCAAACATTACAAAAAATACAGGTTGAATCTACATAAAACTTTCCTGGAACGTTGTCTTCAAATTTATCTTCCTTGAAAGCCATTTTATTCGTATTCCTTTGCATGCCCTTCGTTTAATAATAGCATGTTGATGTTGGTATCGTCAATAAATAGTGTCCCAAGACACCTTCCATATTTTCCAACCCCATGCGAAATTAAAATAAACTTGTAATCGCAGTGCTCCATAAGTTCACTTAACCTATCTTTGGCTGCATTACCTGCCTTTTTTTCTTCTAAATCTCTGGTTCGAGTTTCCGGTGTGTTTATTCCGTAGAGTCTTATACGCTTTTTAACCCAAGTATCGAATCCTAAATCTATAAGAGCATCAATAGTATCTCCATCAATTACCCGTATCAGTTTCGCTTTGTATTTGTACATTTTCTTGGTTTTCGCTGTCTTTAGTCACCGTAAACACGGCAATACTGACGCATGCGAATCCTATAATAATTAAATCAAACATTAGTTGTCGTACTCTTTATCGTTTTCATTTTTTTCGCGCACCATAGAAGTTGCCTGGAGCATGTCTTGTGGATCCACTTCTTTGAGTATAAGGTTCCCGGTTTTTGGCTCAAAGTACATGCCGATTAAGTCTCCTTTGCTAACGTTTTTCATTTCTTCTTCGGTTATGATAATTTTGCCGCCATTCTTCTTTACTAGCATTGTAACAATACTAAAAAGATACTCTGGATCTTGCAAATATTTGCTCATGAATTTAAAAATCCTTTCCACGTTTTTACGAGGCTTTCGTTTGTTTGCATAAATGATGGCTTGCGAGAGTTAACAAACTGAGCTAACACTCTGTTAAACACCACCGTAAGGTTATCTTCATCGTCCATCTCGCCCTCTACAAGCTCCTGAAATAACCCAGCCATAATATCGGGCTCATCAGCATTAATCGAGAATATAGCGGTAAATGCGACCTCTCCACTCTGGTCTACTGTTATAGCATTCATAGATAAGTAATATTCTGTATTCTCTTCTTTTCTTGGTGCTTCTAAAAGTTGCTTTCTCAATTCAATCCTAAAGTCGCGAGAATCAACTATATCTTTAAGCACTCGAATATCTAATCCTAAATCTTCTGGCTCATAGTAATGTGTATATCGTGCCGTGGACTCGTAAGAATCGTAATAATCTCCATCGGTTTCTAAGTCCCACTCATAAGAAGTAAGTTCTCCATCTTCAATTGCTACGGCTAGTTCCACATACTTTCCGCCTTCCATTTGTCCATTTAGTTTAAAATATTCAGTAAGAACTTCTTCGAAAGCATCTCTTCTGTCATCGATTACATTATCAATCTTCTGGCATGCTTCTTCAAATTGTTCAGGAAAAGAAAAATATGAATCACCGGCAATATCAGGATGCTCAAAATTAACTTGGATAGTTAAATGAATTTCTTCTCGAATCCTACGAATTACAGGAGTATCGTCTTTTGAGGGAACAAATATGGTTCCAAATCTTTCATTTAATTCATCTACAGAATTCCATACAACCTCTTCTGCATTGCTCGGCAATCTTTTCCACTCGTCAAGTGGCCACTTCGCAATAAATGCCGCATAAGGCTTAATATAAGCACCATCAGCACCATCATCGCCTACTTCAAAATCTACATATGTCTGA
>Ga0209348_1000211_pt1 | contig 32258 bp, 49 predicted proteins | sample ETNvirenome_2_30_FD_184065 | JGI IMG/M metagenome (GOLD analysis project Ga0209348, IMG submission 184065) | Marine viral communities from the Pacific Ocean - ETNP_2_30 (SPAdes) (version 2) | ecosystem: Environmental > Aquatic > Marine > Oceanic | place: Pacific Ocean | collected 2013-06-22
AACGTAGGTATAGGCACTACTACTCCTTTAAATACTTTAGATATTAAGGGTTCAGGTGGAGATACTTCTGGCTTTGCAATAAGAAATACAAATGAAATAGTAAAAGGGTATTTTGGAACCGACAATGCTGATGCTGATTTTCTACTGACCTATGTAGGCAGTAACAGTGCTGAACTTAAACTAAAGCATAATGGTAATGTTACTCTTTGTGAGGCGGCAGGTAAAGTAGGCATAGGTAACAGCGACCCTCAAGAATCCTTACACACAGCAGGTAACATTCGTTTAGGTGATACAAGCCCTGCGGAGCTTTACACTAACTCTAATGAGTTAAGACTAGGTGTAGATAAGAATGACAATAATGATACTTCTAAAATTACTTTCTATGTAAACAATGACCAGAAGGCAAAGATAGACAAGGATGGTAAGTTTTCTTTAGGCACTACCAGAACTGATTCTTTGTTTAATATAGGTAGTAATGACGATTCTGTATCAGGCACAATGAACATACATCACCAAACCAATGCAGGGCATAAGATTGTAGCTAAAGATACTGACTCTTCAACAGCTTTTGCGGCTTCTGTAATTGATATGGATGTTAGTGGTGACCAAGCTATTACTGGTAGCCAAGTGTATCACAGGGGCTTAAACATAGATATTGATTCTACAGCCACAGGTGGAACAACAACCAATGAGCATCGTCTGTATGGTATTGATACAAATGTAAATGCTACTGGTGATAGTGATTTAATTTACGGCATAAACGCAACAGGGGCTACACAATCATCTGGTTCAGGTGATGATAATCAGAACACTAATGTGCAAGGTGGTAACTTTGTAGGAAACAACCGAAGCAGTGGTGATGCCATAGTGCCAAACACTTATGGTGCTAGATTTCTTAGCTTTAATAGAAGTACGTCTAGTGATACAGGAATAAGAAACAACTTTGGCTCTGTAAGTGAATCTATATTACACGCTGATGCTACTAAGAAAACACAGTACAGAGGCGCATATAATAAAGTAGAAATACGCGAAACTACTAACGCTTGTAATGTTAGTGCAGTATACGGAACTTACTCAGGGATATTTAACAATCAAACAAGTAATGTAACTTTAGATGGTAACCAATTCTTATTCTATGGCTCTTATCATGGTACAGAGGGCAAAGTAACAACCGCTAATGAAGTGCCTTATGGTGTTTATATAACGTCTGATGTAGATAATTACTTTGCGGGCAAAGTAGGTATAGGTACTGCTACTCCTTCAGCTAAGCTAGATGTTAATGGTAGCTTGAAGGCAAGTGGTCTTACCTACCCAACATCTGATGGTACAAATGGTCAAGTTATAGTTACTGATGGCTCTGGTAACTTATCCTTTGCATCACAATCAGGTGGCGGTGGCGATGTCGTAGATGACACAAGCCCACAGCTAGGTGGTAACTTAGATGTAAACGGCAAACAAATACTTGTAGGTGACGCTAATTTAGCAAAAACTGAAGAAGTTATCCAGTTCGGTGCTGGTAACGACATGAGAATATACTCTGATGGCGAGATGGGAGTAATAGACCAAAAGGTTTGGTTTGATACTGACGCAGTTTATGGCGGTGTGGTAGGTAAAATTTGGGGGACTAATTCAGGTGCTACTCCAGAAGAAAGATGGATAAGAATATCACTTATTAAAGCAACTAACAGTGCAAGCAAATATTACCAGTTAAATGTCAAAGGGTATGTAAACTCAGAATCTTTGGAAAGTCACGTAGACTATATGGTTTACTTGCACACAAAAGATGATGGTGGCTCGAATAATGTTTATGACTTAGACGTAACTGGTTATGAGGTTGGCGCAGGTTCTTTACAGTTTGGTTTCAAGCATGGAACATTTAATGAGCTTTACGTTAAAGTGCCTGAAGATTATTCTGGCGTAGAAATATATAATTGTTCTGATGACTCAGGTAGCATTGATGCTATTAAGAACGCTTCTATTACTAATACACTTACAGACCCAACTGGTATTTCATATGTAACGCCAAAATTGCATATGTTTGACATAGTATCTGACACATCTCCACAGCTAGGCGGTGACTTAGATGTTAATGGTAATGAGATAACTGGTACAGGTAAGTTCTTAGATGTAACAAATACTAACAGTAATATCTTAGCCAATAATAACGCTTATGCGCCCATCCTTACAATGAAGGGGCATAGTAATTCTTCAAGCACTCCTTGGAATAACATTGTATTTGCAACAGCAGACGGTACTACAAAAGGTAAAATCACAACAAGTGCCAATGCTACACAATATGTAACCTCATCTGACTACAGGCTTAAAGAAGATATACAAGAAGTTCCTAACGCAACTGCTAGAACACTTGCTCTTAAACCTTGTAATTTCCAATGGATAGGTTCAAGTGAGAGAACAGATGGTTTCTTAGCGCATGAGTTAGCTGAACAAGTACCTGATGCTGTAACAGGCGAGAAGGATGCTGTAGATGCTGATGGTAATCCTGATTATCAAGGCATAGACCAAGCTAAAATAGTCCCATTATTAGTTAAAACAATCCAAGAGCTAGAGGCTCGTATAACAGAACTGGAGAATAGTTAATGAACTTTTCTATATCAACCTTAGAAAGCAACACAGATAAACAGGCATCTCCAACAATTATTGTAGGGAAGCCTTGGTAATGTCAAATGAACTTAACTCAAAAGTGAGCAAGCTAGAATGGCGTGTAGATAATCACTCAGCGCAATTAACTAGACTGCATAACCAGACTTCAGATTTGCGCGATGAACTGCACAACATTAACAGGTCTTTACTACAGATTAAGTGGTTAGCTTTAGGTGGTGCGGCAGTGTTAGTTGGTGATTCTCTTGGAATTGGCAGTGTGATGAAACTGATTGGAGCATAGTATGTGGCAATCGTTAATAGGACCAGTAGCTAATATTGCAGGCGGATACTTAAAGAATAAAGCAGAAGAGAAGCAAGCAAAACATGAAGCTAAGATGAAGGTCATACAAAGTGATAGTGACTGGGAATCAAAAGCTGTTGATGCTTCTGCTAACTCATGGAAGGATGAGTTCTGGACTATAGTTTTGTCTGTGCCTATATTTATGATTGGTTACTCTATTGTTGTAGGTGATCCAGAGATTGTGGACAGAGTAGAGCAGGGGTTTGTTGCTCTTTCAGGGTTGCCTGAGTGGTATCAGTATTTACTGTTCATAGCTATATCTAGTTCGTTTGGTATTAAGGGTGTATCAAAGTTAATGAGTCTGCGTAAGTGAGACTATTACTTTTACTAATATTTTGTGTTCCAGTGTATGCGTCAGACAGCCAACAGAATGGCGATCTGAATCAAAACACACAGGACTCTACAGTAAATAGTCATAATGTTACAACTAGCACCACAACGCAGAATGTAGGGGCAGGAGCAGGTAAGCCTAATCCTGTGAACACTGCTATAGCACCATCTCTGATGTCATCAGGGCAAGATACTTGTTTACGATCAGCTAGTGGCGGTATGCAGATAGATGTCCTAGGCATCAATGGTGGTCGTTATGTTCAAGATGAAGAATGTAACAGAAGGAAAGACAGTAAGGTTTTAAAGGACATGGGAATGTCTATCGCGGCAGTGTCTAGGATGTGTCAAAACATTAATAACTGGACAGCCATGTTTATTGCAGGCACTCCATGCCCCATACTAGTTAATGGTCGCATGGTATTTGGTAAGAATGCTTTTATAGCCATGAAGAATAACCCGACATTATTTATTCCTGACTATGAAGATAACAAAACACACTACAATCAACTACTAGGTATAGGAGTAGAAGTAAATGAAGAAGATACTAGCGACAATATTAGCGTGTCTGAGCGTTTCCGCCCAGAGTCTTGATGTAACTAACCTAGTTAATACTAGTCAAAGCATCGTAGACACATTTGATCAGGGCATACAAAGAGTATCAGCCTTACAAACATTATCTGAGCAAGGATTAATTTCACCTGATAGTGTAGTTGATGACAGCAAGCTAACTTACGAACAAGCACAAGCCTATAACAATGCTTTACAAATGACAACAGAGGCAGTGTATACAATGTCCGCTAACGAGTTTGTAGACGAACAGGTAGATGAGGCTAGGGTTGAGCTTAACACCGCTATAAGCGCATTTGTGGGCGCGTCAGAGGTACTTATAACAGCAGTCACAGTTAATGACATGGCTGAAGAGGTTCAGGAAAGTGGTGATGCTGTACAAGCGCAGGAGATACAGTCATTCATTGCTAACAATGACGTTGAGATAACTGATGTACACGTTGATGTGTATAATGATTCCTTAGATACTGTAGAAGAGACAGCACAAACTTTTGCCGCCTTTGTTGCAGTACAGAATGATGAGGTTTTGGTGCAGGATATGCAGGCTGAAGTAGACATGATGGGTGAAGACTTTATGAATGCTTATGATGCGTCATTTGATTCGTCTACAGGATATGCTTCTTTGACATTCCACACCACTAACGTAGTTATGATGTACAGTTTAGAGGGCGCATTTGTAAGTGCGGCTGATGTGTTGGGTGCAGGTCAAGAGGGTGACTTCTACCAGACTGGACCTACTGTTGAATGTTTTTACTGTGAGGAATATTAATGCTTGCTGACACAGAAGTTAATATAGGTGGCACTAAACTCAAAGGTGTGTGGATTGCTATAGTCCTGACGATAGGTACAAGTATTGGTGGTACTGTATGGACAGCCAGTAGTTTGTACTCAAGGCTAGAGACTGTAGAGGCTATACAGATACCTGATACGACTGAGATGCAAGAACAGTTAGTTGGGTTGGGTAGCAACCTAGAGACTATTATGGAGCGTCAGAAAGAATTGATAGCCTTACAGGAAAGAGTGGTTGATGTAGAGAAGTTAGTTACAGAGATGCAAGTGACTGTTGAAAAAGCTAAACTTGCTACAGAAAATAGTGATAAGATACAGGGTAAGCTAGACAAGATTGACAAGGAAATAGAGGCACTCTGGCAGGGCATGGACTTTTTAGCTAACCCATATCGAGGTGAATAATGTTTAAGTATTTTAAGTTGAGTGAGTTTGACTGTCAGTGTACTGGCAACAACGAAATGAAAGAAGAGTTTATCCATAAACTAGATGAGTTAAGAGAAGCCTGTGGTTTTTCATTCAACATATCATCTGGCTATCGTGATCCATCACATCCTATCGAGGCTCGTAAGTCTAAAGCAGGTACTCACGCACAAGGTATAGCGGCTGACATTATGGTAGCTAATGGTGCAGAGAGATACAAGATTGTTAGTGAGGCTATGCGTCTAGGTTTTACTGGAGTAGGTGTTGCTAAGACATTTATCCATGTAGACATTCGAGAAACCACACCAGTGGTCTGGCAATACTAAGACAGTAGGGATTTCTTTGCTGTCTTCTTAGCTTTCTTAAATGCACTAGCCGTAGGTGCGCCTTTCTCGCCTTTCTTTCTCATGCGCTCACCACTACCTGCGGCAATACGTTTACGTTTAGCGTGTATATTAGAATATAATCCCATGTTAATTGCCTAACAGTGATTTTTTCTTTTTCTTAGGCGGTCTGCCCACCTGTGATCCGTATGTACCTTTACCTTGTGGCATAGTTATCTCCTACCATTTTGATTTATTTGCCCAGTATGCCGCAGACATTTTGCCTTTAGCGATATTCTTGGCGTGTCGAGCTTTGAATGATTTGCGTCTAGCCTTATCTTTAGCAGACTTTGGATTACTGCCTGCTCCTGATACGCCTTGCTGACCATAGCGAATTGTTTTTACTTTATCGCCAGACTTGGCTACCACAACATGTGACTTTGTAGGGTGTGAGGGTGTGCGTTTAGGCTTGTTATAACCTGATACGCCAATACGTTTTAATAGGGACTTAGACATTGCCCTATTATAGCAAAAAAAAGCCCCAACTTCATGGGGCAAAGACCTACTAGGGGAATAAATTATTCTACATCAAACATCTCAGGATGCTCAAGGCTTAACTGCTCTTCTGTGGGTGGCTCATTTACTTTAGCCATCTCTTCCTCAATCTGACCCCATATCTGGATAATTTCTTTTCTAGCATAGCCACTAGCATTTCTATACACAGAGGCAGTCAATACATTAATTAACTCTTCGCGTATATCAGATAGTTGATAAGCGTCTATCCTGTCAAACATAATTTGTAAAGTAAAATCATTCATATTGCACCTCAGTTATAACTGATTGGTTCATAGTTTTCATCTTCATCCATCTTCTTAAACTCTTCCCTGTAATGCTTTGCTATTTCTTTTCTCAACAACTTGTTAGTCTTCATTAAGACTTGCCACTTCTCTCTAAGCATATCCATGTGTCCCTGACCTAACGTCTCCTCTAGCCACTTAGTAAACTCCAGTGGGTTAGCAGTAAACTTCATGTGACAGTAGTGACATAGACATACAGCGTTATCCATTGACCACCTTACTGACTTAGCCGCCCTGCCATAGATGTGGGCGCATTCCATCCTGCCCTCTACCTTGCCACAGCTTTCACATACATGACCTGCTTTCTTCCTGACTACATCACTAAACCATTTGTCTGCCGCATCACGTTTTATTGCCATTTTTAAAATCCTTTGTAGGAAATGATACATAGAGTCCATACTGTTCTGCCAAGTGTCTGGTTATTGTTTCTGCTACTAATGGTACTTCATCTGTAGACAACTGCCTACTGCTTTCATCCTTGTTAGGGTACATTGCTCTTTGAACTGTCATCCATATCAAGTCCATCACACTGCGGTCAGTCCAAGGGCATTCAATAGGCTTGCTCAACACTGGGCTTGTAATTACACAAGGAAACCCTGCATCGTTACACCTTTTGGCTATCTCCTTACAGAACACCCACATAGCATTGTTTTGTTTAATGCTTCTAGGCTTGCCTAGCTTGTACTCAAACGTAACGTACTTGTGCTTCTCATACATCTGTTTAACAAACTCAGTGTACATAGATAGCTTTTTAGGGCAGTTGACTGTCCACGCAGAACCATTCATAGGCACATCCTTAAATATTTATTCATCATCTTCTCAGATTCAGTCTCACATCTATCAGGCATGACAACAGCACCGCTGTAGTTAGTGCCATCTGCCCTGCAAAATGGTTTTCTTTTAGGGGCAATCACCTGATCTGTAATAACCTTGCCCTCAATATGCCCCATTCTAGTCCTTAATGTAGGAATGGCAAGACCAGTTTTTTCTGCTAACTCACGATAAGTGTATGAATCGCCTTTGATAAACTTGTCAGTAGTAGTTCCCACAAACTTATACAGATTTTCACCGCCATGTTTTTTTCTATTCATTATCAATTCTCCATGTAGTATTCAGCTACACTACACTTCTCATTGTAGCGATTGGTTACACTCTTGCGGTCAGTCTTTATGTCGTGACCCTGTTCTTTCAACTCGAAGATTCTAGCCGCCACCTGTGTAATACCCAGTTCCTCAAAAGCATTCAGGCAGGTTAGCTTCTTACCATCTTCTAAATATTTTAATACTCTCTCTACTTGTGTCATTGTAGTCTCCTGTATTGGAAGTGTTCATCCCAATCTTTTTTGCTTGCATCCCACTCTATAAAGCAATTTATTAAATCGCCCAGTACTTCCTTTAGGTCGGTCAACCCATTGCTTTCCATATCCAACTCCATTTGCATAAAGTCTATAGCCATATGCGTTCGGTGTAATTGGATTATTACGCTGTATGAAGGATGGCTCTTATATTCATCGTATCTGCGCTCAAAAAGGTCAGACGGTATATTGTATTCAGACATTTATTACTCCTAGTTAGCCCATGATCTATCTGTTAATGCGAGTTCAATATCGCGTTTCTTTAATTGATCAGGTTTTTTCGCCACCTTAGTTAGTGTAGGGGCTTCAACCTCATCTTCCCACCTTGCATTGTTTAGATAAGTTGACGCATGGGGAATGAATGTTTTGTTCGCATCACTCCACTCGCCATGTTTAATCCTCAATGCAATGTTCTCAGCTATCAACATCACAGTATTGTCATTTAGTTTTAGTTTATCCCATGCTTTCCTAGCTTGTGCCTTGCCAACCTTTCTTGGGTAAACACTCCAGAATGATTCAAAATGATCTATATTATTAACTGTAATATTAGATGTAGTATTAACTGTATTATTATCCTTAAACTTTTCTTTAATAGGGTCTTTAACTTTTCTTTGTGGGGTATTTAACTTTTCTTTAATACCCCCATTAAGTAATCTTATATACCTATTTAAGATTTGTTTAGTACCCCTATCCTGCTCCATCTCAATGCTGACGTAGCCTGCGTCTTTAAGACTACCTATCCACTTACTGATAGAAACCTTGCTGACGTTATATAGTTCTGCAAAGTATCCGTTAGTTGCCCAACAATATCCTTTCTCATTGCAAAGCGCAGTGATCTCACCATATAAAAGTTTGGCGTTAGGTGTTAGGCTCTCATCGTATCTGACGTTAGCAGGGATGATTGCGTAGTAGCCTTTCTTATCCATGCTCACCTGCCCTGATAAACTCGCTGACTGGTACTTGGAATAGATCGGACAGTGCGACTAGTGTGGCACAGCTTGGATCACGATGGTTGTTTCTTATCAAACTAACAGTAGCAGGGGACAGTCCACCCTCTCTTGCTATGTCAGCCTGTGTCATGCGGTGTGTAGTCATGTAAAAGTCTAGCGATTTGTTAATATCCATGATGTCTCCTTAGTAATTTGTACCCATCATATACTAATGTAAAATAATTTGCAAATAGTTATTGACATAGGTGTAAACATTAACTAATATGTCGGTACACATACACAAAAGAGGAAAGCAAAATGGATAGACCAATCATATTTGAAGAGTATAACTTCAGTAAAGCAGAAACTCAGTTCCCTTTGATTAACATGGACAGCACCAGTAAAGAGATAGAAGATACTGCGTGGCAATACACTACAGATTTGTTGCGCGATGATTCTATTCTACTGCAAGAGGTATTTGTTGGTGAGTATCTAGGTGATTGCGGTATCATAGAAAGTTACCACAGTCAGGTTTTAGAGGCTGTATCTGAAGAAAACTATGCTAAGATAGGTAAGCTAGTTGAGGCTTGCATGGCTGAGTTCAACAAGAAGACTGTTGATTATATTGAAGAACACATTACACAAATGGAGTATAGATATGTCTGATTTAAATAATATGAGCGACTATGATCGCGGAGAGTATGACTGCATTCATGGGCATCCTGCCAGAGAATGTGAAAGCGAAACCTATTACTATGGTTATGGAGATGCGTATGCCAAAGAGCAGTGCAGACCATATTATAGTGATGAGCAAATGTTAGAGATTATGAGGAGTGAAAAATGAGTAGCGTATGGACAACACTGTCAGCGATTGACGTATCAAAACACATTGAGAAGAAGGGTAACTTGAGTTACCTTTCATGGGCGTATGCTTGGGGTACACTGATGAAGTATTACCCTGAAGCTAGTTACTTTTACGATGAGCCTAATGTAGACCCCAATGGCACTGTAGAGGTAGAGGTAGAGTTGACTATCGAGGGTATCACTAGACGTATGTGGTTGCCTGTGATGGATCATAGGAATAAAGCTATTGTAAACCCAACATCAAGAGATGTGAGTGATGCTAGAATGCGATGCTTAGTTAAGTGTATTGCTATGTTTGGACTTGGTCATTACATCTACGCAGGGGAAGACCTGCCACTGGCTGTATCAGATGCGCCTATTACTGAGATACAATCGGCTAAGTTAAAACAGTTGCTTGAAAAAACAGAGAGCGATGTTAAGAAGTTTTGTCAGGTGTTCAAGTGCAAGGCTGTAGATGATTTATCGGTAGCCCAGTATGATAGGGCTATCTCAATGTTGGAGAAAAAAATTGCAAATACTGCAAGCTGACCAAGGCACACAGGAGTGGCTAGACGCTAGGTTAGGTAGACCCAGTGCTAGTCAGTTCTGTAAGTTAGTCACTACGGCAGGGAAGCCTAGTGCATCTGCTGATGATTATATCAGTGAGATGATTGCAGAAAGAATCACAGGGGAACGTGAGCCTATCTACGTTAATGAGTGGATGCAGAGAGGCACAGAGTTAGAGCCTGAAGCAAGAGCAACCTATGAGTTTATGAATGGTGTTGACGTAGAAGAGGTAGGGTTTATACTAGATGACTCAGGAGAGTTCGGTTGTAGCCCTGATGGATTAGTTAATGATGATGGTGGGGTAGAGTTTAAATGCCCTGCCCCAAAGAACCACATAGCATGGAGTAGAAAGGGCGTATGTCCGAGTAAGCATTATGCTCAGGTACAGGGTTGCTTGTATATTACAGGCAGAGAATGGTGGGATTTTATGTCCTATCACCCTGATATGAAGCCCTTTATTGTAAGGGTAGAGCGCGATGAAGAGTTCATTGCAAAACTGGCTGAACAAATTAGTCTAGCCGTAGAGGAAATCAAATCAGAAGTGAGGAATTTAACATGAGTAAGATAGGTGTTTCAGTATCCATAGATGTGACTAAGATTGATAAGTCGCGCATCAAAGAAGTAACCAAGAAAGATGGGTCAGTGGCAAAGTATGTAAACCTGACTACCTTTATCAACCCAAGTGAAGAAGACCAGTATGGTAATCATGGGTTCATATCTCAAAGCATGACCAAAGAAGAGCGTGAGGCAGGTGAAGAAAGACCGCCCATTCTAGGTAATGTTAAGGTTATATTTAACGAAGCTCCACAAAAGCAAGCGAGCTTTATCTCAGAAGATGTACCATTTTAAGGGGTAAATCATGCCTAAGAAGAATGTAGAAAAAGCAATCAAAGAGGCTCACGATTCGGCAGACAAAGCTATCGATGAGGCGCAAGCAGAACTCAGGGAAACAAGACAAGAAGTAATGGCGTGGCTAAAGAAAGAGTACACGTTTAAGCGTTCCGAGTTAATCGTAATTGGCGGTGGCGTTATCGCAACACTATTACTCCTCTAGGTTAAGGCGTTAGCCTGTGTAACTGGCTTGGTTCACCAGTAACCGCAACGAACCATTACATTTTGGTATATACTGTATAAATAAACAGCATTAGATTTTATTTTTGGAATCACTATAATACACCACGCGAGGTAAGAGAATGACCAAGCATCTTGTAATACCTGATACCCAAGTTAAACCTAACCAACCTATTGACCATCTAAGATGGGCAGGACTATATGCTGTCGATAAAAAACCAGACGTTATTATCCATATTGGCGACCATTTTGATATGCCTAGCCTTAGTGCATGGGACATCGGCAAGAAGTCCTTTGAGGGAAGACGTTACACAGCAGACATTGAAGCAGGCATCAGTGGAATGGAAGCATTCCTCGCACCCATTAGGGAAGAACAGCGCAGACTCATTAAAAACAAACAGCGACAATGGAATCCACGACTGGTATTCACTATCGGAAACCATGAACAAAGAATTGAACGCGCTATTGAGTCTGACCCTAAACTAGATGGGCTTATTGGCTACCACGATTTCAAACTAGATGAGTTTGGTTGGGAAGTCTATGATTTTCTGGAAGTCGCTGTCATTGATGGAATAGCCTATAGCCATTACTTTACCAGTGGCATCATGGGCAGACCCTGTAGTTCAGCCAAAGCCATGTTATCCAAAAAATATATGAGTTGTGTTTGCGGGCATATTCAAGATAGGGATATAGCCTACGGTCGCAGGGCTGACGGTAAGAATATGTTAGGGCTTTTCTCTGGTATATTCTATCAGCATGATGAAGACTATCTAACCGCGCAGACCAATGGCTCATGGCGTGGTATCTGGCTGTTAAATGAAGTGGAAGACGGGAGCTGTGACGAATTACCAGTATCAATGAATTTTTTGAGAGGCAAATATGCAGGCAAGTGAGAAAGATTGGCTAGGTTTGCAGAAAAAGCACCCTGCATTGGTTGATGATGTAAACAGCCCGGAGCATTACGCAAGTGGCAGGGTAGAATGTATTGACGCCATTGAATCGAGTATGAATCCAAAAGCATTCGCCGGGTATTGTAAAGGTAACTGTATAAAGTATTTATGGCGGTATCTTGATAAAGGCGGAGTACAATCCCTAGAGAAATGCCAATGGTATCTAAATAGGTTATTGGAAGCGGAAAAAACGCGCCTAGATTGATTTCTAAGCGCATTTAAGGGGTTAAGGTATATCAACCTACAGGGTAGGACATACAACCGCCATTAGGTAGGTTTTTAATAAGATATTGTAAGTGTCGCGCCTCTTCCCATAGCTTGCCGCATTCATTGTCAACGTGGCGTGATTTGCCTGCTAATTCTAGTTTTACTATTTGCGGAGTAATTGCCGCTAGTTTTTCGTTTAATTCTTTCCTGTTCATTTTTTAATCTCCTCTACTATCTCGGCTATATAAATATCATCATGTTCATCAGCTATTAGAATATCCTTAAACTTATTCGCTTGTTCAAGGGTTGGAAAGCGGAGCGCATGTTGCCCCGCATCAGTAAACCAAACAACCACGTATCTCACAGCACAGCCCTCACAATTTGAATTGCCAAGCATGTATACAAGCCTAATCCTACTACTAGCCACAAGTGCGCCCTGATTAATTTGCGTTTTGTTTGTCGCTCCCAATCCTTAATTGCTAGGTAACGTGACGCATTGCATTTTCTATCGTATATAGTCATATTATTTATCCTCTCTAAATGTATTAGTGTAATAAACATAATCTAAGCCGTATTGATTTGCGATTACAGGTAGCAGTGGGCTAATTGAAATCTTAGCCTCTGCATCAAAATCGCGCGCAGTGTATTGAGATTCAACTGTTAGCAAAATATAGCCATCAGCGTCTACTATGTAGTAAGTATGTTTAGTCATTTTATTTATCCTCTATTGTGATTAATTTTTCTACAATCTTTGAATCTAAACGCATATATTCAGCATCAGTAAGCAAGCCGTACTTGTGGCAATTCGCAAAACTATTATTTAGCCTGTCTAAATCATGCTTGCCTGTTGCGCGTTTAATTCTGTTTACTGCTGTTTGATAATTTGTCATTTTATTTTTCCTCTTTTTTAAAGTGATGCGTATCAAAATCTAAAGTATTAAAAAACTGGGTTGCTAAAAATCTAGTTTCAAAGGTTCCGAGTATTTTACCAGTATCAGTTTCTACAATATGATATAAATAATCCTTAGTTTTTTGAGCGTATAAACTTCTGTCAAGTTGAGCCATATCTACAAACATTGTCATTTCCTCTAAGTGTAATTAATCCAATAAAGCCTACTGTTGCCAATAGGCTTGATGAATTAACTAGCTTGATTATATGCTTTATTTAGTGCGCGCTGTTTATCTAGGCAATCGTCATAGTTATCAAAGAAAAACTCCTCACCAGTCTCAAAACAGGTTGCTAAGTATTCAACGTCTCGACCTAACAGGGAACAAATGCTAATGCCATTTTCTAGCGCAATGTAAACATAGCCACTATTGTCATTGAATCCTACAGAATCAACATCTATAAAATAGCTACCTAGTAATTCGCTAACAGCTTTAAAACAATTAGCTAATCCTACAGTCTCGCAATATCTAAAGTTATCAAAGTTTGTAATTTCCATAATGTATATCCTCTAGTTAAGTTAAATAATTATAATAAAGCGCACTATTGCTAATGCGCTCGATATAATTACTTGTGGCGAATATTGTATCTAATGTTAGTGAATTTACCCTCAATGTATTCTCTGTGACCTATTCCAAACATATTTAAAATAGTTTCCTCAATAGTGTCGATTTTGCTTTTATAAAAAAATCTATATTTTTCACTCAAGCCGTCATTAGATTTATAACCTACCCAAGAATCATATTGGTTGTATGCCTCAATGTAGGCTTCTGTATTTGAATCAATTGCATTATCTACTATGGTTTGTATGTTTATCATGTTGTCACTCCGTTTGTGTGTGTTGGTTATGGTTTCGCATTGTAAACAGGCAAAATTATCCTGCAATACTAATGAGACGAAAGGGGATATAAATACGATAAGAGGGGAATATATGATATAATTGGTTAAAATATGATCAATATTTACATTAATCAAATCAAATACATAAGGATTAAACTAATGGCACAAAGAGGCAGACCAAAGGGTAGTACAAATAAACCATATAGGCGCGTACTAGATGAATACTTGCAGAACAAATATAAGGGAGAGTTCAACCCTGTTATCAATGCCATTGAGTCAGCTATTAAGATTCAAGAGATAGCCGAATCAACAGGCGACATTGCAGACTATAAAGCAAGCGTTGATGCATTCGACAGGGTGAGCAAGTATATACAGCCAACATTAAAAGCCGTTGAACTATCAGGTGACGCAGGGGTAACAGTCTCGCTCCAACGTAAACGGTTTGATGGTTTGCATGACGATAATACAGAGGGTGAGAAGTAGCACCCCCCCTCCCGAAGGCGCGCGTGTGTAGTATATATATGTGTCGCTCAAAAAAAAATTGGAGCTATATGAAAGTCACCCCTATCAGACCTGACATGAAAGACTCTAAAACGCCCTTAGAGGGCTTTACAGGCGATTTAATTATGATTACTATAGAAGAGGGTCAGGTTGAGGTTGCAAGCTCTCTAATCGACGAAAAAACGCTATTCTATATTGACCTTTGTAAACATATTATAATGAGAGATACTTTGGACGGTTACGATGATTATGATTGAAAGTGATGAATACGTTAGCGACACTGAGTTAGAGTTGATTCAGAGTTTTGGTAATGCCTTAGTCGACAAGGATGAAATGTTGATGAGAGAAATATTAGACATAGTGTATGATAAGATGTCTACAAACTTTGAGGATGAGTTAGATGAGTCACTTACATAAGTTAAGTAAAGAAACGAGAGATAGGCACTTCCCTGAAGCAAATGGTGGTAAGGGTAGTAAGCCTAGAACATCTACTGCTGAAACACGTAAGAAATATGAAGACAACTGGGAAAAGATATTTGGTAAGAAAAAATGAGCCAAATACAATACGACTTATGCCCACAGGGACAAGTTCTCCAAGATTTCTCTGACTGTCGCGCACGAAACTCCTTTATCATGGGTCCGTTGGGTTCAGGTAAGACTGTTCAATGTATTCTTAAACTGTTAGACCTTATCTGTGAACAAGAGCCTGTATCTGACCCTGAACACAAGAACTACAATAAACGACTATCACGAGTCATTGCCGCTCGTAACACTTATTCTGAACTGTTTTCTACTACTATTAAAGACTGGTTAGAGATACATGGGGAGCTAGGTGACTTCAAACAAGGCAATAAAGAACCCCCTACACACTTTATGCGCTTTAACCTAGAAGATGGTACAGAGGTTGAATGTGATGTCGTGTTTATCGCCTTTGACAGACCCGAACACGTTAAGAAAGCAAGGGGTATCCAGACTACTTGGGTGTGGTTAAACGAGACTAAAGAGCATTCTAAAGCCGTTTTAGATATGTTAGACCTACGTCATGGTCGCTACCCCTCTCCTAAAGAAGGTGTGCGCCCTACGCATCATGGAATGCTTGGAGACTCTAACGCCCCTGATGAAGACCATTGGTATTTTAAACTTGCTGAGATCGAACGCCCTGAAGATTGGTCATTTTTTAGGCAGGCAGGTGGAGTTTTAAAAGAAGGCGAAGAATGGATAGTAAACCCTGAAGCCGAAAACTTAAAAAACCTACCAGAAGGCTACTACAAGCGTGGTCTAAATGGTAAAACAAACGACTGGATAAAGGTAAATTTAGCTAATGAATACGGATTTGTATCGAACGGTAAGCCTGTGCATCCTATGTACACTGATAGCGTCCATTGCCAACACATGGATGAGTTTAAACCATCCCTTGACTACCCTATCGTCTTAGGATTTGACTTTGGTCGTACACCTGCGTGTGCGTTTTTACAGCGAACTTCCATAGGAAGATGGATATGTTTCGATGAAATGGTTCTTACCGACTCTGGTGCTGTTGATTTTGCACCTACACTTAAAAGATACATTGAAGATCAGTACCCTGACCACGAGTTCAAAGGGTGGGGTGATCCTTCTGGCAACAATAAAAACCAATCAAACAGTGAAACGCCATTTCAGATAATGCGAGCCGCAGGTATTCCTTGTCAACCTACTGCCTCGAATGACCCATTAAAACGTAGAGCCGCCTTAGAAGTGCCTATGAAAGAAATGTGCATGGACGGCAAGCCTAGATTCACTGTCTTACCCAAAGCCTCTATGATTCGTAAGGGCTTACAAGGTGGGTTCTGCTACCGTAGGGTACAAAAGTCTGGTGAACACTACACTGATGAACCTGATAAGAATGAATACTCTCACCCTGTAGAAGCCTTAGAATACGCACTACAAGGAGAGGGTGAAGGTAAGTCAGCACTACGTGGGACTGGTAAGTTTACTAAGCCCACACAAGCAAAGGTCAACTTCAGTGTCTTCTGATGTATATGTGGTGTTTAAAAATGACTCATCAAACTGGTGGAGTCCATTCTTAAAAAAAGATATTCGTCACTGTTATGTAGTAAAACCATCAGTAAATAGGCTAATTGTTTGCGGTAAGTCAACGAATGATTATGACTTGTACACGATTGATGCAAAAAATGGTATAATAGAGGACAACTATATTCTATTAAGTTATAAGCCCAAAAAGTGTAAACGCTTTTTATTTATGCTAAATACTTGTGTAGGGCATACGAAACAGATATTAGGGATCAACAATCCGTTTATCTGGACACCATATCAACTGTACAAATACATGAGGAAGAATAATGGGCGGATCGTCAAAAGCACCACCACCAACACCTGAAGAGTTAGCTTTAGAAAAACGTACACAAATGGGTCTTACTAGAGAACGTGCTAAAACAGAGCGTATGTTAAAAGCACAATCTCGTGGATCATTAGGTGCTAAGTCATTACTAGGTGGGCTTAAGAAAGAAACCTACGCAAAACAAGAAGATGTAGTGCATAGTGATGCTATGTCTAGTGAAGAGCGTGTTAAGCTGCATATGACAAGATTAGGTCGTCAGACTCTAAAAGGAATGCTGTAATGAAATTGCCCGCAGAGCTTGGGTCACTTCAAGACCTAAAGAAACGCGAAGCTAACGCATTTAAACGCTCTACACACTGGCATGATCAGCTAGATGATGCGTATGAATACTTCCTACCTAACCGCAACCTGTTTGAAACTACTATGGCAGGTCAAAAGAAGATGGATAAAATCTTTGACTCTACTGCTTTAGAAGCTATCCAACAAGGTGCTAGTAAGCTACAGGAAAACATTGCTCCTATCTGGTCAAGATGGGCTACCTTTGAGCCATCACTACGTGTTAAAAAGCTATTACAGTCTGGTAACTTTGACGTATCAGAAGAAGATATTAGACGAAACCTTGAAGAGCAGGCAGAAGAAGTCTTTGATTACATCAACCGTTCTAACTTTGCTACACAGTTCTATGAACACGCCCTAGACCTTTTGATTGGCACAGGCACTCTTCGTATAGATGAAGATGAAGATGAAGATATGCCTATTGTATTCAGTGCTATTCCGCAGAAAGGTATTGCATTTGAAGAAGGTCCGCAAGGGAGTGTAGAAACACACTGGCGTAGATTTGAAGTCAAAGCAGGTTTGCTAGAACGTAAGTGGCGTGGGTTCAAGGCATCTCCATCGATGGCTAACATCATTAAAGATAAACCTGAAACTATCGTAAAAGCCTATGAGGGCGTTGTTTATTTGCCTAAATCTAAAACATACTATGGTTGTTTGTGGGTTGGTAAAGAAGATCGCATTAGTTGGATGGAAGACTTTGGCTCTACGTCTCCTTGGGTAACAGGTCGTTACTCTAAAGTAGCAGGCGAGGTGCGTGGTCGCGGTCCTGCCCTGCAAGCACTGCCTGATGTTAAGTCTTTAAACAAAGCTAAAGAGTTTACTCTGCAAAAAGCGGCTATTGACCTAGCAGGTATGTACACAGCTACTGATGATGGCGTTACAAACCCCTACAATATTAGTATAAGTCCGGGAGTTGTTATTCCAGTTGGTTCTAACAACAGCGCTAATCCATCGTTAAGACGCTTAGACACTGGTGCTAACTTACAGTTGTCACAGTTTGTTATTAATGACTTACAAATGAACATTAAAAAGGCATTATTCAACGATTTACGCGACCCAACAGGGGCTGTTAGGTCGGCTACAGAGGTAGCTATTGAGTCAAGAGAACTTGCTAAACGCATAGGTTCTGCATTTGGTCGCTTGCAAACAGAAGTATTAATCCCTATTATAAAGCGTGTTGTTGCTATATTAACTCGTAGAGGGCTTATACAGCCTTTACAGTTAGATGGGAGAGACATTGATATTAAATTTATGTCACCACTAGCAAGACAACAGGATGCTGAAGATATACTTACTGTTCAACAAGCTGTACAGTTTGTGTTACAAAATGCAGGTCCAGACGAAGCTAAGATTGGATTCAAGACTGAAGAGTTTGGTACATGGGTTGCAGAAAAAGCAGGTGTTCCTGCGAGCTTAGTAAGATCAAGAGCTGAAAAGCAACAAGTAATACAAGCAGGCGCAGAAGCATATCAACAAGGTAACGCTACTGGCGAGAACCCAATGCAAGGACAGACTACGCTTTGAGTTGGAACAAAATAGACAAGGCTTCTACGGAAACTAAGTCTAAGTACGCAGAAGAACAACGAGTTAAAGCCATTGAATTAGCTAGAGCATACAATGGCTGTTTCTCTACGCCTGAAGGAAAGAAAGTCCTAGAAGATTTAACATCACGTTTTATCTATGGCAACGATACCCCCTTTGAATCACAGAACGTAAACTATGAAGCGGCTTATCATAATGGTGAGTCTGGAGTAGTTAAGTATGTGATCAATTTAATACAACAAGCTAAAGTAAGAGGTTAATATGTCAGACGAACAAGCCGAAGTACAAGAAACTACTTCTGATACCTTGTTAGACAATGCTGAACCCACGTTAAGTGAGAACGAGTATTTTCTAGCTGAAGGTATTAAGGGTACAGGTGAAACGCCCGAATGGTACAAAGCAGATAAGTACCAGTCCGTAGCAGAGCAAGCAAAAGCATACACTGAACTAGAAAAGAAGTTTGGTGGATTTAAAGGCGCACCAAAGGATGGCTACACTGCTCCTGAAGGTGTAGATCAAGATGATGCTTTACTTGCTGAACTAACTGAGTTTGCTAAAGACACTAATATGTCTGATGAGGCGTATGGTCGTGCATGGGAGCTTTTAACGGCACAAGAGCAAGCTGTTGAAGAAGTCACTGCTGAACAAGAGATGGCGAAGCTAGGTGATAATGCTACGCAACGCTTAAAGACTGTTGAAGGGTTTTTAAAGAACAACTTAGACGCAGACACCTATACTCAAGTGCAAGACTTGGTAACAACTGCTGAAAGTGTACAGCTAATTGAAGCTATCGTTAAGGCAACTGTTCCTGCTAAACTACCTATCGAGGGTGGCGAGCATCCACAAGGCTTAACGTGGGCAGATGTAGAAGCAGAAATGTTCAAGAAAAACGAAACTGGTCAGTTCTTACGAAGCGTTGATCCTAATCATGAGCGCAAAGTACAACAGATGATTGCATCGTTTGGCGGTTGATGTTTACAAATATGGGTGTTCGGTGTTATAATACGGCATCGAATACCCTTTCTAGGCTCGATAAATTTAGGTTGGATGCTGACCAAATTTATTGGGTACTCAGCTAAAACCTTGAAAAACTTTATAAATTAAATCTTTTTTTCGAGGATATTACAATGAGTAATACACTATCAAGCGTAGCTGTCACAGAGTTTGACAGCATGGTAAAACACGCCTATCAAGGCGTAGGTAAACTAAAAAGCGCGGTAACTGTTCGCAACAATGTTGTTGGCGATACTTACAAGTTCCGCAAAATGGGTAAAGGTCAAGCTAACCAAAAAGCAACTTCTGATCTAGTAGTACCAATGGGTGTAGAACATAGCCTTGTTACTGCAACTCTTTCTAACTATCACGCATCAGAGTACACTGATCTATTTGATGCGGCAGAAGTAAACTTTGATGAGAAACAAGAGTTAGCAACTACTATTGCAGGTGCTTTAGGTCGTAGACTAGATCAACTAGTTATTGATTCACTCAATGGTGCTACTTTAGCTACAACTGCACAGGGCGGTACTGGTAGCACTGACGCACTTACTGTTGATACTTTGGCTTCTGCGAAAGTTGAACTTGTTAAGCAAGGCGTAGGTGATTCGGCTTTGTTTGGCGTTATCAATGCCGCAGGTCTTGAAGATATGTTGCAAGACGCTGAACTTACTTCTTCTGACTACAACAGTGTTAAAGCACTTGTGAATGGTGATGTAAACTCATTTATGGGCTTTAACTTTATTGTCATTGAAGATCGCGCTGAAGGCGGATTGAGTGTATCTGGCAACACTGCTGATTCATTCTTCTTCTCTCAAGATGCTGTTGGTCTAGCTATTGGCATCGACATGAAAACCACTATTGATTACATTCCTGAGCGTACTTCACACTTGTGTACTGGTATGCTTAAAGCAGGTGCGTGTGTTCGCGACACTGCTGGTGTAGTTAAAGTACAATACCACTCAGCGTAAGGAGTAATTAATCATGGCATTTTCAAGAGATAATTTATGTAAAATTGGTGGCGGCACTGGTAATGGTCGTGCGTTGTATGTTTACGCATCAACTGAAGCAGTAGGAACTACTGGTGCTTCTGGCTACTTCAACAATGCGGCAGATGAACTTGCTGTAGGTGATGTTATTGTTTTAATTGACACTGACACTCACTCATCTGCATCACAGCTTTTTACTTATGTAAAGAGTAATAATGGTACAGTAGTTGATGTTGGTGCAGGCGTAGCAGTATCAGGCGGATAAGCAACACCATATAAGGGGGGTTCGCCCCCCTTTTTTATTTCTACATAAAGGTAAATCATGGCTAGTAAAATAGGATTAATATCTAACGCATTAATTTTAATAGGTGATTTGCCAATAACATCACTTACTGGTAACTCACGCGCACAAGTTGTAGCTAATAACTTGTATGACAATATCGTACAAAATGAACTTACCAAGTACAGATGGGGCTTTGCTAGAAAAAAAGCACAGCTAGGAAAAGAAGCCACAGCTATAATTGGCACAGAGTATAGCAATAAGTACACTCTACCATCTGACCTACTTACACTAATTAAGCTGAACCCTAATCAGCCCTATCAAATTATAGAAAACAAAGTATATATTAATTACAGCGGAGACTTATACTGTGACTATATTGCTAATGTTTCTGAATCTGTGTTTCCTGTACACTTTTCTAAAATGATTGAGTATGCACTTGCTAGAGACTTCGCAATGTCTATTCGTGATAACGCTACTACTAAACAAATTATGGCAGAAGAGTACATTAACGCCTCTCGCATGGCGCGTTACACTGATTCACAGCAACACCCTATAACACCTATACAGAGCAGACCATTCCTTGATGTGAGGTACTGATGGCTAAGAGTAACTTCGTACAAAATAGCTTTGTAAGTGGTGAGTTATCTGAAGTCATAAAGGGTCGCACTGACTTAGACCAATACTACAAAGGCATGGAGATTGCTACTAACGTAGTAACTACCCCTCAAGGTGGCGTTAAGAGACGCATGGGCAGTCAGTTTATATCTACTGTACCTGCTGTAGAGCCTTTTACACTTACTGCGGGTATGTTGTCAGCCTCAGAAGGCGGCACTGTAGCAAATGTGTTGGACAATAATACGTCTACTGTATTGTTGACTACTAATAATTTAGGCACACAAAACCCCTATGTAGTTCTTACGTTTGATTTAGCCTCTGCAAAAGAGATAATGTTTGTTGATTTCACTGGCATTAAACTAACTGAAAATGTTCAGGGTGATAAGTTTTTTTTACAAAGCTCTACAAATGGTAGTGATTGGACTTCAGAAGATGAGCTACCTATTCTTACAAATGTAGAGCAAAACATACGTGCTAGTGTTGTTGGTCCTGTACAGCAAAACTCTTATTACCAGTATGCTAGACGATACTTTCGTATAGCGCGTGTTGGTGGTGTAAATAACTTAGGCACTGCTAAAGTATCTATACAAGAAGTAGATATGTTTAAGCATGACTCCACTGCGGTAACGCCAAACTTTAAAATGCATAAGTTTGAAGTAGACAAGGCTAACAGCTTTTTACTATTTTTTACTAGTGACAACCTAAGAATATATCGCGTAACTGACACTACAACTACATTCCTACAAGATGTAAATCATGGTCTAGGGACTAACTACCCTAATCGTGTGGCGGCTAACGAAAACGTATTATTATTGTTTAACAAGAATGTAGATCCTAAACGTTTAGTATATAACTTTAATAACGATGGTCTATTTATTTACGATACTCCTACGTTTGCTAACATTCCTCAGTATGACTTTGATGACAGCCTTAGTCCAACTGAAACTAGCGCAGTAGTTAGCGTAACTTTTCCCTCACAAATGGATGAAGGATTTTTATATCAGCTTGAACTTGATGGCGTTTTAAGTAAAGAAATTGTATATCATGGTGATTCAGATACAGCTTCGCAAACTGCAACTGCTAACTCTATGCAACAAAACTTACAAGCTATGCCTGTATTTGGTGATTCAGGGGTTACTGTAGCTCGCACTGGAACTGATGAGTATACAGTTACTATGTCAGGTGACTCAGCTAATTCATATCATATTATGACAGGATTCCCTACGTCTGGCACAACAAAAGCATTAACGTTTGGAAATTATACACAAGGCAATGATACTAAAGAAGATATATGGAGTGCTACAAGAGGTTATCCAAACTTAGGTGTATATGCACAGGGTAGATTATGGATAGGTGGCACAAGGGATAAGCCACAAGTTTTGTTAGCTTCTGAAGCAGGCAACTATTTAGATTTTAAAGTAGACAGGGGCGAAGATACTGAAGGCTTTTTGTTTACTATGAATGGGGCTAAAAGCTCTATTGTAGACGTTACTGGTGGTCGTGGAGTTACAGTATTTACTGAGGGCGCAGAGTTTTCTATTACAGGCAATACCCCTGCTACATTAGGTGCTGTGCAACAAACACAACATGGTAGCTTTAGTGAAAACGTACCCACACTGGCTTTAGATGGGACTACATTGTTCATAGATCGCAATGGTAGAAGCATACGTCAGTTTGTGTTTGATCACAGAGAAGAGGGCTTTAGAAGTGTTGATATGTCTGTACTGTCATCACATTTAATTAATGCTCCTTTGGATATGGATGCGGTAACAAGCACTACATCTAATGATGCTAACTATGTATTTGTTATTAACGCTGACGGCTCTGCTGTTGTGTTGAACACGCTAAGAGATCAAGACATCAATGGGTTTGTTAAGTTTAATTTAGTGCGTTCTGCTGTAGACGCAAGTAATATACAAGGCAATGGCGCTAGTTTTGCAGGCACAACAGACAAGTATGTTCAGTGTGTTTCAGTAAATAATATTATGCACGTTCTAGTTGATAATGGCACTTTAAGCTCTTCACATAAACAATATACTGTTGAGCGTTTAACATTTGACCATTTATTAGATTCAAGCATTAAGTTTGCGCCTAATTTGTCTGGTGGGTATTATCACCCTGAGTTTTTAACTACTTCAGAGCATTTTTCCGACTCACAGCCTAAGTATTTAGTTGCAGGTAACAGTGTGTTGCCACCACGATACTTAGTAGCAAATACCAATACAATACAGTTAACTAACGCAGAGCGATTGATTAATGCTACTATAGAGATTGGACGTAACTTTGTGCCTACTGTTAAACCTATGCCATTGAACACTATAATGGCTAGTGGCGATCAAACACAGATGGCATTGAAGCGTGTAGACAGAATGAATCTTCGCGTATTAAACTCAGCAGGTGTTAATATAGATGGCGTAGCTGTCCCTGTAAGAGAGTTTGGAGATTCAGGTAGTAGTCCACTAAATACATCTTTAGTGCCGTCTACAGGCGTTATAGAAGACAATAATGGTGGTAATGGTTGGGGCAGAGAAGTTGTACCAGAGATTACAGTGCCAGACCCTACACCATTCCATTTACTAGCAATAGATTACGAGATTAGTTCTTAGAGGTTATTATGGCATTACCTATATTTTTAGCCATTGCAGGCGGGTTACAAGCCTATGGTCAATATCAAACAGGCAAGGCGCAAGAGTCTGCTTTAAAGCGTCAGGCAGAAGAAGAAAGGTTACGCGCACAGACTGAAGAGTTGGCTAGGCGACAAGAACTTAATAGTACTATTGCGGCTAATCAAATGGCTATGGTTACTAGTGGTATTAGTGGCGCATCTCCTGAAAGTGTATCCTTAGAATCTGCCAGAAAAGTAAGTGACAGTGAAGCGTCTATTGCTCTTAGTGAAAAGCTAAAACGAGCACAGTTAGTAAGGCAAGGCGAGGCGGCTAAGTTTGGAGGCACAGTTGGTGCGGCATCTAGTTTAATGAAAGCAGGCTATGAATACAGCAAGGTATAATAATGGCTATCAAACCTATTACAAGATATGGTAAGTTCACTCCTACTGGCGTAGATAAGTCAGGGGAAACTCGTATGCGTGCTTTAGCAGGTCTTGGTAAGCAGGTTTATGATATTACTCGTGACGTTGTTAAAACTAAGCGTGAGCAAGAATCTACTGCTGAAGGAATAAAAGCGGCAGAAGAAGCTCGTGTTGTTGACCCTAGCACACAACAAGCTACATATTCAGATGTTGAGTTAAGAAGTGGTTACGGATTTGGGGATGCACAATTTAATCGTGCCGCAATTAGCACAATGAATAGCCAAAGAGATGTTGATAGTCGGGTTAAGTTTTCACAACTAGAAAAAGAATTTAAACTTGATCCGCAAGGCTTTGAGGTTAATGCAGATGCGTATATTTCAGGTATTTTGGATGGCGCTCCAGATGAATTGCGCGCAGGTTTAAGAACTACTTTAACTGCAAGAAAACTTAGCAAACTAGATATTATTTCTGAAAGCAAAAGACTAGATAACATAAAAAAAGCTACACAAATAAATACAGATAATATAAATAATGGTCTTAATGAGATAGAAATTAACATTGCAAATAACAAACCTGTTGAAACAGAAGTTGCCTCTGTAAATAATTCTATAAACGCACAGTCTGAAATTGATCCTAATTATGATCCTAAAAAAGATGCAAAAAAGGTGTATAGAACACAAATAGAAGCAACGCTTAGAAAGACCAATGATGAGTTGTTTGAGTCTAACCCAGAAAGTGCATTCGAAAATTTAAAAAATCAAGAACCACCTGAGGGGTACGCACCACCTGAGTGGGATAAAGTAATTGATGCAGAAACTTTACGTTTGAGAAAACGCCAACAACTTCAAAAAGACGCAAATAAAAGTAAAGAAGCTGAAGAAAAAAGAGATTTTGATAATGGTGTAGCGTTACTTAATCAAGGAAGAGTTGTAGACGCAAAAACTAAAACGAACATGGAAAGCTATGCAGAAGACACTGGGCAATCAGAAAATTTACAAGATGCTTTTGATGTAAATGAATATATGCAACTGTCTTTTACAGAAAGATCGCAGATATTAAAAGCTACAGAAGCGCAAGGTCAAGAAGGTGCAGTGCTATATGGTAAATTACTAAACGCAAAAAACTCTATGGATAAGGCGTTAGCTGAAGACCCAATGAGCTATGCGATTAGTCAAGAAGTTGTGAGCTTAGAGGGTTTCGATGCTGAACAGTTTAACCCTTTGAATCCTACTCAAGAAGAGTTAGATAAATTATACAAGTTTGCAGGATTGGCATCACAGCATTATTTTAACAGGCAAACTAATTTTCCTATTTTTACAAAAAATCAGGCAAATACCCTTGTTACGTTTTTTGAAAGTGATACTGTTATATCTGAAGATAAAGCTATATTGGCTAGAACGTATGGCGAAAGGTCAGGTATATGGAATTTGTTCAAAGGCAAAAAAGGAGTTTATGCACAGGCGGCTACGAATGATAACGAAGATGTTACAAAAGGTATATTTGTAGGGCTTGAAAGGTTAAAAAGACAAGAATACAAAATACTGGGTGAAGAAAAAAGTAACGCAACAGATGACTTTTATGAATATGTAGGTCTGGACACAATATCAGATGCTGATGCTTTTTCTTTAATAGATGCGTCATTTGCTTACTATGCAGGTAGTGTTAATCAAAATGAAAAATATAATGCTGATGACTTTAAACTTGCGATAAAAGATGTTGTAGGTCAAGTAGAAGACATCCGAGGCTTCAAAACACTATTGCCAACAAATGTATCTGAAGAAGAGTTTGAAAAATATTTTGATATGATGTCAGAATCTGAGTATAGAAAAATAGCAGGCAACAAATCTGACGAACAAATAGAAGCAGATTTAGATCTTATCAGAGATGATGGTGGGTTTTTTAGTTTTTTTGGAGAGTCATCAAGAATAAAAGCGGTAGTAGGTGGTTATCAAATTCAGAATGGCGATCGCGTTTTAACAAATGCAGAAGGAGAGCCTTTAGTTATAAAGCTAGACAGAGATATTTTGAATACTGCTATTATGAGTAGTCCAGAAAGACAGCAAGATGCAGAAAAGCAAGCCGCAAGAGCTGAAGCGTTAATGAACGTTAGAAGACAAAGAACATCACGTTTTTAATTAAATAGAGATTGATATGCCTTTATTATCAGAAAGTGGTTACAGAGAGCAACTGTCAAGGCTAAAGCCTTTAGACTACAGCGTACCTGACGACCCTACTTTTTTCGAAACTATGCAAGCCTCATATGGTTTTGTGCGTGATGAAGAAAGATCTATATCATCAATGTTTAACAATCAAGCATATTATGAAAGAAGAAATATAATACAAAAATTAAAAAATGATGGCATGGATTTGAAGCCATATATAAAAAATCATGGCGCGTTTGATTACGATAGGTTTGCAAAAAATACTGGTTTAGTTAAAAGCAACAGAGAAATATACGAAGAGCGTAACAAAATGCTTACAGAGCGCAGAGAGCGCAACCAAGATGTTATGGATCGCGGTAATGGCTTTGCACAATTTTTAGGCATGGCAGGGTCATATATGGCAGACCCACTAAACATAGCTACTTTGCCGTTTGGTGGTGTTGGTGCAGGAGCTAAAGGTCTAAGCATATTAAGCAGAACAATGGTTGGCGCAAGAAATATGGCAGGTGTTTCGCTTGCTACTGAGTTAGCTATACAGCCTTTAGTATATAATTATAAGCAATCTATTGACTCTCCTTATACAACAGATGATGCTTTGCGTGTAATAGGTCTTACAGCTCTTACAGCAGGTGTGTTAGGCGGTGGGGTGCAAGGTGTATCTGGTTACTTAGCAAGGTCAGCAGAGCGTTCTGCTAAATATTTGAGTGTTCGTGAAGGTCCGTTTCCAACTACAAAGGCATGGCAACCATCAATTATTGAGGGTAAAGCCGCAAGCATACCAACAATTAAAAACATTGAAACTGTTAGAGCTAAATTATATAACAAAGAAACTAGCAAACTAACTGCTACAGCAGGCGAAAGGCTTACAGTGCAAGAAAGAAAAAACTTAAAAGGTGAATTGCGTAGCCTTGAAAGAAGATTAGAGCTAGATTTAGAAAAAATATCAAAACGACTAGCTAAAGAAACTAAAGCGGCTGAAAAAACTAAAGACAAAAAAGCGTTAAAAGCTAAAGCAAATGCGGAAAGAAAAGCATTGCGTGACAAATACAATCCTTTAATAAAAAGAACACAGCAACAAATTAATAAAGATGCAGAAGCGTTAGCGGCACAATCACAACTAGAGCGCATTAAACAAGGTCAAGTGCCTAAACTCGATGCAAAAGTACAAAAAGAATTAGATGACTGGGTACAGCAAAATAGCAAGCCTGCAACTGAGTCTGTATACACTATTGAAAAGTTAGCTGAAAACCTAAGATTGCAAAAGGGCTTTAGAGCCGAAGAATTGGCGTTAGAGGCGTTTGCGGGTTTTGCTAATGGTGCTATCAAGTCTATTGATGAAGCGCGTCAAATCGCAATACAATCGCTTAGAGACAAGTTAAAAGCGCTGGATTCTGATAGTGCTAGCGCGAAAGAAGTTGATAGTCTAATAAACAGATTAGAAGCAACAGACGATGCTGAAGCAGTGTTTAATGATTTGTTTAAATCTAATATAGAAAAAGATTTACGCATCCTCGAAAACAATGAGGCTGTGAGAGAAGCTATAGAAACTTATACAGTTAAGCCAGAAGAATATATACCAAAGGCTAAACCGCCTGCGCCTAAAGCTAATACTACTGGGCTACAAGATGCGGCACTATCTGAAGCAGGGTTTAATAAAGCATACAATGAGGAAGTAGCTATCTACAATACATTAGAAAACAAGTTAGCTATTGAACTAGCTGACGATGGAGCGGTAACTCTCAAACCTGTAGATGATATAGTTAAAGCTATAGACGATGACCTTGAGGGTCTTGAATCAATAATGAGGTGTTCGCGTGTCTAGTTTTGATTACTGTATAAATGTTGCTGTTAAAGAAAAAAAGATTAGCCAGAAAATGGCTGATGAAATACTTGACGCACCTGACCAAGCGCAAGTAATTAGGGATATTGCTGACAAATTATCGCGTGAGCGCAGGGAGAAGGTTGTAGATGCTATACGCATATCCAATGCTATTGACGCTATGGAAACACATCCTGATGGGCTTGGTACTGGATTAGCATCTTTGATGGGCAAAGATATAACAGGTAAGGCTAAGTATGGAAATGTGGATTTTATGCAAAAAGTCTACACAAAACGATTTCTTGCAGAGTGGGCTAATGGATTAGAAAAGTTTAGCACCAAAACATTTGGGATTACACAAGATAAAGATGGACTTGAAAAATTTGTTAGGGCGGTTTATGGGGAAGATGTAGGCGACCCCAAAATAATGCAAATTGCAAAAGATTGGCGAGCAGTAACTGAGAATATGCGAGCAAAGTTTAATGAGTCAGGTGGCAGTATAAGCAAGAATGAAGATTGGTTGTTGCCACAACACCACGATATGCAAAGAGTTAGTAAGCTGTCTGAAGATGAATGGGTTGATTACATTAAACCACTGCTCGATAGAAGCAAGATGCTTGATGATGCAGGCAAAACTTTAGATGATGTACAGTTTGAAGAAGGATTAAGATATACCTATCAAACAATTAAGTCTGGGGGCATGAATAAAGCACCAGAGTTAGGCGCACCTAGAGGTATGGGTAGTAAGCTGTCGCGCAGAGGTAGCGAAAAAAGATTCTTGTATTTCAAAGATGGTAACTCTTGGATACAGTATCAAAACAGATTTGGCAGAGGCGATATATTTACTACACTAACTGACCACATACAAAGTAAGGCTAGTGATATTGCCCTTGTAGAGGTGTTAGGCACAAACCCTAGAAATATGTATGAAGCATTAAAGTCCTATGCGGTGAGAGAGTCTGTTAAAAATGACAAGCCTATTTCTGGTTCTAGTTTACAGTATTACGATAACTTATATAAAGTTATTAGCGGTGAGATTAATGGCGGTCAAGTAACTGGAATAGCTGACGTTATGCAAGGATGGCGTAATATTGAAGTAGCATCTAAGCTAGGTGGTGCAGTATTGTCATCATTTACAGACGTAGCTACAGCTACTTTAACTGCTAAGTATAACAAAATGAGTGCTACTAAAGTGTTTATGCGACAAGCGCAGTTACTTAAAGAGCAAGCCGCAGGTGGTGGCGAAGAAGCTCGTAATGTATTAGCTAGAATGGGGTTTGTTATTGATACTACTATGGGTAGAGCGCACAGCCTTAATAGATATTCTGACACTTATGGTACTGGTCTAACAGCTAAAGTTGCTGAAGTAACATTGCGAGCATCAGGGTTAGAGGCTTGGACGCAGGCTATGCAAAAAGGTTTCACCATGGAGTTTGCAGGGATGTTGTCTGATAGCTTCAAAAAATCTTTTGATGACCTTGAGTTTAAAGAAGTGTTAGAGCGTTACGGAATCAATAAAGAAGATTGGGATGCGTTCAGAAAGACAGAAGTTATTGATTACAAAGGTGCAAAGTTTGCTAATGTTACTTTAGATAAAAGCACTAAATTCCATAGAATGATATTGCAGGAAATGGAGTACGCTACGCCCACTATGGATGCTAGAACGCAAGCAATTACTACAGCAGGAACGCAAAGAGGAACAGGAGTTGGTCAAGGTGTTCGTAGTATAATGCAGATTAAATCATTTCCTATAACTGTAGCTATGAATCACTGGATGCGTGGTATGTCACAAGCAACAATGGGCGGCAGAATATCGTATCTAACTACTTTTGCGGCAGGCTCTACTATGATGGGCGGTTTGTCATTACAAGCAACAGAAATGTCTAAAGGGCGTGGTGCAAGAGATGTTGATGCTAAATTTATTAGAGACGCATTTGTAAAGGGTGGCGCAGGCTCATTGTTTGCAGACTTTTTTATTGCTGATACAAGAAAGTATGGTCAGTCCCTTGCTGATTCTATCGTAGGTGTACAGGGCGGAACTACTATGAAAATACACGATTTGACGTTTGGTAATATTGCAGAAGCCATTAAAGGCGATGAAACAAACATATTGGGCGAAGGTGTAAACTTAATAAAAGGTTTAACGCCAGATACATGGTATACGCAGTTATTTACTGACAACATGATAGAAGCGTTTAGAAAAGAAGTAGACCCTAATAGAGAAAAAACATTAAGAAAGATGGCAAGACAACGACAAACTGAATTTGGTCAAGATCAGTGGTGGAAACAAGGTGAATTAGCACCAGAATTTGTGCAAGATTAAGAGGATACTATGACAGTTACAGCAAACACAACTAGAGATGATTACACAGCAGGTGCAAATCAAGTTGACTATGAGTATACGTTTCAGATTCACCAAGCGTCTGATGTCGATGTATACCTCAATGGTGTCAAGCAAACCTTAAATACACACTACACTATAGATGATATAGGCAATGCTACTGGCGGTACTGTTACATTTACTTTAGTAGACGAAAATGGTGCTAGTACACCGCCACCAGAAAACGCAATAATAAACATTGTTATGGCGATGGATTTAGATAGAGATACTAACTATCAGCCTAGTGGTGCGTTTTTAGCGTCAGATGTCAACAATGACTTTGATCGTCTATGGCATTCTACTAACCAACAGCAGACAGCAATTAATCGTAGCCTACGTTTACAAGATACTGACGTAACAACATCTTCTATGGAGCTACCATTAAAGGATGCGCGTAAAGGTAAGTTGTTAGCATTTAACGCTACTACTGGCGACCCTGAAGCTACAAGCAATAATCAGTCTAACTGGGATGCGGCATACAATGACAAAATAAACTCTGCTTCATTCAGTGGCTCTACGCTCACATTGGGTCAACAAGATGGTGGCACTATTACTGCATCGCATACGCCCTATCTTCCTTTAACTGGTGGGTTACTTACTGGAAACCTAAACCTAGGAAGTGCTAGGTTGACTGTAGGTCCAAGTAATCAGTTAGAAATTTACAACTTCTTAGGTGAAACCTTAATCAAAGAATCGGGAGCAGGTGGATTAAGTATACGTGGTGAAAACCTATCGTTAGCTGATACTGATGGGGGCAAGTACATCAGTGGTATAGCGGATGGTGCAGTAACCTTACACTACAATGACAGCCCTAAGTTAGCTACTACTAATGGTGGTATAAGCGTTACAGGAACTATTACTGCTACAGGCTACAATTCAAGTAACTGGGATACTGCTTATGGATGGGGTGACCATTCACAGGCTGGTTATCTTACATCGTACACTGAGTCAGACCCCCAGTTCTTTGCTCATGCGGCTTCTAATGTAACAAACACTAAGATTAGTAACTGGGATACAGCCTATAACAACCACATTACAGGGGTTAATTATACTTCTGGTAACAACACCCTTACGCTAACACAGCAAGATGGTGGCACATTAACCACTACTATTAATGCTTCTGGTGGTTCATCACAATGGACTACTTCTGGCTCTGACATTTACTACAACTCAGGTAACGTAGGTATAGGTACTACTACTCCTTTAAATACTTTAGATATTAAGGGTTCAGGTGGAGATACTTCTGGCTTTGCAATAAGAAATACAAATGAAATAGTAAAAGGGTATTTTGGAACCGACAATGCTGATGCTGATTTT
>Ga0209348_1000212_pt1 | contig 32091 bp, 17 predicted proteins | sample ETNvirenome_2_30_FD_184065 | JGI IMG/M metagenome (GOLD analysis project Ga0209348, IMG submission 184065) | Marine viral communities from the Pacific Ocean - ETNP_2_30 (SPAdes) (version 2) | ecosystem: Environmental > Aquatic > Marine > Oceanic | place: Pacific Ocean | collected 2013-06-22
TGCGACTTTTAGAGTTCAATATAGGAAAATGGAAGAAGAACTTGTGTCTTTAAAAGCTGAATATGATGCCGCTAACGCTGCATACACAAAGCTTTTTTCCAATCCAGTTCAGCCTATGGAGCGTTCCCAAATCATAGAAAAATATAAGACAGCAGTCATAGAGCTAGAAGCAAAAGTACTATCTTTGCAATATGAATACAAAGCAGCAGAGTCGGCAGTTTCAAAAGATTTACAAAAAAGTCCCAACAATATCGGCTTTGATTCTCTCACAGAAGAACAAAAACGAACAGTCATAGAACAAGAAAAAGATAAGAAATTTTTTGTCCAAGGCGGTGATGCTGATAAAATTAGACAAGGGACTTATGGAAAGGCTGTCGGTAATGTTCAAAAAGAACTACTAGCAGCATATGGTCAAGCGATATTGGATACTGCATCAGTACAAGAAATCATTGAAGGAGTAAATAATCTTCCCGGTGCAAAATTAATAGGTGAATTTTTTGCTTCTTTTGATTGTCCCTCTTATCAATTTGCAAAACCACCGATAGATGAGTTCTTAGGCACATTTACCATAGGCGCATGTGGCAAAGGAAAAACAAAACCATTTTTACTACCAGAAATAAAATCCTTAAAGCCGTCTTGGGACATATGGGATGCATTAAAAGAAGCATTTGTTTTTGCTTTTAAAAAAACAATGTCACAAATTGTCTCCGCTTTGATATTAAAAGCCATACAGGCCCTTGAAGCCGGTGTTTGTCAAGCACTGTCAGTTGTTGGTGAAAGCGCAACAGATTTAATAACTGCTGCTGAAAACAATGGTAGATTTCCTCGGTCATTTTCCGAAATACTATCTGATGTTGTTTGTGGCGATGAACTTAATGAAAATGAAAAAGATGATGAGGTCAAGAAATTGTTTGCTGCGGCTGGTGCTCCACCAAGAGGGAACACAACACCAAAAGAAGTTCTTGAAACCATGTCAACTTTGGGATCGGAGCAAGATTATCTTAAAGCCATGGTTGGACTAGCAGAGCCCGGTTTTCTTGACAATGTGTCAAGAACTCTATCTTTAATTCACCCTGAGTATAGTTCACTTGGTACACCAGATGGATTAAATTCTGTTCTTCAAAACGCTGGCAACTTTTTTACAGAAGATCAAAGAGAAAGAGCAATTAATTTTGCTAATAATCCTCAACAATTTTTTCCTTTAGATCCTAGTATTTGTTTAACAAATGACCAAGCTGACAGATATTATAATAATTTAAGAAATATGTTTGCAAACCAAATTGGAGACCCAGAGATAGCACAGCAATTTGTAGACAACCAGAGACAGAATGCTCGCGATGATTTAGCTGGTCTTGCTGATATAATGGCCAGAGGACCAGAGGGTCACCTTCAAGACGCAATAAACGACTTACTTGGAGAGCCAGATCCTGATTGTGCTCTCAGCAAATCCCTTTTAAAAACACCAGAAGAGATACAAAAAGAAATTGAATCTTTGACGAAAGGTATCTTTGGACGCCTTCAATTAGCCTTTACTGACGATACCATAGAAGAAAATATGGCAGAACGTTTCTTTTCTGCTGGTCTTGCTGACTCTATAGGTACTTTGTTGATGATCACAGCAGATTCAGTTGGATACAATTATGCCAAGCACATGAGAGTTAGAAATAGTTTCTTTTTTAGATTCCTTTCAACTCTTGGGTTTTTTGATAATGAAGCCCCATTCCCAGAAACGATTGCAAATCAAATGAGAAAATTCTTGCTTGATTACAATTCTCAGTCTACATTTAACCCTGATGGCACAACCAACACAACTTATGCGTATGATCTTGATAAATCACAATTCTTTTTAGATTATGAAAATGGTTTAGAAAAATTTGAAAGATTTACATCAGATTTTCGCATAAAAGAGACAATGAGAACAAATATAAATAACTCTTTTTATCACAATCCAGATTTTAATTACCAGTTTCGTTGTAATTTTTTAGCAGGCGTACCCACAGACAACAACAAAAGTAGTGTTCAAAACTTTGTTGTTGAAAGGTTAATAACACAAGAGCAGTTAGATTTTATAAAAACTTATAGACCAAATAACGAAGAATTGTATTTAAGAAACCAAGAAAAAACAATCGGAAGCAATACTTTTAGAAACATTGTTTTTAGAAATTATTTACAAGAAAAAGTTAATTTATATGGAGACATTACTGTCGCAGATGAAGACGCATTCATGATCATTAAAGATATTAAAGATTTTTTGAATGGTCCATTTATGAAATCTATATTAAATGATGAAAATGGTGGCCCATCAAATGGTTTTTTACACGGTGCTCACGGTGACAGAACAATAACACTTGATGATTTAACTTATGTGGATCCCGATCCGGGTGCAACAGAATACACTTATTCAAATGAAGATGCCGTTTTGGGTAGAAGTTTGACTAATAATCCAAGAGTTAAATTTTTAGATCCAACTAGTAATGGCGGATCATATGAAAGCCCAATGATTTATTTAGAACCACAAGAAGCAAATGGCTTTATGTCCTTTGCAAAGATCATAGTTCCAAATATTGATGGATGTGAACCAAGAGGAACAAATTTTTTAGAATTAAAAGAATTAGAAGACAAAATTTCTGAAAAAGAGAGTAAAATAAAAAGAAATGAAAAGTTGTCTGAATCACCTGAGTGTGTTGTTGAGGTTCCGTTTGACAAAGTTGCTTCCCCAGCAACGCTCGCAACTTTAGAACAAATTGTTACAGCTACAATAAGAGTTTATTTAACTGAATTTATGATTAATTCATTTCCAATTCACGGAAGCTTGTCATTTAATAATTTAAATTATGATGAACTAGTTTCCGAATACATTTACTCTAAAATGCAACAAGGGCTATCAGATCAGTTTTCTCTGTTCGCAACAACATATGAAGGATATACATATTGGCTATTGTTTTTAGAACAATGCGCACAAGCATACAATAGAAAAGTTCAACTTGGTGAAGTAGAAGTTGACTTAGAAGCACAACAAGCCATGGATGCAATTAATCAAGCTCAAATAGATTATACAAAGCCAACCAGAGATACGGGCGCATTGTTTGAAAATGATTTTATCGTTAGTGCTAACGATGGTTTTCCAAAAACAATTAAAGAATTTTTAGATATAGGGAAGCAACAATTTGATGATGTTTATGCATACCCTGCTGTTGGAGGATATTTGGTAGCACAAAACACAAGAAGATGGGATAAAACTTTTAAACCCGGCTTTTTTGCAACTAATGTAGGTGATACAACTGCTGATATAGTTATTCTGCGAGGAGGTCTTGATGATGTTCTCGGAATACCTATCGGTGGATTTAGGTATTGGACACAAGCGCAGATGAATTTCTCTGCAAAGATTGCCACTATAGCTGAAAACGAGCACCATGCTGCTGTATTTTTAAAGAGATTAATACGAGAACAGATTGATGTATATTCTGACAAAATAGCATTACAACTTACCCCAAGGCCATTTATATACGATGTAAATAAGTTTTTTATTGGTGGATCACAATCAACATTAGGCAGAACTGTTAGAGCCGGTATTTATGATGTTGAAGTTCCGATTGGGGGCGAGTCTGGTGTTGATTTGGGAGTTGAATCGTCAACTGAATCTTATGGAACTGTAAACGATTGCGCTTTGACAAACGGACGAGACCCATATACGTTAATGGAATTAACTCAAGATGAGATGTTTACGATAAGTAAACAAGGTGGTCTATATTTAGAAAAATATTTAAGAATTATTCCAAAAAGTTTTTCAAATTTACAAACTTTTGCCTCACCAGATCAACAAGAATCTTCTCCACAATATCCCCCACCATCTGGTTTGCCATCTGATGTTATGAACATTAACGAATTTGTAGATTATTTAAAATCAATAGACATACCAGATGAAGTGAATATTTCTGATTGGTTTGGAAACGCAACTTTATCACAAGGCAATACAAAATATGAGGGTTCTATTGGTATAAAATTTGGTATTAGATTGTGCTATGTATCTCGTAAAGAAATGTATAACAATTTTAATTTATTAGAAAGACCAGATTTTCCAGAAATTTTTCAAACATGTAAAAAAGAAAAATCATTTTTCTTAGCGAAAGATCGACCTCTTTCCATACCGTTGGTATCTTACGAAAGAGATGTTTTAGATGAGAAATTAGCTTCTTTTAAAGAAGCAGATGAAAACTTCAATCAGGATATAAAATGTTATATAGATGAACTAGTCAAGACACAAGAGTTTGATTTATTATTTAATAAAATATTTAATGCTAAACAGATCGGTTCAGTTCTCGCTTGCTATTCTGATGTTAATTTTCTTGCATCAATTGGTCTTGGAGAAGGCGAAAGAAGAGAACCAGACCTTGGAGCGTTAAACCTTTTCGGCCTTGGTATTGAAGATATACCAGATGAAACAGATAGGTCTAATTCTTTTAATGATAGTAAATATGAGTGTAGAAAGCTTTTTGTTTCAGTATATAAGAGAAATGATTTTGACCCACCAAACGAAGAAGACGATGTTGACGATTTATCGTTGGCAACACAAAAAGCACTAGCAAAATCATATGCATTGGTTAACCTCGATGATGATGTTTCTTGGTGGATTCGACGTAGAATTGTTTCTTCAAAACCAACAGACAAAGAAGGTAAAAGATGTGGAAATCAATTTACTGGTTTATTTAATATTAAGAGATAGAGGAATTATAAATGCCAAAAGAAAAACCGGGAGTATCTTTCCCATTAGAAATTACTGCTGACAATGCTGGATATAGACTGGCCGATCTTCAAGAAACAGTAAGATTTAATATAAAAAACATTATGTTAACTAATCCCGGAGAAAGAATTATGCTTCCTAATTTTGGCGTTGGAGTAAAGCAAGCACTATTTGAAAGAAGTTCTTATGATTTATTAACTCTATTACAAGAAAGGATTTTAGATCAACTTGACTTATATGCGTCTTATATAACTGTTTTAGAGCTTACCATAAACCCAATAGATGAACTATCTCTCAACATAAAATTAAAATATGAGATTGATTTTGCTGAAATTGTTGATACATTTGATATAGAAATATCAAATATTTAACTAGAAATCTATTTATTGTAATTCGGGGAGTATCTTATTAATGCCAAAAAGTAAAAATATTAATATAAATTATACGAGTAGAGAATTTGAGACTATAAAACAAGATTTGGTTGATTATGCTAAAAGATATTATCCTGATTCATATAAAGATTTCACTAATGCCTCATTCGGCTCCATGATATTAGATAGTGTTGCATACGTTGGCGATGTTTTATCATACTATCTTGATTATAGTGTAAATGAGACTTTTTTGGATACCGCAATAGAATTTGACAACGTCAGAAAACACGCCCGCGCATTGGGTTATAATTATTCTGGAACGCCTTCTTCATATGTAATAATGTCAGTATATATTCTATGTCCCAGCAATGCAGAGGGTACTGCTCCTGACTTAAAATTTTTACCAACTTTAAAAGCAGGCTCTATTTTTTCAACAGCAGAGGGTATCAATTTTACCTTAACTGAAGATATTTTATTTAATAGCGATAACAACGAGTTTGTTGCTGCCCGATTCAATGAAACAACTGGCGCAACTACGTTTTTTGCAGTTAGAGCAACTGGTATGGCAGAATCTGGAATTTTAATTTCAACAGATGTTCCCGTTGATTCTACTTTTGAAAGATTTAAGAGAATCTTAATTGGAGACTCCACAATCACTGAAATACAAAGTGTTTTTGATTCCGAGGGTAATCAATATTATGAAGTAGATAATTTGGCACAAGAAGTTATTTTTATAGAGACCACAAACGCAAATGCTTCGCAAGATGGTGTTCGATCAATTTTAAAACCCTTTGTGGCAACTAGAAGATTCATTGTCCAGAGGGATGAAACTGGGACTTATATACAATTTGGCTTCGGCTCAGAAGAAGAGGAATCAACTGGTATAACTGATCCTTCCAGAATATCGTTAAATCTTCACGGAAAAAGAACAATATCTCAAAATTCATTTGATCCTACAAAACTTTTATCTACCAATAAGCTTGGTATTTCCCCATCTAACACAACACTCACGGTAACTTATATATCTAATAATGAAACAGGACCAAGTGTTGGCGCAAATGAAATAACAAGCTTGCTTGAAAACGAACTCGTTTTTGACGCTAATGTGCAATTAGATGAAGAAAAGAAAGCAGTTGTATTAAGCTCGTTGGAGGTTTCAAATGAAAATCCAGTTACAGCAGTTAATTCAAATATAACAATAGAAGAATTAAAACAAAGGGCTATTGCATCTTATGCATCACAAAATCGTGCTGTTACAAAACAAGATTATGAATCTCTTGTTTATAATATGCCACCAAAATTTGGTGCAATCAGAAGAGCAAATATTGTAAATGATCCATCATCAACAAATCGAAGGTTGTCATTATACGTTATTTCAGAAGACTCAAACCAGAATTTTGCCTCTACAAATGTTGTTATAAAAAATAATTTAAAAAATTGGTTAATGTCTTATAAAATGTTAAATGATGTTGTTGATATAATGGACGCTAAAATTATAAATTTTTCAGTTGAATTTGTTGCAAGAGTTGATAAGAGATTTGATTCTTCATCTGTATTGGCTGATTGTATTCAACAAGTTAAAGATTATTTTAGCGAATCGGCTTATATTGGAGAACCAATTTATATAACAAGAATCTATCAACAAATAAATGATATTGATGGTGTCATTGATGTTAAAGATGTAAAACTAGAGAACTTGTCTGGGGGGGATTATTCTCCTACATCATTAAGTTTTAATGATGCTTTGTCAAGAGATGGCACATTTATAAAAATTCCACAAGATTGCATAGCTGAATTGAAATTCCCAGACTTGAATATTAAAGGGACTGTTAAATAATGGCTATTAAAAGATATTTAGCGAATGCAGATAATTCAATAACAAATGCATTTAAAGGAGATTTAACAACCCGTGGCACTGGCTCAAATGCAGGTGCTGCTGATATTTTAGAAACATTTTCAATTTATGGTCAAGAGTCCACTGGGTCTTCTGAACTGTCTAGAATCCTAGTGCAATTCCCAGTTTCTGATATTCAAACTGACAGAGATAATGGAGTTGTTCCCGCGTCTGGTAGCGTAAGTTTCTTTTTAAATTTATATAACGCACCTCATTCCACAACATTACCAAGAGATTACAAACTAACAATAAATGCTGTTAGTGGCTCTTGGCAAGAGGGGTATGGTCTAGATTTAGATAATTATACTGATCTAACATATGACAAAATTGGATCAAACTGGATAAGACGACAGGGATCCACTTCTTGGACATCCACCGGTGGAGACATCTATACAGATTCAAGCTCCTCGTTTGAACAATCTTTTCCAATAGGAAATGAAAATTTATCAGTTGACATTACAACACTTGTAGAGCAATGGCTGACAGGCGGTAGTTTAGGCAATAAAGATAATCATGGTGTCTTAGTTAAACTATCAGCCTCATATGAAGCTACAAGCTCAACAAACCCAGAAGGGGCTGTTGTTTCTTATTATACAAAGAAATTTTTTGCAAGAAGCAGTGAGTTCTTTTTTGAAAGACCAATTGTTGAAGCAAGGTGGGATTCTACAAAAAAAGACCAACGAGGTAATTTTTATTTCAGTTCTTCTTTGGCACCTGCTTCTGAAAATCTAAATACACTTTACATATACAACTACGTTAGAGGTGTTTTAAGGGATATTCCAAGTATTGGAACAGGAAATATATTTGTTAGTTTATTTTCTGGTTCTGCTGATAATACTGAATTATCTGGATCTGCGTTGCGATTAGTTGCAGATGGTACACACGTTGGTACTAATAATCAGCACGTTGCAACAGGAAGTCATGTATCAACTGGTATATATAAATGCTCACTAGCTTTCACTGGGTCTTCCACGTTGGAAACAGTTTATGATGTTTGGTTTAAAGGCGGCACAAGTATAAGAGACGCAAGTGAGGCAACAATACAATTTCACACTGGAACAATAGAACCGCAAAGCTATGGGGCGTCCAATACAAGTCCAAATGGAAAATATGTAATTTCTATGCCAAATTTAAAAGAATCATATTCATGCAATGAAACAGAAGTATTTAGATTATTTGTTAGAAACAAAAATTGGTCTCCTAATATTTACACAAAGACACAAGAATCTGTGCCAACATTGCTCATTCAAAGTGCATCTTACCAAGTTATAAGAACAATAGATCAGAAAGTTGTCATACCATATGGTACAGGATCAAATGATAATAATTACTCGATGTTGTCTTATGATATATCTGGTAACTATTTTGATCTTGACTTGTCCGTGCTCGAACCCGGCTATACTTATGCATTTCAGTATACCTTTTATGAAGATTCTGTTTCTTCTTATAGAGAGCAACCATATTTGTTCAAGTTCAGAGTAGAAAAAGATGAGTATTAAAGATTTATTTAAAAGCTCTGCGACATTTGAAAACGCAGTTACTGGCGCAACAACAGTTGAATCATTTGATTTTATTAGAACAAAGCTTCGTAAAAACAATACGTTTCAACCAAATGTTGATTTTGCAAGTGCTTCTAACTTTGCAAAATATGGATCTGCTTATGAATATTATACTCAAACAATAGAAAGAATTTATGGAGAATATCCATATGATGGCTCTGAGAAAGAAAAAATATTATTTGAGCTTTCCTCATCATATCTTGATAAATGGGTTTTTGATAACAAATATCCTAAAACCACTGGATATGCAATATTTTCATATGATAACTGGGGTACGGCTGCATCTATAACAAATGGCTATGGTCTCCCAAATTCTTCAGCGGATTATGAATATATCTATTCTCGCGGTGGAATGCATACTGCTTCTGCTGGAATGGTGGGCAAGCCGCTAAGAGAGACTTTTGACAAGTCAGTTATATATGATGCGACAAAAAATAGAACAATAACTTATGATATAAATGCTTCTGATGGAGTTACAATTGAATTTTGGCTTAAAAAAGATGAGTTTGATCATACAAAAACTGGCAAAGAGGTAATTCTTGACCTTTGGAATGGAGAACTGTCTTCATCTATTGACTACGGACGCCTCACAGTTGCAATTTCTGGATCATCTGCCATTGGTGATAATCCATTTAAAATAACGCTTCAATCGGGCTCTACCGGTATTTTTGAGCAGTCTATTGGTTCGGCTAATATAACCACAACCTCTTTACAAACTTGGTCACATTACGCTTTAAGCCTTGCTTCTGCGTCCTCTGGTATTACAACTCGATTGTATAAAAATGGAGATTTGGATGAAAAGAAAGTTTTGGGATCAACAGGGTTCGGAGACTTCACAGGCTTAGTGAATGGCTATATTGGGGCTTTACAAACATCACCATCCTCCAGTCAAGGTGCACTTACCAGAGATCAATTAAAGTTTGCTGGAAAATTAAGTGCTAGTTTGGATGATTTTAGATTTTGGAAAACAAGAAGAACATCAGAAGAAATTAGTAATAATTGGTATCGCGGGATAGGTGGCGGAACAAATACAGATGACGCGAATGTAAAGCTTGGTGTTTATTATAAATTTAATGAAGGTAACACCGGTACATTATCTATTGATTCTACCGTACTAGATTATTCCGGTCGCATTGCAAATGGCTCTTGGGTTGGTTTTAGCACCGGTGCTCGCTCTATTAGCTCGGCATTCACAGAATCTGGACTTGTGTCCTCTGAAACACCAGATCCAATTATTTACAGCACACATCCAAATGTTGCTAGTGTTCTATTAGAAATGCAAACTTCTGGTTCTGATTGGGACCAAGAAAATGGTAATATGTTATATAATTCTATTCCAAATTGGATTAGAGAAGACGATGAGGAGAGTAATAATAATGTAAAATATTTGTTTCAAATTATATCAAATTACTTTGACACATTGCATGCTCAGATAACAGAAATTACAAATTTAAAAAATAAAAAATATATAGAATCAACTGAGAAGCCGCTTCCATTCGCAGATAGACTACTCTCAGAAAGGGGCATATCAGCAAACAGCCTTTTTATAGATTCTAAAATTTTAGAATTATTTGGAGATAGAGACAAGAATCGAGTCGTTTATGAAAAACAATTGAATGAAGTTAAAAACTTAATCTATACAAACATTTATAATAATTTGGAACACATTTATAAATCCAAGGGAACTGAAAAATCAGTACGAAATCTTCTTCGTTGTTTTGGAGTTGATGACGAACTTATAAAATTAAATATTTACACAGATGGTGGTACTCATTATTTTAATGATAGAAAAAAACAATCATCACTTGACACAAAATATATAAATTTTAATAACACAGATTATTTTTCATCAACGATATATCAAACTTCATCTACAAACAATACAAATACATTTGTTTCAGGATCAGATACTAGCGAAGCATTGGAGAGATATTCTGCTTTTACATCAGAGATAGATATTATTGTACCATATAAAATTCCACAACATAAAACTGGATATTTTGCAACATCTTTCTTGTCGTCTTCTGTTTTTGGTTTTCATGAAGCATTTGGTTCTGATCCAACTGATTATAGCTGGCCATCTGGCGAGGTTGCAAACTTACAAGTTTATTTGGCGAGAGATGAATTAGAATCTAAAAATGCCAAGTTTGTAATAAAAAATACAGCGGGCACAATATATTTAACTTCAAGTATAATACCAGAAATCTATGATAATCAAAGATGGAACTTGGCTATTAGTGTCAGACCAGACAAATATGAACTGATAGGAAATGTTTTATCAACGGCCAACCCAACTTATACGTTAGAATTTTATGGTGTAACTCACGCTTTTGGAGATGTGAGTTCTGAATTTTTATTGACTGCTAGTTTAGATTACGCCAATGGTACTCGATTTTTATCAAAACCAAAGCGTTTTTATGTAGGTGCGCACACAACAAACTTTACAGGAACAGTTGCCCAACAAACTGACTTACAAGTTGGTGCTTTTAGGTTGTATGAGGATTATTTGGATAAAAAAGTAATTATACAGCACAATCTAGATCCAACAAATTACGGACTAAGAGATGATGTAAGGCCACCAACTGCTTTTGCATATCAACTGACCGCCTCTGTTCCTAGTGCTGATTTAATTGCAATAAACTGGAATTTTGATACGGTCACTGGTTCAAATACAACTGGTGATTTTATTGTTGAGGATTTTTCAAGTGGCTCCACAGATACAATTTACGGCTGGATTGATAACATTATTCGTCGTGAACACAAAGGACGAGGTGCTAATTTTGGAACAAATAAGACTTCTTTTATTTCAAATGAACAGATCTTTTCAGAAAAGAAAGAGCTTCCAGAGATATCAGTTGTTTCTGATAATGTTTTTGTTAAAGGAAATCAAGAGAAATATTTTATAAAAAATGAAAAAACATCGGATAACTTTTACGCTCTTGAGAAAAGCATGTATCAGAGCATATCTGAAGAAATGTTAAATATGTTTTATTCTGTCTCTGAAATTAGCAATTTGATAGGAAAACCAGTAGACAAATATAGAGTTGAGTATAAAGATTTAAATGTTCTTCGAAGGTTGTTTTTTGAAAGAGTCGGAGATACACCAGACCTCGACAGATATATGGAATATTTTAAATGGATAGATACATCAATTACTAGAATTGTTGAAGACTTGTTCCCTTTGAGTGCTCGCTTTGCTGGTGGTATTTCAAATGTTATAGATAGCCACATATTAGAAAGAAATAAATATCAAAATAAATTTCCAATCACGAAAAACTTTTCTTCAACAGAGGCCGCAGCCAAGGGTCACGCAGAGATGCGCTATAATTGGAAATTTGGCCACGCTCCCATACCTTCTAGTGAAGATGACAATTGCACTTGGCAACAAAAAAGAAAAGAAAGAACAGATATTCCAGAGCGAGAAACAATAAGAAAATCAATAAATACAGATAGTAATGTTAAAGTTCCACTGCTTGTACAAACAGATGGAACAATTTATCAAGCATCTGCATATGTTTTTAGAACACTATCAAAACCATATAGATTAGAAAAACTTTTAAAACCAGCTATACATGGTGGCATTAACTACCCACCAGATAAAGATAGAAACATTATACACAATTTTCTTGATAGGGCCGGTGAAGTAAGTTCTGGTGGGGTTCCGTTAAATACATTCTTGGTTGGCCAAGGAACTGGCGAAGGGATAATACAAAAACAAAGATGCGATGATATTGTAGGTCCGACTAAAAAAGAAAAAGTTAATGTTATGGGTTTTGTTGGAAAATATACGGATGATCCTGCTCAACCAACAGGCCCTGTAAACGAGAACCAGTCTTACTTTTTTACTTTTGGTGCATCAAAAATACCAATAAATATTATCTCAGGATCTGTTGGCTCTGGTTATAACTTGGCCGTAGAAACATTTTTTAATAGTTCATCTATTATTACTAATGTACACTCAGACACCACTGATTATACTAACGAAATACCAATGCAAGGTCCATTTGCTCAAAATTGGGTTGGTGGTCATCAACATAGGCATGTTGATCTAAACTATCATGACCCTTTCAGATTAGATGATGACACTGGTGGTATTCCTCCAAATGGACTTCATAATGAGTATACTCGCGAAGAAGCATGGCAAATATTATTTAGCGAATATTTCACTTCTGATGGAGCTTTGGGTTTTGTAGGAGCAGATTATGGTAGTCCATACCCGGATCCTGCAAGAAAAGCTGCAACTTATTATCGAGAAGAAAGAGCAAAACGTCCTGTTAATATTAAAAATATTAAAACATCAAAACAGGGGAGCCCCTTATTTTCTCATGGTAACTTTACTGAAAATCATGAAATTGTTCAAAGCTTTGGAAAGCATGAAAATAATTTATATTTGAGAAAAAACCCAGAACAATCTCTTTACATACCAACTGATATTGGTTCAATATTGCCCGAAACAACTCATCCAATGACTTTAGTTAGTCAGACAGCCGGCGACGGTGGTAACGTTTTTGGAATCGGGCAAAATAATAGACAAACAGATGGTCGTTTTAGAATTTTAACACCGCACGAAGGAAGATTCAGTGCTGCGACAATTGGATATGTTGTTGACGGAGATAAATTAGCCTTGACAACAGGGGGAGGCCAAACAGCAAGAATTGAAATAAGAACCATTGGTTCGCCAACCGCTGGTTTTACCGCTGTGGCTCCGGGCGGCAGCGATGCAGCTTTTAGAACAAATATAATTAATGCAATAAAATCGAATAATTCTTTCTTTGATGACAATTATCATTTTGATGGTTTTTCTGGTATAGGAAACGTAATTACAATTAAATCTAAGGTTAACCTAGAAGGTGATTCGTGTCAAACATTTGAGGTAGCCCTTGCATTTACCGGTGTTTCTACATTCGCAAATTTGGAAAACGTCGATGGTGGCACCTGTTTAACCGAAAAGAATACTAATGCTGTTATCACATCGTCGGCAACAAATACAATTATTACTTCTCGCTTTTCTGCGCCCGGTGGTATTGAGATTAGTTCTCTTGGCTATCTTGACGCTTATTCAAGAGAATATTCTGTTCACAATAATATGAACTATAGAAACCTAACAGTTCGTTCTTCTGGAAGTGGCGAGGCTGGAACAATTCGTGCAAATAGTCAAAACAATTATCGCGAAGGATTGCAGACTCTTTTAAGAAGACACAGTGGTCAGTTTGGTGCTGATCCAATTCACGCTCAACCAAATGCTAATAGTTATGTTGTTGTTCCAAACTTCCACAAGATTCAAAGAAACGGAAGAAGACAACCAACAGACACATCGACACCCACTGCACCAGTTCTTAGAACTAGTTTTGACAACGCCTTTGTAAATTCAGTAATACCTCAATCTGATTTCCAATATACTTGGGTAACTCAGTCTCTAGGAAGTAATTTTTCAGTCACAAGTGGTCAACAAAGAATTTATGGCTACGCGCCAAGAGAAGGTTTTTTAAGTTCATCAGTAATTATTAATGGAGATTCTGGTTTTGTGGTGCCAGCAATAACTTTCCCAACTGCATCAGAGATTTTCGGAGAATAGAATGAGTAAATATTATGTAGATTTTGTTGGATTAAATACTTTCATATATGAACCCAACGGTTGGGACATTAATGAACAAGGTTTGATTTTATCAGAAGATCAAAAGATAACCTTAGATAGCATAAATGTTGCACATGAAGGAGCAGAGTTTATAAAATTGCAACATCCCACAACAGTTTTAAATGCAAAGCAAAATCATATTGGAGGATATAGGTACGCTGACGATGCAGGTGTTTATTATGATGTAACTAAAATTGCTGATATTAAATATGTTATAAATGGTAAATTTTATAACGCTGGGATAGCATTGAGTGGACATACTAGCGGATATACTCCTGATTTTTTTAATGTCCTAATAACTCGTAGAAATGGTCCTTATGGATATCCCATGTGGAAACAGACAAGGGTTGGTCAAAACCCTTTAACTCGAAAACAAAAACAAAATAATGTTTTAACAATTGTCCAAGAACCGGGACCAGAATTTTCTTTTAAGAGAAATAACAGACTTATAAATTCAAGAGCACGATTTGGAGACATATTAAAATTTAATGAGACACCTGTGTTGTCAAAATTTAAACCTTTAGTTGTTTATGGGTCAACAATATTAGAAGACGGTGTTCATAGGGTAGCCATATCTGTGCCGGTCGGCAATTCAATCTCGCAGTTTAATAACCCTCAGTTAAACGAAGAGTTGGGCCTTGTAGACTTAAAGTCAAGACTTTATGAAGAAGCTAAAGATTTATATTTAAATGGTGCTCTTTTTGGGTCAAAAAGTCCTCTTGATGTTTTTGAGGTAATAACTTATGGTGAAACAATCTATCCACCGCAGTTATTCACATACAGAAAGTTTACAAGACAGAGAACAACGTTTACTTTTCCTTGGAGAGACATTAGATCTGAAAGGACCCCGCAACAAGGTGTTCCTAATAACTTTGGATCTACCGTAAGTCAAAGTGTTTGGGTTATGGATGCATATTCAGCTTGGGAAACACAACCTGATTTTAGAGAGGATATTGCCAATGCTATTGGATATACTGGCTACAACGTTAATATAAATGGCGTTAGTGGATCACAAACTGATTATGGAATATTACAAAACCAATATTCAACTGCTGTGAAAGATTTGGTAACAAATAGTTCGTTTGATAGTATGAATGAACTTTTAAGACCGGCTCCGCTTTATAATAGAAAACAAATGCAAACAGCACTAACGTCCGCTGTTAATATTAATGGAATGAGAATAGAAGGTGTAAACACTGGTAGTTTGTTTGCTGATATAGACCTTGCCTATCACTTGCCCTCTGGTGAAGCCAAATGGGAAGCAGGCGCACAATCAGGTAAAAATCCTTTTTACAATTCCTATGAAGAATATGTTCAAGGTGCAAAACAACTTGGTAAAGACTATACAATTTTACCAGAATTTAAAATTTCGGATCATGTTAGTTTCTATGAAACAAATTCTTCAATAGAAGAAAATTTAAATGTTTTTGAAATAACCGGAGGCTTGGCTAACACAACTGGATCTAATCAAGATAATTTTTATCAAATTTATTCAAACTCAGATTTTATGAAAAACTTTGAAATGGTTGTAAATGATAATGAAACTATGGGTGAACCATTAAAAATAACTTTAAAATGCAAAGCAATTAAAAAATTATTACCCTATGAGGGGTTTTATCCGCAACAAAGAACCGTGCAAATAGCACAACGATTTTTTGATTCTTATAGTGGCTCAATGTCACTCTCCGGGGCTGCAAACACTTTTGGCGACGAACCGGCACAGATTGGATTCCAAAATGCTTTAACTCCGCTATTTGCACCGGGTATTATGTATAATTCGATAAAATCTGGTGTTGCCGTTGATTATCCTTTAGTTAGTAGAATTTTAAAAGAAGAAAACCCAGACGACCGCGCAACAACCAACTCAATGGTCATCGAAGTTGTCCCTAATTCTAATACTTCGCCTGCTTTTTATCTCTCGTTCTCAGGTAGTCGAGTATCTTCAACCACCGAGTATAGCATAAATGATGGGCTAATTTTTGATAAAAGATTACCCTTTGAAACATTACTGAAGCCAGAAACACTACAAGGGATAGAGTTATTCTGTAATGAACCAAGCCCCATTGCTAATCACTCATCTTCGGCTACTTTAAACAGCGTAGCCGGTGACAGATTATATACGCTAATGATGCACAATTTTTTAGCAGAAACATCAAATTTTTTCTTACAAAATAAAAGATATACAACGTTTTTCTCTAAACCATCAAACCAATTAAAACAATTTGAAGGTGGTAAAGAATATATGATGAGAATTAAAATGTATAAAACAACAGAAGGAGCGCAAGCTTCACAAGTCTCTGGTGGAGTGAATTTAGGTAATTCATTTTCGGCACCACAATATTCCAGTGGTTCTTATGAAAATTTTACAATGTATTCGAGACCAACTGCATTTGGGCCTCCAAGTTTAATTTATCCAAGTCAATCGATTGGAGGCTTACCAGCGATAATAGCATACACTCAGGGTGAAGCGATATGTCCCGTTCCTGACCCAAACCCAGTCTTTTTTGGAAACAATTCGATGAAAGGAGAAAATTATCCTTTTACTCCTCCATATTATCATGGACAGGCATGGGCTGATATTAAATTCACACCAGAAGAAGATGGCATTTATACTGCAAAGGATATCCAAAGATCTGCATCTATAACTTATTATAGATATGTTCACCCAGAAACTGATACTGGGGAGAATATATTTGATATTCCGATAGGCTCTAGCAAAACATTATCACAAGCTTATGCACAGAACAATTATTATAATAAAAATGCTTTACAATTAAGTGCTTCCGTAAATATTTTTAATGTTGAAAGAGATGAATCTGGCGATCTTAATGAAGAAACGGCTCGACTTGTTATTCAAAGCAAGTGGGAGTCACCAATGTTAAATTTTGCTCACCTGTCTGCATCTGACTCTGTTACACTTCCAATTAATGGTTCTCAATCTGTTCCAAGAGGAATGTGGCATCAATACGGATTAATAGAAAAAGACCAAGCTAAGGGAGTATTTTTGCAAGTTGAAGATATAGACTCGAACTGGTTAAAAAACATACTTGGTAAAGACACTTCAAATGTTATCTCTTTGGCCGATCATCTTGATTTTTCAACCAAGCCAAAGCGAATGGGAGAAATTGCGGATGAAAAAATAATTCATGAAGCTGTGGTTGCTGTGCCGTTTATTGAACAAGAAGGACATAGAAAATATTTCCATATACCACGCGCAGATATACGAAATGCTTTATCAAATAATGCTGGCACTGGTGACTCAATTGTTAACATGATCAATAAAATGGCGAAATACAATTTTCCTCCAAACATGGATTTTATGAGAAATGAATCGTTAGAACCATTTGCCATGTATATATTTGAATTTTCTTGCACCTTAGATAAACAAGACCTAGCTGATATATGGCAAGGGTTGTACCCGAAAGTGACAACTAAATTTGAATCTGTCACAGCGCAAATATCACATCCCTTGTTAGCCCATGAATTGCTTGGTGGTGGCGGCACTGTCTTTCAACAGTCTGGTGGTGGTAAAGTACTCGATACAAGCGACCAAGGAACACCACTTCCACCAAAAATTCGCTGGATGGTTTTTAAAGTAAAGCAAAAAGCATCGACAAACTATTGGCAGTCAGTAATAGGAACTGAAGGCGATAAGCTTGATGAAGTGCCACAAAATACATTTAACTGGCCATATGATTTTTGCTCAATTATAGAATTAGCAAAGCTCGACGCAGAAGTTGCAATAGGTAAATTTGAACCCGGTGGAACAAGATCACTAATACAACCACAAGGAAAACTAACAGAAGCCGCAGTTCCTGTTTCAGAAGCTTTAACCGACGAGGCACGGTCATCAGTTGGTACTGGTGCTGCTCTCCTTGGCGGAGCAAGTGCGATTGGAACAAATCTAGCGGCCATCGCAGCGGGAACGGGCGGTACGCAAGGTGGAGCAATTTTCTCTGGGTTTATTCCACAAGGAGGATCCAACTCAGAGGAATTAACTTATGACCGAACCAAGCCGAGAAGCTATTATACTTGTGAACAATTGAGAGCGTTCCAAGAAGCTGGGGCTGATTTGCGAAACGCCCATCGAGGCAGATTGGCATCGCAAGAATGTGGTGGTCCCGGCTCGACGATTGGCGAGGGCTATGGAAATTAAAGAGGAATAAACTATGACATTTTTCAATAAAAAAGAAGACGTAATGAAAATTGAGTTGACCCCTTATGGCAGACACTTGCTTATGAAAGGCCAACTCAAGCCACATTATTATGCTTTTTTTGATGATGATATCCTATACGATGCTCGCTGTGCAGGTGTAACTGAAAATACAACAGATGCAAAAACTAGAATTTTAGTTGACACACCTAGTTTAAAACCTCCAACAACTTTAACAAGTGTTGAAAGTAGATATTTCAATCAAATAACAAGAGAGGACGATAATGTCTTATTAAATCCAATCGGTACAAACAAACCAGTTTCAAAAAATGCTAATGGATGGGAAGCAACAGCTATTGTTGGTGAATTTAGCTCATCTCTTGGATATATATCTTCATCAACAAGTCCAATACAAAATATACCACAAATAGAATGTGAAATGAATTTTACAATGTCTGTCACCCAGATGAATAAAGATGATTATTTTAGCTATGATTATCTATCTTCTGAAATAGCCGAAGATGACACTTTTTTAAAATTAAAATATAAGCCATTGATATTGCATTTAACAGAAAAGAATGGATTTTCTTATAAAGATTCTCTCGCTATTGGGGTGTATAAATACGAACAAGGCTCTGATACTGTTTTTAATAAAATACATTTTCAAGACAAAAACCCAGACCATCCAATTAATGCTGTTGATCCAGACGATTACAGTGGCTTGATTTTAAACAATGAGGGTGATACAACAATTATTGACGATGCTGATTCAGTTGGAAATTACTTTTTTGTTTTAAAGGATCAAGAAATACCAAATGAAGATTTATGCAGAGGATTAAGAAAACTTAAAGAAAAAAATATTTATTTAGGCTTAGATATAGATTGCGAAGATTTTTTCTTTGATGAGGTCAATATTTATGAAACACTAGTGACTGATGCAGATATTGAGGATTGCGAAAAATGATAAATTTACCAAGGGCCCATATAGATAAAATTTATATATTTGATTCTTCAACCGAAAAGATGACAGTCAATGTAGAAACACACATAAAAGATGCAATTGATAGAACTTGGTCTGCAAGTGCTATTTCTGAACATATGAAATATCTTGTAGTTATTTCAGCAAATGCTGATTTAAATTCTACAATCACACAAGGGTTGGTAAGTTTTGATAAAGACATTTTAATATCTCAATATTCCGATGATGACGAGGTGAGCATTTTTTCTGGCCCAATAGATATTTCTAACCCTCTTGATGATGCCTCAGAAGAAACAATTGTTTTTTCTAATTCTTTTACTTCCGAGTTCGATAAAGGCTCTTTTGATGTAAGGGTGTTTTGTTCTGTTTATTTAGATATGTCCGAAATTTATCAAAAGTCTAATTTACAATATCAGGGCTCTTCTCGTAAACGATCAGATGTTTCCTCTGATACAGTTATATATTTAGGAAAACCTCAATATGAAGCATCAGTTTTTACTTTCGAAGACGGTAGACAATACAACGGCCCCGTTCACTTTCATGAAAGTAGTGGATTTATGGTTGGTCCTCGTCACACATCTGAACCTCATGAAAAGCTCGTAGAAACAACTGTTGCAAATCTTAAATTAAAAGATTTTAGATCAAAAAATTATATTTTTTCAAATACAAGAAAAGATGACCTAACCGTTAAATATAGTGATTTAAATTATTCTGTAAGCACAAAAGGGCACACAACAGGCATTTTTTCAATTAATTTTAAAAATATACTACTAAATCATACAAAATATGGCTCTTTTATAGCGATGTTGAGTGATGATGCGATTTTAAAAAATATAAATTCAATCAAGATAAAAACCTTTCAAATTATGCGAAAACGAATTGATGTAGATGAAAGCTACATTGTTGTTAAAAGTTTTTCGAGAGCCGCAGGGCAATCACTCGAACAGATCGAAACAGATAAATCTTCATGTGCAGAAATAACAGCCGGAAGAGAATCAATTAGAATGTTTTATTTTACCGATAAGGACATAAATAAGAACACTTTGGGAAAATATAAATATAAAGTATCTTTAAGCTTTTCTGATCCAACTGTTTCTTTTATTTCAGATATATTAGATAATCTGAACAGTACGAGAAGTGATTTAAATGAATATTGCAATATGCTTAAAAAGAATAAAAATTATGATTATCATTTAAACAGAACCCGTCCACGTTTTTACCAAAGTCAATATGCAAATTTTGACATTAATGATTTAGGAGGTTTGGCTTGGGCGCGAGCTAATGAGATAGTTGCCCGTGTGAGTTCCTATTTATATGATTTAACAGAAGAACAAAGAAGAGACCTAATATTTTCAAATTCTGCAAAAATTGATCCAAGATCCGCAACGGTTTTTTCAGTTCAAAATTTTATTCAAGATTATGATAATTTAAACAATACTTTTCGGAGAATTTTTGATTTGTCTAATAATGAAACACAATCAGATTCACGACAAGCTTTTGTTAAAACTGCAAATAGTAAAAATGTAATATTTTTGGAGCATTTGTTTAAAAACGCATACGTCCCTAAAAATTATTTCTTTTCATATGATTACTCAGGGATTTCTACGGGTGATGGCATAAGTATTTTAAAAACTGATTTCTTTAAACAAAGAGTTGATAGTGAGTTTAATAAGTTTTTTAGTCGGGCACCTAGTGACACAGAGATAAGCCAAGTACCAGATAAATATAAAATATTGTATAATTTACAAGATAATTCATATTCCTATTTGAGCCCTGTTGCTATGACACTCGATGCAGAACAAATGACCATAAATGATATATCAAAAATTGAAATAAAAAAAATAAATCAAATATTTAATCCATACGTTAAGAAAAATATTTATAATTTTGGATTTATTAAAAAGACAGATATTGAAGATGTTATTGAGGAAATGAGCAAACCAGATATTAAAAAGAATAAGGAGTCTTAAAATGGCCGTCCAAAAAGAACCAACTAACACCGCAGAGGAAAAATTTAACGTCACATCTGTGAATTTAGATTCCTCGAACTTCACTGCTGTTAAAGCTGTGACTACTGCCACTGTTTCTGAACAATACGGTGGCACTGAGTCCGAACAATACAGTGGTGATTTTATTAAATCTAGTGAATTTCTTGGTGATAATTCATTGTTCGTCAGATACGGATTTGATGAAGATGAAAATGAAATATTTAACACACCAGATGACACAGTAGCAAAAGAAGTGGAAGAATTATTTCAAACACCACTAGATATAAATTCTTCAGCGGGTAAAGATTTTAATTTAGACTTTATTGATAATTTTTTTTCCATGGCCGAAAGAAATTTAACCCCAGAGCAATATCAACAGTTTGTTACATTAATGCCAAATCAAATAAAAGCATTGTTCTTGTACCAATCAGATTTTGTTAAAAAAATAAAAAATACTGACGCACAAGATTTAATTAAAAATGTAAGAACACAGGCGTCTATGAATATTAATTATTTTAAATTAGTTAAAGTTGAAATTCTTGATGGCTATGAAACCTCATCAAATGGCCATGCAATGGTGAATAATCCTGTATTTAGATTATTAAAAGAAGAAGATATAATCTCTTTAACAAGCATTACCCTTTGTAGAATAACAAGAATGTATAACAATGATTTAAAAATAAAAAGAGACATACTATCTGTTCCCCTTGAAGAACAATACTTTTTTATAGAACCAATAGAAGAGGATGAAGATGAAGATTCAAGAGTACCAGAAGATGAATATAATGCAGAAGCTGAAAATATTTTTAAAGCCCATCTTCTTTCGGGTAATTACGATGTAGTCGGTGTAACTTCTAACATCATAACTCAACATGAAAGTGTTTATTCTAACTTATCAGGAAACACCCAAGGGACCATTGGTATGTCTCCTTCTGCTGGTACAATGGGCTTAACAGTTCCAAACGAAAATATTACAATAGCTCCCGCTGGTACTGGTGGTGGCACAACTGGTGGCGGTGGCACAACTGGTGGTGGCTCAATGGGCGGAGGATATTAATATGGCAGAAACCATTATCATAAAAAATATGGACCGCGATCTGTTTATGGATGGAACATTGCAGGTGCTTGATAAATTTGATGACAACGAGATAAAAGAAATAGACAACATTGTTTACAAAACATCAAAAATAACTTTTGCAAAAGAACCAGATATATTGGTTTCAGATATAATTCCAAGTGGCCAATTTGTCTATGTTAATACTAAAATACTAGGCCCTATGGATGCAAAGGAGCCCACTTTAATAACAGCACCAGCAGGCACTCCCACTTATGCTGTCGAGCCTTACAGAAATCCTCGTTATTCATATTTGTCCTCTTCTGTGCCGCAGCCGGAAACAGAGTTGTCGATAGATCTTTTTTATGTTAATAAGCGAGATTCAGTTGGTAGAAGAAATATAATTTTTAGCAGTGACTATACACTAGTTGGGACGCCATTTTCAGATTACAAAGAATATACATTTTGTAATTTAATAAATTTAACATATTCCCCAACAAATAAAATATCTCAAACAATACAATATGTTGACTCTGTTAGTGGATTTAACATTTATGAGAGATTTATGGCCCTTGTTGGTCACTATTCTGATGCAATTAGAACAATTGATGGCGAAAATAGTTCTTTAACTTTAGAGTCCGTTGTAAGAAATTTTGATTATCCGCTTTTAGATGAGATATATTATACAGTTGCAAATATGTCTCCATTGGGCATACCAGAGCAACTTGATTTATCATATGATCCAATACAACAAGAAATGTTTGATCAAATAAGAAGATCCGTTTCATATAACTCTTTGGACTATGATGCAATTTTTAGAGGCGATGAAAGTGCAAATGAATTATTGTTCTTTAAAGTTGAAAAATGGTTCACAGGCGTCGCAGAGGGAGCACCAGATCAAGTGTTTTTTATGCCTGCAACATCAAATGGAAAATTCTTTGTTGATACTCAAATTTTAGAAAACAGAACATATTATTATCGCATAACAAGTTATTATACTGTCATTCAACATGAGTATTATTTTGACGATCTTAAAGATCTTGGAACAACAGGAGAATGCACAGTGTATGTTTCCTCAACAGCGCGTATTGACAATATGATTGTTTTTGAAGGGTTGCTTGTAAATAAACCTGCCCCACCTTTGCCTCCATTTGTATCTTTTCATAGCAAAGCTTCTGAACAAAATAAATTGAAAATATACTTAGAACTTCAAAAAGGTAGCGAAAAAACTCGCTTAATACAGTTTCCGGGTGTAGAAAGCAGCATTGGGTCAAATTTTGTTTTACCAAACAATCAGATTGAATTTCAATATAATAGAAGTGAGGCTGGTAGGTTTGAAATTTACAGATTATCAGAGCCACCAACAACATATCAAGACTTTACAGGCAACCTTATAGGAACTTTTTCAAACAAGGACAAAACTCAAAATATGGTTATTTTAGATAAAGTGCAGCCAAATAAAAAATATTATTATACATTTAGATCATTTGATTCTTATGGATCTTTTTCCAACCCGACACCGGTATATGAGGTAGAAATGTTAAAAGATGCTGATGACGTTAGAGTTTTAATGAATTCACTTCTAGTTAGTGATGGATACGAATACCCAGATGTAGTGACTTTTGAAAAATATTTTAGAAGCCTATTGGGTATAAAAGTCGCCTCACAACAAATTGAATTTAATCTAGAAGATGTCAGAGATATAGACACAAACACTATCCCTACATTTAAAAATCAATTAGACCTTGTAAGTTTGGGTGGAACAGGAGTAAACGGTGGTGATCTCTTGGAAAAAATATGGGGAAGAAAATTTAAATTTAGAGTAAGATCAAATGATAGTGGAAAGACTATAGACTTTAATATTAAAGTTAATTTGATAAAAGAAGAAAGTGAAGAAGATTTTACATAATAATCTATTTATTATGAGAAAAGTAACACATTTGGGAGACTTTTAATGGCTTTTTTAGACAACAGTGGTGATATTATACTTGATGCTGTTTTAACAGATCACGGTAGAAAGATGCTTTCAAAGGGCGATGGATCTTTTCGAATCACAAAATTTGCCCTTGGCGATGAAGAAATAAATTATCAAAACTATAATCCAAATCAGGTATCTGGTTCTGCTTATTATGATTTAGAAATTTTACAAACTCCAATCCTTGAAGCTTTTACAAACAATGGGTCTTCAATGAAAACAAAATTAGTCACAATGGCTAATACAAATTTACTTTATCTTCCAATTTTAAAGCTTAATGAGAACATGACAAACACTAAGAGACATACTGATGGCGCATTTATGATTGCTGTTGATCGCTCTACTGAAGGAACCGATGCCGCTGGTACTAATTCCGCTGTTGGATATATTGGCTCAGACCAAGTTCAAGGTATTTTGTTTGGAGAATCATTTGAAGATTCAAATTATATTAGAATTGATCAAGGTTTAGATACAACAGAAATTTCACCAAAACAAAGAAGTTCAATTAGTGATATGATTGAGAGTTCTTATATTGTTCAAATTGATAATCGTTTGGGATTTATTACTGATCGAAACGGAATTAGAGTCGCAGCAGACTTTGTTGATGATGACAATATCGCATTCTATACTGTTGACGCTAGTGATAATATCGTTGTAGATAACTTGGATGATACAAATTCCACTACTCAAGCAATTGCTGGTCCAAGAGGGACCTCCGTTGAATTTAAAATAGGATCTAGTTTGGATCTCAATACAAGCGTATTTTTATTCAATCAGCTTGGCGGAACAACCACAATGACTAATAAAGCCAGTGACGCCAGCCAATCAGTTAACTTTATCGATGCAATGGTCAGAGTTACAGGAATGTCAACTGGGTATACTATTGATATCCCTGTGCGCTTTATTAAAACAGTAATTTCATAAGAGAGTAAAATATGGCTAATTTTTATAAAAATTTAAATCAAACTAACGATGTCGTTAACACCAGAACGCTTCTTCATGAAGCAATTCCACTTACTGGAACAATTCTTTCTGGAACATATGGAGTAGCAAACATAAAAAACTACGCCCATGGCATGTTTCAGTCTGTTTACGATTATCCGTTTTTAAGCTCTTCTGCAAATCACATTTTCGATATTACTCTTGGTTATCCATCTGACTCTGGTTTGTCTGGTTCAACAAATACGCAAAATTCAAAAAAGATTAACATCTATAATCAAATGGCACAGGTTCTTATGGGGTACGACCAGACCGGATCTATTTTACAATTTGATGAAGATGGCGATCTTTTGGCCGGTGGAACAAAACAAAAAGGTGTGTTTTTTCTTAATTTTTCTCGATTGCTTATTAAGGATGAAATTAAGAAAGGTTCTTTTGAATTAGAACTTGGTATCTCTGAGGCATTCGCGCATGATGGGACTGTTTTTAATACAGATAGAATCAAATTAACAGATGCAAGCGGCTCTAATGGCTACTTAGTGAATTCTCCTGTCGGAGAATATGGTATTCTTTATGCGACACAAAGCCTTGGAGTAAATGCTTTAACAAACAATCAGAGTTACCCAGTTGGTTTGCTTTTTTATCAAGCTGGCGTTGCCGTGGTTACTGGTTCTATTTTCAATAAAGCAACTCAGGGTGGGATTTTGGACAATACTGGCACTTCTGTGGCTATGCAGTCCGACTCAGGAACTTCTGGGTTCGACTTCATCACAGGTTCTAGTATTTCTGGCTCTGCTGATGCGATCCGAACAAGGATTTACAATCTTCAGTTTAATAACACAGTTGAGCTTAATTCAACGGTTTATTTCTGCCGTGTAAATCATAATGAATTTAACTATTCTTCTAATCCAACTTATTTGAGTGGTAGTAAAATTCGTGTTAAAACAAAAACAACAGATGTCCCTGTTTCATATATCACAACTGTTGGACTTTACAATGATAACAATGAGTTAATGGCAGTCTCAAAATTATCTGAACCACTAAAAAAATCACCAGATAATGAGTTTACCATTCGTGTTAGATTGGATTACTGATTTAAAATAAACCTCATTAAACTATTTAACAAAGAGGTTAACAAATGGCTTATTATAAATTTGATGAAGATGATCTATTCTTAAATACTGTTGAGACTTATCCGCAAAATAAATTTTATATACAAAGCGGAACAGTGTACATAAATAATTTTCCAAACTTAGCAGGTCAAAATATATCAAATCATATTGGGGTTCCTGCTGGGTTTATCTCATTATATGAATATAATATTGATAGACTTAATCCACCAACTAGAAGAATACGACCGTATGTTATAAAAGACGGATATAGAGTAGGTTTTAAAGTGAATTCGTCATCTTCATTTGCCGCTTTACCTTTTGGCACAGTAATACTGTCAACTTATCAAATGTCTGCAAGTATTAATAGATTGAGATTAAATCAAAATTTTAATTCTGCCTCTATAAAAGCATTAGAGAACACTTTTAATCATTATTCTTATTTATCTCCGCATTATCAATATTCATCATCTCTTGGAGACAAATCAACAACAGCGGCCAATTTAATAACAATTCCGTCAATTTTTTATGGCTCTAACATAAAAAAAGGAACCGTAAATTTAAAATATTATATCACTGGTACTTTAATTGGAGAATTAAGTGATTTTAGAGAAAATGGAGATTTGGTCCAAATAGGCCCACCGGGCTCAACTGGCTCCGGCTCAGTGGCTGGCTCTGTGTTATATAATGAGGGATTTATATATTTAACGGGTAGTTGGAGCTTGGATAATCATTCAATTATATATGACAAACCAGCGGGTGTAAATTCTAGTTGGCTTTATTATGGATTTGGTACACATAGTGCTTCAGCTATTGCTTTAAGCACTCTATCAGCAAGCTATTCTCTTGAATTTTCTGGTTCTAGTCAATTTCAAACAATGACAATGCTTGCTCATGCAAGATATGGAGAACTAAATCATTCAACAAATCCAACTTACGTTGCTCCAACAAATACATTTTCTGTTTCAACCGGCTCTCAACAGTATATTGAACAAGACAAAGTTATAACAAATATTGTAAGCTCTTCATTTACAGATCAAGCACCAAGGTTTGAAAAAACCACTTACTTATCAAAAGTCGCGATATATGATGAAGATAAAAATCTTATTGGTTTTGCAAAAATGGCAACTCCTGTTAGAAAAACCGAAACAGATCAGTATACTTTTAAATTAAAACTTGACATCTAATAATATTCATGTTATAATAACACTTATGAATTATATTTTAGGCTTGGATGTTAGTACAAGTAAATTAGGGTTATCTATACTTGATACTAACAAAAACCTCGTAAAATCTGAAACAATAAAGTTAGATAACAAAACCTCATTAGAAGATAGGTGCTTGGTTGTAGAGCATATTCTTTCTTCGTTAAACTCACAAAATTACATCAATAAGAAAAACAGATACAATATTACCAAAGTGTATATTGAGTCTCCGTTTATGATGTTCTCTGGTGGAAAGACAACCGCTATGACGATGAGCAAGCTTCAACGATTTAACGGCATGATTTCTTATATGGTGAGAAAGCAGTTTGGTTTTGATGCTGAATTAATCGCTGCAAATAAAGCAAGAGGTGCTGTTGGTCTGAAAATCAAAAGAGGCGAAGACACAAAAAAGAAAGTTATTGAGTGGGTTAAAAATGAATATCCAGAAGATTTTAATTACGATCTTACAAGACATGGAAATCCTAAACCGGGAACAGATGATAAAGCCGATGCTGTTGTTGTTGCTTTAGCGGGAATAATCCTAAATTCTTAACTAATTAAGAATAAATTAAGAGGAATTATTATGTCTAAAGATATGAAACTTATTATGGAGGGTTGGAGAAAATATTCAACTCCTAAGAAGACCGAACAAGAAGTGCTTGAAGAGGGTATGAAAGGGCTGTTAGGTGCTCTTATGATGGGCTTTGGTCTAAGTTATGCTCCAAACGCTATGGGTGCTGGTTTTGAAAACGCTGATGATGCTACTATGGAAGTTGTGGCCGATGCTCTTGAATTGGTTTCACAAAAGGATGCGTCTTTAAAAGGTGCAGCAAAATTAGCAAAAGACATCGCTAAAAATCCAGCAGAAAAACTTACTTTTGGAGATATGGAAGCAAGTCAGATGGCTAATGCGTATCTCGTTGATCAGTTTGCTAGTCAAGTTGATTCTCCCGAAGATTTAAAGGCACTAAAATTAAAAGTAGACAAACTTCAAGGCAAAGTCTCAGTAGACAAAGCAGAGAAAGAAGACGATGCTTCATCTAAAACTATGCAGCAAAGAATGCGTGATGCTAACAAAGGCACACTTGATTTTGTAAAAGAGTAAAATGAAATCGCTTTATGAAACATGGCGAAATTATGTTGATAAAACAAAAGTAATTAACTTACATCGCTATGCTTTCAATAAAGCATCGATGGAATTGTATAAGTGGTTTGAAGATTTGATGTACTTTGATACAACTCTTGATAAAGACGACCCAGAATATCAGAAAAGATTAATAGAGAAAGCAGAGTTTATGAAATACGCTTTTCTTGAAAGACTAGATAATTATCATGTCGATGATGCACTATTTTTTATTGGTATAGAAAGTGTTCATATTCCATCAGAATATATGAATGACTTGCTTGATATCATAGAAGAATACGAAAAAAGGAAGCTATTGTTATGAAAAAGTTGTTTGAAAATTGGAGAAGGTTTTTAACCGAAGACAAAGACAAATATATTATTCTTCTTCCCGGTGGGTATAAGCCCCCACACAAAGGTCATCTTAAAATTATCAGAGATTACGCAGAACACCCAGATGTTGAAAAGGTTTTTGTATTTATTGGCTCTGCTCCAAGACAAAGCGACGATGGAAAGATGTCTTTTGATGTAGACAAATCTCTTCAAATATTTAATTTATATGGTGTTTTGAACGATCCAAAAGTTGAATTGATAAGGTCGTCTTCAAGAATATCAAAAGCGGGTAAAGAATATGAGAATCCATTTGCTGATGCAATTGATTTTGTTAAAGATGCCGACCATTCTTTGTTTCAAGGTAAAATATTCGCCATTGGACACGCTTCAAAGGATGCCCAAAGAGGTGAGAAGTTTGCGAAGATAACAAAAGATTTTAATAACGTTCAAACTGATTTGCCGCCTATGGTTGTGCAATCCGATGACATTTCAGCAACAAATTTGAGAAATGCAATTTCTGATGGAAACAAAGAAGAAGTCCAAAAAGCCCTACCGCTTCCGGTTATGTATGATGATTTTATGAGAATTATAGTTTCTTCTTGACAAAATAATATAATATGTTATGTTGTTCTTTGGAGGACAACATGGAAGAAAAAAGAAAGATCATTCACCAAATACTTGGTTCGTCTCGTCGTTCTCGCGATGAGCATTTATTTACTTGTCCTTTTTGTAATCACCACAAAAAGAAAATGTCGGTCAACTTTGCAAAAGGTTATTGGAAATGTTGGATCTGTGATGCAAGAGGTAAAAATATTTATCGTCTTGTTCGTAAGTTTGGAACATATCAACAACGACAGAAATGGCTTGAACTTGATGGTCGCCTTGATTTAAATGAGTTTGAGAACATCTTCGCAGAGATGAATGATGTGGTGGAAGAGCAAGTTATTGAATTACCTAAAGAATTTATTTCTCTCTGCAACAAACATCTTCCTCGCTCCTCCAAAAGAGTTCTTAATTATCTTCAATTAAGAGGTATCACCAGAGAACAAATTTTGAAATGGAAGATCGGCTATTGCGATGATGGTCGTTTCGGCGGCAGAGTAATTATACCGTCATTTAACAACGACGGAAATATTAATTATTTTATTGCGAGATCGTATGTCGGTCATCAGAGGAAATACCTTAATCCAACAGCCGAGAAGGACATAATATTCAATCAACTTTCTGTGGATTGGGATAGTCCGGTGACCCTCGTAGAAGGAGTTTTTGACGCCATAGTGGCCGGGGAAAACGCTATTCCCATTCTCGGCTCAACACTCCGTGAAAACACCAAACTATTTCAAGCAATTGCAATAAATGATACACCAGTTTATTTGGCTTTGGACGAAGATGCGAAAAAAAAGACTGGACAAATCGTTAGAAATATGTTACAATATGACATTGAGTTGCTTGAAATAGATACTTCTGGTTGCGAAGATGTTGGCTCAATGTCTCATGATGTTTTTCTTGAGAGAAAAAGCCAAGCACAACCAGTAGACTATGATAACTTCTTTTTATACAATGCTCTAAAAAACATATAGGAGAGTCAATGTTTAAGATAGCACATATAGCCGATACCCATATTCGTAATTTAAAGTATCATTATGAGTATCGTGAAGCATTTGCCGACCTTTACAAGCAATTGAAAGAATCTCAACCAGATTACATTGTTCATTGTGGTGATTTGGCCCATACAAAGACACAACTGTCACCAGAGTATTTTTCTCTTGCGACAGAATTTTTAAGTAACCTTGCGAATATAGCACCCACTATTATTATAGCAGGCAATCATGATGGTAATCTTAAGAATGCTAATCGTGAAGATGCTATTGGTCCGATTGTTGCAGCTTTAAAGCACCCTGATCTTCATTTTCTTAAAGATGCTGGTGAGTTTTCACTTGATGATAAAATTACATTTAATGTTCTTTCTGTGTTTGATGAAGAAAACTGGACACAACCAACTGACGATAACAAGATTAACATCGCCCTATATCATGGAGCCATATCGAATAGCCAAACCGATCTAGGATATACTATGGAGTTTGGAGAACATGATACAGATATATTCAAAAATTTTGATTATGCTATGCTCGGAGATATACACAAAAAACAGTTTCTTAATAAAAAAGGAACAATTGCTTATTGTGGATCAACAGTCCAACAGAACTTTGGAGAGGATATTGATAAAGGCTATTTAATGTGGCATATTAAGGATAAAACAGATTTTAAGGTTAAACTACATACCCTTAATAACCCTCGCCCATTTATTAATGTTGTCTTGACTAAAACAGGTCAGTTCCCAAAAGTAGATGTTCCTGTTGGTTGTCGTTTGCGCTTAATTGGTTCAAACCACATACCACCAATCAAAATGAAACGAGCAATGGATTTTGCGAAAGTTAAGTGGAGACCAACAAGTGTTTCTTTTAGCGTTAAAACAGGCCACGCAGTTAATCAAAAAACTAACCTATCAGATGCCTTAAAGAAAGAAAACCTTCGAGATATCACAGTACAAGAGAAATATATTAGAAAATACCTTAAAGATATGGAACTCGATGACGGAATCATGGATAAGGTATTGGAATTAAACAGGAAATATAATCACATCGTAGAAGAAAATGAGGAGGTTACGAGAAATGTTCTTTGGAAACTTAAAAGTGCTAGCTGGGATAACTTGTTCAATTATGGCGAGAAAAATACTATCAATTTTGACAGACTTAACGGTATCGTGGGTATTTTTGGTAAAAACTACTCTGGGAAGTCTTCTATTATCGATAGTTTTTTATATGGTCTCTATAATACAACATCTAAAAGTGAAAGAAAGAATGTCCATATAATCAATCAAAACAAAGAAGATGCCAAAATACTTCTTGAATTAGAATCAGATAATGTCACATATAAGATTGCTCGTAATTTAAACAAGTATACCAGAAAGCTAAAAGGTAAAGAGACCATTGAAGCAAAGGTAGATTTGGACTTTTCAAAAGAGATTGGTGG
>Ga0209348_1000213_pt1 | contig 32042 bp, 52 predicted proteins | sample ETNvirenome_2_30_FD_184065 | JGI IMG/M metagenome (GOLD analysis project Ga0209348, IMG submission 184065) | Marine viral communities from the Pacific Ocean - ETNP_2_30 (SPAdes) (version 2) | ecosystem: Environmental > Aquatic > Marine > Oceanic | place: Pacific Ocean | collected 2013-06-22
AAAAAAGATTATTTGGTAAACTTTGCCAATGTAATGATTAATAGGAGAATAAAATATGGCATCAACATTTACAAGTAGCTTACGATTAACAAAACAGGGTGATGGAGATAATCCTAACTCATGGGGTATTGTATTAAATGATGGTGTTATTAGTTTAGTAGATGATGCTATTGCAGGTTATACAACAGTAGAAATAGGAGCAGCAGCTACAGTTACACTATCTGCAGTAGATGGTTCAGGAGACGTACCACGTTCTGCATTTTTAGAAGTCAAAGGAAGTGTAGGTGGTAGTCATAATACTATTACTATGTTAATTCCTGCTCAATCTAAAAGCTATGTAATTAATAATAAAGTATCTGCTAATACAACTGCAAGTGATGTGGTTAAAATTAAAACAGCTAGTGGTACAGGATATAATATACCTTTAGGTGCTATAGGTTTAGTAATATGTGATGGTACAAGTGTATTTGCTACTAATGCTAAAGGATTAGGTTTTGGTACAGCAGCTTCTGCAGATATAGGAACAGGTGCAGATAATGTAGCAGTAGTATCTGCAAATGATTTACGTTATCCTAGAGTATCAGTAACATCTAATGCTACATTACGTGGTGATTTAAATATAGAAGCAGGTTCTTTAAAAGTAGGAACATCTGCTAGAGCATATAACCCAATAACTACATTAACAGATGCTGCAAGTATAACAGTAGATTTTGCATTAGGTAATAACTTTTTAGTTACTATAGGTGGTAATAGAACACTAGCAGCACCTACAAATGCAGTAGCAGGACAGACAGGACAAATATATATAATACAAGATAGTACAGGTTCAAGAACATTATCTTATAATTCAGTATATCAATTTGTATCTGGAGCAGCTCCTACATTAAGCACAGGTGCATCAGATGTAGATATATTAGTATATAGTACAAGAAGTGCATCAACTATAGATGCAGCATTATTAAAAAACTTTGATTAGGATTTAAATGTCTTCAACAAGTTCAAAATTAATACAACTTAATTTTAAACCTGGAATCTTTAGAGAGTCAACAGAATATGCAGAAAAAGGAGCATGGTATGATGTTGATAAAGTTAGATTTAGAGCAGGTAAACCAGAAAATATTGGTGGATATGAAACAAGAATATCTGATACATTTGATGGTGCTGCAAGAGATATAAGAACTTGGGTTGATAATAGTCAATTTAAAAGAGCTATCTTTGGAACAACTCAAAAATTAATTGAACATGATGGTAACAGATTAGTAGATGTAACACCAGTATCCTCAAGTGTAACAATAACAAATGCTTTTTCTGTAGCTCTTAGTGCTAATACAGTTACAGTATCTGCAGCAGGACATGGTAGAAAAACTGGTGATTTTATTTTTTTTACAAGCTCTACTACTATTGGTGGTAATATATTATTAGGTACAACTACCTATGCAGTAAGTGTAATTAATTCTAATACATTTGCTATTGATGTTTCTACCACAGCAAGTGCAGCACAGTCATCTAGTGGTGGTGGCACGTTACATGCTTTAATAGCAACAGGTGTATCAAACGCTGTAGCAGGATTAGGCTATGGAGCAGGTTCTTATACAGCAGGTGTATGTGCAGCAGGTGGTAGAGGTTGGAATCAACCAACATCAACAGGTGCTAGTGATTTTGCAAGTAGAATAACAACATGGAGTTTAGATAATTTTGGTGAAGATATTATAGCAGTTAGAAGAGGTGGTACTATTTATCATTTTGATACTGATGCTTCTGTAATTCCTGTAAGAGCAACTAAAGTATCTGGTGCTACTAACTCAACACCAACAACTGTAAATTCTATTATTGTATCACCTAATGATAGACATTTAATTTGTTTAGGTGGTAATGAGTTTGGAACAACAGCATCTCCATCAGGAACTTTTAATCCTATGGTTGTTCGTTGGTCTAATCAAAATGATTTTACTAATTGGGTTCCTAGCGTAAATTCAACATCAGGTGAAGTTATCATAGCTGATGGTACAGGAATAGTAGGAGGGGTTAGAAGTAGAAATGCTATTAATATATGGACTGATAATGCATTATGGAATATGACTTTTGTTGGTCCTCCTTTTACATTTAAATTTTCTCAACTAGGAACTAACTGTGGATTAATAGCACCACATGCAGCAGTAGATTATGATGGTAGAACAGTTTGGATGGGAGAAGATAATTTTTATGCTTTTGATGGACAGGTTAGAAATTTAAATTGTACTGTTAGAAGATTTATTTTTGACAGAGTAAATAAAGACCAAAAAGATAAAATATTTGCAGGTATTAATTCAGAGTTTAAAGAAGTTATTTGGTTATATCCTTCAACAGATTCTAATGAATGTGATAGTTATGTTATTTGGTCTCCTGATGAAAACTATTGGACATATGGTTCTGGTATATTTACAACCTTTGCAGATAAAACTGTATTTGGAAATACTATAACAACAGGTGTAACTGCAGCAGGTAATAATTTATATAATAATGAACCTGATGGTGTATTTACAGAAAGTGGTCAACCACAATCTTCATTTATAGAATCAGCAGCTTTTGATATGGCAGATGGTAATGAGATTATGTTTTTATCTAGAGTAATACCAGACTTTACATTAAATGATGGTGCACTAACTTTTTCTATAAAAACAAAAGATTTTCCTGAAAGTAATAATGAAAGAGAAAAACCTGCACCACCACACTCGGTAACAAACGCAACAACAAAAATTGATATGAGAGCAAGAGGAAGACAGGGGAGAGTAAGAGTATCATGTAACTCAGCAAATACAAGTTGGAGATGGGGTAACATAAGATTAGCCATACAACCAGATGGTAAGAGATAATGGCACGTTACCCAGAGTTACCAAAGTTTATTAATACTGAAGCAGAAGCTAAAGAGTTTTATGAGTTTATACAGCAATGGGGTGCAGCTTTAATTAATGAACTAGATACAAGAGATTTAGAAGTTAATGCAGCACCTGCTACTAATATATTTGCTGTAGTAACTGTAACTGAAATAGGTAACCCTAGAAGAGGTGATATAGCTTATGCAGCATCAGCAGGTAAGTTTAGAGGATATGTAAGTACAACAGCAACACAAGGATGGGAGAACTTAAACTAATGAATACAAAAGATTACTTTAATTTTATAAATGATAGCACTTTTATTGGTAATGTTAACACAGGACAAGTTATACCTCCTAATGTATTTACACTACAAAAACCTGTTCAACCTATGGTGAAATCAGACAAAATGGTGTATAATACGATTAATAGTAATTTTATTGCTGACAATACTAAACCCCAATCAAATGTTTATAATCCAAGAGGTATACTATGAAGCCCTCTTCAATGACAAGAATAGAACAAATGAATAATCAAATAGATATGTTAAATAGTGAAGATGGTCTTAAAAAACTAAGAGGTTTTCAAAATATGCGTATGCTACCTCAAATATATAGACAAGAAGGTGGTATGACAGATGTACCTATGACACAAGAACAACCACCTATGGCAGAAGAAGATGTATCAAGATTACAACAAGCTGCAAAACAATTAGCATCATTAGGTAGAGGTGGTGATACAGAACTTGTACATATGACACCTGATGAACTACAAGGTCTTATGTCTTTAGGAGAACTAACTTATAATCCAATAACAGGATTACCAGAAGCTTTTAAGATTGGTAAAATATTTAGTTCTATAACTAAGCCTATTAGAAATATAGTTAAGTCAGATGCTTTTAAAGTTCTTGCTCCTATTGTTTTAGGTGTTGCAGCTCCATATGCTTTAGGTGCAGGAGGATTATTTGGTAGTGCAGGTTTATTAGGTTTACCTGCTGCAGGTTCTATGACAGCTTTACAGTTTGGTGCAACTACAGCATTAGGCACAGGATTAGGAAGTTTATTAGCAGGACAAAAACCAAAAGATGCATTAAAGTCTGCTTTAGTTAGTGGTGCTCTTGCAGGAGGTGGTAGAGCATTAGGTAATTATTTAAGTAAAACTCCAACAGATACAGTAGGAAAAGTTGGTGGTAATTTAGGAACAGAACCACAGGTAATAAAAGGAACACCTACTTCTATGACTGGTGTTGCAAAAGGTGGTTCAGGAACATTTGATAGTAAAGCATTATTTGCAGGAGACCCTAATACAGTTCTTGCACCAGGTGTTACTCAAAGTGGTACAACTAGCACAGGTAATTTATTATTAGATGAAGCTATAAAAACAAGTGGTGTTACATTTCCAATACCTGAACAAGATATAGCAAGAATAGTAGGTAAAGAAACAATAAAACCAATACCAAAAGAAGCTATTACAAAATCATTTACAGAAAGATTAAAAGATGTTGGTAAAGGTATTGCAGATGATATGATTGTAAGAAAACCTGAAGGTGGATTAAATTTATTAAAAACAGCAGCTAATATTGGTAAAGCAGTAGGACCAATAACTGCAGGTGAAACAGTTGCTGATATGTCTGCAATGCAAGATAGAATGTTAACAGAAGAAGAATATTTAGCAGACCCAGAGTTTCAAGAAAGATTTCCAAACTATCAAGCATATGTAACTTCTTATATGTCAAAAAGAAGAGCACCACAGATAGCAACAGAACAAGAAGCAGTACAAAGATTTGTAGCTAGTAAAGAAGGTGGATTAATAAATTTAGCTGAAGGTGGTGAGTTCTCAGGTATGGTTCCAGGACAAGGTGGAGGAATGGATGATAATGTTTTTATGCCTATTAAAGAAGGTAAAAAAAGAGTAGGAACATTAGCTGTAAGTCCAACTGAATATGTTGTAGATAGTTATACAATGGCAGCATTAGGTGATGGTAATCCTGATGAAGGAGCAAAGGTTATGGATAAAGCAATTAAACAAATTAGAAAAAAAGCATACGGAACAACAGAGCAACCAAATGAAATAGATGGTTTGCGAACATTAGTTCCTTTAGTTAGGAGTGTGGGATAATGGCAAGTATATTATCATCTTTATTTGGAGTAGGTCAACAGCAACAACAGCAACCTGCTGCACAAGTAATACAACAACAGTTACCAAAAGAAGTAGCACCATTTTATGAGAAGTTGTTAAAAGAGTCAGAAGCTTTATATAAACAACAAATGGAAGAAGGTGCACCTATTTATGAAGGTAAAACTATAGCAGGTTTTACACCAGAACAAGAACAATTATTTTCAGGACTACAAGGATTAGTAGGTCAACAAGCTCCTAAGTTTGCCGAAGCAGAAGCTTTAACTAGAGGTACTGCTGCTAAGATTACACCTGATGAAGTACAAGAGTTTATGAATCCTTATCAGCAAGCTGTTGTTGATATAGAAAAAAGAGAAGCACAAAAACAATTTGAGTCAACTGTATTACCTCAGTTAGCTGCTCAAGCTGTAGCATCACAAGGTTTTGGTGGTAGTAGACAAGCTATCTTAGAAGGTATGGCAGCAGATACTCAACAAAGATTATTAGCTGATATTCAAGCTAAAGGTAGTGCACAAGCTTATAAAGATGCTATGGACCAAATAGCTGCACAAAGACAAAGAGAAGGAGCAGCAGGACAACAGTTAGCACAATTAGCACCTGCAGGTTTTCAAGCACAAGCTCAAGAGTTAGGAGCTATAGGTAAAGTTGGTGATGTAAAACAACAACAAGCACAACTTGCCCTTGATGAAGCTTACAAACAATTCTTACAAGAAAGACAGTTTCCTGCTGATGCATTAAAACAATTTCAATCTGTAGTACAACAGTTTCCAAATATACCTACACAGATAACTAGAACACCTCCACCTGCACAACCTGGACTTGCACAAACATTATTAGGTGGATTAGGAACTGCTGTTGGTACCTATGGTGCCTTTGGTGGTTTTAGTCCTGGTGGATTTATGGGTATGAAACAAGCAGAAACTGGTGGTGGTATTGCAGATTTACCTGTTGTATATAGACAAAGACCAGGTAGAGTAAGAGGACCTGGAGATATGTTAGGAGATAGAAAAAAATTACGTGAAAAATTACAAGAGTTAGCTCCAGAAAATATAGTTCCTACTGGTAGAGGAAAAAGAGGAGCTACATTAAGAGAAGAAGCTGAAGATGAAAAAGGTTTAACAAGTTTAAATGTAAAATTTGACCCAAATAAATTAGCTTTTATAGGACCAGGTTTAACTGATGAAGGAGAAACAGTAGGAGTTACAACTGAACTTGATGACACTGGTAAAGAAGATATGTCAAAAACTAGAGTTGATACTTTTGGACAACCTTCAGAAGAATTTACAAGACGATTAGGTTTTGAACCTTTACCTGAAGAACCACAAGCTAATCAACCTGGTTCTAACATAGATGCAGCTAAGAATGTAAGAACAGGTATTTTAGGACAATTAGATAAACAAAGAGGTGAACTAGATAAATTAAAAGTTCCTGGTGCTCCTGATACTACAGAGCTAGATAGATTACAAGCTGAAAGAAGAAAAGCAAAAGAAGCTAAAATAAAAGATATAGATAAAAGATTAGCAGATATACCTGAAGAAAGAAAAAAAGATTTATTTGCTTTACTTGCACAACAAAGTGCTCAATATGCAACTACTCCAGATGCTACATTAGCAGGTACAGTTGGAGGTTTTACTAAAGAAGGTAGAAAGATATTTAAAGCATCTGAAGAAGAAAAGAAAAGATTAAAAGAACAACAAACTAATATTAATATAGGTTTATTTGATGATGATGTTGCTCAAGAAACAGCAAGAATAAACTTAAAAACAAAAGCTGAACAAAATAAATTTGATAATATAATAAAGAAAAGAGCTGAAGGAACAAAACTAACTAATGCAGAAATTAATTTTGAAAACGCATTAGCAAATAAAGTTAGAGCTAAAGCTGCTTTAAATAGTTCTGAAGCTGCTCTTATAAAAGCAGGAAAATCAACATATACACCTTTTGGTAAAAGTGACCAATTATCTATTGCTAAATTAACTGTTGGAAGAATTGATAAGATATTAGACCCAGAATCAGGTTCTGCTAGAGAGGAAAGAGCAGTTATTAAAAGTTCTGTAGATGCTGAAAGAGAAAAAAATAATTTACCTAAATTAACAGATAAACAATTTGATAAAATATTAAAAGAATTAAAAGGTGAGTTAAGAACAACTAAAGATAAAATAAATGAAGGAATTGCTACATTAGGAGAGTATGCTGCTAAATCAAAAGCTGCTAATCCAGGTTATACTAATGATTTTGGTTCAGCAACATATATAGTAAACTTTGCATCAGGTGTATAAATGAGTCAGTTATTAGAACAGTTTTATGGAATAAATGTTACTCCTGAGAGTGATGTAACCTCTATTTTACCAGATATAGATAAAGAAGAGTTACAACAAGAATACAAAAAACAATATGAAAAAGAAGCTAATTCTTGGACTAATAGATTTGCTATTGGTATAGATAATACTCAAGCTTCTTTATTTAAAGGTTTAGATTTAATAGCAGATGTTACAAATAGTGAAGGTTTAAAACAATATGCACAAGATGGTATTTTAAAAAATCAACAAGAAGCTGCAGCTAAACCACAACCAACAAGAACAGCTTCATTAACAGAAGCATCAAAAGAAATAGGAGAAGAAATAGCTGATGATGATTTTTTTGGTGCTGCTTATAGAAGTTTACAATTAATTAAAGATATGAGTGCTGAAGCATTACCTTCTATGTTACCTACATTAGGAGCAGTAGGTGCAACTGCAATAGCTTCTCCAATAGTAGGAGCTGTACCTATAGTTGGTGGTGCTGCTGCTATAGCTACTAGATTAGTTGCTCCCCTTGTACCAGGATTTTTAATGGGTGGTGGTGAGACTTATGAAGAAGCTAAAAAATTAGGAGCTAAAGATAAAGATGCTCAAGTGTTTGGTGTAGCAGGTGGTGTAGGAATAGGTTTACTTGAGAAGATAGGTGCTGCTCATGCATTAAAAAATTTAATAAATACTGCAGGTAGAGATTATACTGTAAAAAAATTAGGTGAACAAGTTGGTAAAAAAACAGTAAAACAAGCTGAAGACTTAATGGATGAAATATTAAAAGATGAGAGTTTATTTATTAAAAAAAGTCTAGCTCTTGATGCAGGTAAAAATGCAGTTAAAGCAGGAGCTGTTGAAGGTGTAACAGAAGGTGCACAAGAAGCTTTACAATTAGGTGCAGCAAGTTTAGCTGCTGATAAAGGTATTAATGCATATGATAATGCTGAAGCTGTAAATAGAATAATAGATGCAGCAGCTTTAGGTGTAGTAGGTGGTAAAGTAGCAGGAACAGGTGCAGGTGTAGTATCTAATTTACAACATAAAGATGTAGTTAATAGAGCTAAAGATAGATTAGAAAAATTAAATGAAATAGAAGAGCTTCGTAAACAAGAAGGAAATATGTCTGATGAAGAACTTTTAAATACTATTGATGTTAAAGATGAAAAATTTAAACCAAGTTTTATTGATAATTTATTTAGACAATCATTAACACCTCTTGCTCCGTTAGCAAAAAAAAGTAGTGCAGGTTATGAAATAGTAACTGCATTAAAAAATTATTATGATAATGTTAGTAAAGATGTTGGCACATATGCTAATCCTATGGATGAAGCTTTATCTCAAGTAAGAAGAAGTATTAAAGCACCTTTAGTTCAAGGTAGTATTAGTAGTAAAAAAAATAGAGCTTTATATGATATGTTAATGTATGGAACAGAATCTAAAGATGCTAAAGTTAGAGGAGCTGCAGAGAAGATTAGAGAACAAATATTAGGTAATCCTTTACAACCACAAATAAAATTAGATAAGCAGTCTTTATTTAGTTCTATTACAAAACAAAAAGATACTTTAGATAAATTAGAAAAAGCAAAAGCTTCTGGTAAATTAGATATTGCACAATCACAACAAATAGAAAATACCTTTAATACATTAAAAAATAATCATATTAATACAGTAAACGATAATCTTAAAAAAGGAATGTCAGAAGAAAAAGCTACAAAAGAAGCTAATCAACAGTTAAGACAAGATAAACAGTTTAAAGATTTACAAGATAAAGTTTTAGTAGAATATGAAGGCACAGGTTTATTTGGTAAACTAAATGAGTCTGATATTGATTTAGAATTTAGAAAAAATTATTTTCCTAGAGTATATAAGATAGGTTTACGTGATGTAGTTCTTGGACAATTTGGTATGGGTAAACTTAAAAAAGCTAGAAAAATATTAATGGAACAAGAAGTAACAGTTCAAAATCCAAGTAATCCTAAACAATCTATAAAAAGAAAAAGAACAAGAGAAGAAGCTGATGAAATATTAGATAATATTAGAGCTAATGATGGCATGTATGTTCCTGATACAGAGATTACAGATTTAGAAGCAAACTTAGATGCTCCTGATAATACAAAAGAAACAAAAGAAATAACTTCTAATTTAGAAAAACAAAGAGTTATAGATGAAAATACATTTAAAAAATTAGACCAAGCAGGTTTAGTAGAAACAGATGTAAAAAAAGTATTAGATAAATATATATTACAAGCTGTACAAAGAGATAATGTTAGAAAAATAAAAAAAGTATTAGACCCAAACATACAAAAACTTAGAGAAATAGATGGTTTAGACAAAATAGAATTAGATAAAATAAAAGAAATATATCAAGCTATACAAAATAGATTTAAACCTATACAAGATGAAAGACTTAAAAAAGCATCTAGATTTTATTTAACATATCAATATATGCTAACCTTACCTCTTGCTGCATTAACTGCTTTATCAGAACCTATTATTGTTTTAACAAGAGTAAATCCTAAACATGCATTACCTGCTTTAGGTAAAGCAACTATAAATACTTTTAGACAAGCTGTTAGAAGTGTATTACCTAAATTTAAAAAGTCAGAACAAGAAAGAGCATTTATGGATATACTACAAGGGTATGATGGTACTCTTGCAGAAAGATTAGGAGATATAGCAGGTATAGATGTTACTAGAAGAATAACAGATAGGTTTTTTAAATTTACTTTATTAACACAAATAACACAGTTTAGTAGAGATATTAGTTTTCAAGCTGTTGAATCTCAAATGAAAGATGATATTAAATTATTAGCTAAAGCAAAACTATTAAATAAAAATGACTTACAAAAATTATTAAAAGAAGAAGGTAAATTATTTGGTCCAAAAATAACTAAAGCAGGATTAATGGAACAACTTGCTAATGCTAAAAAAAGATTATCTGAACTAGGATTAACAGAAAAAAATTTAAATATTGATACAGGTAATTTAAATGACTCAGAAGTTTTAAAATGGGCAGAGGGTAATTTAGAAGGAACTGCACCAGATATTGTTAGAGCTGCTTTATCTAGAGGAGTAGATGATGTTATCATGGCTCCTAATGTAGTTAATAGACCACTATGGATGTCTAATCCTCACTTTGCTTTATTTGCACAGTTAAAAGGTTTTATGTTTGCTTTTGGTAGTAAAGTAGGTGGTAGATTTTATAGAGAAGTTATACAACCTTTATTTAAAGGTAGAATACCTGTTGAAGAAAGTATTAGATATGGAGTATCTGTTGGTTTAATTGTTGCTGCTAGTTTAGCTATTAAAGAATTAAAAGATGAAATACGTTATGGAGATGAACCAAGTCCATTTAAAGATGCAGAGTTTGGAGATAAATTAGTACAAGCTTTAATATCTACTAATATAGCAGGTAGTGGTACTATGTTATATGATGCGTTTAATGCACAACGATATGGTTTATCACCCTTAGAATCATTATTAGGACCAGGACCACAGCATGCAGCAAGACTTGTTAGTGCTATAGGTTCAGCATCTAGTGGTAATCCAAGACCTTTATCAACACATGTAGCAAGGTCAATTCCTTTTGTAGCTGCTGTCTTTCCAACAAAGACTTCAGAGATAAGTGATAGTATAGAAGATTTTATGTTAAAATATTATAGTTAGGAGTAAGTAATGGCAGATATGACAATGATATGGAACGCAATATTAACAATGGCAATAGGTGGCTTTCTATGGTGGATACGTTCTACATCTGCTGCTATTAGTAAAGTAAAAGATGATGTTTCAAAAGCAAAAGAAAACATAGCTTTAACGTATGCCACTAAAGAAGATGTCAAAGATGACATGACCCAATTAATGCAGAGATTCGATAGACTCGAAAGTAAAATAGATGATATGATAAGGAGACAAGCAAATGGTAACTAGAACCCCAAAACAAACACAAGCAGCATTAGCTAAAGCAGCTAGACTATCAGGTCTATCAAGAAATGTTATAGCTGCTCAAGATAGAAATATGAAAACTTTTTTAGATGAAGTTGAAGGTAAAGAGAAAGCTGCAGTCACTAGAGAAGATATGACTAAGGTAGGTCTTAATCCTAAACTAACAGCAGATTTAACAAAGTATTTAAATATGCAAAATAAAAAAGGTAGAAAACCTATTGAAGATGATTTTAGAAAAACTATTAAGGCTCAAGATAAACCTGATGTACCTTTAGTTTCTCCTAGTGCTAAGAAAAATAAACCTAAAACATCAACTAGAGGTGGTAAAGTTATTTATAGAGGTGGTAGACCTGGAGGTAGAGAGGGTGCACCTAAAAAAACATTTGATAAACTTTTACCAGATGCAATGGCAAAACAAAAACAAGATAAAAAATCTAAAAGTATTTTAGGAAAAGTAAAAGAAAGAGTAACTCAAAAGACTGATGCTAAACCTTTAAGAGACCCTAAAGAATTATTAAATTTAGTAGGAGGAGCAACAGCTTTAACAAGAGCAGCTCCATCTATTATAGCTTATTTAGCTAGAAATAAAGGTAAAAAGGTATCTCAAAAGGTTGTTGATTATGTTAGAAAATTAAAAGATAAAAGAAAAGATACTAGCATTAGAACTCAATCAGGTAGTGGTAAAACTATACGATTAGGTGGTGCAAATTTAAGACAAGTGCAAGGTCCTCCAACTCCAGGAAAAACAACAGGTGCTGCAACTAGAAAAGCTACTCGAAAAAAAACAAAGGTAAATGAACAAATAGATGTAAATAAAAAAATAAAAGACCAAATTAGTAGAAGAGTAGAAGCTGCTACAAAAAGAAGAGATAAAGCTATTATAAAAAATAAGGTAGAAAAGAAACCTGTAGTTAAACAACCTGTTAAAACAACAACTACAACCACTAGAACAGCTAGAGAATCTGCAACAGATAAAGCAGCAGAAAGAAAGAGACTTGAAGCTTTATTGCAAAATCCTTTAACAGGTAAAAAAAGAAAAGATGAAATTAGAGATGAATTAAAAAATCTTAAAAAAGGTGGGCTAATTAAAAGAAGTGTAGGTGGTGGACTAAGAGATATACCTGCAGGTAATAAAGGTTTACCTAACTTACCAACTGCTGTTAGAAACAAGATGGGTTTTAAAAAGAAGGGTGGTATAGTAAGAAGAAGTAAAGGTGGTTTCTTAGGAGCAGGTAAAGCTCTACGTGGACAGGGAGCTGTTATGAGAAAAAAAGGAGGAAAGATTGCACTCTAGATGGAAATACTTTTCTGAAGATGAGTTAAGATGTCAGGGTACAGGACAGATTAACATGAATGAAACCTTTATGGAAAGACTTATAGAACTTAGAGAAAAACTAGATAAACCTATGGTAATTAGTTCTGGTTATAGAAGTGAAGCTCATAATATAGCTATAGGTGGTAGTAAAAATTCTGCTCATCTAAAAGGTTGTGCTGTAGATGTTGTATGTTCTGGACATCTAGCATATGAAATAGTTAAGTTAGCCATGGAATTAGAATTTAGTGGTATAGGTGTAAAACAAAATGGTGTGCATGCAAAAAGATTTATACATATAGATACTATGCCTAGACATTCAATAACAAGCCCTAGACCTTGGATATGGTCTTACAAATAGAGGATAATAAATGGACCCAGTTACTGCTATTGGTGTGGCTACAACTGCATTCAATGCTATTAAAAAAGGATTTCAGGTAGGTCGTGATGTAGAAAGTATGTCTAAAGACCTAGGCAGATGGATGGGTGCTATACAAGATGTTAAAGATGGACATAGTAAAAAAAAGAATAGAGTATTTGGTTCTGTAGAGGAAGAAGCACTAGAAACTTTTGCTATAAAAAAGAAAGCTATAGCAATGGAAAATGATTTACGTAACTTTGTTAATTTATCTTATGGTCCTAATGCTTGGAATGAAGTTATAAGAATACAAGCAGATATACGAAAACAAAAAAAAGAAGCTATAGAAGAAGCAAAAAGAAAACAAGCACAGATGATAGAGAATATTATTCTTGGTGTTCTTGTTGTGTTTTTTCTTGGTGCTGTTGGTGCGATTCTTTATCTAATTCTATCTGTAAGTTAAAGTCACATCTGTCTACAAGCTCCATAACTTTTTTCTTACCTAATATTTGTAAGTTCTCAATAATATTAGTTTCCAAACCTTCAGGTGACATATCAATATCTTTTTCATTCTTGTTACCTCGCACCCTAGATAATAACTCCAAAGCTTTAATAGCACTATTAGTATGACCATTTGCTTTTGCATACTCATATTGATTCTCTATTTCTGTTATAACATCTACATTAGTTTCAAGGTTCTGTTCTAACTCCAGAATTCTTTCTCTAACTTCTTCATTTTGTGATAATCTATAACCTTGATTGTACGCAGATTCTTTAGCATACCCTGCAGCTTTTGCAGCTTCTGTTGCATTTCTATGGAGGATGTAGTTCTGTGCAAATTTTTCTTGTTTTTCATTGAGTGCCATCTAAAATAAACCTATTATCCAATGAAAACCACCACAAACTAAACCAGTTATTATAGCATAAGCTAATACTTCATAATACATAGAATCTATTTCTCTTAATTTATACCATATATATTCAAATATGTTCATTAAAATACTCTTAAATTAGGGTTATCTAAATTTACATTTACAGGTTTACATATAGCAGTATATCTTCTACCTGTAACAGGTTCTGGAGGTTGTCCCATAATTCTACTAGCAAAATATTTACATCTATTAATATCATAGAATAATATTCTTTCTTGTTCTGGTACGTTTCCTAAATAAACCATTAACATAAAAACTATTGTTGTCATTTTAAATTATCCCTCGCTACATTTTTTGATTTTTCAAAGCTACGCATAGCTCCTAATCCTAAAAGTGACATCACTAATGTAATTAATCCCTCTACTTCTAGCTGTGGAGGTATTACATCAGGCATCCATATACCTGTAGCCCAAGTTAAAATTGGTCCCACAAAGAACTGCCATAGGAGCCCTAAGCAACAGACCCACATTATTGCAGGGCGAGCTCCAGAAACAAATAAACTAGGATGTTTAGCTTGTTCTTTGTTTACTTCTATCTGTCCTTTAGCTAGTTCTTGTGCATGTTTCTCTGCCATTGTAGCTAGGTCATGTGCAAGTTTATTTTTCTGGTCTTTATCTTCTATAAATTTACCTATGAGTTTAGTCGCAGGTGCTATCAGTGCTGTTAGTGCCATCTTTATCTCTCCTTTTTTTTAAACATATTGCAAAGTTGCCATCTTTACCAGAAAAATATAAGTAAACTTTTAGTGTTTTTTGTTTACCCCAAATTTTACTAAATTTATCTAGCCACCATTCTTTTTCTTGTACAGTTACATGTACGTTCTTACCTTTAAATTTACCTTCTTGAAATGTTTTTAATGCTTCTATAGTACATATACTAAAAAATACTGCTTTATTAGCATAGTTAAATATCTTTTGTATTACCCAATCTAAGTCTTGTTCAGGTATATGTTCCATAACATCTGTACATAAAACAATATCATGTTTACCTGTAGGTACTTTATCAAATTGTGGATATGCAGGGTCATATAAAGTATGTGAATCTATACCCCATAAATTTTGTACTGTATCTGCTAGACCTAATTCTCTATGTCTTTCATCATAAGCACAACCTTTACCACATCCATAATCTAATAATGTTTTACAGTTATTACTTTTTATTATCTTATGTAAAGTAGGAACTAAAGGTCTTAAACTTATACCTTTAAATGCTCCCTCATGCTTATGTAATTCTTTATATGAAGTAATTAAATCTTTATAATCCTGTGATGGATTAGCTTTATCTATTATCATGCAAAATCTCTTTCAAAGTTTGGTTGTTTGCTTTTAATATTTTGTGATATATCCCATAGTGCAGATACTAATGTATCTTTACCATGAAAAGTAATGTCCATCTCCATAACATTTTCATTAAATATTTTTTCACAATCTTGTGCCATAGCAAGAAGCTCACCAGTAGTCCAAAACTTTTTATCTTTAACTCCAACTTCAAAATACTTTGGTCTTGGCTCTTCATCTTCAGCACCTGTTGTTTCTTTCTTTTGTTCTGCTGTAGGTTCTTCCATACAAGAGTCATATCCAAATAAATCAAAGTATCTAAAACCCATAGTATGCATAATACCTATAGCTCTCATAGCTGCACAAGTACCACCAGTAATAAGTGTAGCACCTTTTGGTATACCTATATCCTCTCTAAGTGTTACTTGATTATTTGTTATACCTCTTTTTCTTTCTTCTTCATCTCGTAGTGATTCTGTAAATGCATGCCAACCATGTATATCTGCACCTTTTTCTCTTAAATATTCTGTTACAGATGGGTCAGTCATAGAAGCAACAAAAAATTTAGTAGAAGGTTCTATAGTTTTAAATAAATCTTTTCTAACTATACCATGTGTGCTAGTTCCTGTAATAGGTCTAGGGTCTAATACAATACAAGCCCAAGGTTTTATATTATGTTCTAGCAAGTTAGGATAAGAATGTTTTACAGCTATTACTTTAGTATGAGGATTATTTTTTATATGTGCATGTAAAGCTTTATAATCTGTATAAGGTCCACCAGATACTATAGTAGCACTTTGTTTATGAAAAGGATATTTACCTAACCATTTATCATCTTTAATTAATTTTAAATTAGCTCTAATATTATTACGTATATAATCTTTAGGTACACAATCTCTAGGATTAACTACAATCGGTACATTTAATAATTCTCTTGGTATTTTTGGTAGTTTATTATCATGCACAACACAAGCTAAATGTGTATGTCCACCACCTTTTACCTTGTCTGCAGATGGTAATATATTTCTTCTAGTTTTTTTATCTAATTTTTCTATAACTTTATTAACACCTTTAAATTTATCTTGAACATCATTGCCTTCTTTGTCTGCTAAAAAGTAATGGTCAAGAACTACTACAGGCACATGCTTAACTGCATTATAATCACTTTGTGCTGTCTTAATACTATTACCACCACCAACTAATGCAAAATCAATTTCTAATAAAAAATCAAAAAGATTATCCACATACAAAGTTTCTTTTGTATTACCTTGATTTAGAACATATTGAAACTCTTTGTTTTTTTCTTTCATCTTTGCAGCAAAATCTGTTAGCCTTTTTTCTACTGCAGATAATTTATTATGTGCTTTTACATTAAATTCTTCTAAATCTGTTTCAGTGGTTGCTTCTTCAAACAAATCAAAACCATAATAAACAACTTTATCTGTATGTTCAAAAGCAGCTAGTGCCATTTCTATAGCACGACCACCATTCCATGTACCAGTTTCTAATATAGTTTTAGGTTTAAAGTGTCTTATAATATCAGCTAATTGTTTATATCTACCTGGTATAATATCAGGTGATGTTTCATCAGATAAATTAAATATACGATTACCTTTACTATCTCTAAGTGGTAGCAAAGAAGGGTCTTGTACACCTTGTAAATGTAAGATATAATCTTTTACTTTTTCACCTATATCTAATACTTTCATACCATGTGCTTTATAAATATTTAATAATCTTTCTGTTATAAAAGCATCATGCCATTCTCTATATTGAAATACTTCTCCAGATATGTAAGCACCTTGTAAATCTCCAAGTAAATCTAATGCAGGTTGTTTACTTAAATTAAATGCCATAAAAGAAGCATCAATATTACTTGTACCATCATCATATTTTCTTACACCAGAATATGCAATATCTACATTGTCTGGTAACATTTTTAATACATCTTGTAATACAAATCTTTTTTGTGTGTAAGAGTCTGCATCAATCCATATTAACCATCCTGCATCTGCATCTTTTTCTGCTAACTCAAATGCATGTTCTGTTAAAGCAAAAACTTTATGACACCATTTTAATGAGTCAAGTTTTATATTATAAGGTATTTGATTACCTTCAGTTCCATCATGTTGAGAATTATTATCTTTAAAAGTATTATAATTTTTTAATGTAGATAAGTCTTTATAAGATATAGAATTATTAGGTAGTGAATAACTATCTATTTTACAATCATGATAATAACAAGTTAATGGTAATTTAGGTTCCCACTGCTCGTTAACTGAATTTAAAAAATGATGACCTATATTTTTTAATATAGTTTCATTAAAAGATGTTATGAAATTTACTTTTCTCATATTAGATAATCCTCTTTATATGGCAGTAAATTATTATATTGTAACCATTTAGCATCATTGCACCACTCTACAGCATATTTATTATCTTGATTTCTTTTACCACCCCAAGACTTAAACCAAGGTCCACCTGTTGTAAAATGCACATTCTTAGCTTCTAAATCTTCTGGTGAATGCCCATCTAACCAGTTCCATTCTTCAGGTATAGTTCCTATATCTGCTTCTTTATCTGGTAACCATTGAAAAGTATGTAGCCATCTACCAGGTTTAGTATTTATTTCATCTATAGTTAGTTTTTCATTGTAATGATGCTCACAATTAAACATCATAAGACTAGACCAGTTCTTTCTTTTATAAGGTTCTTGTGCTTTACCATCCATTTTAACACCTTTTTCTGGTTCATACTTATGTTTAACACACCATAAAGGATAATAACTATCTCTACACATTTCAAATAGTTCTGATATGTCTGTTCTTATATACATATCACAATCCATATATAAGGCTAACCCTTCATACATATTTAAATGTGGTACTAAAAATCTTGTAAAAGAAAAATCTGTAGAAAAAGGTCTACCATCTATCTCATCATATTCTTGTCCATCTAATTTATTAGATTTTCTTCTGTATAATCCCATGCGTTCCATTACATTTTTCTTTATAGGAACAACACGCACACCTTTTGTAGCTATTCTTTCTATTGAAAATTTAAGAACATGATAAGCAGTTTTTTCTCTTTCATCATATCCTATATAAACTGTATTAGTCATTTCATTCTTTACTTTTGTACTCATATTTATCCTTAAAAAGGGGGAGTATATTTCAACTCCCCTGTTAACTTAATTAATTTTAATCTTCTTAGGTTTTTGTTCTTCAGGTACAATCTGTTTAAGAGTAACTCTTAATATACCTTCGCTGAATGTAACGTCTTCAACGTGTAACGTGTCTGCTAGAACAAAGTCCCTAGTAAAAGACCTTTTAGCGATACCTTTATGCAAATATTCATAATCTCCTGCTTTTGCATAATCACCTTCTATAGTTAAATGATTTTCTTTGACAGTAATATTTAAATCATCTTTGCTAAATCCTGATAAAGCAAATTCTATCAGAAAAGTTTCTTCATCTTGTTTTATAATATCATAGGGTGGATAGTTTACATCTTTCCCTCTTATATTATTCATTACATCAAACAATCTATCAAAACCAATAGCTTGTCTTGAAAAGTTATCTATTTCAAAGTTCATAATTTATCTCCTTATTAAGCAAGTTAAAAAATTGAGTCTATTTCTAGCACTCATTGTGTAATTATAACAAATAATTATATAAAAGTCAAGAACTTTTTACATGTATAATACATTTAATATTAATACAGTACATATTATTATAATAATGTAATCATATATCATATATCTACTAACTCACAAGAACCTGCTTTACATGCTAACTCTTGTGAACCTCTTGTATTATCTTCTGTTTCATAATCTTGCAGCTTATTCCAATCAATATTCTTTGGCATCTTAGACTGTAAGTCATTATATTGCACTTCATCTATATCTTGATAAGGTGCTTGCTGATATGTGTGGTCTGAGAAAGGTAAGAATGATATACCAGATAGTGTATCAAAGTTATCCCAACACCAGTTACCTACATTAATCCATTCATGTTCTTTAACAGATATAGTTACTGATGGTTTATGTTCACACCAATGTTGTGCGTAGCATTTCCATATCTCTAACTGTTCAATAGCAGTCATGGTATATCTAAATATAGCACTAGGGTCTGCTTTCATAGGAAAAGAAAAGACAGAGTTATTAGGTTGCATTACATCATCTTCACAAGGTATGCCCTGGTCTGCCATAAACTGTGTTAATGGGTCTTTTTTATCTCCTCTTACTGTTCTAATATAATATGGATTATGTCTAGCATGAATACCACTAGCACTATCAACTAATTGACTAACTGTACCAGAAGGTTTAACACATGTAATAGCTGTTGATTGTGGTATACCTAACTTCTTTGACCACTCTTCATTCGTTAACACAGCTTTGTGTCTCATCTTTGCTAACACATCTGGTAACTGAGTTCTCATTCTAGATAGTAAACTATTATCCATAATACCTGTAAGAGATACACCTAGTAATCTTTCTTCTTCTGTATTAGTTTGCCATCTCTTACGTAGATAACCAAAGTCTGTAAGTGTAGCTTGTATTGTACCTAGTATTGTAGCCACTTCTATTTTACTATGTAATGTTTCTTCTGTATCTGTAGGTCTTACAACCACTTCTGTAAGATTACAAAACTGATTAGGTCTTAATATAATTTCACTACAAGGATTAGTACCAAAGTCCCAATCAGCATTACGTCTACCATTTTCTCTAGCTTTTTCTTGAGCAGACTTTCTATTAAAGATACCACGTTCACCAGATTTACTTTCATATAATGCTAACCATTCTTTCATAAAAATACCTGCATCTGGTTTCTCTGTGTATGCTACAGAGTTATTAGCTAATGCTCTTTCTGGATTAGTTTCCCACCATGCACCAGACTTAGCAACTCTTAATCTCTGGTCAGATAAATTAGACAGAGATATAAGAGCTGACCTACGCACACCACCTACTACCACCACTTCTCCTGTTTTACAAACAATATCATGACATTCCATAGAAGATAATTTTCTACCTTTAGCATTCTTAAACTTGTCAATAGTAAAATCAAACAAGTTAACTAGAGGTTGAGGACCACTTGCTCTACCACCAAATGTTTTTAATCTAGCACCTGCAGGTCTAACTTTGCTTATATTTATCTTAGGTATTCTACACGTATATAAATAAGATATTAAATCTTTAAATGCTCTTGCCCAACCTTCTTTTGAATCATTAACAGAAACAACATCATCTGTCTTTTCAAACTCTTTATCTGGTATAGTAGGTAATTTATCTATGTATTGTCTTTCAACAGAAAAACCTACACCTGTACCATTCATAAGTATATATAATACTTCATCAAATGCTTTTGGATTATCAATAGGTATATAAGAACAATTATATCCTGCTATATTTTCTCTTTCTAATGCAGGTCCTGCAGTCATCAATGCTCTCATAGATGGCATAACAGATAACCCTATAATACTATCTTCTATTCTTCTCCATACTTCACTATCTAATACTACACCTAAGTTTTTATCTAAATGACCTTGCATAAAATTACTAAACCTAGATACTGTTTCTATCCATGTCTCTCTTCTACCCTCATCAGGCAACCAACGTGCATATCTAGATGCATGAATAAATGTCTGATATTCTGTTGGTAAATAGTTATTCCCTGCCATAATCTTTCTCCAATATTAATTCACAATAATGTATTACTTTCTCAATATCTCTTGCACCTTCACCTTTTCTTCTATGTCTTGTAATATACTTTACTACATTACCCTCAAGAAAGGTAAGATTATTTTCTACAATATAATCAACAGGTTGTATCTTACATGTCTTGTAATGGTCACCACCTACCTGTCTATCAGTAGCAATCCTAGCTTCTTTTTCTATGTTTGTTTTCTTAAAACCTTTTACACTTTTTACTGTATCTGCAATAGCTTTATCCATTAATCCCATTTTATTCCCCTATTTACTGTTTAATACTGCATTAATTTTTTGTCTAACAAATTTAATTTCTTTAGAGTGTATCACTTTATAAGCAAATTGTCTAGTATAATTTGAACTTAATCCTGCTTGTTCACAAACAAATTCAAAGTTATCACATGTAACTCCTACACTACAAAAAAACCAAGCCACTGCTCTGTTCCTATTTAAAATAGAAATAGATGATTCTTTTTTTTCTTTAGGTTTTGTTGCATCTAATAAAGCTTGAAATATAACAGCAAGAAATAATTTTCTTTCTGGTGACTCACTTTTCTTTACAGTTGCTAAAACTGAAACCTCTAAATCAATTGTCCTTTTCATTATTTACTATAGTATGTAACATCTCTATTGCATCTGTAGCTTCAGATGCTTTGTGTACTAATTCAATTACATCTTCTACAATCTTAGGATGTTCTCCTACACCTACAGGATTGTTAAGATGTATCTTAATATTTGCTAAAGCTTTATCTCTCTCTGCTGTATAGTGAGACATAACTGCTTCTAATATATGTGCTTTTATTGCCATTTTATTTCCTTTACCAATTTGTTACTTCTTCTACATCAGGTGTTCTATTTACCTGCGTAAGAAACCTTTTACCTTTTGCATAACTAAATACACGAAGTCCTTTACCTTCATTAACATCAGACCAACATAGTCTTTTATGAGAGCAATAAACACAACCAATAGCAAGCTTCCTATTGCCACTGCTTCCATCAGGAACATCAGAATAGCATCTATCAGGTGGTCTATTTTCATCCAAAGTTTGTTTAAGATATTTAACCCTATCTTTCGCATTTATCATCTCCACAGAATGTACTTTTGTTAAACATATATCTCCATTTTGTTTATCTATAGCTAAAAAAGCTGCTTCATCTACACCATTACCTTCTGCATAAGCAGATATTTGAGGTATATAACCAAAAGGGTCATCCATAGATAGTGTATTATTTTTAAATTTAAGAAAACTTTTACCAGATGCACTCTTACAATCAACAAGAACTCCATCTATAAAACAATCTTGATGTCCTTTTACTCCTTCTATTTCTACTTCCTTTTGTTGAGCACTAACTGTATGCCCTGCTAATTTTGTAAATAATATTAAGACTTCTTCTAGTAAGTGTCCATAGAAAAATTTTATTCTTAATGAAGGATTTAATTTTTTATCTTCGTGTTCTGTATGTTTATCATACCATAGTTGCCTAGCAGGTTTACCTATAGCTGATAACCTTAAATTTCTTTTAGGTGTGTGTTTTTCATCTAATAATATCTTTATAGTATTAGCTACACCATCTGTAAAATCTTTTAGATGTTTATCTAAATCTTTTATATTATTTTTTTTATCTAAATCAAATAGAGAATATATATCTTCTACTAAAGTATCTATATTTTTTTTCATAAAATAAGTATGGGGATACCTTTATGATACCCCCATAGTCCTTTCTTTAATTAAGAAGCAAAAGATACTTCAGCATCTTCCTTTGCTACAAATCCATCTGGTACAACATCAAACGCATCTTCCATATCATTTTGATAAGGAATAAGATTTGTAACTTGCACTGCACGTAAGTCTGCATTAGTTCCAGACCTACCTTTGTACTCCCAAGTATATGTAGAATACAACACACTTACTTCAGAGCCATTACCAATTAAGGTATCTTTCATAGCTCTCTTTTGAGAATCCATTAGAGTTGGAGCTTTATTATAATCTCCATTCTTTCTCCTAACATTTCTCTTTATGCTAACAAAGTCTCCTCTGTCATCATTCTTATTCTTGATTGTAAGACCATCAGCTTCAGCAATCTTCTTGTTCTTCTCATCTAAGCTAACGTCTATACTCCAAGTACCATCACTATCAAATGTAGTGTTTGGATTTATTAATGAAGCCCAATAGGCTTTTCCCTGTATTACGGACATTTATTTGTCTCCTTTCATAGTTAAAAATATAATTATAGCAAAACATATACAATATGTCAAGCACTTTCTTTAAAAGCTTTTATTACATCAGAAGAAAAAAGCTTTTGTATATTTAACAAATACATACGAGATGCATTGTTATCTCCCCCTGATACTGATTTTTTATTATCTAAGTTTTTAATTATCTTTCTTAGACTATCTGTTTTAAAAACCAAAGTAGCAAAAGTTTCTTCACCAATACAAAGATTGTGAAACCAATAGTCAGATGTGGTAGCATTAATACCACTAGGTTTACCATAGCATTGATACTCTATTGCAATATTACCTGTTCGCTGCCACATATCTCTTTCAGATTTAACTTCAATCTTTTTATCTTGTAACATAGATGCTACATTTTTCTCTCTTACTTTTCCGTATTGTAAATCTATATCAAACTTTTTACGATTTTCAATACTTGGTTCTAATGAGTTTCTGCCCATGTTTTTCCTACCTTATATTCGTTATCTAATGGACAACGCATTTGTAATTGTTTCTCAGTATCTTTCATAGCATACTTAGTTATCTTACAAAATGCCTGCACATCTTTGTTTACAACCTCAAACTGATACTCATCATGAACACTAGCAACTAACTTTACATCCAGGTTAGAAGACGTAGTTCTTTTCATAATGTTTACCAACCACAACTTACACACAACTGCTCCTGCACCTTGTATTAAAGTATTAAGAGCAGAGTGTGGACTACGTGTACGCAACAACCTACCATCTATGCCTTTTATAACACCATGTTTTTGGGCAGTATTAGTTACAATGTCACGTACACGTTTAAGGGATGGCATACTTTTTAAGAATCTATCTATCAACACCTTTCCCTCTTTTGAACCTCCTCCTACTATCTGACCTATCTTAGCAGGACCTGCACCATACATGAATGCATAGATAAAAGTCTTTGCTTGGTCTCTATCTGTAAGACCTGCCATATTCATATTATGAGTATGTATGTCTCCAGTTAGTAGGGTATCAGTAAACTGTTTATCATTCATTAAGTGAGCCAAACATCTAAGTTCTAATCCACTAGCATCTGTACCTACTATTGAATGAGTATGTATGTTACCTACTGTCCAACACTCTCTACATTCTTTACCATAGGGAGACCGAACAGCAGGTATCTGAGCCATATTAGGACTATTGTGTGCCATTCTACCTGTTATAGTTTTTAATGTCATTACTTTACCATGCACTCTACCAGTTTTATCGTTAAATGATTCAATCCATGACTTGATTTGTGCAACACGTTTTTGTAATAAAAAGAACCTTGAAAACTTTTTAGCTTCAGGCATATCAATAGTGTCTAATACTTCTTCGTTAATAATTACATTACCTTTATCTGTAAACTTCTTTGGTTTCCAACCTATAGCCATAAGTCTATCAGCTATCTGCTGTCTAGAACCAATATTAAAAGGTATGTACTTGGTCTTTGTTTTTAGTTCTACTTTTGTAGGTTCAAACCTTTCTATTGCCCACTTTTCTAACTGACTAGCTTCATCTGACAGTTGTCCAAGTAACAACATTGCTTTCTTTATATCTAAAGCAAATCCATTTTTTTCTTGTTGGTCAAGTATAACTCTTACTTGATGCTCTAAGTCAATACATGACTTTGAGAAACCTCTACCTTCTTTCTTTAGGTATTCATATAACTTGTGTGTTATCTCTACATCTTGTATACAATACTTTTTTAACTCATCTGTATACTTTGAAAAGTTTTCTATAGAACCTTTTGGAAATTTAAATCTATCACCCCATGCTTTTAATCCATTACCACCTTCTCTCATTGGATTAAATAGCTGTGATAATATTAATGTATCTAATACTTGTGATGGTTTAATGCTTGTGCCTAACAATCTATTAAGAACAGGAGCATCAAAAGATAAACCATTATGCATAATATACTGTTCAATATTTTTTGACCAGTTTTTAAATACATGCATGTTATCAGGGTCAAATACTGTTACTAAATTTGTATCTATATTCTTAGCTACAATACAATTAACAACACTAGCATCTAGTTGGTCTGTTTCTATATCAAGAACAACTTTCACAATCTTCCTCCTTTTTTCCACACCAGTTACAAGGCTCATCTTTACCTACTTCCATTTCAGTTTCTTCTTCTTCACAATAATGCTTCCACATTTTAGGTTCTTTATCATCATTAAATAAAATTTTGTGTGCTTTCACTATCATTCTCTTTTGTTTAAATGTTAACTTTCTTGGTTCATAAACTATTTTGTTTTTTGCCATTTTTCATAACCTTCTATCCACATTTGTTTATTGTCTTCTTCTTTGTGACCCCAATATACTAAATGAAAAGCATCACATTTTGGACAAGATAAGTTTGTTACAATAGCATGTTCCTCATTATCCTCACAATCGTGGTCTCCACCCCATATTAATTCTGTTCCACAGTTATAACACCTCATTAGAAAGGAACCTCTTCTTTATTTTCTACATTATACTCTGCTTCGTAAGGATTGTCAACCTCTGTTAATCTACCTGTATCTCTATTATAATATAAATGTGTAGCTATACCTGTCTCTCCTGTATATCTGTTCTTTAAAATACGAATGGTTGTAGTATTAGCTTCATCTCCCTCTGCCTGTTGATTTCTTTCTAAACCTATCACACTATCTGATAAGTGTGCGATAGATGCAGAACCTCTGAGATGTGATAGTGTTATCTCCTTACCATTCTCATGACCAGAGTCACCTGCAGGTCTACGTAGGTGTGATACAAGTAACATACCCACACCTGTTTGTTCTACAAGAGAACGTAGCTTTGTCATAAGTACATCAATAGACTTTCTTTCATCTCCTTCTTCTTGTCCAGAAACAAGAATGGATAAGTGGTCTATGAATATCCATTTACAATCTAACGCTTGTGCCATATATCTAACCCTAGCAAGTATCTCGTCATTACTGATAGAACCAAAATGGTCAAAGGCAAAGAACCTACCAGAACCTATAGTATCTTCTTGCCATTTATCTAATTGGTCTTGAGTAAACTGTTTACGTATTTCTTTTATATACAATCTAGCATCAGCTTCTACTGACATAATATTAAATGCTGTGTTCTTAACACTCTCTTCTAATGCTAGTATACCTATATTATCTTTTGTGTTTCTAAACAAATGATGCATTAGTTCTCTCATGATTGAGGACTTGCCCATACCTGCACCACTTGTAAATGTTATTAGTTCTCCTGTTCTCATTCCATAAGTTTTATCATTCATCTTACTCCAAGGAAACAAACATGTTTCACAATACTCTTCCGTAAATAATGAAGAGCCTAGTTGTTGTAAGTTCATAATGCCTGCAGGAGTATAAGGTTGTGCTGACCACCAAGCTTGGTTGAAGGCTTGGCTTTTACCCATCTTAAGATACTCGTTAGCATCCTTATACTCCATAGACATTATTTTGCACTTGTTCGGAGAAAACAATTGAGCAACTTTGTTGGCAGCTTTCCTGCCTTGTTCATCCATATCGAAACATATAACTATATTCTCAAAACTATCTAGGTATTCAAAAGCTGACTTACAATCTCTCAAAGCACCACCTGCTCCTGTCTTAACAGATACAGATGCCCACTTGCTACCCATCAATTGATAGGCAGACATAGCATCTACTTCTCCCTCTGTTATAGTTACATATTTACCACCAGAACTAAAAAGATTCTGTCCAAATAATATTGCATCTTGAATAGAACCTTCAGTCCACATCTGTTTGTTAGATGTATTTCTAATCTTATTAGCTACATGACCACCATTTACATCATAGTATTTATAAATGTGTTTGGTAGTTACTGTACCATCTTTTGTAATCTTTGTACAAAACTTTTCTGCTGTGTCTTTACTTATCTTTCTTTCTACTATGTCTGCATACAAACCATCACTTGTCAAAGGTCTAGCTTCTACAACAGGCATAGGTGTTACATTATTCATATCTTCACCCTCTCCAAATCTAGTTTCACAAGAGAAACAATAACTATATCCTTCTGCATGTTTAACATTGGCATCACTAGACCCACACTTAGGACAAGGACCTCTGTCTAACCATTTACTTGAATACATATTACCTCTCTAATTATAATCATTTAATTTATCTTTATATAATAATTCAGCAAAGTCAATTCTTTCTCCTAGCACAACATTAACATCTTGTTTAGCTAATCTTTTTGACTCTTTGTCATCATACCCTTCACTTTTATATTCTCTGTAATACTTTCTAAATAAAGTTTTACTTTCTTTATCCCATAAATTTTTAGTCAACGTTATCTCCTACAGATTAATAATATAAAAAATAAATCCTACTATTAATAGTACAGGAAAAATATGATTTGTCAATAAGTTTTTTTGTTCTGTCTTTTTAAACCATTTACCTGTAGCTTTTAATCTTCTATCTCTATCTTTACTCATCTTTAATATGAGTAGCATCTGGATTTTCTACCCACCCTTTATATTTCTTATTTGTTTTTAATTCAAACAATTCATCATTTAATTGTTTAACTCTTACCATTAGATTTCTATTTTGTTCTTGTAAATCTCTAACATTTTTTTTTAGCATTTCTTCTATATTTGTTTTCATTTATAACCTCGTTAAAAAATACGCAAGTAAAATAATAAACATACCTACTATTAAACCAACGACAAAAGCATTTATTAGTGTAGGTTCTATCATTGAACACCCATTAATATCATATGGTCATCTAATAAAGGTCTAATTAATATATTATTTTTAATATATAAACTATATAAAAAATCTTCTGCTTCTATATCAGATTTAAAATATCTTACTTTACCATCTTCTTCATATACATCTGGTAATTCATCTATCTCTGGATTATATAAAGCTATTACATACATCATTTATTATCCCAATATTTCTCTATAAAGTATACGTTGTATGCCCAAGATACATCTTTATTTTCATTACACATCTTATCATATATTTCATAGTTAGTTAAATTATAATTATTATTTATATAATTATATTTTATAATACTATAGTTATATTCTTTTGTCAACATGTTATTATACCACAATTAATGGTAATGTAAAACATAGTAAGTACCAAACAATACATGCAAGAAACATCTTAATTAAATATCTAGTTATGTCTATCATTCTTAATACTCCTCTCAATTCTTTTGTATAAACTATTGTTATATTTATGTAATTTATAATTAACTTTATTATCTCTTAACATATCAAATAGTTTGTCTAATACATTTTTTTTACTCGGTCTTTTATTAAAATCTAATTCTATTTCTACTTTGTATTTCATTCTTCCTCCTTGTCTCCAGAGATAGCACCTATCTTTCCTTTGAAAGGTATAACCTTTGCAGTAGGTTTTGTTTCTTTTACAAGATGTAAGTCTGGGTCAAACTCTATCTCTGGTGGAAACATAAACTCTTCTAGTTCTGTAAACCCACCTATGTGTAGAAAGATTTGTGGTACAGTTTTGTGTCCTGCTTCTCTAAATCTTTTTATCTTAGGTAAATTATCTAATAATCTTTCTTCATATACTTCTCCTGCTTCATCTAGTAATGACTTTGCTCTAACACAATACTCGCAGTTTTTTTGTGTATATATAATATATTTAATCATCTACCAAGTCCTCCTTTTCTTCTTCCATTTCCATTCTAAGTTTCATATTAATAACTTCTAGCAGCATACTTGTAGCTACAGTATTACTAGGTGCAGTATCATATGCAAGGTCTGCTGTTTGCATCTGCATAGCCATTATCATGTTAGGTACAGATACTCTTTCTTGTAACTCTTCAAACATATCAATAATATATTCTCTTGCTAAATCTATCTGCCCTTCGTCATTAAGTTTTCTTACTGTCATAATATTTCTCCTCTGTCTTTTTTAAATTAAAGACATATGAAATTATATCTTCATGACTATATCTTTCAGTAGCATCTACACCTACTAACGCTTCACATAGTTGTTTATATTTTTTTTCATAGTCCATTATTCTTCCTCCATTTCTTCTATGTCACTAATGTAAAACTCCTCATGTACTTTTTCAAAAGTATCTGGAGTTTGTAATGCTTCCATACGTCTACGTACTTCCTCTGCATCTACACTAGGTGGATACTCTACATACCTTTTGTAGTGTATGATTGCTTGTCCTCTTACTTCGTAATATCTTTTCTTTTGTTTAGCCACGTTGCATCTCCTTACTTTCTATAAAAATCTCTTGATTCAAATCTAACAAACTTTAATACAATCCTATCATCATCATCTCTTACAGTCATATTAAAGTGTTCCCATACTTCATTCATCTCATCTCCATAGATATAAATTAATTTATCTTTTGGTTTCTTTTTTATTTTAATTGGTTTTGTTGGCATCTTTTTTCTCCTCTCTAGGTATTACAAACCATTTTATAAAACCTTTTGTTGAATATGTATACTTTAATTTTGCTTTGTTGTCAACATATATCGCAGTAGTTTTATCTTTATACTTGAGTTGCATATCACAACCTAGCATATGCCATAGTCCTTGATGCAGTTCCCAATGCTGTGTTGGTGTTAGATTACGTTCTTGTCCCATATGACTTGTCCTTTCTTGATTAGTTCCATAACTTCTTCCTTAGTTGCAGAAGGTTTATGCACTTTCCAATTACCTTTCTCATTAGGTAATGTTTCTACAACAAAGTCCCCACTTGTATTGTGTCTGAATATACTCATATATAGTTCTTCTACAATCTCTACATATTCTTTCTGAGAATACTTGGATACATCTATCTCTTGCACAAGTGTAGCAAAGTGTTGTACGTTTACTTGTTTAAATCTTTTGCTCATTCTCAATCTCCTTTCTAAACATTTTTGATAATCTAGTAAAAGGTATTTCTTTTACATTATTTATATCAGTATCATTAAGATGAATACCAAACTCTTCAAGAAAGCCTTGCTTTAATTGTTCAATATATTCTTCCATATTTTCTGCATCAAGCATATTACCTTCCCAAGTTACAGTTATTGTTGACGTATATCTTTTACTCATTGTTACCACCAATCATGTCCTTTCTCTATAGCTTCACGCACATAGCTTTTATTATCTCTATTTCTACTAACAAAGTCTGGTATAGTTATAACCTCTGCATCTGTTTCTATCCATACTTTAGCACCACAAGACAGAGGTTTGTCTGGACTATACACAACCTTACACTCTCCAAGAATATGCACTTGATGTCCATAGGTATTACTATTGTACGTCTTAACAGTAATCACAGGTTCTCGTTTATTATTCTTGCGATTAGATTTAATAACGTGTTGATTTATGTGTATATATTTTTTCATAATGCTTCTACCTCAAACTGTTCATAGTTAGGAATGATAACTGCAACACTACCATTGATAGTATCATTAACTATTTTTTTCTTTTTATACCAATAATGTTGATAAGCCCATGTTGCTTGTTTATTAATAGGTTTACCTGTAAGTTTAGCTTCTTCATCTATCCACATCTCTACAGTTTTTTTCTTGATACCTTGATTAGTATCTATCTCAATAATACCTTTTACTATTTGAATAGTATCTGCATCTATCTTAGGATAGATTTCTTTAAATGTAGGTTTCTTTTTAAATATCTCATCTAACATTTTGCCAGATGGTTCTTGTAATGTTATTACTCTAGTTGCCATAAGTTTTTCTCCATTCATCAGTTGCTTGTACTAATTCTGGATTGTGTTCCAGAATATCATTAATATAAGTATCACCCATATCCCAACCACCATAAGTCATAGGTGTTCTAACTGCAACAAACCACCTAGAGTATTGGTTGGTATCTTCCTTATCTTTTCTTTGATAAGTTTTTAATACTCTCCATTCCCAACTGCCTAGCTTATAGGTAGCATAAGGATTTTCTTTTGGTCTTGATTTTCCAAATAAGTTTTTAGTCATATGTTTTCTCCTTTGTTATTAATCATATCTGCGTTTTACAAAATCTATATAGTCGTATGCTTCGTCTTCAGTCCAACCTAGTTTCTTGATAACAGAATACACTTCATTAGCTATCTCTTCTGGTGTTCGTATTGTACCTACAGAAACACTATATTCGTATTCATCATCAAGGTCAACTAACTTTTCTTGTAGTTCTTGTTCTGTCATATTAAGACCTCCATTGTGCGTTGTAATCATAAGGCTCTTCACCATGCCAATAGTCTGTATTCTCTTCACAAAAGTTATTTGCTTTTTCTTCAGCATAGTCATCTACTTCTTTAACTTTATCTCTTGTAATCTTATACATATACATAGCAAAAGACCTAACCATATCATCAGACTTTTCTGATTGTATCTCTTTATGTAATCTTGTCAATACAAACTCTATAATATTAGCTAAATCTTTTTTAGATATAAAGTCTTCTTTTATCTGCTCATACTTTTCTTCCATTAACATTTCGTTACCACTATGAGACATTTAACACCTCCTTTTCTAAATATTCTACTTCTTCATCAACATAAGTGCATCTATCAAGTTCACTATCACTAACAGATATATCTTCTATCTCAGAGCCATCTGGTGTAGAATAACTTTCTGCTTTGTTTCTTGCTATATCTTCAGCTTCATCTTTAGTATATGCTTCAACTACAAACTCTTCAGTAATTGTTTTATCTACATAAACTCTAAAAGTTCTAGGATTATCTCTTAAGTATTCTTTATCTTCTTTTGTTAGATAATCTGAACCTGTCTCTATAGCACCTACAAATTTAACACTTCTTATTTCATCTCTCATACTCATTCTCCTTTTATTTTTTCTAATTCAATTTGTATTCTATCTTGTAAAGGGAAAGAATACTTGTGTTCGTCTAGTGGTATATTTACTTTACCATTCTTTTCAAACTCATTTAAGATAGCATCAGTTAGTAGCATAGCTATATCTAAATTGTTTCTTTTCATAATAACTCCTTTCTAATATATATATATATATAATATGTATCATACTATGTTATCTTTGTCAAGGGTTCGATAGGGTGTC
>Ga0209348_1000214_pt1 | contig 31803 bp, 39 predicted proteins | sample ETNvirenome_2_30_FD_184065 | JGI IMG/M metagenome (GOLD analysis project Ga0209348, IMG submission 184065) | Marine viral communities from the Pacific Ocean - ETNP_2_30 (SPAdes) (version 2) | ecosystem: Environmental > Aquatic > Marine > Oceanic | place: Pacific Ocean | collected 2013-06-22
AAATGTCCATTTATTTTAACTCCAACACTATAAATAGTTGTTATCTTTTATAATCGTCTGCTAACCTAACTACATCGTTTAGGTGTGGAGTTGACACCTCCATAAGTCTTACCATCTCCTTGCCTGCACCAAACCTATGAATCTGATTTGGCTTAACATGTAAAGTGTGACCGGTCTTTATTTTTTGCGGGGGGCTGTCTTCATCTGTCCAGTTTAGAAGAGTTCCTTCGAGAACATAAACTGTCTCTTCTTTAATCTCATGGTACTGTAGCGACAATCTTTGTTTAGGTTCTATGTGCAGCATTTTAGCTACATAATCATCAGTTTCAGCCCATATATATTCAAATCCCCAAGGCTTTTCTACAACTCTCATTTTACCTCCAAAATAGCTGCACACCAACTATAATAAATGATAACACGACACAAATCATTGTTTTAGCAGTAAACATGCTTTCATTTAAAAAATACCAAGTTAGTACAGGAAATGTCAAGTATGACATTGTAAAAATTAAAAATCTCGGACCCCATACCTCTCCCCATTCTTCGTAACATAATTTAATGCCATACCAAAAACAAATTCCTGTTGGTACGGAAAATAAAACGGCCGCAAGTAAAGGCTTATCCTTCCACCAGTTCCAAACGAATTGTGAGTTTAACTGAAACCAACCAAGGGTTTGCCCCAATGCAAACAGCGCACATGCTAAAATTATCTTACTCATAGATCAAAATTGTTAAAAACAATCTCCTCCGCTACTTTTTTATTACTTGTTACTTTGCCACTTTTATCAATATAAATTTTATTGTTGTGCATCTGATCAACATAATCGTTATATTTGTAAATTGCAAGTATTTTTTTATCGGATTCTTTCAAGATATTAAAAATTCTTTCATGATTAAAATATACTTCCTCTTGATTAGGAACGTAGTTTCTTTTTAGAACTTTATATTCATATTTGTTCGCTGGTATCAAGTAAATATTATCACCCTCAAGAGCATCGATAAAATCACATAAGTCATCATGATTGTGGTATCTAATATCTGTTGATTTTATTAATGGGGCTAACGTATCTAACTGCCTTAAATTAAGTGGTGAAAAATTAGTTTTATTAATTGCATTTCTAGAAAATATACCGCTCGTGGAATATCTATTAAGTAAATAAAACATTGCTGCCCTTAAATCGCTTTCTTTATAAATGTCATACCATCTATCTTTGAGTAGAATTAAATCACGATTTTCTAAACTATTATGAAGAAATTTTACATCACTGATAAACATTTCTGGATTTGTTTTTAAATTTTGCCAAAACTCCCACACGAATATTTTATTAGTAAAAAAAGTAATATCGTAACCATCATTAAATAGACTTAATTCAAGTTGACCAGATGCAAACCCAAAGGAATCAATTTTAAAATCTTTAGGAATTATATTTTTTAACGCCTCAGCACAAATAAAATTATTCGGTGACTTCAGTGGTGTCACTATCGACATCATCAGCCTCATCAGCTTCAAAATTTTCGGTTGATGCAAATTTATATCGCATGTAACTGGAAACTATATGTTCAACGTCTTTTAACGTTGAATCTAATGATACAAGTTGCAACCTTGTTCTTTCAATATCAGATAAAATTTCAGATGAAAGCACGTTGGTCTCGGTTGAATCAGATAGTTCAATGCAGTCAACAATAGCTTGTGCTTTTTTATATATTCTGTGTACTTCGGAGCCAAGATCATCAAGCTCAATAGAATATTGTATGTTTACTCTTTCTGACATTTTAACCTCTTATAAGTCCATGATTTTGTTGTAGTTTTTTCTCTACAATGTGTGGAGCACCAACAACAACTATTTCAGTTCCTGTCTGTCCGCGATTGATTGTAAGTTTTGTGAAACGGTGATCGTTGTCCATGCCGGGCAGCAACGAACGATCTTCATTTAGCTTAGCGAGTCTTGCATCTTCACGAATCATTACAACATGCTCAGGATTAATAAAAATATCTTGTAAATCAAATTCCTGCTTCGAGGTTGTAAGATTGTTTTTCTGCCTAACCTCTGTAAGTTTAACTAGCATGTCGCCTCCATGGGGTATACATCTCTTCTTTTGAGATTCCATTCATGACCATTAGCATAGACGCGATAAACGTACTGACTCTTTGTGCTCAAATAAACACCAACGGTTGGTCTTTCTGTTTCTCGTAATCTCATTCCTTTATCAGTTTCGCACCACAACTCTACACCTTGTGGGATATGGATTAAATCACCCTGATTCATTTTTATCTCCTAATTGTATAATACCGTAATTTGTTGTGATTAAAGTCCCAGCACAACTTGCTGCATTCTGTAGGGCTGTTTTAGTGACTTTCACAGGATCGATAATTCCTTTTTCAATCATATTAACTAGACTCGAAGTTCTAAAATCCCAACCAGATTCTGTGGAGGATTCTCTTACTTTCTCAACTATAATATCAGGTGATTCACCGGCGTTTGATGCCATCTGTCTAATTGGGGATTCACATGCTTTTAATACAATAGATATTCCAAGTTGTTGATCAGGATGTGGATTTTCTGATGCAACAGCCAAACTTTTTGTTGCTCTTAATAGCGCTGTGCCTCCACCAGTTACAATACCACCTTCCTGTGCTGATCTCACAGCCTCAAGGGCATCTTCAACTCTGTGTTTCTTTTCGGTCATCTCAACTTGTGTTGAGCCACCAACACGAATTACAGCAACACCTGACGATAATCTAGTAATACGACCTTGGATAATCTCAGCAAGAGACATATCATCACAATTTTCAACATCACTCTTGAGAGTTTCAATCTTGCGCTCAAGAAGTTCATAGTCGGCATTACCGCCAACAATGGTAGTTGAAAACTTTGAACTTTCAATTTGCTTAGCGGAACCAAGATCTTTTAGTTTTACATCTGATAATTTGATGCCAGAATCGCGTGATACAAAAGTGGCTCCGGTAGAATGACTCAAGTCTTCAAGCATATCACGACGCTCAGCACCATAAAAGGGAGCCTTGATAGCTGCTACTTTTAGTGTGCCACGCATGGCATTCATGATAAGGGCAGCCAAAGCTTGTCCTTCAATTTCTTCAGCAATAATAATTAACGGCCGACTTTCTCTCGCGACCATCTCAAGCACTGGTAGAATCATCTCAACAGCATCAATCTTGTAGTCGGTAATTAAAAGTAATGGTTCATTATAAGACATAAGCGATCTCCGCTCATCATTAATAAATGCACCTGCAGCCACACCAGAAGGTACTTTAAAGCCCTCTTCAATATCGATCGATGTTTCTAGTGATCTTGACTCTTCAATGGTCACAGAGCCATCCTGACCCACTTTATCAATAGCCATGGCAATAAGCTCACCAATTGTTGAGTCATTGTTGGCAGAGATAGTCGCGATATGCTTGATATCGTCAACACTTGTAATTGGCAAACTTAGTTCATCTAAGTTAGAACATATTTGTCTAACCGTGTCACTAATCCCACGTTGCAACTCGATTGGAGCAGCACCAGCAGCGATATGCTTTTGTGATTCATTAAGAATGGCTCTTGCTAAAACAGTAGATGTGGTTGTGCCATCACCAGCCATTTCATTTGTTTCAATAGCTGCTTGTCTAATAACTTGGACAGCAGCATTTTCAATAGGGTCTTCAAGCGCAACGAAATGTGCAACAGTCACTCCGTCTTTAGTAATAAATGGCGCCTTGCCCTTCTCCTGTAAGAGAACGTTTCTACCTCTTGGTCCAAGAGTGGAAGCCACATTGTCAGCTAGTACGTTCGCTCCTGTAATAATTTTTTGTTGCAATGATTGATTGTCGTCATATGCTCGACTCATTTACACCTCTGAGTTGTGTTTATTATAATAAATTATTAACAAAATGTCAAGGATTTTCTTCTTCACTATCTGTTTTTTGAAGTTGTGCTTGAAGAGATTGCTGAATCTCAATTGAATCTTGAATGGCTTGCTCGCCAGAGTTAATGGCACTGCTACGCTTTTCAACTAAAAAGTAACGATTAATATTTTCTGACAAATCTTGGGTCGCGCTAAAAAGCTGCATAATTTCTTCATTAAGTTTATCCATGTGCATACGAGCTACGTTGAGTATAGCTGCCTCTGTGTATGGCAATTCACCCAATTCTTCGTATTCTACAAAATCAAAACTTATTAACTGCTGCGGGCTAATGTGCCACTGTGTGCCACCTACTTTTTCAAGCAATAGGCTCCACTCTTCTTTGATAGCCTCATGCAATTCGCCTTCTGCGGCGAGTTGAGCCTTCATTGCTTCTTCAGAATCAGGGTTTTCTTGGGCTTGTTGATCTGTTTGTCTGGCTAGTTCTCTCTTTTTTCTAATTCTGTCAGAGTATCCAGCGGTGTATTGCAGGAGATCATATTTTTCTGGCCAACTATCGGCTGCTTTTAAAATAGCAATTGATTGTTCAGGAGTCTTATCAGGAAGTTGAAACAAATTAATTCCTTTAGTGGCGCCGCCTCTAGCAGAGGTTGAAAGTGCATCAATAAAATTATTTTGATCAAATCTAAATTTTTCGATTGAAATTCCACCAGCTTCAGAATCTTTACGTGCGACGATGTAAACCATTTCATTAAACTCATCGAGACCATCAACTAAGTTAGTATAACTGCCCTCAATGTTAGTAGTTTTATTTAAAAGCTTCAAGCTAATAGGAACTGGATTATCACTTTCTGAAAAGGCTATCAAATCTTGGATGGGCAAGTTACCCTTAGCTGAAACCTCAGCTTCTTGAGTTCCCTGCAAGAGCGCAGAGAGAAAGCCCTCGAAAACAAAACCGGCACTTGATGCATTAAAACTAGTAATAACAGCTTTTAAACACTCTAAAATGATTATAGAAGAAATGATGCGTCGGGGGGAAGTAATTCTGGTATTTGGTTCTGTAATCCTTTGAAGAAATTTAAGCTTGCCCTGAATCGAACGACCTCCGCCGATGGCGTTAAACAATTTCGTTATCTGCTGCCTCTCAATGCTCTCGGGATTACCCCAAGCCTCAGTGGGTGTAAATTTTGGAAGTGACATTACAAACTCTCTAGCTTTATCTGCAGCCATTTCAGTTACAACTTGTGGCTTGGCGGCGTTCATAAAAACTTCGTAAATTAAATCTAACGTGTCATCAGTATTATCAGCCTCTTTATTTTCTCTAACATCAATAAACATTTCCTTCATATAATCTGACACATTAATCTCCTTAAATAATAATATCTGCAATACCTAATTCAACCGCCTCTTCTGCAGATAAGTAGACATTTACTTTTCGTTCAAGAAGCTTCTTCAGATCTTTTTTAGACATCGAAGTCTCTTCAACTAGCGCATCGATGTAGTCTTTTTGAATTTGCTGCATCGCTTCCATTTCATTAGCTAAATTGGGAAGAGAGCCATGGCTACCACCGATGACTGAATGAATCATAACACGACAATACTTACCAATCTTGCGTTTTCCTTTCGTGCCGGAAGCCAACAAAAGAACACCGGCCGACATAACTTTACCAAGACCAATGGTGTGAATCTCTGTCGATTCCCTTATCTGTCGCATCACGTCGTAAAGAGCAAACATGTCGTCGGCGGAACCACCATATGTCGAAAGATAAAATTCAATCGGCTTATCCTGTTTTTTTACTCTGTTGATTTCATTTAAATATAGTAATGCGTGAACTAACTCGGCGATTTTCTCATCCACTACATCAGAAAATAATCCTATTACTCTAAGTTCAGGATCTTGAGATGGAGCACCACCTAATAATTGTTCAATTAATTCTTCTTCACTAATTGCTATGGGTTGATTTTCGTTGCTTGACAAAGTTTCAAGCAATTGTTTAATTTTATCTATCATATTTTTTCCAAAATTCAAATACAGTCTCTTCATTTTCTTTAAGATACTTCATTGACGAAACCCAATCATCGAATTTTAAAGCATCTCTATAAAATTTAGGGTGCATATTAATTAGGTACTCAATTGAATTGTCCTTCAGTAGCTGTAACTGATTGTTAATATTTTCTGATACAGTATCGTAAATTTTACTGTCAATATGTCCCTGTTTCTTTAGAAGTCTCGCACGTTCACGTAGTAAAACATAATTCTCAGATACTTTTAATATTGTTGATAAAAAAATTATGTGCGACAACTTTATAAGTGACAAACTAATTCTACTCGCGCGCAAAAAATAAAATGTTTTGCAGGTTACATAACCAAATATGAAAACTAAAATATATAAAAGTGTTTGCTCCATACCTACCTAAAAAAATAACCACTAGCAGTGGTTATTTTAACACATTAATTAACTGGTGTCAATTATTTTTGTGTGAGACGAGCCATGATTCTTTCAGCAAGGTCATTAACCATGTTCTCTTTGTCATTTTTTTCTTGAAGACGGGCGGCAACTCGTCTAGCGACTTCATTAACAATTTCTTCCTCGTCAACTCTGTCGTCATCATCGTGATCTTCGCCTTCATCAAGATCTTCTTCATCATCGCCTTCCATCATGGGCTCATCATCGTCCATAGGGTCGGGGGCGTCCATATCATCCATTGCATCGTCTTCAGCATCCATATCAACATCAACTTCATCTCCCAAAACATCTTCGAGAGCGCGCTCAAGAGCACCCATAAAGTCATCAACAGAAACCATTTTTTCTCCGCCGGCGGCGTCCATATCCATTTCAGCATCGTCCATGTCATCGGCGGCATCTTCCATGTCATCAGGCGCGCCCATTTCCATGTCCATTTCCATTTCAGAAACATCCTCTGCCTCTTCCATAGCTGGTGAATCATCTCTCATGCCGGGTTCTTCGTCATCGTCATCATCACGAATGCCGGGCTTGGGCGAATGGTACATCTCTTGAACCTTGGCATCACCTACCGGTCCAATGTTAGCGAGTTTAAGAAACTGACGAACCTCAGATTCTGTAAGTAAAGTTTTACGGGACATTTAAATTTCTCTCCTTAATAAATGAAATTCTAGAATAAATAGTCATAATAATCGTATTATTCCATATCTTTAAAATAAATTAAATCAGTATTTTTGATTTTTTGAAGCGCCTTAGCTTCTATCTGCTTAACACGGGCGAAAGAAATACCTAATCTATCGCCAATTTCTCTGAGTGTCATTCTTCCGTTTTCATAAATAGAAACCAAAGTACAATTGTACTCATCCTCGTACTCAATAAAGTATTTACACTCACTTTTTGTACAAGATTTTTGCTCATTCATGCATTTTCTGCTACATTTTAATAATCCATCCACAATCATAACTCAGGATGCTCCTCAGCAATAAGATCAAACAAATCATCGAGTTGCTCATCGGAAAGACCTAAGTCGCTCATAGTTTGCTTGCCCTTATTATAAAGTTTAATGCTTCTTTTCTTTCTTTTGTTGGAAAGCTTACTATTTTCAATTACAAATTGTTTTATCCTTTCATCGTCGTTTAAGTATCCAGATATAATACAACGGAAAAACTTTGATTTTGTCATGCCATCGTTCTTTAATTTTAATACTAGCTGTGCATGGCGATGATCAGTATCGGTAAATATTATTCTCTTTTCGTTTTTTCCGTAGTCGTTTGTATCAGACATTTTACCAACTTTTACTTAAAATATGAGTTCTGCTTTCGGATAGCCCAGCCGTAGTTTGTGCAATAAACTCTGCTTTACTAGTTAACTCAGAGATCGTGCGGGCACCACTATAAGATAAGCCCGAACGTATTCCTCTTTCCAAATCTGATAGAATATCTACCACACTACCTCTAAACGGAACGCGCGTTGATACACCCTCATATGACGAGTAATTACCTTTCCAGCTTATTTGAGCCTCTTTAGAAGCCATGCCGCGATATACTTTCCACTTTTTACCACTTGATTCTTCAAAAACTTCCCCCGGCGACTCTAGTGTGCCTGCGAAAAGTGAACCGCACATAACTGCATCAGCACCGGCCGCAAAAGCTTTTACAATGTCACCAGAGTTTTTGATTCCACCATCAGCAATAATCTTGACATCTCTATCAGTTTTAGCACAATCAAAGATAGTTTCTAAGCCGGGTACTCCGTGACCCGTTTGAATTCTTGTTGAACAGATTGAGCCGCCACCAATATTACAGCGCACAGAGTCAGCACCCCAGTCGGCTAAATCATTGATACCCTGTAACGTGGCTACATTACCAGCCATGATGTGAATGTGATCTCCAAATTCTCTGCGTAGTTGCTCAAGCGTACTCTTCATCTTGATATGATGACCATGTGCCACATCAACGCATAAGAATGTGGCTCCCGCGTTGAGAACTGCAGCGGCACGGTCTAGATTATCACCGGATATCCCTATGGCAGCACCCACCGCGTTTCGGCTTTCAACGCTCTCAATTATTTCACACTGTTGTTCAATAGTGTTGTAGCGATGAACAATACCACCAGCACCCTGATTGTTCATGGCGGTAACCATCGAAGCCTCACTAATTGTATCCATCGGTGAAGAGATAATTGGCAGGGAAAACAATAAACCGTTACCCATGTCGGTTGTTAAATCAATCTCTGTTCTACTTTCAATATCAGAATATTGAGGCACAAGCAGAACATCATCGTAAGACAAAGAATTTTTCACATAGCCTCCCTATCAATAAAATTGCAAATGTCGCTTGAGCGATACCATGTATGCTCATTTGGATTTTCAGGCTCTGGTAGTAACACAATCTTTGGCGGCCTGTTACCAATGTTAGTGTGTACGATGAAAACAGTGGGAACACCTTTAAACTTCAGCTTTTTCTCAAGCTCAGGGTAATCATCGATATTATAAGCGAAGAAGTTTAAATCTTTATACTTCTCTTTATTAGATATGTCAACAAAATAATCTTTCAAGTTGTGACATAGATGGCAACCGTTTGAGTAAAACTTTAACACAAATGTAGAATTTTCTTTAACAGTGCCTTTCATTATATTATCTAACGCATCACGGGATATTCTGGTTACTGCCATCTATTACCTCCTTGGCTTTATCCATGCAGTCAGGGCAAAAAAGCCTAACAATCTCTTGTTTAACAACAACAGACCATGATTTTACCATTTCTTTATCTTTCTTGTCAAATGGTTCTGAACAAACATCACAAGACTCTGGTAATTTACCAAATTGTGCAACCTGATTAGAAAGTTTTTCATTAGCGTCTTTGCTAATGTTTTTCTTCATTGCTCTTCGTGTTGCTCTGTTCATTTCTTTTTAACAGCCTTCGGTCTATCTTGTGACTTTCTATAAGTTGCAGACCTTTCCATAAGCTCCTTATGACCTACAGGCGCGGCTTTCTTCTTGGTAGTTCGTCTTTTCCTTTTTGTCGGTTCTGGTTCAGGCTCGTCATCAAGTTCCTGCTCTTCCTCAACTTCTGGAGCATTGGAGATTGCTTCGTCCACAGTTTGTCTGGCAAGCGCACCTGAATACTGCTGCAAAGTAATCATCGCACCCTCAAGTTGCGCTAGTGCAATCGCATGTTGAACAATTTGATCAGCAGTTTCACTGGTCGCCGGTCGATGATATAGATCTTTAATGATTCCAAATCTTTCAGTGGCTTTTGCTTTTAATTGTAAAATCGCAGAATTTAAAATTTCTTCAGTCATCGGTTCATTCCTCCAAATATTTGTTGTTGATTGCCGCCATCAAATACCACAACCGCAGATGGAAATGGTGCTGAATTTTCACTATCACCAAATTTAAGTCTTCCTTTGACAAAGTACACTTCATCCGCTTGCATGACATATTGATGCCAATACTTCGTATCGGTTCTCGCTGGGATAAGCATTACTACCTTAGTATTATTCTTGCGTGATTCTTCAAATGCTTTTCTAATCCACTTGTCAATACCCCTACCGTATGGAGGGTTAACAAAACTTGTGAAGCCCTCCCAGCTTTCCGACAGTCCATTATCAGACTCAGTGAAGTATTTTGTACATTTAGAGTTATCGCTGTCGGCACATGGATCTAAAGTAAAGGGACCAAAGCGCCAATTAAGCTTATTAAAAAAGTCTTGGGGTGTTGCCCAGTTGCCAGTTTTAGAACTAAACAATACCAATTGTGTTTCTTTATTCATTTGTGCTCCCTAAAGCTCCATCACCACGTTCACTGATGGTAATTGAATTTTTATATAAATCTCCAGTTGGGCTCTGCACCGCTCGGAAATTTACAACTGGAATCATAACAACTTGTGCAATCTTATCGCCCGGTTTAATAAATTGTGGACTTTTCCCAACATTGTGCAAGTTGATAAAAACTTCACCATCGTATCCAGAATCAACCACGCAAGCACCCACAAGTAACGATCGCTTGGCTGCTACCGAACTTCGATTCTTCACCTCCAACATATATCCATGCGGAATGCCAAATCGCAGACCTGTTGGTACGATCCTACTTTCACCGGGGTTAACTGAAACGGCTTGCCCCTCATGTTCTGGTGAGTAGAAAACATCTAATCCAGCATCGGATGGATTTGCCCTTTGTGGGTCATGTGCATCCGGCCGTGTACGAGCGAACTCAATGATCATTCGTGCCTCCACTAAACATATTAAAGTTTTCTACAACTTCATCAATGTTAACATTATCCTTAAACAAGCGATAAGCTTTTACCGCTGCGCGGATTTCATCCGTATTTAGCCACCCGTTCTCTTTGAACTCCATACGAAGCTCACGCTTTTGTTCCTTATATGGTTCCATCGCCTCCTCGATAGCAACGAGAGAGCGAATATATTCTTTAACATATTGTTTACGTTTGTCTTCAGTAGACACATTACCTCCTTATTGGTGTTAATAGTATAATAAGTTAAACCTTGATAGTCAAGTTATTTTTGTGGTTTAAATCTAAAAAGGTGCCAAAGAAATTTTTCAACTATCGCATCTCTTTGTTCATCACTTTCACATTCAGCAAATGAATAATTGTAAGTTCCTTTAACTTTATTAATTTCATTAACCATTTTATCTCTATCTTTTTTAAACCATCTTAATTGTAAAGAATATCTTTCAGGTATCATAACATTATGTTTTTTCGCTATTTGAATTAAGCGAAAGTATTCTTTTGTTTCATAACTCTTTTTAGCATCTGAAAAATCCCAAGCTAATGTTTGTTTATAATCAGGGTCGGATATCCAGTTCTCGATTCTATCAGGGTGTAGTTTCATGGCTAATTTTCTAAACAGCTTGTGAAAATCCTGATGCAAGTCTTTGTAAGTTCCTAAATCATCTGGCTCTTCAATGTCTTCATTACTAGTTTCTGCACTATCCACGGGCACTAAAGCTGTGCTACCAGAATATTCACTAATTGGAATTTCTTCGCCCTGTTCCGGCTTTTTAGTTCCGTAAAGCTCACTTAGCCTTTCAGCGTTTTCTCTGTTAAGTTTGTCGATGTCAATATTATTACGAGCACAGTAAGCTCGATAGTAATGCTCAAAATCAATATTCATCTCATTGCAGATGTCATTAGCTAAATCTAATTCTTCATACAAAAATTCTAATTCATTCAGGAGACGTTTCCACTTAATTTTTTGAGTTTTGAGCATATACTTTAAGTAGTATTACTTAAAGGTGATCTTAACCGACGTATCTATTTTAAGGTCTGGCACGCGCAAATGATTAGCTAATTTATGCTTCTTGCACTCTTTTGCGTCCAAAAACCAATCGGCGTGTCCTTTATCGTGAACAATATCCAAGAAGTAATTTTCATCCTGCCCACAGTTCTCAGCCATCATGTGATAAATTTTCTGGTTTAATCGATCGGTCTCTTCGGCACTAACTTTAACCTCTTCTACTTTACCCCAACTCATGGAGCTAACATCGTGAATCATTAGCGTTGCATCAGGATCGATGTATCTTTTGCCTTGCGCGCCGAAACTAAAAAGTATGGCTCCACAGGACATTGCTTTGCCTTGCACGATTGTAGCGACAGGAATGGTGGAATGCTGAATGTCTGAAATCATTGACATCAGACTATAAACTTGTCCGCCATAGCTATCAATAATAACTGGTACAACCGGCTGACCAGTGCTCTGTGCTTTAGACATTGATTCAGAGAAAGTCTTTGCTGCTGCTTCATCAAATTTGTTAACCCTGATAATAACAGGGAGTTCATCTCTAAGCTTCGCCTCTTTTAATAGAGGACTAAATGTTTTAATTATATTCATGTTTATCCTAATAGTTTGAATGTTCTGCCGACTGCGTAAGTTGAGAAACCCCAGTTTTGATCATACTTCAGTCGAGCCATGTATGGTCGATTCAATCGAATCTTATCTTTTTGGGGCTTGATGCCCCAGCATCTAATTCTGGTAAGCTCATTATTGGAATCAATAACTTCCACGATCCAATATGTTTTACCTTTCTTAGTTTGTTTAATCGTGATCTTGCGTGGAATAAACCAGCACACTTGCAAATCCTCATCGAATTCAGAGATGGGGGGAATATACTTTTCGTGAAGCCGTTCGATAGTTTCATTACTGATCACAAGGTTCATTGGGAAGATACCCGTCAGATCAGTTTTAAACTGAATTATCTCTTCTTCACTGAAGTCGCCTTCTGGTCGAAATGTCTCAATGTTCTCACTAAACTTCTTCAGATTTTTCGGCCGTTCGACGACACAAGCAGACCAGAAGTGCTTACGACCAGAGAAACGATCATCTACGATATTATCCAAAGCACCGCCCCTACAAAGCGCGTCAAGGGCTTTTTTATTCAGCTTGCTATATGATATGTCATCTCGAAACAAAAGGTCTTCAGCGTTCATAAACGGGCGATTCTCAAGCACTTGTTCAATCGCTGCCATACCAAGACCTTTGATTGATGTTAGTGGTTGAATGAGAGTTTTCCCATCATCGCTAATCTCCCATACGGTTCCTGATTTATTAACGTCTAGTGGTGCGATATCAAAACCAAATTTCTTGGCGATGTTAATTGCTTTTTCTTTGCGTGTCTCCGGTTCTTTGTCTAGAAAGGCTGCCATCCACTCTGCTGGATAGTAGTTGAACAGCCATGCACATTGAAAAGAGATTATAGAGTAAGAAACTGCATGTGACTTGTTAAAACCATACCCTGAGAAGAATTCAAATTTATCCCAGAGGGATTGGGCTTCATCATGGCTAATGTTTTTGGCGACACAACCTTTAATAAATTTGTCATGCAGCATGCCTTTTACAGAACCCTTGCCTGTTCCTTTCTTGGTCAGCACCTTGCGAAGCATATTGCCCTCATCTAGCGTAAGTCCGCCAAGCTTATGAGCCAACAACGCAATTTGCTCTTGAAAGATTAGGAAACCAAATGTTTCTTCTGTAATATCTCTTGCTTCGTCAGAGAGATACTGAATCCTTTGTGGGTGCTCTTTGGCTTCCACATAGTCGTTATCAACACCTGCAGATAGTGGACCGGGACGGAAGATAGAGGTGATGGCAGACAAATCAATGATATTATTTGGCTTTACACGTTTACAAAAGCTTTGGGCACCATTTTCGGTAAACTGGAAGATACCAGCCCACTTACCCTTGTGGAAAATATTCTGATAAACTTCTGGATCGTTCAAGTCCACAACTTCTGGGTGTAGATTTTTTTCGTAGTATTCTCGCACATCTGAAAAGGTTGGCTCCTCAATACCATGATGGCGGCGCAAAATATGATATATCGCACCCTCCATCATTTTAAGTGTGGAGAGTCCAAGAAGATCGAACTTAATAAAGCCCATAGGCTCAAGGTGCCGGACGTTTTGCCCCTCTGCCCATGGAGCTTGACGAACACCGCCCGAATTGATCAGTGGCATATTTTTATCAAGATTCTCCGCGATAACGACACCACCTGCATGGCGAGAACAAGAACGAACTTGACCAACAAGACCTTCGACGTGTGTCTTGACAGCAGGATATTTTGCCAAATATGTTTGAAGTGCTGGAGAAAATTCGATAACTTCTTCCCATGTTGGGTTATAGATTCCCGCTTTGATACCGTGCTTTTGTTTTGCTAGAGGAGTAGCTTCCCGTATCATGATTGATGTAACTGTATTGACTTCAGTGAATGGAATATTATAGAGCTTGGAAATATCCTTAATCAACGATTTAAGCTGTAGTGTATTCCAGTTAGAGATTGGCGCAACACAATCAGCACCCCACATTTCAACTAGCTTTTCTTTAAGCGTCATACTGTCAGATACATCATAATCAATATCTGGATAGTCTGTGGCATCTGCTCTCAAGAATCGAGAAAAGAGTAGACCGTGCTTAATTGGATCAACCTGTGTGATATTCAGTGCATATGCCACCAGTGAGCCCGCCGCAGAGCCGCGGCCGGGTCCAGTAAGCATCATACTAGTAGCGACATCGACAATGGATTTCATTGTCAAGAAATATTTAGAGAAGCCACGGTCATCAATAACGTGTAGCTCTTTTCGCAAACGGTCAGTGTACTCTTTATTTGTATGTAAGCCTTTATCTTTTAGACCCTCAAGTGCATAATTTACCAGTGCCTGAGTGGCTGTAAATCCTGCCGGCACAACAAATTCAGGCAATCGCACTGTATTATCTGGCATGAACTTTTCAATTCTGTCAAAGGCAATGCGATATGTCTCTTCAATACTTTGCATAACCAAATCATCGTCATATTCAAAGCCCTGTTCGTCGGAGTATTGCTTGTAGCTCTCCCACATTTGATCACCATTCTTTGGATATAGTTCATATCCAATCTCCTCAACGCCCTCTGGTAGTTCTGATTCCTCGTCAGCCCATGATGGGCGACCCTTACCAAGCCAACCAAGACGCTTGTAAAGCTCTCTGTCCTTCCAAGCGTCAGGGTTGGGGTAATGGCTGTCGGCTGTAGAAACCAGTCCAACGCCAAACTCTTTAGCAACTTGAATTACATATTTGTTAAGTTCATGTTGCTCTTTAATATTGTTCCACTGGATTTCGGCATACCAGCGATCACCGAAAATATCGACCATACATCGAGTTGTCTCTCGCATTGCTTCCAACACTGCCTCATCGCCATCCTCTCGGTTCTCCCAGTAGTTACCGGCATACACCCCACCAAGACAAGCAGAAGAAGCAATAATACCCTCGTTATACTTCTTGAGCAGTGCATAGTCGATTCGTGGGTAGCGATAGAAGTTCTCCGGCTGGTATGACTCGGATACCAACTTAAATAGATTGTTTAACCCGGTTTGATTCTGCGCGAGGAGAACAAGGTGACGGCGACGGCGGAGAATATCCTGAACCTGCTTGCTGTTTCCCTCATCCTCAACGGTAGCACCAGACTGTGCATCTTTCTTAATGGCACGGGCGCGCTTCTTGTCAGCCATGGCTTGCTCGTAGGCGTCTCGCCATTCAGCAATAGACGGTGTAAAGTAAGCCTCGCAACCAAAGATGGGCTTGAATTCCTTACCAGCCTCTTGCATTTTCTTAGCATGCAAAACTTGATATGCCAAACCATTCATATTTCCATGATCTGTCAAAGCTAAGGCTTCACAACCATTTTCATATGCAAAGTCCATATGTGCCTGTGGATATCCAATGGCGTCAAATATAGAGCCTGCGACACTGTGTGCGTGCAAGCCAACAAACTTAATCTTAGAATTCTTTCGATTCATTTACTCTCCTAGTGTATATGGTATTTTAACGTGTTTGTGGGGCTTTGTCAATGCATCAAATGGCTTATTTATAATATTACCTGATCTTAAATAATTAATATAGCCATTCCAAGAAGATACGTCATAATACCAATCTAGTTCTAGGATATTGCTTTTTTGCTCTTCTAGTGGTTGGAAGATATCATACAAACTGAAGAATCGTGCCGACCACCTCTGATGAGTTGGTAGACGCTTGGTTGGGTACTTTTCGCTTGGTAAAGGGGGTAAAAACTCCCTTGTTGTCTTTTTGTTCACGTTTCTTCGACATTTTATAAAATCTTCTCCTGTTAGTGTAAATGGCAGATAATCGTTTGATAATAAACTTTTTTCGTCATGCGTAAAAAATAAGTTTTTCTTTTTATCCTTGATTAACTTACGATTTTGTCGTATTACATCAGTATCAAAAACTCCAAAAGGAAATGAAACGAAATACTTTTCTGGTAAAAGCCATTTTGAAATCTTGTATGCTGTCATGTATGATGCATGCATACCCTCTAAAATTGACCAACCGTAACTATCTCTCCTTTTCATATCCTTTGGCTTGATACCGACGTAATATATAGGTATTTCTCTTCTTAAGTGTGAATAAAATTTACTTTCTAAATCTCTTTTGTAGTAAACAGGGTCATAAACCCACTCTCCAACGACTTTTCTTATTATCGGAGCCATGTCGTCATTGGCTACAATCCATATTGTGTTACAGCCCGCTGCAGCACACTCGTATACCGATTTCTGTATCAAATTGAATTCTTCATCCACCAATGTCAAAAGCTCTGGGTAATGAGTTTTCAGTTCTACTTCGTAATTGGCTATTGGTATGATTCCGCTAAGGTGCATCTTTTCGCAGTTTTGTTAAAAAAGAATCTTTAATATTTAAACAATGATTCAAAATCTTATAAACATCATCGTCTACAATTTTAATATTTCTGTATTTTGATTTAATATTTCCCGGCAGTTTTCTTGTTGTTCTTCTAACACTGGTTGTTTTGAAATTATAATACATTGGTACACCATTTTTAGAATACCCGTTAAACTGACCTCTAATTCCATTTTCTTTTAAAAGACTACTAATTTTAAATGAAGCCATTGTTTCAGAAAAATTGAAATCCTGTAGTTGGCTCTCAGTTAGTGTTGATAGCGCAACAGCATCTCTAATAGAATTATTTCCAAGAAGACGGCTGGTAATATGAAAGTAAATCTCGCTAACAAACTCATCGTCACCATTGATAAACTCGATATCATGTTTCCCACCTTTATTAAATGCAATTTCATCATAACATAAATAGTTGCTTTCGTCCAATAAATTATCGACTGCAAAGTTAAAACAGTTTGGTGAATCGAAGTAAAAACATTTATTAAATTCAAATTCTGCAATTTTCGAGTATTCATTATAGCATGATATTCTTCCTTCACTGTGTCTAACTGTTGAACATAGATTAGACAGTGGCAGTAATCCATTTAATGACAATAGAAAATAAAGCCTTTCCCATAAAATAACTTTTTTGATGCCGACCTTCTTAGTTTTAGAATTACAGCTTAGTGTTTTAGCCTGTTCTGGAATACCACAAAATTCTAAATTAGTCTCTGGACTAAAGAACTCATAGTCAAAAGGCTTTTGCCATCTTGCGAAAATGATAGGGTATGAGTTTATATAAGCAAACAGTAAAGCTCTTAAATCACCACCAACAACCACTTTATCATAATTAAAAATCACGATAATATTATATCACTAATCAACGTAATTTTTGTAAAATTGTTTAAGATGCAAACCTTTTGAATTGTGACCACCGGTATGCCAATTAGCGTTCATTATGTGATAAGGTATATTAATATGTGGCCACCCTAAAGCGTGACCCAATTCATGTTCCAGCACTCTTTCTTTGTTGGCAGTTTTAGGAAACAAAAATATTTTAGCTTTAACAATCTCTCTTGTTTTATTAGAAATAGTGATCCTTGTTGATGCCATATGATCACTAAAATTAAATTCTTGGTCTGGAATGGTTAAGATAATTTCACCAAATCTAGGTTCACCACAAGATATGGTGTCATCGTAGCGAATGTAATCAAATCTATACCCAAGCTTTTCCCAGTATTTAATAGCTTGTGAGACTCTGAAACTTTGAACTCCTGTGTGACTACAAACGGTAACACCCGGCTTCATTTGCCACTCATGATTTCGTTTCTTTACTAGCTCGGAGTAGTAACTAACATTCAAGCCCATCATCAACAATATAAAATTCATAAACATCAATCATCTAACACCTTGTCAGAAACATATATTCCATCAAGCAAAGATTTAATATCTAATCCAGCGCAATCTATCTTTCTTTTGCTAACGTGATAGTGACTAACAAACCCAGAAAACTTTCCGTATGCAACATCTTGTTCATATTTTGTAGAGGTATTGCCAAATTGATTTGTTGGCGTCTCGAATGGAATACCAGTTGCATGATGGATAGAAACCCAAAGTGATTTTAGTGCTTCTATTTGCTCTGGATAGAATCCTGTAAATGAGTCTAGTTTTTCTCCATGAACCCAAGCATCATCAATTATGGGTCTCTCTCCAAAGCCATGTTTTTTATACCAACTTTGATATTTTGGGTAATAAGCGTTTGATATCTCCACACCGATTGACGGCCGATTTGTTCTTTCGGAGCCGGCATGCCATGCAGCGTGCTGGAGATCCATGGTTTGATAAATTGTACCATCATTATCAATTAAAAAGTGAACCGAAGCACCCCTCCTGTTAAGCACATTTTGACATGAGGTAGAATTTAAACACACGTCCCAATGGTTTATAAAATACCGTATTTGTCTTTTAGGTCTTCCAGAATAGTCATAGTAGTTTCCATGTGGTGTTTCAAGACCACCTTTCTCTGACCATAAAACAAATTTATCCCAATCAATAGGATGAAATTCACCATTGTAAACAATATAATTTGAAAAGTGTTTACTACGGGGCTTAAAATTGTCAATCTCTGCTTGGCGCTCGGTCCAAAGTCTTCTAAAAGTTGTAGGTCCACATAAACCATCCGCAGTTAATTTACGCGAACGTTGCCATTTTTTTATAGCTCTTACAAGCTTATCGTCAAAAAATCTTTCTTTAAACCAAGAAGGCTCCCAGCCAAGTTTTTTGGCTGAAGCCTCGTTGTAGAAATTCTTATCCATTAATTTTACCTCAAGGGCTACAGCACCCCCACAACATAATTCTCTAATATTATATTATAAGTAGTGTTATTAATGACTATTTCTTCGATCATAGACGAATCTACGACAATTTTGCTACCAATAACAAGATCAAACTTAACATCATCAGACTTATTCAAAACCTGCACAACTGAATGTTTTTGCTGTTCAGGCTTATAATCTTCTGGTAGCATAATTAATGATTTTTGCTCGTCGGTTCTTTGATCAAGATCAATCAAGATATGTCGATTTACTGGTTTAAACATTTTTCTCCTTAAATTTCACAAGTATCGTTACTACAAAATTTAGTGCCTACTCCGCCTTTATCGTCTTCAATTTTGATAATTGGCTGTACTTTTTTGCTCATCTCTTCATACTTTTCTTTAGTAATAGATTCGTAGGGTGCTTGTTCATATCCAGTTTCTTCATACTTAAGAAATGATACTGCTTTTAATCTAGTTTCATACATCTCTAAGGCGTTAAGAATCTGATCTGATTCAGAGTCTTTAAACGAGATCGTAACAGACACGGCGTTATCTGCCCAATAATTCTGATACTGGGCTGCAATTTCAAGTTGTTCCCACATAGAAACATCTCGCTTTCCTTTTGTAAAGTATGGCTCCTTGACAGGAAACTCGACAACAGAAGTATTCGGAGAGTATTTATCATCTTCAATATTATAACCTGCTTTTTCTAATGTTTTAAGAATTTGTGATGACTTAGAAAATCTGATACGGCGAATGTAGTATTCATCCTCTGGGAAATGGATGCCGGGGGTAGAGCCATTCAGCAACGAAACGGTACCGGAAGGCTTAATCGATGTCATCTTAATCGATTTAGGAACACATAACCAGTTAGAGTATTCTCTGTCAAGTTCATTAATCTGTGTATACGCATTGTCACACCACTCAAGCATTTCGCGGCGTCCATGCTTATTAAAAGCTTGCACGATGCCAGATTGTGACAACCCAATGCGACGGTTTTTAAGCATCTTAGCGTTTGTTTCTGGCCAGTGTGTATTAACAAGAGTAACGGTCTTGCCATACAAATAAGCGCACTTTAATGTTTTAAGATAGTCTTCATAATCATCATGTTTAGCAGGAAACGTTTCTACTAGACAACACATCTCAGCGTTATGTAAGCTTTGCTCCACACAAGGATTAAATCCCATGACCTCGATATCGTCATAATTTTCACCATCTTTCATTCTTCCGTATGCTCTCGCATTTTCAAGCCAGATATAACCGGGCTCGCCATTAGTTTGCGATTGCTTAGCATGCCAACTGTAGTCCATGCCGACTTCAGCATCAAATGAATTGTTAGACCCCCAACGGTGGTGATAAAGCTTTTCTTGATCATTCTTCATCTCAAGATACCTAAAGTCACTAGAATCTCCAATCGCCAACGCAGCAGAACGCCTTACATTACCAGCGACCACGCAACGACCAATTAGATTTTCAACATCAACAATATCAACCGATGTAATTTGTTCACCAATTTTATCTGAAAAAAGTTCTTTCAAGTTATCATGTAGCTCAATTAATGGTCCGGCTCCAGACGAGGTGCCGCCGAATCCAAGAATTGGGGCTCCTTCAGGTCTGATTGCTGAATAATCAAACTTTGGTACTTTTCCTCCGAGAAAAAAGCCGTCAAGCAGCAAGTGTACCGAATCAACCCAACCCTCGCGCGAGTCATCAATAAGCAGCGTATCATTAGTGTACACTGGCTCTTTAATGTTAAGGGTACCGGCGCCCTTAGTATCAAATCCGACACCAACACCAACCATCAACGCATCCATAATCCAAGCAAAAATGTAGCCACCTTTACTGGATAGATCTTGTGTGGAACGGAAAGCACAATTGAATAAAGCAGCGCCGGTTCTTTCCTCAACAAATTTGGTACCCATCATCCAAAGACCACGGCCGGGAGGTGTCCACTTCAAGTTAAACAAACGATCAAAAGCATCTTTCGCAGTTTTCTGTGCCTTATTATCATTCCACTCTAATCCAAGACGAACAACATGTTCTTTTTGAATATGGAACATACCCTCGATGACACGACGGCATGTTTGCCACCATTCTTCTGTGCCAGTAGCGTTAGGATCGAATTCGCTCAACCTTCTAGCATAAGTGCGCTTGAAGGTAACATACCCAAGCGGACCCCATGGTACTTCGGCTGTTGTGTAAGGCTCAATAAACGAGTCAGATAATCTGAACTTGCGGATGTTTTCAATAGTTTTCATTTTGTTTTGTTCCTTCTAAATTTTTGATACTTTGAATGTAAATGCTCTTTCTGCATTTTTGGTGTTAACTGCACAGGTGACGTAACCACGCCATTATTTATAATTTGTGTTTTAGGTAAAACTCTAATATTGACATTTGACGTATCCATAAATATGTCATAGACCATGCCATCGGGACCATTTCTGTTTTTTGCGATGAATATTTTACCTTTATTATTTTGCTTATCTTCGATTGTTCGTGAGACGGAGAAGATGAAATCAGCCACGAAACATTTATTAAAAGCTTCAGAAATTTGCTCCATTGTGATCACCTCAGCATTCAAACCTGATCGGTTGGTTTGTGAAGCAGTCCAGATTGGACAATTGTATTCTGTGGATATCGCGCGAAGTTCTTCGTATATTGATTCAAGCTCATTTCTTTTTTCTTTTCTAATGACCATCGGACGCAACAAATCAGCATAATCAACTATGATCATACCGGGCTCAATTCCCCTTTTGATTAGTTTATTGAGATGGTTCTTTATTGTACCAGTTGTTGCTGATTTTGTAGGATATTCTTTAACAATTAAGTGTCCTTCTAAGTCTTTAATTTGTTCGTATACATCATCTTTAAAAGACGTTAACTCTGAAAGTGGATAACTTGTAATGCAGCTATCATATCGCTTACCAATAACAGTTTCTTGAAGCTCTAAAGTGTAATGGATGACAGTTTTGCCCTCTTTAATTGCTTGTGCCCCAAGATGCACCAAAACCATAGATTTACCAGCGCCGGTGGGCGCTACAACAACTCCCAGTTCAGATTTGCCAAGACCGCTACCACAAATGTCATCGATCTCTTTCCAACCAGTAGTAACTGGGTTTCTAAACTTAGGCAAGTATCTTTCTTCAAAGTCAGCAAGGTAGTCATAGCCAAAATTATTTTCAGAACCAAGCTTCAGGGAGTCGTTGATAATTTTGGAGATTTCATCAAACGAACAAGATTGCAGAAGGTCAACTGATTTGAGCATCGCTTCCTTAAGATTTTGCTTTCTACAAAAATCTAGTGACTGCTCTTTGATATATTCAGAACCCTCAACTTCAGTAGACGAGACCTTACTAAAATATTCCTTAATTTGCTCAGATACTACTTTATCTTCTTTAGATAATTCTGTGTTCAGTATAGAGTCAACAATAGTATGCGATGGATGTTTAGAATATTTTTGACGGTATTCAACGATCTTGTTTGTGAACAAACGCAAATATTCAAGCTCCAAAAAGTTAACATCCAATACTTCTAAAATCTGGTCCGCAAACGGACGATCATTAAGTATTAGATGCACCAAATCTTCTTGGAAACTTTTTCCATAATTGCTGAAAGATGGCTTAGTTGACAAATTAACCTCGTGGTTGTATTATAAATTGTTTCGTGAAATTGTCAACTAGCAATTTAATAAAATTCTATTTAGATTTGCTCTCAAATCTTCCCAGTTTAATTCACCAAAACCATCCTCTCTCATTAGAGATAAAATTTCTGTTTTGTTGAAGGTACACTGGAAGTTTTCAATCGATTCAGAGATAAACTGCTTTGATTGAAATGATAACAACGGTGCGTACAGTTGCATCATTTTATAATTATGAGAAATAACTTCTTTTCCCTCGATGATATTCGTAAAAAATTTCAATTTACTATCTGCTTTTTCACAAAAATCTACTAACTCATTGATAGTGTAGTCTTTTTCCGATGCAAGAAAAGATAATCTTTTTTTGACTGAAATCAAACCCGCACCTTTGATACCGATCAGGTTATCTGAAGCATCACCAACTATGGCTCGTGCGAGTGCCATGTTGTTTGGGTGGACTCCATATTCTTCAATAACTCGGTTTTTATTTACGAGTTGATTACTGGTTGGTCGATATACAACTGTCGAATCATTACACAATTGCAAGAAGTCTTTATCATTTGAAATAATAACTTTTTGCCAACCATCATACTTTTCTAGTTTTGTAACTTGTGAAATAACATCATCAGCTTCGACCTCTGGAATAATAATTTGTATAATCGGCATTTCATTAAAATAAGACATCACTCTAGTTTGTTGCCATATTTTATTATGAACCACTTCGTTATCTGTGAGATTATGTACGGCTCTGTTCAGGCGTAACGGCTTACGACCTTCTTTGTAGTTCTTATCAATGCTTTTTCTTTTCAATGAGCCATTGGGTCCATCCCAAACCATCACGATTTCGTCTGGCTCAGTCATGCGAACCAGCTTTTGTAAGATCTTGATAGTTCCTTTAATACCTCCAATTGGCTGACCATTTGTAGATAAAGATGGATCAACAATATAGGCACGGATGAACATGTTGAGGGCATCAATAACAATAACCCTTTTTTTCTGCTCTGACATAAAAAACCTCCGACAGTCATAGAATAACTCATCGGAGGTCAATAGTCAAGTAATATTTTACTCTTTTATTGGAACTGATATGTCCTCTGGATCTTCGTAGTACGTGCTAGCATCCCCTTGGCGTTTATCAAACTTCTGCACGATTTCTTCGTCCATGATACTGATAACTCTGCTTTTAAATTCTTCATCAGACATTACAAGTTCAGTCCACTTTGAAGGCTGAAACTTTTTAACATATCCGTCAGGCATTGACAGTGTATACCACGCACCAGCGGATGATAGATGTTCGGAGCCCTTAATGGCATCAAACCAAGATTCCTCATCTCGAATACCAACATCATCGGTGCCCCACATGATGCGGAATGCACAGGAGCGACCTTGAGTACCAAAGCGGGACTTTTCAAGTTTTACTTTAACTTCAGAGCCAATACGGAAACCTCGTTCGTCTTCGATGAATGCGGACTTTGCTTTACGGCCGGTGAGCCAAATCCGAAGCGAGTATGCATAATGCATCGCTTTACCACCGGGAGTGATATAGGGCGTTGTCATTGCAATTTGTCTAGCTAGCGGACCCTGCGGGATATTGGTTTTAAGCTGGTTAAGGACGATAAACGTTGCCTTCTTGTCCGCAATAGGAATAACAAGCTTTGACATACCCTTAGCAAGAATACGAGCCTTGACTGCCATTGATGATTGTGGGTTGAAGTCACCTTGAACATCAGAGATTGATGGCGTAAATGCTAGTGAGTCCCAGATAAAAACCATCTGTTCATCAGTTGCACCAAGTAACTCTTCGATAGTCTCAAGCACAAACTCGACAGAGGATGCTTGAACGTACATTAATCGCTCTAGATCGCATCCTGCTCGCTCCAAGAACATTGGGTCGATAGCAGACTCAGAATCGAAATAAACGACCATCTTACCCGCTTTCTGGGCGTTTGCGGCAATCTGTGTTGCCATGTATGATTTACCAGTTGCTTCAAGACCTGCAATCTCTGTAATCTTACCCACTGGAATACCAGCGATTTGACCCTTAGCAATGATAGAGTCTAGCCAGCGTGAGCCGGTTGGAATCCATTCTTTGACAGACGTAGGGTTATCGCCCGTAAGATCGTGAGCAACGTTTTGACCTGCTTTTTTATTTACAAGTTTCATAAGGTCTTGTAAATTTACACGCCCGGCCTTGGCGGTAGTTTTCTTAGGCATTAGCCCTCCTGTTAATTATAATATAAGATAACACCATCAATTAATGATGTCAAATGTTATTTACACACCAGCTAATTTATATAACGCTGGACCTGTTTCAAGATAGTTTCTCATTAGAACACCATACTTTTTAGTCCCACCAGACTTTCCTGAAGCTCTTTCTACTTTTGCTCTCATTTGCACAAGAACGCTTTTATTTCCTGCAGCATCCTCGTAAATAATTTGAATTTTTGGATAAGAACCAGAAGTATTAATAATAGGATATAAATTTGCTTTTTCCATCTCAGTGTAAAACTTTTTACCGAATCTAGCTCTTTTGAAACCGCCGGGTAAAATTTTCACCAACTCAATAAACTCAGACTCTGGTCCAACAGCACCAGTTTTAATGTAATCAGCCAACAATTTAACAAACTCAGCTTCAAATCTATCATTCTGTAGCTTAGACTCTAAAACTTTATATGCTTGCTGGTATATTAAGCTTGTTGCATCAGAAGCCAGCTTTAAAAAGCCTCCGGCATCAATCTCATCACGAGAGGAAAATGGCTTACCATCTGGTATATTGCTAACAATTCTATTGTACACCTGCTCGGCACTTGACACATCAATACCAAGAGGCTCCCAAAAAGCTTTTTGAACATCAAAAGCTTTTCCGGTTTTTTGTGCAAATTGTTCGCCACCTTTTACTTTTAGTGATAATTGATTCCTTAATTTATTGCCGTCTACAATTATTGATATATCAACCTTTGTACCCTTTTGATCCTCTGTGCCAGCCGCTTTTACTAATATATCATTTGATTTTCTATTTGACGCAAGTCTTGTTGCAAACTTGTGCATCGGGGGGCTATTTACGTAGCTAACCGCACCTTCATATTCGCCCTGTAAGCAAGTTAAAATATTTCTATCAAGTAGAGCCTCAAACGGACGCTTGGGCATTGAAATAGAAAAACTAACTTTGTCCTCATATTCACTACTAAAGTCAGGAACAACATTGCTAACTACAGCGTTCATTTGTTTAATATTGGCAACTTGAGCTATAACATCGGATGCATCGACCATTCCTATTTTTCCATCTATTCTCTTAGAAAGTTTAGCAGCGATAGCAGCAGCAACAATACCTTCAGCAATATCTCCTCGGTTTGGGAGCTTACATTTTTGTTCCATTAGATAAAAGTCCCAACTTTCGATTATCTTTTTCATACTCATTACCCTTTAATTAGTATCTCAGATGACTGTTTGCTCTTATTCATGCCATAGGTCCATTCAGCTTCAATTATTTCGTAGTCGTCATACATTTCTCTGATAGTCTTGCAATCGTTGTAAGACATCAGCCAGCCAGTGCGGTTGGTCAGTAATCCATGTAGTCTCTCATGATCAAACGAACTGTGAAGATTACCATCGATACCATATAGAGAGTTCTGTGACCCATTAAGCATGTATGGCGGATCAAGGTACAAAAAAGCCTTTGGATGATAATTGATTGCATCTTCAAAATCAGCGTAATCTACTCTAAAGTTTTTGGCTTTAAAGTCTCGCAAGCGCTTAACAGAGGAGTCAGTAAAGCGTGCATATGACGCGCGTTCCGACCATCCACCACTAAACGTAGCACCAGAAAAACTAGCGCGATTAATGGCATAGTATTTCGCTGCTCTCTCGTAAGAAAACATGAATGAATCTGTCTTGAGGTCTTCGCGATACTGGTGAAAGGAGTCTTTACTACAGCCTGTCACTTTCTCACCACTGCGGGTATCATATTCCTCTCGCAGCTTTTGCACCTCATCGGCCAATTGATTATTATCGCCGCACAGCGCCATCCAAAACCACACAAGCTGTTTCATCTTGTCATAACCAAACACTTGAGTTCCACGATTTGCCAAAGCAAGCTCAATAGAACCACCCCCGAAGAATGGCGAACACACTCGTTCGACACCTTCGGGGATGTGAGGTAAGATATGCTTAACGGCGCGTGATTTACCGCCGGGATATCTCAAAGGCGTTTTCACTTACTAGCCAGCGCAACTGGTGCATTGATAGATGTGAATTTTCCGCTACTAATAGCTTTTTTCACTTCTGCTATTAACGTATCTTTTCGGGTGTCGCGACGGGTTGGATTAACCATGCGGCGACACTGGTACCAGTAGTAATCACTATCTGGAGCCATGGCACTGATGTCAGCATCATCCAAGTGTGGATTATTAGCTCTGGCTAACTTCAAGTCACTTGATTGGTCATGCTTTGAATCGTTAACCAAGCGAGCATCAATAGAATGCACATCTCGATAAAACTGATCATAGCTATGAATCACGTATTTGCCATTACAATCATAGAAATACTCAGCAACAAACAACATAGCCCAAAAAGTTCTCTGCGGGATGGTCTTAGAGGCAGGGACTGCCTGCTGTTGCTCTACAGTGTTCTTAATGGTCTCCATGATAGAGATAAATTTGCGCTGTTCAGCATCATCATATTCAGGAACTTTAGACATCGCTCGGTTTTCACCAATTTGATAAAACCAATCCATATCTGCATCTCGAAAAAAGCGCGACTTTGTGTGTTCATTAATTGACATAAACGCTTGAGTAAACCACTCAATATCTCTCATACGCAATATTGATTGCTCTGAGCAGCCACTGAATCTTGACCAGATGTTAGAAAAAGTGCCCTCGCAATACTTTCGGATCCAACTAGAAATATCAGTTTGATATGATTGTCGATTTTCAGTTCTATTAAGAGGATCGCCAGCATTTAAATCACGAAAAATCGATGGCAACTCTTTAAATGGTGCGTTTTTAACAGTAACAATAATCACGGTGCTGTGCAAAAACGCTTGTTGAAAGCTCACTGGTAGCTTTTCAAACTTTATGTTAGTAAACTGTTGGGGGTGATAGTTCAAATCATAAAGCGTTCCGGTGAATGTAGTTTCATTATTAACAAAACCCATTAGACCTTTACGTAAACGATTTTGACCATCTTCGTTGACAGTCAGCTTACCTTCACTTTTTAGTTTTCGGTATCTCTCGGCACCTCTGATATCACTGTGAGCGTCAGAGGCTTCAATACCGCTTTCAATATCAGCAACAATGATACCCGAAACGGCGGTACCCTTACTAACTGATTCAATGTATTTATTGGCAGTGTCACGTTGCCAAACTACTCGTCTTTGGAAATCTTTAACGATTGCCATTTTTTTATCGTTGTAATCACTTACAACATCTTGTACAGACACGTTTTGTGCTGTTTTAGTAATTTTTCTAATTGTCATATCTTTTCTCCTTTGTTAGATTGCATCGTCTTTACAAATCAGTTAGTAAAAACTTTGCGATTAGAAAACGGCAGACTTTACACCGGTCTGCCAGCGGCTGCAGCTATTCCGTTTCAGTAGCTTCTGTAGTGGTTGTTTCTGTGCTTGTAGCCTCGGCAGGCGCTTCAACATCAACAGTTTCAGATGTGGAAACCTCAACCGAAGGAGGCTCAACAACAGTTTCAGTTGTAACCTCACTTACTTCTTCAGCAACTTCTGGGGAAACAGTGCATGTTCCGTATGCTGTTGCGACAACTAGTGCCCCAGCAACAAAACTAACTTGCACTCTCCAACGTTGCAATGTACTTCTCAACCATTCCATAATATACTCCTTTTTATGGTAAACGGGCAGACTATAGCCGGTCTGCTAGCGGCTCCGATAACAAACTATTTATTTGCCATTAGTTCATCAAATGCAGCATCAACTGGGTTGACTGAAGCGTCAGTGTTGTATTTGCTGGACTCGTTGGAACGAGACTCAGCACTTGCATCACCGGATAATTGCTCGTCAAGGATCGCATCGATTTCTTCGGGACTAAGGCGCTCAAACAATGACTCAATATCGGGCATGCTGTCTAGGAGGGCAGGGATTGCCTCAGTGTCTTCCAGCAATGGCGACGAACTTCTACGCATTTTCAAGTTTGTTTGTGGATAAGCTCCGGGTGACGTTGGCTTTGTATAAGTCAACGCAATATCGGTGCCAGAGTGTGTATCGGTAATGTCACCGTACTCTGGGTCTAAAATGTAGCCAAGAAGGTTTTCGTATGCTCGCTTACCATATCCGTAAACCTTAATACCTTCTCCTTCGTGACCACGCCAAATAACGGGAGAGAAGTAGCGTGCTCGCACGAATAGTGACTTTGCAAGCTTCTTGCTTTCCTCATCATTGGTCTCACTTCCTTCTCTCCAAAGAGAGGAAGCAAAATCGCAAATTGGACATCGTTCACCAAAGTTTCGCTTTGGGCACATGATGCCGCGCTTGTGTTCACCTACATTATAATGAAAGTAAACTTCTTTAAGTGGATCGCCATCAGGTGTTGGAACAATCCTGATATCTTGCTCTCCTTCTTGTGGCTTAAACCAAACAGAATCCTGTTTGTCCCCGCCTTCGCCGCGCAAAGAAGCAAGCTTCTTACGCATAAGTTCCATGTTAATTGACATTAGTATTTTCTCCTATTTGTTAAAGTATACTGTGCTTGCCACAGCATCTAATGTATCACCCTTGTTCTAGCTTGTCAAGGGTATTTTGTTGTTGTATTGCGTTAGTGTGGGCAACGCAGAACCCAAAGTCATTTAAGTGTGTGCCCCATATACCATAAGAAATTTTCTTATAAGCATTGCGGGGCTTGTCTTTTAAAATGCTTACAAGTTTACGGTGTAAACCAACTTCTTTCTCCAGTTTTTCTTCATTAATACAAATATAATAATATGTTTCACGAGTCATGTCAAGTGGAAAAAACCATTTTTCTTTCAAAGTTTTTGAATCCAGCATACCGATGCTTTTAATACGATTTATTTTAGACGGCCGGGACATAATACCAATTTCTGGTTCTGTGTGATTGAAAAAGTTCATATAATGCATGCACGAGAAAATTGTTTCATTTATTTTATCATAATAATTCTTAATTGATAAGTCTTGTATACCTTTTTCTAGCTCAAGATTAGAAATAATAGTAAGTGACTGAAAAAGACCAGAACGCGCATATTCCTGTAATACACCAAACATCATGTTTTCTAATAGCTTAGGAACACCGGTGAGCAGTTCAATATCTGGTTTGACATAGAACACATTAATATTTTTTTCTTTAATCTGCTCAAGAATACCGAGTGCGTAGTTGGAGCTTAGAGAAGCACCAACAATGATAACTTGAACGTCATCGGTGATGTCACTAAAAAACTTTTTAAGATCAGGAATATTGTTTTCATAATCCTCTGGATTTTCAAAACGCTCAAGCTTACGTGTAAACTTAGTGTTTTTACAATCGGAACTAAGTTGATAAATCTTATAATTGTTTTTCTGAGTTTTAAAGTTCTCGGCAATTTTCGACGCGGCGTTGCCAATTCCAACAATAGAGATCATAAATTTAAAACTCCAATGTCATAGTAGTCCTTACCAGCGCGCAAGTTTGTTTTAAATTCTGCAAGGGAGTTTTGGGAAAATATTTTTTTGATTTCAGGAATCAAGTATCTCTCACTATTTGGCATATCCAGCACCACTTCATCGTGAACAATGTGCGAAATAAATGTTTTTTTATCGCTCAAAAACTTGTCCAGCGCCACTGCGCGTTCATTGACAAGATCTGCTGTAGTGCTCTGTATTAAATAGTTTACTGACTTATAATCGTTCACAAATATTTCACGTCCAAATGGTGTGCAAACATATCCATTATGGTAGTATCGCTCATTTAGAAGTTCGCGATTATATATCGTATTTTCGATCTTTTTTGACTCTGGGTTGTAAAGCCAAGAAAAGAAGAATGTCTTAGCTTTTTCGCGGTCAATGATACCCTTTTTCTTTAGAATATTTTGAATGTTCCAATTGTGAACATCACCAAGTGGCTGTTCAACATCTAATAAAGCCAACACAGTGCGAACTTCGGCGCCGTTATAATCAAGTGAGATAAACCAATCATTATGAGGCTTGATCAACGCTCGGGTTTCTTTTCTCATTGTTAAAATTGGAAACGATTTAAAGTATGTTGACAATCGACCAGTGCGGGTGCCGAAAATATTATAATCAATTCTCTTGCTACTCTTAAGAATTTTTTGTACTTCACCTCTAGACATAGAACTCATAAAAAGCCCTCTGCAGTTATCGTTGTTTATGTTTAAGTTTTGATATCGAATTTTATACAAAAGCTTTTCAACGCTAACAAGATGGTCATAATATTCTTGCTTGTCAAAAATATCGAACACATGTTTAGTAATACCATTTTTGATTTCTAAAAACTCACACAAAAAATCATGAGGCACAAGGTCAAAAAAACAATGATTATTAAAATTAATCTTAGCAAGCTCAAAAGACTTTTTGAAAGCGTGCATTTTTCTATTTACTTTCTTGAACGATTCTTCAAGTTCTTTAGGACACATGCGCTCAAGTGAAGCGCCTTCGGAAAGAATCCAGCCGTAATCAATTGAATCATCATTTAGAAAACCTGAGTATCGCCACGTCTTTGAATCTTTAAAAGATTCTGGAAACTTTGATTCATCAAATATAAGATTTCCATCATGGTAAATTCCAACACATGTTTTTTTATCATCTAATGCCTGAAAATACACTAAAGCCTCAAGTTCTTTTGTCTTTGCGTAATATAACTTAATGAGCCCGAATAGTCAAATGTCTTATTAAGGATACTTTCAAATATATCAATTGCAGCAGGTAAATTAATTTTTGCTATCCCCACAGATTCAGTAATAAGGCTATTTTTTTCATATTCACTAAATTGGCTCTCTTCTTCCATGAATCTTATTTTAGCATATAATTCAAAAAAATACAAATCACCAAATTGAGTTTGAAAATTTTCAAAAGTGTATGATATTGTTTTTTCGATTGTTATCTTATCGCCATCATTAAGATTTTCTGTAAGCGTCACAACTTTTGGCTTTTTTGATTCGTTGTAAATATTATAAAGAAAGAATTTAAAATTTTGAAAGTATTTAGCGCCCACGGGTTCATAAGATAAATTTAAGAATGCGTCAGTGGTGCCAATACCATTATTAAACAATCTCATATTCTGCGTCATTACGGCAGAACCTATATCAGCAACCAATCTTTGTGGATTATTAGCATCAACCATAAATCCATAAGTGTTACATGCATTTAAGTAA
>Ga0209348_1000215_pt1 | contig 31659 bp, 45 predicted proteins | sample ETNvirenome_2_30_FD_184065 | JGI IMG/M metagenome (GOLD analysis project Ga0209348, IMG submission 184065) | Marine viral communities from the Pacific Ocean - ETNP_2_30 (SPAdes) (version 2) | ecosystem: Environmental > Aquatic > Marine > Oceanic | place: Pacific Ocean | collected 2013-06-22
TATGAACGAACCCTCCAAGGTTGCTAATAGTTGTGTTACCTGTGGCGTAGTCTGCACTCACAAGCGAACCTGCTGTGTCTGCTACACGAGTACCCCAGAATGTTGCTGTAGCACCAGAACCTACTGTGACTGTGCCGTCATTGTTGTTAGTAGATAAATCCTGTACTGTGGTTGTACCAATGTCGCTTTGGAAGTCATATTCAGCTTTAGTAGTACCACCATCAGTTATTTTAAAGGAGTGAAATTCTCCGTCGAAATATCCAGTACCTCCTTTTTGTCCTAATATAAGATTAGCTGAACTAAATGTAGGAGTTCTTGTGCCGCTTCCTACAGTAGTGTATGTGCTATCTGTTGCAACCTTCACTTTAACTACCCAAGCGTTTGATGATGCTGTATATTCTACACGAGTATCATATAATGTTTCTGTTGCAGGGTCTATTCCTGTACTAGCTGAAAACACATAACCATTCCCAGCATATAACTGCCATTCTCCATCGTTAATTCTAAAAAAGTATCCTGCATTTCCATTACATTGATGAATAGTTCTTGTACCAGTAACAGTATCTGCCTTTATTCTAGCATCTATTATTAAGTCACCGCTAGGGTTGTAACCTGTGTTTATCTCGTCAGCCGCACCATCAAAGGTAGCAACCTGTTTAGTTTTGGTGTTGAGTGCGGGTATTTTTTTAACAACAGTAAACTTAAGGTCACTAATAACTACATTAGCACCATTAAGTACAATAAGTTGAATATCACAAGTGCTTGAAGTAGCATTAAGAGTAGTAGAAAAAGTGTATGTACCTATTTCACCGCCTAAGAATACAGACCCTTCAGACCATCCTGCCGAGCTTGATGATATAGCTACATCAGCATCAGAGCCAGCTCCCCCTGTTTGCACTATAGTACCAGATACAACCAAGGTGTCGCCAGAAACTAACCCATCAACAACTTGCCTAATTCTGCTAGAAGTTCCTGTGTTACCTGTTAATGTAAGATTAGATTCATTTATTGTCCAAGCACCACTAGCGCTAGAAGTTAAATCCCAATAACCTTCGTAACCTTTAAGTATATCTGTATCAAAACCATACTCGTGATTCCAAGACTCGACTCCGTTAAGTGTAGTCCAAGTAGCAGTTGTTATTACTCCGTGATGTCCATTACCGCTTACATCGTATGCTTTAGTGCCAGAGCCTTCTGCTAATGGTGCGTGTACTAAAGTATCAAGACCAACAACAACTTTAAAGTTTGACACTTTTCCTGCCGCACAAGTAGTTGTTCCAGAAGTATGACCTTTCATTAAATTAAGATCACCAGTAGCTTCTGAATCTTCTGAGCTGACAGATAACGCAGATTCAGCAACACCATTAATAGTTAGTTGGATTGAGTTAGAGCCGTTATATGCAAAAGATAATTCATATTTTGTATCTGCGGATATTGACCCTGCATCAGCTACTAACGCACCTCCTTTTCCGTGAAGAAAAGTTTTAATAGAGCCATTAGCCATTACACGAAGCCATCCTCTGCCTGTGCCTGATCCTGCTGACTGAGATAATATGTCATCATCATTTACAAGAGTAGAGGGAGCTTCATAAACAAAGCTAACTGTAAATGCACTTGTGTTAAAACCACCTACACTAAAAGAAACAAAATCATTTGTACCATCAAAGTCGAGGCAGTTGACACCAGTCAGGTTAGCATCCGTACCCTTGCTGTTTGCAAGCGTTTTGCCATCTGCCGTAGGTGCTTTAAGCCAAGACGTTATGTTGGTGAAGGAAGGCAATAACCCTCCAACACCAGCACCGAATGAACCGAAGCCCGCTCCAAACGAACCAAAGTTCATTACACTTCTCCGATTGACACCACATTAATTATCGCAGAGGTAGCAATACGCTCACCTGCACGAACAATAGTAGTGTAAGAACTCCCAAATGTAATTAGCTTGCCGAGGCTGTAACCAGTACCAGTCCCATCAGGAACAGTAGATGTCCCATTAGGTGTTACCGATACATAAGCATCTGCTGCTGTTGGTGTGATTACAACGTGACGATCACTACCTGCATCCCATATAGTTGTAGATGCGGCTGCTAAGTTTTGTGCTTGTGATACATTCAAATGTGCATACTGCATATTATTATTGTATCTGTCTTGTGCTAACATTATATCTATCATACCTTACCTTACCTTTATGTTATAATTGAAAACTTCTATGGTGCATATTTGATTGATCTGTTGAGGAATAAGTTACTCTCCAATAATAATTAGCAGGAACAATACCGCTAACGGTTGCCTCTGAATCTCCTGAAGAATCACTTAAAATCATAAATTGACTAATCAAAATGCTGCTACTCATATCACTATTTGTACTTATATTTAAATCGAGCTGACTGATATCATTACTTGAGTGTAACCCAAAAGAAACAAACAATGGTCTACCTGTATTATTTTCAAATATTGTATTGTTAGTAGTTGAATGACTTAAATTATTATATCCTCTTAATGGGTCTGCCGCCCTAGCATTTACTATAGTATCTGTATACGCTTTAATTGATTGCTGTGTAGCAAGAGCAGTTGGACTATCAGAAACCATATTATCTTCGTCATTAACAACAACTTCTTGTGGTGCCGTAGTAGAGCCACTTGTGTTACCCAATACACGCATATTAGTCACGTTTTCAATCTTAGCCTTAGTGATAGCACTATCAGCAACCTGTGCTGTACCTACCGCATTGTCTGCAATCTGGGCTTGTTCAACAGCGTCATTAGCAATCTGTGCTGTATCTACCGCATCATCAGCTATAAGAGAGTTGGTAATGCCATCATCCTTAACGCCTACTTGATTGTTAACAAGTTGCAAGCCACGGCTAGTATCAACGGATGCAGAACCTTGAATCTGTGCAAGCTCTGTTATGCTACCATTGGAGTCAAATCCTAAAATCTTACCAGCACGATCTGTGGCAGATGAGTCCACGTTATATGTGGTAGTGTCCGCATCGGTTACAGGGAATGTAATTGAGCGACTGAACTCGTCATTCTGCTGTTGGTTCTGTGCTACAACCCGGTCAAACGCTTTGTTCAACGCTGTGGGGTCGATGGTTGCACCTTCCTGTAGGTCGTACTCTTGAGTGTATGCAACGTCACGCTCGACTGTGTACTTGTCACCAGCAGTAGAACTAGCGATTGTTACTGTGCAACCCTGTGCTGGGTCGCCATTGGTTGCTGCGATCTTAAAGTTATCAGCACCGACCACGCCTGATGTGGGAGTAAGCTGTGTGATCACACCAGCAGATGTTTCTCTGGCAACCTTGATGTCACCAAACTTCTTAGTTGTACCCGAATCACCAGCCAGAACTGTATCGAAAAAAGGTAAACTAGATGTCAAAGATGTTGTTCCCGCTGCTGGGGAAAAACTCTGTTTATTTGTTGTACCAGACAATGCCATAACCAAACCTCGCTTGTTGTTATATTAAACTCTTTATATTAATGTCAAGATTATTTTTCTTTTAATTATATTTCATTCCTAAATCTATATTAATAGGCTCATTATCTTCAGATATTCCAAGTATTTCTAATGGATTTCCAGTTTCAGCAGCATTTCTAATTCTATTTGAAAGCGTTACTGGATACCCAGCTAATGCTAATCCATCTTCAAAATCACGCCATTTAAGTTCTTCACCCTTAATAGCTTTAGAAAAAGTTTGTGTAGCAGCTTTAGCTCCCGCAATAACAGGAATTTCATATTCATATCCTTTTCTTGTTTGGTTAGCTACATTTCCCAAGGGTGTTCCTGCTGTAAGTATTAATTGAAGGGCAGCATCAGCAAGTTCTTCTGGACTTTCAGGTAGTTTTAAATCATTGTCTATAATCCATATACCCATACCAGATAAACCTAATGATGTTAAAAGTGTTGCTGCCTTTTCTCTGGATTCTGCGTCTTTAAAGTTTTTTGCTAAACGTGGGTATCTAACAAAAAGAGCATTAGTATTTTTTACTAACTGGTTTGTAAACATAAGAAACCATCTAGCTCCTTCGTTTCTATATATACTTGGTAACTCTTCTGGTAAACTTGTAGGCTGTGTTCTTGATGTAGCATCTCTTGCTAAATTTAAAGCTTGCTCTTTAGTTTTTCCATCAGCTCTTGCTTTTTTATATACAGCATAAGAACCTGCAACCTTTACCTCTAAGTCCATTCTCATAATAGCTTTAAAACCAAGCATAGCACCATCATCTAATATTTTTTGAAATAATTTAGGATTTTTATTTCTAAAATCATTAAGAATACTATCGATTGTATTTTGTTTTAATACAGGATCATTAGATAAAATAAATTTTCTTATTTCCGGGTTTACAGTTGATTCGGCAAAAGAAACCATTAATCTAGTAAAACCTTCTGCACCACCACCTAGTTCTTCCATATATCTAAAGTAAGATGGAATCTGTTTTAAAACTGTTTTAAAGTTATATGCTAAATAAGCAGTAGAAACATTTTTTCTTAATCCTCTGCTTAATTTATTTCCTATAGTATAACCTAAATTAGGATTAGCTACTACATCTGCGTGAGATTTTAATTCTTCTAATATAGAATTTCCGTAAGCTTTTTTAATTAAAGGAGCTGTTGTTTTGTTTGTAGCTAAACCTCGTAATGTTTTTACAACATCATATTGCGTCATATAATGTTCTTGCATATCTACCATACGTTTATATTCACCAAATAAATCAAGATTTACTTTTGCGTTTGACTTAACACGTTCTTTAGTAAATGGATTTGCTATACCATTATTATTATCATTTTTTTTGCCAGAAAACATATCGTGTATATCATCTGATCCACGTTTAAATTCTGCGTCTTGTCTAAATAAAGGAGTATAATAATCAATTTTAGCTAACACTTTTCCTGTATATCTAGCATAAGCTTCGGCTAATCTAGGTCTATGAGCTGCATAATCTGCTATAATAAAATCAGCTATTTTTTTTAAATTAACATTATCTTCAACATATTTTATTGCTGCATTTAAAGCATTAGTATCTTTTTTAAAGTTTCCATTAAGAATAGCATCATAACCACCCTTTTGTTTTGATTTAGCATATATACCCGCTAATTCAGATAAAGATAATTTTTGATACCCTTTATAAAAAGAAACCCGTTTACTTAAATCTCTTGCTGTAAATTTAAGATTTTTTAATAAATTATTAAATGCACCTATTCTTGCTTGAGTATTTTTTAAAGCAGTTGATCTTCCTTCTCTTCTACGAGTAACAACAGAATTATACAATTTACCACCATACTTACCTTTAGTTCCGTCAAGTAAATCTACAATATTATCTATAGTAACAAATTTTCTTCCTTGACTTACTAAATTTCTAACAACACCTTTTACGCCTGTTTCAGGTCTATCAATAACTTCTATTTTTTTAGGTTGTTTTTTTGGTAAATTAGCTTCAACGCTTTTATAAATTTCTTTTCTGTTTTCTGATTCAATTTTATTAGAACTTGTTTTAATTTCTTTTGCTTCTACTTTTGCTGCTTTTTTTCTAGCATTACTAATATCAACAATTAATTTTTCTTTAGTAACACCTGATCCACCAGCTTTTATTCCTAAAGATTTTGCTTCTGCTCTAATTTGATTATATGATGCTGTTTCTAAATTTAATATATCTGTAGATACTTTTTGAGGTGCAAGCTCTGCATCTGTAGAACCTTTTTCATAAATTGTTTTAGCTATATCTTCACTTGTTTTTAATACAGGATTATCCTCAACTTCTTTAATTGCCTTTTGCCGTTCTTGTTTTGTTACTTTTACACCTTTTGCTTTAGGCGCTGGCATAAATTCAAACCCACCAACTACAGGTAAATATTCAGGAAGTTTTACATTAGTTTGAACACGCCTAGTCATAACACCAAACACAACATCAGCAGTAAATAGTTGTATTCCTTCTGACATTAAAAATTGTTTTTCTATTTCAAATATTTCTTCTTCAGTAGCATTTTCTCCAGCAACTTGAACAGCCATTAATCTTGCTTTTTCTTGTGCATCTTTCCATCTAAAAACTAAAGACCCTGTAGCATTAGCACCTATATCTTTTATAATAGCTCTAAAATTTGTTTTTGATAAAGAAGTAAAAGCAGGTGTCATAGAAAGACCACCCATTATGGCTGCATTTTTAAGTCTAGTTTCTTGATCGCCAGTAGTAGTTAAATAAGTATAAGCACCCATAAAACCAGAACGTAATGATGTTATTTTAAATAATTCTTTATAAGATTTACCTTTTGCTATAATAGAAAGTTTTTTTCCTTTAAGCAAAAAGTTTGCAGCTTGCATCATTTTACCTATTAAAATAAAATTGCCTGCAATATCACCAACTCCCTTTTTAATAGTTCGTTGATAAAATTTATTTTTGTCACCTTCTAATAAAGCTTCATTTAAACCTTGTTGTTGAATTGCTTCAAATTGTTGAACTTTTTTATTAAAATAATTATCTTCTTCTGCACCAATTAAATCAGCTAATCCACCTACTCCACCAAATATAGCTTTACCAAAACCAATACCTATAGCTAAAGGAGTTCTATCAGATACTTGATCTTCTAAAAATTCACCTGCCGCCGCATTGCCAAGAAAAGAAGTTTCTATTATGTCAGCAACAACTTCACGTTCTTCTTCAGTAAATTGTTGCATACTAGGCATTTGTTTTACTTGTTCTTTATTGTAAACTTCTTTTAATTGAGGAAAGGCTGTAAAATCTACATTATCATCTTTTTCTTTTAATATAAAAGAGGATAAATTAAATTCTTCTTTATCTACAGGCTCAACCACAGGTTCAACCACAGGTTCAACTTTAGGCTCAACTACAGGTTCAACCGCAGGTTTTTTTAATATATTAAAATCTTCTTCATTAGCTAAACCATTAAGAATAGCTTTTCTTTTAATTTCTTCTTTAGAAGTGCCTTCAGGAACATTTTTAATTACAGAACCATTAGGAAGTCTTATATCTCTAATAGCCATTATTTAATCCTTTAAATCATTCCAATTTTTTGTTTCACCTACAGGTTCAACCACAGGTTCAACTACAGGTTCATCTAATAAATTATACTCATCAATTAAAGAAGCAATACTTTCTGTGTTATATTTTTCTCTAACACGATTCATTTCAGTCATTGCTCTTTTTCTAACTTCTTGTCTCGAAGGCATTTTAGGTTGACTACTAACCCAAATTTCCATAGCGTTTTGAAAATCAGACATAGCATACCTAGAAAGTTCTGCAACAAACTCTTTTCTTTCTGTTGTATTCATATCTCCCCAGACTGCTTCTCCCATTATTTTACTTCCCAAATTCATAATAAAATTAGGACTAGTTATTAACTCTCCTTTCGCTATATCTGTACTTAACGATGCTTCAAAAACTGCCATAACATCTTTATAATTTGGATTTTCATATCTTTCTGTTATTAAAGTTTTATTTAAAGCATAACTCATTAATTGACTCATAAATTGAGGTGGTAAATCAGGATCAGACGTATATTTATCAATAATAGTAGATATTTGATCTTCTTTATTATTAATAAAAGCTGATCTAATATCTTCTTTAGCTCGTTGAAGTTCTGTTATATGCTTCCCCTCTAAAGGAATATTATTTTTTAATCTATTTATTTCAGCTAATCCCTGTTTTTCAGGCAAATTATTATTAGCTATAGCTATTTCTACTGAAGCTATTTGTTCGGATACTAAAAGATTTTGATAATTTTTATTTAAAAAGAATTCTGTTGCTTGTTGATTTTGTTGTCTACCTAAAACCTGCCTAGCTTCATTTAAAGCTACTTTTAATTCTCCTTCATCTAAACCATTATAAGAACCTTCTGGTTCTTTTCCTTCTCTTTGTTCTGTTAATATTTGAATAACTCTTGAAGGGTCATTATTCATATCTACTGTTAATTTTTGAAAAGTTAAATTTTTATTTAAGTTATTACTAAAGTCTGCCTTTTGTTTAGTAGCCCAAGCTGGAGTGTACTCTTTTGAAAGACCAATGAGTTCATCTGTTGCTGTATTAAATTCAGCTTCGGTTCTTGCACCTGTTTCGGATTCTGCTCTTATAAGTTCTAAAGTATTAATTCTTTCTAAAGTATTATTAGCACCTACTGCCGCAATAGCTTCTATATCAAATCTTTTATCTTCCCCTATTCTTGAATAATTAATATCCTGCATAGATTGCGGAAGATATGTATTGCTATCAACAAGTTTATTTACATCTTGAGTAAAGGTATTAATTAACGCATTTGCTTCTTCTTCATTTTTAACATCTTTTAATGAATCTTTAAGTGCTGTTTGCATATTAGTATATTCAACATTAAACTTTTGCACTTCGTTTTTGCTTTGTATTTCTTCTGTTTCTTTTCTAATAGCCTCTTTTTGTTTTTGAAAAACATCAAATACATCACCAGCCGCTCCAGCAACCGTTGCTAAAGTTTGAGCATCAGCACCAGCAGCTTGAATCATTGCACTAGCTGTTGCACCGCTAATAGCTTGAGTTCCAGTTTGAGCCGACACCCCTACTTGTCTGTCATATTTTTTAAGTGAAATAGCCATTATTTTCCTCCCATCTAAGATAACGCATTTGCTGCACCCAATACGCCACCAATCATAGCCTGACGACCTTGTGCTTTATATGCTGATGCCTGTGCCTCTGCTCCCATTCTAGCCATTTGTGCCTGTGTTTCCCCGCTAATTCGTGCAATATCTTGTTGACGTTCTAACTCTAACAAATCAAGTTGCATTTCTTTAGCAGATTCAATTAAACTTAGCAAGTCAGTTCCAAATACTAATCCACCTCTAGCTGCAATACTCATACGTTGAGTACTTTTAAACTCACGTTGTTGTTTCATTAATCTTTTAGATGTAAATTCTATTGCATCCTGTTCAGCTTCAGATTGTATCATCGCAACTTTAGCGTTGTACTCACCAATCTGCTTAGCTTTTCTAGCTTGTTTTTTAGCAGCACTTCTTCCAAATAAACCTCCAATTAATGAAGTAGCCGCCATTACTCCTAATCCTACAGGACTAAATGCACCTGCCGCTTTTGTTCCCGCTACCGCTTCTGCCGCCATTACGCACCCTCCGCATTAACGTGCGTTGCTATGCTTAATACCGTCATTGGGTATGGTAAGTCTTGCCGCACTTCTATTAGTTTTTCACGCTCATAATCTGACCCCACAAAGAATCTCTGTTGTCCAGTTTTCAAATCAATAACCTGTCCGGATGAATCTTGTGTATCTGCTACGGGGAATGTTGTTAGTTGCCTCCCAGCTTCACCAACCTTAGCACCCTTAGTCTTAAAAAACCGAACAATAATCTTAGCTATAGCTTTGACTCGGCTTTGTGATAACTTTTGATACAACGCTGGCTCGATAGGCATAGGACGCAACGTAGAAGTGTAGGGCAATCCAACAAGTAAAGTACTATAATAATCTGTTGTTGTAATTTTATTGCTGGATACTGTAGCTTCTTCTATAAACGAACCATCTCCAACAACTTGAACCGTTTTTCCTTCAAGGTGATTTAACCCTGTAATCTCATTGTAAACAGCTTGTACTGTTGCACCAGAGCCAAAGCTAAAGTTATAACTATTAAGTACAGTTGAACCAAGAGACTCTTCCCACCACGGAATGTTAATCCTATTTAAAGGATTTAAAACACTACTGCTTAAAGTGTATTGATTGCCAGTTTGTCCTTCTAATAAATCCCATTGGTAACTTTGACCATCAGTTGTAGATAAAAATATTTCTGATCCCTCAGCAGAATCTTTTAATACCCATTTATAGCTACGATATTTTACAACATCTCCTACAGGATTTCCCATAACTTCTTCTTGCCAAGATTGTATACCTCCATCAACTAACTCCCAAGTTCCAGAGTATATGCTTGAGCCATCTGCAATAATATTTTGAGGAGTATTATATCGAATGTATGCAGAGTTATCTGTTGCTTTTATTTTAAATGTGTTAGTAGTACTATCAGATACTCTATATGGTGTTTCGTTTAACTGGCTAGATATAGTCCCAGTAAGCTCTACAAAGTCACCATTTGAAAATCCGTGTGAGTTGCTTGTTATAACAATATCAGTAGTAATATCAGAAGAGCTAATAGATTTAGCTGTGCCGCTGTCCAGTTTTTTACCAGAATCTACATACCAATCTAAATCTTTGCGGGGATGAAACTTCTCAATGCAGTACTTGCTATCTCGTTTTACACAAGCCCATACAATATCTTCGCCACCATTGTGAATAGATGCTGCACTGTAATACTCACCATCTGTATCGATTCTTGCCCACCCACGAACATTTTGCCCACGCTCATAAGTTAGCACACAAGCGTCACCGTTTTCTTTTATGCACCAAATAAACTGGTTAGGTTGTTTTTGAACAAACATTTCAACAATACCAGACTCAGTAATGTCCTCACTAATCAAGTTAAGATCGTTACCAACAAAGGTATCTTCACCCTGCGAATAAACCAACTCACGCACCTTTAGTCCGTCACGTTGCACATATACAATAACATCGTTAGCTACTTCAGCTTGCAATGCAGCAGAGCCGTATGCGTTTTCTACTAACGTAGTAATGTTGTTTTGTGTAATTAAAGAGTCACGGTCTGCCGAACGAATAGATACTGCTGTACCCGCTGTACCCAAGAATAAATATCGTTTGCTTTCCAACCACTTCGGTTCTTCTGGTGAATCGATTGTACGCTTGATTGCATCAGTTGATAGTGTACCGGATAGGAAGTTAAATATTTCACCAAACACAGAAGCAAAAATATCTGCTGGTTGATCTTTAGAACCTGCCATCCATAGTCTGTTTTCAAAAAATTCTGTAGCAGGGCAAAACCCACGATAGGTAGAAAAAGCACCTTCAGACCAATGCAGGGTAGCATCAGGGTCAGCTTGACCTCCTTGTATTTGTGATACTATTGTAGCTGTTGCAGTATTTGGATTTGCAGATTCATCTACTGCTGTAATTTTTACTATACCTTTATGATAAACATTTTCTGCTTCTATACTTGCACTTATAGTATTTGTAGCTATTACAACACTTATTCTTATTTCTGTATTAGCACCTTCTGGTGTATCAGAAGCATATTTAAAATTTCTTGCTACACCTCCAGTAGTATCACCTATAACAACATAATCTATAAAACTACCACCATCTATTCGTCTTTGTATAACAACAGAACCTTTCCAAGTTTCATCTGTTTCAAAAGACCAATTAGAAAAACTAACATCTAATGGGTCACTTTGTGCTGTTCCATTTGAGCTTAGTGTAATTTCTTTTTTATCTGCCGCACGAATATGATCGATAGCCCAATGTGAATCAACGTGACCTGCAAAAAATATTTCTGAACTTGGAGTTAAAGTTACAACACCAGAATATTGATTTCCAGAATTTAAAGTAGAAACATCAATAGTGGTAGATGTAATGTTTACTTCTTGCAAAGGAGGATAAACAAAAGAAATTTCTTCAATAGTAAATGTAGGAGTAATGGTTGCTCTTTTTAAGACTTGAGTTTCTTTTGTAGGACAAGTAAGAATTAATGTATCGTACTTGCGGTTAAACTGAATCTGTCGTAGTTCTGTACTAGTATAAGCAGGTACGGTTCCTGTTACATTAACTACTTGGTCAACACCTGAGTCATCTGTGTAATGTACTTTAGCGTAACTTGTACCTAGCTCTATAACAAAACGAATGTCACTAGAAAAATCAAACTCAATCATACGAGCTGGATTAGTGCCGTCTGGTGTATTTCCAGAACCCGCAAACTGGATAAACTCTGTACCCGCTCTACGTTCTACACCGCCCTGTGGTAATACAAAAAAGTTGTCAAGATCACGACAACCAGTTTTGTAAACCTCTAGGTCATTACGACCATCCATCTTCCGAGATATTTCACCCGCATTGAACGCCTGTGTGTAATTAATAGCCATTAGAATCTAGTATCTTGATGAAACCGTGAAAGTAAAAAGTCGCTTTCTTCCATTTCCCAATACTTGTTTTCTAATGTATCAACGCTTCGGGCTTGTGGAAGTATTACGTTGTTGTATTCTGAAATCAAATTGTTTTGCATTACTTGATCGAGCTGCATAGGAACTGATAGCTTAATAGCTAGGTTCTGCACTACAGCTTGCGTTAGGAATGCGTCTAACGTGTTTACATCTTCAGGTAGGTGTACATAGCATAAGTAAACAGTTTCGTAGTTACAAAGGATTGTACGCCCTTCTACGACCCATTCTGTGCGATCATCGTAGGCTTTCTTATCCTCATATACATTAACAACCCGAACGCAGTCGTTGGGTAGTTGGTATTTGTATTCAAACTTAAATGCTGGTACTTCAGTTAGTCTAGGAAGTTCCGCACGTTTTAATGCACTATTCCACCGATAGGTTCTTAGTACTTCTTCTAATGCTTGATTAAAAAAGATATTACAGAGCTTTGCACTCTGCACAACCGCTTCTTGGTCATTCTGATTGATGTCAAGGGAGGCAATAGTGTCTGCTCCAATCTTAAGCAGGGCGTGATTACATATCTCTACTTTAGTCATACTACCTCCAAAAAAATAAAATGGAGGGCTTACATCAGCAGAGAAGGTTGCTGAAAGCCCCCAAGTTTAATTATGCTTCAGAAACTTGAATCTGAACAACTTTGTCTTCTTCCATACGAACAGACCCGCAACGCATTGCAGAGTAAGCGTAGTAGTTGAAGCGTTTGTCAGCACGTTTCGCAACATCAGTTTCAATGTTGATTCCAACACCTGTACGGATACCAGACTTAACCCAAGCAAAGTTAACACGAACGTTGTCGTCGGTAGAAGATACCGCAGGAACGTCAGATGCAGACCAAGTAAGGTTAGCAACATTAGTATTTGTAGCTACGAAAGGAAGCAAGTTAGAAACAACAATCTTGAAACCATAGAATGTGTCAATAGCACCAGAAACCAATGCTTTAACATTCATAAAGTCAGCAGATGTAGCCTTTTCAGCACCCAACAAATCTTCGATCTGTGTAGGAGTAACTGCCAAGTATGCTTCGTTTAGTGGGTCGTCTAGGTCAACGCCATTCTTCTGCAAGATAGCACGAGCTTCACGAATCTTGTCGATTGTAAGACCTGCGTTTGCTTGCAAGATTTTGTTGCCAGCAGCTAAGTCAGCAGAACCAGCACCAGCTTTACCTGTAGAAGCAGTACCTAATGCACCCTTGATGAACTCAATGTCTTTCTTACGCATCAAAGAAGAAACCTGACGCATAACATACTCAGACTCAGGGTTGATGAGTGTCTGAACCTTATCGAAACGGTCAAGCAACAAACCAACTTCATAGTTAGTTAAGTCCAACTTACGACGCAAGTGTGAAATGCTATCGCTAGGTGAATCTGTGTCTGATCCTGAATCAACTACTGCTGTAGCAAATACAGATCCCAACTGATCGTAGTATGCATCTTCACCAGTTACGGTGTCTTCAAGAGACATACCAGTAAACTTACCGCCTTTTGTTTCAGCAACAAGATCAAGAGTCTTGCCATACTGATTAACAAACGCAGTATCAATTCCATTCAAAAAAGCCATTATAATCTCCTTGTTTTAAGTTTAGGCTCAATTAATTAATAATACACTAATCGGCTCTGATTATCTCACAAGGAGGTCTTGCCTACCATTTAACGTCTGGTTGGACGGCAACTTAGGTGGGTCTTGCGATTGTCCACCCTTCGTTGCATATACCTTTAACATATTATAATTTTATGTCAAGTCTTTTTATCTGTTTTCTTTCAATCTAAATTGCTTTTCACCTAGAGTATTTCTTTTCTCCAGAATATGGGAAGGAATCTTTTCGCCCCTTTTGATGTATCCTTTGATTTCTGTTTCAACATCAAATATCTGATCTGTTAATCCTGCCATCGTGCTTGTTTGATGATGCCCAATTTCAGGGTCGTCTTGGAAGCGTGTAGCAATATTAGCTAGTGTGGTTGCAAGTGCAGGGTCACGCAGTAGTCCAGAGTCGACTGCAAACTGCAAGTTTTCCTCTGGCATACCGTTGGCTTTAAGCATAGCAGTAATGCCATTCATCATACCATCGTAGCCATCACCCCACTCACCCCGAAGCTCTTTATCCATAGCCTCGTCGGCTTCCTTCATTGCTGTGTTGGATTCTTCGATTTCTTGAGCAACCATTCCAAGATACCAATCAACAAGTCCCTCAGCTTTTTCTGAACTAGCTCCCATTTGGTATGCTTGTTCTTTAAACCCCTCAACCGCTTTCTCAAAGAATGGAGCCGAATCTTCGCCAACAAGTTCTCGAAACTCATCACCAACCGTAAAATCATATCCGTCAGTACTTTCAGGGCGACCAAGTTTGCCATAAAACTCAGCCCACTCGTCTTCCGTAGCGTCAGGTTTAGGTATATCACCCTTTTTACCAGCGAAACTCTGAAGCTCCTTAATGTACTTTCCAACTTCTGTAGCATCTTTGCCCTCCAAGTTCTTCCAAAAGCCAGCATCTTTTACTTCGTCATCCTCGATCTGGCTTAACATAGAGCCAACAAATGACTCTGGCTGTGTGTTGCTTTCCTCAACAGGTGTTTCCACTACTTCTTCTGTCGTTACTTCTTCAGTTGTTACTTCTTCACTCATAATCTTCCCTCTCTATTTCTTTCATATTGAGTTGTTTTTTAATAGATAGAATCACACTCCGTAGAGAGTTCATCTTAGATTCAATGATGGGGTCGTTGTATTCGGTGTAATCTTCCCACTTGCAAATCTGCACAAGAAACCTAGCTACCAAACAAGCGTTGTTATTTGCCGGGTCAAAGACCTCAATGAACGCTCGTCTTGTTTCTTCTGATAAATCCTTCTCACTGTCCCACATAAAGTCGTAGGTCACTTTATCAATTATATCCATTAACCACCCATTGCTTGTTGTGTTATTTGTTCAATTAACTCAGCACCCGAACCTTCTTCAGGAGTCTTTTGAGTTTTGACGTATGCGTCACTTAAAGTTTGTGCATTAGCCCGTTGTTCCGCAGCAGCTTGTGCTTCAGCACGTTGACCACGAATTTCATCAACCTCTGCTTCTGATAGCTGTAGGTCAATCGGAACCATATTAACTTCTTGAATAAATCTTGCAGTTTTATCTGCATTTACGTTGTCTAGAATCTCTGGCTTAAACTGTGCAATCTGCATCATTTGCTGCATTGCTGTCATTGTTCCAAACAACTCAATCTGCCGTGAAGCGATAGATGCTTTACCAACCAAGTCAAACTCAAGAGTCGCACCAGATAGTTCTTCTATTTCAAGCTCTGGGAACATACCCGCTCGTAGCATAATACCAAACGAACGCTCTAAGATTGGTGTAACAAAGTATTTATTCAAACGGTTCACCGCAGGTGTTAAGAATTGCAAAGATAAGTTAAGTCTTTCTTGCGACTCAAACGCTGTCATATTTTGCTTATTAAGAAGCGGGTTGAACAGCGGAACATAGAACGCATCTAAAATCTCCTGCTCTTTCTTTTCAATCATCTGGTCGTTGACGATTACGTTATCCATTGGGCGTAACTGCTCAGGCTTGGATAGCGGGTTGCCAGCGTTCCAGTAAATGATAGAACCAGAATCGTTGCTGATACGACGAACACTTCCGTCATTCGGAGCCAACCACGGTGGATTGGAAACACGTTCTGCACCACGGATGCGGGACACTTCCATACGGTTAATCATAGGCATTGTAGCAAATACTTCCAACGCAGGTGAGCGTCCGTACTTCTCATAGTTTGTTTTATAAAACCGACCCACCGAGTAGGGCATTTCATCAAACCCTGACTCCAGAACCAACTTGCTACCCTCCAGAGAAATATAATATGAAGCAATAGGCTTCTCAGTCTTCTCAGGTGAGTCGGGTACAAACTTGTTTCGAGGCATTACAATGTGGATAAATGTAAATTCTTTTGTAGAACTCTTAGGGTCTTGTGCTAAATCAGCGATGTTTTCAGGGCAATCATCACCAAACTGCTGAACAGCCTGACGAGCAGTTAGCTTGAACTCACGGATAACTGTGTCAACCTCACCTAGATAGTTTTCGCAGAAGTAAAATTGATTGATATAGTGCGAACGGAAGTTAAGTATACGCTTCGCAGTTGGCTCACAATACAGCGATGTAGTACCAATGTAACCACAATGGTCAATACATTGTCCCATCTCTTCATAGAAGTTAGACTCTTCGATTGCCCGAACAAACTTCTTAGTAACAGAACTTAATGCCCGCACCACGTTGTCGCTCTGCTGTAGGTCACGGTTCTGCGGTACAACACGAATCCAGTTCTGCCCCTGAGGAAATAAGTGGCTCATCATACCAGCCGTGAACATACGACGAGCTTTGATACCAATGTCGGTTATACGTTGCTCATCATCCCGCTGACCCTTAGATCGTTTGCTTTGGATGTTATCAGCACTTGGGTTGCAAAACTCTGCCGCTGACTCGTAAAGATTTTCGAAGTTCTGCCGTTCAGAGCTAGACTTCTCACGCTTATACATTGTAATTAAAGAAGATACTTCCATTAAATTATCATCCCGCCCTCAGGGCTTATAGATTCATTGTTTCGAGCTGCAATACCTTTTTGACGTTGTTTTAAATACTTGTCATAAGCTGTTTGTCTTTCTCTTTTTCTGTTTTCTACTCTCTTTCGTTTTTGACTTTGTTTTCCACTAGAACTACGAGCTGCTTCAATTTTTTGAGTATATATTGGATCAAAAGTTTCAATCGTTTTAGCTTCGGCTATTGGTGTACTTTTAGCAGCCTGTGCAGCCGCTCTAACGTTAGCTAGTTGGATAGGTGCTGCACCCAACAATTGTCCACCCGCTCCCATCCTTTGCCCTCTAGTAACATAGGCTCCTGCTCTTTGACGACGAGCCGCTTCTTGACGCATAGTAGGTGCAATTACTTCTGCCGTAACATCCTCTGCTGGCGGTGGCGGGGCTTTTGGTGGTGGTGGTGGCGGGGGTGTGCTACTATCTCGACCCATAACTTAATCTCCTGATCCTGTCCAGTTTATAAAACTTCAAGGGTTTGTCCCCTCGTTCAAACGCAACCCAAGTTAACTCGTATGGGCAAATCTCATATAGACGTTTTATGTCTCCTGCTGCATAATGTACATACCAGCAATCAAGTTTGTCAAGTTCTTTTTCAGAGTTTTTTCCTTCTAAAAGATTTTTATTGTGCATAACCGCCATAACAAACAAGCGGTTGTCGCTATACACCACCCCAGTTGTCGAGTAGTGATGTATCAATTCCTCTAACTCGCTCCCATAGCGGTCTTTGGCTTTCTGTATTGGCGTGTTCATTGACGTACTCCTGTGCTGAACCAACTCTCGTCGGTAGGTTCTTAGCCATACCTTCTCCTAAGTACGACTCTACTAAGTTTAAATGGATTGCCATTACCATAGTGCGGAAGGCATCCGCCCCGTGGGAGTGTGCATCGTGTACTGGTCGCCCTGCTGACCCCTCACGGTAGCTATCTAGATGTTCTAGCAAGTCTTGACACCGCTCGTGGATGCAAACATCACGCATCATACGTCTACATATCTCAATATCTTGCAAGACTGAGTTGGTCTTTGGTACTCTTCTAAAGTCTATACCCACCTCTTTGGCTCTGGTAACCAGATCACCGAACAACATACGCTTGGATACATCGTGTGGGGCGTAGTGTCCACCATAATTGTAGTTTTTGCTGTTGATTACTGTAGCGTAGTCCTCAATCTTCTTACCTGTGGACTCGTGGTAATCAATAATAAAGGGCTTTCCATCGACCAACTGAGCAAACACAATGCTAGTAGCATCACTAGTTCCCAAGTCCCAAAAGGTATAGACTCGTCCAGAGCCACTATAGTTTCCAAAACGCCCTTCATTCCTGAGGATTTGCAGCTCGTGACCATAATAACTGTTCTCTACCTGTGATACGGCTTCATTGAGATACTCTTGCCTTGCCATTGCGTAAGAAATAATTCCGCTATCCACATCTTCTTGGATATTTTTAAAAGGTTTACCGTCGTATGGATTAATCTTTCCAGCCAGTTCAGGATTAATTGATACACCATCCCCAACCCAGTAAGCAGTCTTGGTGTCCTCAAGGGTGTACCACTGAGTAAACCAATCCTTACGTTCTTTGTTATTCTCGTACAGTCGCCATAGATGATTCGACTTTCCACGCAGTGTGCCATTGAAAATAACGAATGCAGAACCTTCCGTAAGGATAGGAGCCAGAAAGCCACTAACCTCCTCTTTGTGCAATGAAAACTCCGACAATACATAACCGCTCCCTCCCTGTCCGACAAAGTTCAAGTTGTCCGTTCCATCTATCTTTATACGGGAACCATTGATTAAATCCAAGAAAAAATCGCTATTGTTCTTTCGCAAAACAACACCGGGCGGGCAGAGCAAGTCAATAAGTTTTTTACCCCCCGCCCACTCGCAGATATTGTCCCACAATGCCCGTTGTGCCCACGCTCTGGTCGGGAATAGGTAGTAATAGTTGCCGGGTCTTTGTATCGCCCGCTTCATCAAAGCATTGAACGACGTCACATCCTTACCCGCACGACGGTGCCACGAGATAACAGAGTACTGTGTACCCGCATCAAATGCTTTTAAAAATGGTACTTGATAATCTCTAGGCGAGATCGTCGGGATACGAATCTTCATTGCGTATCAGAATCCTCATCCATCTTCTCAGTGTAGCACTCTAAACACATAGCTTCAATCACATTGCCGTGGTCATCCTCAACCTCAATAATTGGGTTGTCAGATGTTTCAGCACAACAACATTCGTAACAAGTTCTCATCTATATCACCTTTATATCCTTTATGCAACCAACTGGTATTACAATTTTGTCTGCCAGTTCTATTGTATCCTTATATTTCGTTGTAAACAAACGCAAGTATTTTTTTGTGTGAGTGTCAATCCAACCCACACTTTGGGCTAGGGCGGGTTCAATGTTATTCTCCGTGTGCAAATCAGCCACGATGTCCCACCATTCAACATAAACCATAGTTCCCTTTTTCATTAATTACAAATCCCCTTCAACCATATTATCAAATTCTATGCCGCAGTATGGACAATAAGTAGGGTCATTCATTCCAGATGGTGTTCCTGATATTTCGTGTATAAAAAAATAGTTATGGCAGTTATAACACTCACAGTAACTAAGGCTATTAAGCATATCAATTATTTGTTTGTAGTCGATTTTGATTTCCCTTTTGGAGCTTTGCTTTTCTTTTTAGGTGGAGTCGATGTTTTTTTGACATCATTGTAGTTAACCACTTCGATAATAATGTCCTGTTTCTCCTCACCAAGTCCAGCCAGCTTCGCCAGCTTGTCCGATGCCTGTGCGTTGCCACGCTCACTCTCTGTAAACAGATGCTCTAAAACAGCCTTACGCAGTCCATCCTTGTCCTCCAAGTCTACTGCCGAGGTGGTAGCTATCTTAACCTGTTCATCAGCCTTAGCCAGCTTCCTATACAAAGCCTCAAACTCCTGCGATAAAGCCCACAACTTCTTGTTGTCGTCTGCAGACTCTTGCAACCTAGCGTAAATTTCTTGTGAAGTCATTTTAAATTTCCAAATTTAATATATATTCTGTATAAGACATTAACTAGGGTAGGTCAATAAAAAAGATTTTCTTTTTAATATCAAATTTTACAAATCTTGGTAGAGGTCTAAATACATACATACACAGCAACTCGCCCCCGACGCCCCCCCCTCACAAATGCCCCCCCCTATGTACGCCTTTAAATACCTACAACTTGTACGCCTATTAACTCGCAAGGGTATTAATGCCTACAGTTGGTACGCTTTTAGCCCGTGTGTGTGCGTATAGGGGTTTGGCTTGATGGAAGCTGCGAGGGTTTAAACTCTCTTTATGTTCCCCTTATAGGTTCTTTATCTTTCCCTATATGGTTTAGCTCTATTACTCTCTAAGTCATTGACTGTTAACTACTTATAAAAAATATGTAAACGATCTCTTTCGTAAGTCATTGAATATCAAGGGTTTACATAAGTTGATTTTCATTTATGCAAGTTATCGGAAAGAAGCCCCAAAAAAGATGAAAAAAAATTCTTTCGTAAGTCGTTGATTGACAGCAACTTAAGTACTTAATTTTCTTTAACAAAATTATTCGCTGGAACCGCTGCACGGTTTTTGTACATTGGTACTCGTTCGCAGGGAACAAGCCAGCCCACTAAGACGACTGCAAGAGCAAGCGGTGATGATGAAAGACCGGCAACCAAGTCAGGACAGACTTAACCAGTCAGGCCGAATCCACACGGACAATCAGTGGACGGTGAGTGTCAGACCCTTCAACCGAAGCAACTCGACTCGCCGCGAATCAGCAGGCGGAAATAAAACGTTGATGAAACAGCCATCCTCTAAGGCTTAGGCGGTCAATGAATGAGTACGTGGACGACTGACCGGAAAATCGAAACCCTAAGGGTCTAGCGGATTGGTGACCGCTACTGATGAGATAGCCAATTTAAATTAAAATAGGAGGAAGCAAATGAATTACGGAAATTTTGCAGAATGGGAAATTAAGAGTGCTTGGATGGGATCGGGTTTTGCTCGTGATTTATGTGCAAGATGGTTTGACTGGAATGAAGATGATCTTGATGACTGTTGCGGGCTTGATACAAAGGGAAGGCACAGGGGTGAGATATACTGGTTAACTGTCAAAAAAGGCGGGTGGCAAGGGGGAGTGACTAGCAGAGGGATGAAATGCGTTGCCATTGTGGTAGATGGAGAGGTTATTGCCAAGGCTTGGAAGGATAATAGATTCCCCAGTAACCTTGATGATTACCTGAGACGTATTCAACACGATACTAGGGAGTATTCTTTGCAGGATTTATTCTTTTGCGATGAGGTAAGCAACTAACAACACCTTTATAAATCGAAACGGGTTTCGACCCGTCTGTCTAGCGTGGTGGCTAGGCACTGATGAGATAGCCAATTTAATTAAAACAGGAGAAAACAAATGAATGACGAATTAAAAAAATTAATCAAAAAGCTAGACTTGGAGGAAGGGATCGCCAAAAAGCGGTATGAATTGGAAGAATTAAATTACGATATGGATGCACCTTCATATGAGGATAATGGTGAACTAGAAAGAACAAGGGCAGATTGGAAGCAAAAATTTGCGGTATGTGTAGCAGTCTCCAAAGCTCTGGGACAAGATGAGCAGGGAAACGATATATACTTTAAACTTCTAAAAGAGGATTAAATCGAAACGGGGTTCGCCCCGTCTGTCTAGCGTGGTGGCTAGGCACTGATGAGATAGCCGATTTAAATTAAAAGGAGACAAGCAAATGACAAAAAATGAAATAATCGAAACAATTAGAATCAGAAGAGAACGAAATCAAAAGATCGCATCAATACAGGAATTTATTGATGACACCTACAAGCAAATGGAAACATCACCTAAAGAGGGTATCGCAGGCACCATCGTAAAATCTCATTCAGTGATGAAGGGATGGATTAAACAAGCTGAGGAGCAGATCGAACAGTTAAGAGGATGGTAGCCTAACTGATGAGCCGTAGACGGCGAAACCGCAGTGATGCGGTCTTAGGATTTAAATTAAAACAGGAGATAAGCAAAATGAAAGTATCAACAAAATATGAAGTGTTAGAAACAAGATATCTAAATGAAGTTGAGATCTACGGAATCGAAGCAATGATTAATAAATACATCGATGATTTATATGAGGCACAAGGCACGCATAAAACTGGTTTGTACGAATGCGGGGGAATGCTGCACCCCGAAATCGATTTACATTGCGATGAGGGAAAAATCTCACGCTTAGGAATGGTATACGATAGGGTTGTTGTTGAAATAGAGTTGACCAATGACGAGGACGAAGGTACCGATGAGTTTATTAAATACTGGTTTTTACCTCGTGCGGGCGGGTTTGAATTGTACCAAATTGGGGGATAAAAGCCTAACTGATGAGCCGTAGACGGCGAAACCGCAGGGATGCGGTCTTAGGATAAACAATAAAAAAGGAGTCAGACATCAAAACGACAGCGAAAAAAATAGGTAAGTACACAGTTGAACTCAACAACGAAAACGATGGTTGGTCAGTTATTTCTTATGGCAACTACTCGTCAACACTCCAAGCTATGGAGATGACAGGCGAACTAAGTAATATGAGTGACTCTGGTGCTACCGAACACATCGTTCCTGTAGCGGATCAGATAAAAATTCATAAGTGGGTTGGCAAGCAAACGGAGCAAGACTATTCCGATCTCTATGATGAGGAGGAGTGGAACGCTATAGCCTAACTGATGAGCCGTAGACGGCGAAACCGCAGGGATGCGGTCTTAGGATTTAAATTAAAATGGGAGAAGCAAATGAGTAAATATGTCATATTAGTAAATCAAATGGATGATAAAGGAAAAATAAGAAAATTACATACAGGCACATACGATTACGAAAGAGCATTAGAAATCTACAATAGAGACAAGAAGGATGGCTGGCAGGTTTTTATGCAAAAAGAGGTCGAGTTTAAAATAAATCGAATGCACGAAATGGCGCAAGAATTAGAGAAATGGAGATTTGCATAAATCGAAACGGGGTTCGCCCCGTCTATCCGATGTGGTGATCGGGTACTGATAAGATAGCCAATTTAATTAAAATAGGAGAAAAAAATGAATAAAAGAATAAAAGTTCTAGGTGAAGTAAAACTAAAAGGCAAAGGCACAAATCTTTTCAACTATCAATACATAGATCAAGATGGAAAGCCTATATCAGCAACTTTTCAGGCAACAAAATCAGCATTGATGGGGATGGTAAAATGAATTGGGCGGGATTATTATTCGTGATCGCAATGGTGGAAAGCGGGGGCAACCCTAACGTAAAAGATGGGGACGATGGCTTGGCGTTCGGTATGTATCAAATCCATTCGGGCTATGTCGAAGATGTCAACAGGGTTTACGGCACAACCTACACCCACGAGGACGCAAGAGACAGAGAGACGGCTGAGTTAATCGTTGTCCGTTACCTAAGATTCTGGGCGAATCGCTACGAATTGAACACGGGCAACAAGGCAACCGCTGAAGATTATTTCAGGCTGCACAATGGCGGATGCCATTTTTGGAAGAAGAAACACAAGACAGACGGCTATGTAAAAAAGTGTTTTAAAATTATCGACAAGTACGGCATACGCCTGTAGTTTATACATAAAGAAAGGATAAAAAATGATTGAGCCACCTATCGACCCACCAGAATCTTACTGGGGTTATGAAGAAGAAGAAGATTACTCACTTGAATTATCAAAAATACAAACAGAAAAGGAAATGGAATGAATAATGATGCACTAAACGAAATGATTAAAGACCTAGAGTACTCGGTTGAGTTTCACGCCAAGCAACTAAAAGCAAAAAAGATACAACTAAAAGCGTTAAAGCAAATGAAAGAAGGTGAAAAATGATATTGGAAATAGAGCGGACAGAACGAGGCTTCAACATATCCGGGTTGGAGTACACAGTCGAGGAGGCAATGTATATTGCTGACTGGATTGTAACCAAGCTACAGGACGAGCATCCAACGCAAGAGATGATCGATGCCGAGATAGGTGCTTGGGAATATCAAAACAAGGATCGTGTCTGATGAATGGATATGTAACCAAAGCAGAACGCAAGCATCGTAGCCATTGGAACCGCAAGGTATGGCGTAAAGCAAAGAACGATTGGGAGACTGCATTGGCTCCCATCGAAAACAAGTACCTCAAGATCAAGATAGCTACGATTGTATTCTTTGATGGCTCACACGATACAGTTGCAGCAGGGCGAGACTTCACATATTTGCGGAGTATATCCTCGCAGTATCGTTGGGAATATGAGAACGGATACACGCTTGAAGATATTGAGCAAACCCTAATTGACTTGGGGTACCCAAAGAGAATAGCACATAGACGATCACAGATACCCAAAGGTTGGGATAATTACGAACGACATAGAAGAGGAGTAAAATAATGAAGCTAGTTACAAATAGATTCACATATAATGAATGCGATCTTGACACAGTAAAGAAGCTTATAGATGAAGGCAATATATTTCCCGTAGTATTTCCAACCATAGTTGAGGAAGATGGCGAGGATTATCCAGACTTCCAATACAGTTGGTATTTAAAAGAATCAGCTGTACTAAGTGATGGAGTAATTATAGAAAAAGTTTTTTCGTTTTTTGAACACAAAGAAGAAGTAAGAAAATGGCTAAGAGATTGCTATAATGGTTTAGTATATACAGATTAAAAGAGGAGTAAAACAATGATACTTAAATTAGTAGGCGTTACATTCGCCACAGATAGAAACCCCGAACTTAAACAGCTACGACCTAGTGGCGTGGTGAGTTTCGAGGCAGAGCCAGACAACGAGTACGACCCGAATGCGGTCAAGGTTATGTATAAAGACCAACACATCGGGTATGTACCCAAGTCTGAACTCGCACAGAAAACAGCGTTGGAGTACGGCACGGCAAAAATAATTGATTATGCCTACTGGGATTCCGACATCAAGTGGAACGAGAACCACATCGGGCAGTTCCAGTCTATGACATTCGAGATCGGTGAAGTTGAGATGGACAATGGCAGAATCATTGGCGGTAGATACATTCGCTGCACCAAGTTCCTCAAGTACTTCGACCCATACGGAGGCGGTGACGGCTTGTTGCGTTGGGCATTCAATCAGGGTGACACCTTTGAAAAGTACGAAGAAGCCTTGAACGAGTGTGCTGAGAATGGTACATTGATGCACGATGCGATTGAGAACTGGCTTCGTGATGGTACTGAGTCCGACCTGTTACCAGAGGGATGGGACAACTTCGTCAACAAGTACAGTCCTGAGTTTGTGTATGGTGAGGAGAGGTTCTACGACAACAACCTTATGATCACAGGGCAGCCCGACTTCGTTGGGTACATTGACTGGAAGGGACAACGGATTCGTGCGGTGGTGGATTGGAAGTCTAGTAAGAAACCAAGTATGAAGCACAAGATACAGGCAAGTATATACTCGATGAACTGTTCTATCGATGAACAACCTATCGAGGGTGCGTTGGTTGTGGCGTTCGGTGCTAGTACCAAGCAAGGATTCAGCGTAGGGTATGTTAGTCGAGAGCAGATCGAGTCAAACTACCTTGCGATGGAGCATATAAAGAAAGCAATGGAATGTGTAGGAGTGTATGTAGATGAATACTATTAGAACATCGCACGCTTTCAATGTAGAGGAAGCGGTTAAGTATGGAGTAGAGAAGGCTATACTTCTGCAGCACATTAGGTTTTGGTGTGTTCAGAATGAAGGGAAGAAAGATAGCCTACACGATGGTCGTGTGTGGATGTATCAGAGTGTAGAAGATATGCACAAACATTATCCGTACTGGTCAACCCATAAGCTACATAGGATGTTGAAGGATATGGAGAGAGATGGAATAATTGTATCCGGCAACTACAACAAGATCGGATATGATAGAACGAAGTGGTATTCTATCAATCTCCATTCTGCAAATCCGCCAAATGGAACTTGCGAAAGTGCAACACCTATACCAGATACTAAAGAAGATACTAAAAAAGATACTATGTTTGAAGAGTGTTGGAAACTGTATGGTCGTAAGGGAACTAAAAGACAGGCTTTTAGATACTGGAATAAGTTATCTAACGATGATAAGTTAGCTGTATTAAAAGCAATTCCTAGATACTGCGATAACACAAACTACGAGTATCGCAAGTTCTTTGAAGGTTGGATTAATCCCACTAATAGAATGTGGGAGAACGAAATAGTTGTTAAACAAGAAGAAAGGATAATATTGAAATGAATGAATTAAGTAATTGTTGTGAAGCGAGTGTATATTGTAGCAATAATGGTATGGCTATATGTTCATCCTGTAAAGAGTGGTGTGAACCCATCGAAGTGGAGGATGAGCAATGAAGCTACCACACTCACCAGAAGATGAACTCGGTGTGTTGGGTTCCTGTCTACTAGACTGCTCGTTGATTCCAAAGATCGACCTGCAGCCCAAAGACTTCTACGACCCACGCCACGAAAAACTATGGAACTCACTACAACAGCAGTACAACGAGGGCAAGGCTATGGATGCGATTACCATCGGTGCTTGGCTTAAGAGTAAGGATATGTTGTATCAGGTTGGTGGCTATGACCACTTGGTTCGGTTGCAGTCCGATGTACTTGTTCCTGCTCACTCACAGCACTACGCAGAGGGTGTCCGAAAAGCCTCAAAATTGCGTCAGGAGATCTCTGTACTTCAAGATGGGTTGGGAGTAGCCTATGGTGGAGAAAGTGTCTCAGAAAGGGTAATAAGTGCCTTAAACCTGTCAGCCCTCGGCACTAATAAAGACACTCCGCTTGACGAGTTAGGTGAACAGTTCATACAAGACTGTATTGAGGGTAATGTCGGTCACTTCAACTGGTGGTGCGATGAGTGGACACAACATCTAGGCAAGATGAACTCAGAGTTGATGATTCTACACGCACCCCGGTCGACAGGTAAGACTGCGATTATGTTGCAATGGATTGTCAATGCACACCGCAACGAGATGCGTACACCGCTTGCCTCGATTGAGATGCTGAAGCCAGAGTTGATGCCACGATTGATTGCTCACGCAGGGCAGGTCAACACCTACACAATGAGAACCAGAGGCTATACAACCGACAGCGAGATAGGTCGGTCACGCTCTGCCAACAAGGAGATCAAGGTGCTTGAGTTGTGTGTTCGGGACAAGGGTATGAGCATCGAGGACATCCGAGGTTGGGCTATCGCTGAAGCTAGGAATGGTGCAGATGCTATCTTTATCGATAACCTTCTATCGATTAACGATGGTGGTAAGAAGTTCGACAGCAAGACGCTGATGTATGACCACTTCATCCGTAAGCTGCGTGATCTGCGTGACGAGTTGGAAGTACCTATAATTATCCTTGCACACCCCAACCAGAACAACGAGGTTGCGTGGAGTAAAGATGTAGAGAACTTTGCCGATGTGATTCTGTTCCTAATGAATGTACCTTATGAGGGTATGCAGGTGAATGGAAAGAACATACAGCACGAGGGTGACGGACACGTTATCGCTAGGTTCCAGAAGAACCGACAGGGTATCAGCCCGACAGCGAGCCTTCACTTCAACAAGCAGTATCAAACATTTGAGCATAGAGAATGGCATTAAGACATATCTATAAAGAGAACGAGATCCGAAAGGTTGTAGAATTTCCTTACAAAAGTTCACGAAAAGGTATTGACTACAAGCAACTAGATCCATATTATGAATGGAGAAATAAAAACAGACACACCGAGTGGTTGGGTTTGTTTATAACAAGAGACTAACTAATAGGAGTAACACAATGGGACTAACTAACAGCGAAACAAGTAACAGCAAGATAGTAACAATCGTCAAAGGTAAATTCACTATCCGTTTACCAGACGACAGCGACAACCCCAAAGCAGTAGAGCGTGAGCTTACTATGGGTGTCAACGCAGGTAAGATCGTAAAAGAACTACAGTACACAGGCATCGAGGGTACAATCGAGCGGTGTTATGTAGACGAGTCAGACTATGGTGCAAACTTCATCACCGAACTTATTGATGATGAGGGTGCAAGATTCAAACTGCAGATAGCACTCGACTCGCAGTTCTTCGGTCAGTATACGAAGCGTATGCCTAACATCGATGCAGCCAAGCCTTTATTCTTAGGGCTAGGGTATGATCGTGAGCGAGGTCGTAACTTCCTTTATGCACGACAGGGTGAAGAGAAGGTATCTATGGCTTATACCAAAGACAACCCCAACGGACTGCCTGAACCAACCAAGAAAACTGTGAAGGGCAAGGAAGTATGGGACTGGGAAGAGCAAGAGAACTTCCTGTACGAAGTAGCTATGGACTTCTCATCCAAGTTGGAAACCTCTGACGTTCCCTTCTAAACGAAGTTATTATAATGAAACTTCCCCACAACAGAACGTGGTACACCAAGAAGCTCGTTGAGAAGGCGAAGCGGTGTGTCAAGTTGCGTGATGATTATACCTGCCAGTACAGCGGACAAGTTGTATCAGGTTCTAACTGCCACGCAAGCCACGTTCTGAATGTGGGAACTCACAAGTGTATGGAGCTAGACCCTACCAATATGAAGGTTCTATCTTCCTACTACCACCTGCATTGGTGGCACAAGGATGTACTGCACGCTACCGAGTGGTTCAAAGATAAGTTCCCAGATCGTTACGAGTATCTAATGATGATGGCGAAACTTAAATGTAAGATACCAACAGTAACCCTAGCCGAGCTGCACGAGACAACAAAAGCTGATGGTTCTGACTATGGGCAAGCGTATTACACAATGATACAGGAGATGATAAATGGATAAAGAATTTTATTACGAACTGATCGGTGCAGCACTTATAGGTTTAACCTTTGCTTGTTTGTTCCTTGAACTAAAGAAGTACTTTTAATGTTACCAACAGACGCACAAGAGCGTAAGAATATACCAGTCTACACAGGCTTCATTAAATACTTTCCCGATGCTATAATAGAAGTAACAAAGCAATCGGTAGCAGGTAGCAAGCAACATCACGGAGACGAGGTGTGGTGGGATAAAAGCAAATCGAAAGACGAACTAGATTCACTAATGCGTCATTTGCTAGAAGGGGACTGGGCTGCGGTGGCTTGGCGGGCAATGGCTAACCTGCAAAGGGAGTGCGATGAAAGAAAAGGAACGCAAGATTGCTAAGAGTTTGGCTGAACTCTATCCAGTATTGGGTGAGATGATAGAGCCAGCCAACCAGTACAGCCCGTATGACTTTGAGTGCAAGCTGTATATCATCGAGGTCAAAGCTAGGGATGCAGACTACCCGGACTGGTTGATAGAGAAGGTTAAGTTCGATAAGAATCTTGTGTTGTCCAGAGATATGAACAAAGACTTCCTGTATCTCACTGAGTATGGTGGGATTGGTTACATCTACAACGTCAACAAGTTGGTAGAGAATAACTATGAGTTCAAGTGGCAGATGAAGCGGCTGCCCGAAACCACCGAGTTCAATCGATGCAACTGGGTAGAGAAAGAGGTAGGATTTTTAGACAAAAACTCAGCAAGAAAGGTAAAGTTAAATGGCATATAGTAAGCGTAAAGCAGTAATGATCGAGCAGCTAGTAAAGCTGTACGACCTTGAAACAGTAGCGGATGGGTTAGAGATAACAGTTGAGAGTGTTAAACGAGCTATAAGATATGCGAGGAACGTATGCTTGAAGTAACAATCAAACTAAACGATGTGTCGCTAACGATGAAAACAGATAGTGACTCGGTTGAGGACTGCGTAGAACTAACAGCATCAGTGATGTCTTTCCTGTATGAAGATACGATTGACCTGTTGTTATACGAAGAAGCAGAGGATGATAACATTTACTGCGAGGGTATCGAACCCTTAGAGGAACGAGAGATTGATGGGCTGTAACTGGTCTAGAATCTGTACCAGTCTAGAATCTGTACCAGTCTAGAATCTGTACCAGTCTAGAATCTATACCACATAAGAGGGGCTAGTCGCCCCTTTTTTATTTATCCAACTTAATTACTTTAACGTAAGTTGAACCCCGATAGTTGAGAGTCACTTCCATTGTAATACCTCCAATGTTAGTGCGTTCCTTCGCTCACTATGAGTTACTTCCGAGCGTCACCGCAGGTAAGGGTCAAAATTAAACCCTTCACACGTTGGACAGCTTGAACGATCTTAATACCAATATATAAATATTAAATTCATTGTCAAGACTTTAATACTAAGATTTGGAATGTGCCATTCTTTTCTATGCTAGGATTCTTTTCCCACGCCAACTGTAATACTTCACTTCTATTATACTTACCTGATTCTACTACCGCTTCGTTGCCCTTCCAGTCGACAATTTTATACATAGACATACGTCCTCCGTTAATGGTTAATAAACAAATGGTCATTTTAAGGCTTTTACTCATGCTGACCAAACACGAGAGGAATGGGTATGAACAGACCCACAGGATAAACCTTTAACCTACGATGGTACCATCTAAAATTTAGATAGCAAATCTATTTTACTTGCGATGATCCGAAGTAGAATCCAACGAGTGCTAGCATAGTCTGTCTGACTTCAGGTAGTAGCACATATCCTTGTAATTCTATCCAACCATTTCCTTTACTAAACAAACTTCCAAACAGGAATCCAAAAATACCACCAGTTTCGCCTGCCTCGATAGTTACTGGCTCATTAAAAAACGCCATCATAAATGGTGCAAAGATCACAGCGAACAGAGTACACAAAGCGATAGTTCTACGAACGATAGCACCCGCCTGTCCATCACGACTAGCCGCACGATCAGCGGAGTCATCAGCGACACCTTGCTTCTTAATCATATTCTCAACCATTGCAGTCTGCGATTGTGCCTGTGCCGCAATTAGTTTCATCACAAAGCCACTAAGGCTACCACCCAACATTGCCAATAATTCTACGCTCATTTAGCTTTTCCCATCACAGTTTTAGATTTTTGTTTTTGGCTTTTCTTTTTATCTTTACCTTTATTTATAAGAGTGTCAGCCATGCCGTAAGCACCTTTATCTTTAGCCGCTCTACGATAAACTTCTTCTAAATAACGCTTTGTTCCTTCATCCATATCTTCCATGTTAGATGGCATATTGGTTACGCCTTTTTCACGCTGTCTACGCTCGGCTTCCCGTTTCTTTCTAGCCTTGATGCGTTCTTCCTCACGATCATTTCTTTCCTTGTAGTTGTCAGATACTTGTTTTTTTGATTTTTCTTTCTTAGCCATTATCTATACCTCGCTGTTTTCTTTGCGATACCTTTTGGTTGTTTTACAAATTGTTTACCTTTTTTAGTTCCTTTACGTTTAGCTCGTGTTGTTGAGGCATACTCCTGTGGTGTGAGTGCTTTGATAGCCGCCTCTGGTAGATAGCGTTCGCCTGTAACAGATGACTTCTTACCAGACTTGGTACGCCACTTCTGCTTTGTCCATTTGTTTAACGCTGTCTGCGGTGCCTTCAAGAAGTGTATCCCCCACCTTTAGATTTATACATACGAGCTAGCATTTGTGCTTTACGAGCAGACCATTGCCCTGCCTTGCCACCCTTCGTGCCTGCCTTGATGCGGTTGAATAGTGTCTTACGCATGGTAGGTTTGGTGTAGTTTCCCGCTTCGTTTACTCTACTCATTTCAATAATTTTCCACTTAACAATGCTATACCCGCTAGAACTATCCCTACAAACAACGCACGACCAATCATCAAAGAGGTTGTATCTACAATCTTTAGTATCTGACCCAAGATGGGAAGGTGCTTGCTCTCTATATATTTAGATGCAGTCTCCACCCACTCTTTTTCTCTTACGCTAAACTGTCCGTCTTGTTTCATAATGCAAATTTTCTCTTTATAAATAATAATGTGACGGATGCTAGTAGAACAAAGCTAATACTAGCGGGTTCAGGCACATTGCAATCTGTTACTTCTTTGTTAAAAAATTTAAAAACTTCCTTACCTTGCTTCCCTTCGGTAAAAACATAGTTACCATTGACAGGATGCCAAGAATCCCAATCCCAATCACAATCAGGTTTTCCTTTATCGCCTCTAAA
>Ga0209348_1000216_pt1 | contig 31600 bp, 43 predicted proteins | sample ETNvirenome_2_30_FD_184065 | JGI IMG/M metagenome (GOLD analysis project Ga0209348, IMG submission 184065) | Marine viral communities from the Pacific Ocean - ETNP_2_30 (SPAdes) (version 2) | ecosystem: Environmental > Aquatic > Marine > Oceanic | place: Pacific Ocean | collected 2013-06-22
GGCCAGTGTCAATCGGTGTCATTACGCTCATTGTTGTGCTGGCTCGTATGCACTACAACATCGAAGCTCTTACGGAAAAAGTCAAAGTCCTGTTTGATTTCCACAATAAAAGAAAGGATTAAATAATTATGCCAAAAGGAAAAGGAACATACGGAACAACTAGAGGTCGTCCACCCAAAAAGGGTAAGATGGGCAAACGAGGCAAATGTAAGTAATGCCAAAGAAAGCAAAGAGTGGAGGTAAGATATGTCCAGAAGGTAAAGCCTGGGCTAGACGTACGTTTGATACGTATCCATCTGCTTATGCCAATATGGCTGCATCTAAGTATTGCAAGAATCCTAACTATGCAAAGAAGTCCAAGGGTGGTAAACGCAAGGGAAAATAATGGGTCAACTAAAACAATGGCGGGAACAGAACTGGGTAAGGATTGGAACTGATGGATCAATCAAAGGACCTTGCGGAACGTCGAAGGATAAGAAAAACCCTGACCGTTGCCTCCCTAAAAGAAAGGCTCTCAGCCTGTCGAAAGCGGAAAGAGCAAGCACTGCTCGAAAGAAAAAGAAAGCAGGAGCAAAGGGAAAAACCGTAGTATCAAATACACCTAAAGCAAAAGTAAGAAGTAAGTAACAATGGCAGACAAATCAAAGATGAAGTGCAACGTGCCACGCCGTGAAGTCCAGGGCGGGAAGAAGTTTGTCGTAAAAGCTTGCGAAGGTGGCAAGGAAAAGTTGATACGTTTTGGTGATGCTAATATGAGTATTAAGAAAAATAGACCAGCCCGTAAGAGAAGCTACTGCGCCCGTAGTGCTGGTATAAAGGGAGGCAAGGGCAAGATGTCCGCCAACTACTGGAGCCGTAAGGCTTGGGACTGCTAATGTCATTATCACAAAGAACAGACCGCTTTAGCGGAGTAGGTGCAATCCTATCTATTAAACCAAGTTCAGGCACTCCGATGACCTCGGTTAATTCTTATATTGTTACGAGTCGTGGCATAGCACCTAATGTTATTCACGCTACTAACCCTATACACAAGCCAGGCACTACAACTGATTTGAACGCTAACTCAATCTTCTTTGAGCCAGATGTAAGCGTTGGTTCAGACGGAGTTCCTACATTTTCTCAACTTGTTATTGATACATCAAGCACCGATGCAACATTAGGCGTAAGTCAATACAAAGAATACTTTACGGTAACTGACCCTGGCGTTATGGGCACTCAAGGATTTTACGCTATTGGTGGCAACTCTGGCGGTGCTTTACGAGTGCCTAGGGCTATTTCATTACCTCAAACAAGGAGAAGGGAGGGAACCGTTAATGTGTTTTTATCAACCTCTGAAGATACTGAAAGTGAAGTTGCTTATCAAGACGCTGGAGTTAATTGGTGCGGAATATCTTTTGCTAACTTTTACACTGGTCAGACTAATTCAACTGCTTCTGTGTCTGGTTCTTACAGAACATTTAATAAATACTTAAGAACAGAAAGTGGTATTTACCCCGCGACAGATGTGGCTTCGGCTAGCACGGCTGGAGTTTACGCTGCCTCATCTACATCAACAGCAACTGGCGATACGTCTTACACAACAACAGGTATATATCGATCACAGACAGTTCCGTTTTTAAAGAAGATTGATGGAACTCAGACTTACCTAAAAACTAATGTAACATTTGCATAGTATGGATGAAACCTTTTTATACCGAGCCGCTACGCAAGTTCGGCAAGAATCAGAGCCATCTATATCTGATATGTATGCTCAAGCTACATCTCTAAAATCTGACTTAACGGGAGGTTCTGACGAATACTTTGAAACGTCTGGTGCTAAAAATCAAATAGATGTCGGTGGCAGTGGTGGAGGCACTACTGAAGAAGACCAGGACATTAGCCCCACTACTCCTTTTTCAATTACAGTTAACGGAAGCACTACTGAAAGCGGTATTCAAACTTCTCCGTTTACCTTAGATTGCTTAGGAGGAACAGGAGAGTACCCCGCAAGAACCACGGGGACATCACCTCAGGTGGTTACATTTCCTTCACCTACTGGCTTATCTGTAGCTCCCCCATCGTCTGGAACAACAATGTTTGTTGTTTACGCAAAGGTTTCAGTAACTATGACGGCAACCGCTGGGGCTGATGTATCAACAACTGGAACAATTGTAATATCTGAAACATCTGCTGCGGCAGATAAGGTTGGATCAAATACTAGATTTGTAAACAATGGTTTGAACTCATATACTTACTTCTTTCTTATAGGAAATGTTGCAGCATCTAGAAGGAGTGACGGCAGATACTCTGTTCGTATATCTCAAATACAAGAAGGCAACTATACATATGGAAATACTAAAAGCACAACGGCTACAGTTGGTGGTGTTACTGTATCAACTAAGGATGGGCTAAGAAAATTTACAATTTGTATTAACGGAGAACCGTTTACAGCAGATATAGATGTATCTAATATTGTTAAGGTTACGTAATGCCAACCGCAACTTCATTTGCAGCACTAGGAAGGGGAAACGGTCTTCCGTTTTGTGCTTATAAGGTAGATGTTACTGATCCAGGGCTTGCTCCGTTTGGGGTTACAATCCATTGGATGACATTAGGTGGAGTGTCCAGTGGAAGCGCATCGCAAGCACAAATAGATCTGTCTCTTAGAAATGCTATGAAGTTACTTTGGAATCTGCATTCTGTTCAAGTTGGAACATTTACTGCTAGTAGCGAAATTACAGGCAGGACTGGTTTTTCGTCGGGCACTTATGGCACTATATCAGGATGGCCCAATGACTCAAGTTCAGCAAGTTTAAGCAACCAAGAAGCTGTTATTCAAACTACTGAAGATGGTGCATTAGTTGACTTTCTTCCAAATCATAGAGTTTGCATTAATAGCTCAGGCACTTTCACGGGTGGAATTTCAGGTTCCCGTCAAGAACGAGATCCATCGAGTGCAGCAGTTAATGACTCCAGTGTTGCGATTAAAGCAGATTTTGAAATTATAAGAATGTATAATGGAAGCAAAGATGATGAGTCTAATTTTGTAGGATATGGATGTATCCCTGGCGATGGAGATGTTCTGAATCAAATAAAAGGATTATCCGCTCGGTCTGGAACTGAGGCAAACGCTAGGTCAACTAATTCCGAAGTTTATATGAGAATGAAAATAAATGCTTCTTCAATACAAGCTGGAGACACTGACTCAGGTATAGACCCATCATCTGGATTTGAATTTGCCGAAAACATTTCTAATGTTAATTTAGGTGGTATGCCCTTCGTAGCAAAAACTTTTATTGAGTCACGTACTCATGTTTCTTCTTCGGCAGATGTTCAAAATGTTACTAACACGCTCTCAGCATCTTCACTTTCTGGAACTGCGTCAAGTAGTTTTAGCGTAGATTTTAACGGCGATGGTGAGTTTACAGCAGCTGGCAACGGTTCAATTAGTGCAAGCATTACCGATCTTAACTTTTACACTTACAACTAACCCCCTTATGATATAATACAGCTATGACTGAAGAAGAAAGACTAGAACTTGAACGCTTAAGACTAGGTGGTGCCAACAACTTATCTGAAGCACTAGACGTTCCTATGCCCGTAACAAACGTGGGTCTAATGGGTGAACCCCTACGCGAGCAACCAAGTGTTGAAGATATCAGAACCAGGACGGATCCAGACGGTCCCTTCGGCCGTGCTGGGGGTTACGCAAATTATCAAGAAAACCAGGCTGGGTTCCAGGGTTTCATGTCTGGATTGGGCCGCGTCTTTACGGATACAACGGGAAGTGATATGCGAGCTGAAAGATATGCCCCTAGAAATCAGCCCATAGATATAGTTCCAAGTGGTAACACAATGCAGCCAGACACCCCGATGCTTGACAGTATCATGGAATCAGGTGTCGGTCCTTTCCAGCCAGGAGCAGTTGACTTCTCAAAGCCTCCTACAACCAATGTTCCTAGCGGGACTGCTCAACCTAGCGGAATTACAATGGGAGCCGATGGGGTCATTAACTTACCCGCTTTAACCAGGGATTCCTCATTAGCACCAGAAGCTACGTTCCTTCGGGCTGACGGAAGCATTGGTGAAATATTTCCAGGACAGCGTATAGGTGACGCGTTCCCAGGTAATCCCGATACCCCTTCGCTAGGCGGTCAGGTACAGGACGTTGACCTACCTGGAGGCACGGGCTTCGTTCGCGCACCTGAGGGTATGGTTAAAACCATAGGCCCTGACGGTAGAATGATTTTTGCTACACAGGAGCAGGCTAATGCAATGGCACCTACAGTAACAGCACCCACAGTAACCGAACCTACAGCCACAGCACCTACAACAGCAGGTCAGCAGTCAAGACTTGACGCGATGGGGCTAAATATGGAGTCACTTAAACAAATTGGACGAGATGCAATGAGTGGTCCAAGGGCGGCTTTTAGGTATCTTACGGATCCATCACAGCCATCTTTTGGCGAAGTCGTAAAGGACGTTGCACAGGAACAAGGCACTGGGTCTGGCTTTGAAACTCAAGGACAGTCAAGTGCTATACCACAAGGTCAACCAGGTTCAAGAATGATGACAATGGAGTTCAGGGATGCTAATCAAGATGGAATAGAGGATAGGTCACAAGGGATATTTAGACCAGGTGATTTGGGAGGTGGGCCATTAGGCCCCGTCATGCTTCCCCGTGGATCGGGCGCTAACCTACCAACTATGGCGAGCGTTAATGCCATGTCGGGAATGGCTCCACAGGGTCTCCCTGCCCTATCCGCATACGAGCAAGCAAGTATGGACAGGGAAGCTGGAATTGCCGCTAGGGACAGACTACCAGGTGAAACCCAGACGCAAAGAGATACCCGTATCGCTCAAAGCAGAACTCAACGTTCTAGCCAGGGTGGACTAAGTCAGGCTGACGCTAGAGATTTGGCTCAAGGTATGGCTAAAGGTGCAACCGAAGGCGAAAAAATGAGAGCCTTACAAATACAATCAAGGCTAGGACTAGGTTCATTCCGACCAGGGACTCCCAGGGTGGACAAGTTGTCCCAGGCTACATCTATGGTTGACCGAATGATTTCTGGTGGTCAACTATCCCCAGAGAAAAGAAACGCAGCTATACAGAAAATCATGGGCGTAGGTTCTCTTGATAATACAGCTGGTGCCGCTGGCGCTGGTGTTATAGGAAGTGCGGAGTTCGACAGGGTTGCTTCCCAGTTACAAGAGGGTGGTTCCTTATACAATATGGGTATAAGGGTTGACCCATCTGTTGTGGACCCATTGACTGGAGCTGCTCAAATCTATCGTGAAAAACCAGGACTTGAATTTGGCCCACCCGAAAGACTACCAGTATCCCCAGAACTATTGCAACAACTTCTTCCTTATGCTAGATCAGTAAGACAGGGTGGAACTATGACTCAGGATTTTACTAACATGGGAATGCAAGTAAACCAATTTGCTGGATCAAGATAATTAAAATATATGGCCGTTTCAAACGTCACTCTACCTAACGGCGAGCGTGTTAACATCTCCCATGAGGATGATGCTAGTGAACTCGACGTCCTTAACTTCGCTTACCGTGAATACGTTACTAACACGGACCCTGGTAGCGCCTTTGGTAGAGGTATAAGGGACGGCGTTGACCTCCTTCAGGCTTCCTATGGTTCAACCCTTGAGGGGATTGGATCATTGCTGGACTCAGAATCCCTACAACAAGTAGGTGCTGATGTTGTTGCTGAACAGCGAGGACAGATGGATGCGGAAGCATTCCGCCAGCAACGATACGGGGACCAGGACGAGGGTATAGTTGACTACGCCTTGAACCTAGCTGGTGCCTCCACTCCACAGATGGCATCCACATTTGCTGGAGCTGGTGCGGGGGCGGCTATTGGAGCTGGATTTTTTGGAGTAGGTGCTTTACCAGGAGCAATTATAGGTGGCTTCTTGGCTAATATGCCTTACTTCTATGGTGACAATAGAGAGCGCCAGAAGGAGGCCATTGAGCGAGGGTTTAGGACTGAGATGGATGAAGGTGCGGCTGCGCTATATGCTGTGCCTCAGTCCCTTTTGGATGCTGCATTCTCCGCCCTTGGTACCAAGTTCCTGTCGTCGGGAGCGCTTAAAGCTGGAGGAGGTTTGCTTACACGAGCAACAAGGGGTGCAGTCGAGGGTGCTATTATTGAAGCTCCTACAGAGCTAGGACAGCAGTTCCTGAATCGATACCAGGCTGGATTGCCAATCGATAGCGACGAAGCTAAACTTGAATACATGGAGGCGGCCAAGGGTGGCGCTCTTCTTGGTGGTTTATTTAGTGGTGGTGGTAGGGCCGTGTTCGGTAGCAAAGAAGGACCCGATGCTATGCCTGCACCAGCAGAGGAGGAGACGGTCCAGATGCCCCCCTCGGTTACTGCACCCGAACCTTCGGTTGCTACACCAGAAGGTGAAGCAGTATCTCCAGAGGTAGGAGATATCCTTGAAGCTGAACAAGCACCTCAGAGTGAATTAACACCTGAGGATGAGGCCGCTATTGATACAGAGATTGATGCTACTACTCAGCAAGACCAGCAAGGTATCGGAGACAGGCGCTTTGAAGACAACGTAGCCGTTGAGGAGGCCGATTATATTTTACCCGACGTAGAGCTTGACGACATTGCCAGACTTGACGTAGGGCAACTCTCTGACGAAGAACTCCAGAAGTTAATTGAATCGTATAATACATATGATAACACGGGCGACAGGGTCCGCAACTTGGATTATCTTCAACAATTTGCAGAAAGGTTTAATCGTGATCTTGATAAGAACAATAAAAAATACAATGCAGAAAGAAAGCGCATTGCACGAGCAATTAAGGAACGTGATGCTAGATCTCGTGGAGAGGTTAGCCAGTTAAGTGAAGCTGATTTTGATGCCCTTGCCGAAGAAGCACAACGCAAACGCGGAAGAGGTGGTTCACCAGAAGCTCAAACGGAAGAAATGCTAACAGCACAGGAAGAGGCTGCCCTGGAAGCGGAGATGCAACGTGAATTCTTTGGGGAGGCAGTGCTAACGGTAGAGGACGAGGCTGCTTTGGATGCGGAGATAAGGCGAGAACTGTCAGGTGACACTACAACCCAAGAAGATCTGCCCGTAGCGACCAGTAAAACAATAAAGGAGTTCAGGGGGATGACTCCTAAGCAGGTTGAGGAGGCTAGGTTCGTTGACGAGCAAGCCAAGTCAGCGCCCGTAACTGCCCCACCCCAGGAGGTTGATTCCGAGGCAGTGAAGGAACAACAGGATACTATTGATGATGCTGAGTCCCGCATTGCTGACTTGCAGTCCGAGATAGATACTGAAAAGAGCAATATCAAAGAAGCCAGGGACAGGAATAAAAAAGAAATTGCTGCTGTCCGTAAGTCAAAGCTATCCAAGGAAGATAAGGCCGATAAAATAGAGGACCTCAAGGCATCTCTTCAGGACGAGGTTGATGACATTAACGGAAACATTGGCATCTACAAGGAAGAGATGTCTAGTTTTAAGAAGGACCTACGCAAGGCTAAGAAGGAACTGGATAAATTAAATACTGCAGCCCAAGGGACTGTTTCTGAGGCTGAGAAGGGATACCGTGAGTATTTAGCTGAGAGGGAACTACGTAAGGCCAAAAAGAAGAACATAAAGATAACTGCAAAAGTTCTAAGCAACTTGCGTAAGACCGCTGTTCAAATTGCAGGCGCTGTAGGATCAAGAACTAAGGTTGAGTTAACTACATTTTATTCCAAGGACGAGGACCGTTCAGCGACTTTTGATGCAGTCAACAACGATGGTATGTTTGATATTGTTGATGGTAATGCAATCAAAGGAAAAGAACTTCCTGTCGGGACTGTTGTTGATGCAAGAATAAATAAATACGAGGGCGGTGATTTTGAATTGTTTGATTCCCGTGAGCTAAGGCTCAAAGAGGACGGCACCTGGGAAGAAGTTAAAGATATAGCTAGACTAAGAGAAGAAGCAGCTCTGCCAAAAGCAGAAGGTGCCTTAACGGAAGAAGAGCTTGTATACATCCTTGGCCAAATGGACGGGGACCTAACCGTAGGTGCTGATGGTCGTATCATTCCATTTACAGACGAAGAAGCATTTGTAGCACTGCCTTCAAATCAAAAAGCTAAACATCTCCTGCATAGAAAAAACCCAATTAAAAAGGGTGCAGTAAGACTAAACTTAAATTCAAAATTTTATAAGAAGGATGGAGTAGTTAAAAAGTATAACGCCGAACAAGAAAAGGCGGGGATACCAAGACAAGAGGGTGCGGTCGGACCTTTGTTTGTTCAGACCTTGCACCGAATAAACCGAGCAGGAGTGCCAGAACACACCAAGGCTTACAGTTATGGTCGTGCTTTTACCATTCGGAACGCAACATTCTCTGTAAATCCATTTGCTAAAACAATTATTAGATCAAAGGCTAAGAACAAATACCCAATGGCCAGCGTCGATGGAGACATTGTTGCAGATGCAGAGCCTAACCTGGGGGGCGAGGTCCTGTCCTTCAACCCGTTCGTGCATGATTCTTTTGTAGATAGCCAAGGCAGGACAGTGATAGGAGCCGACGAGATTACTGTATACGGAACAAAAGGTTATGCCAGGGGCAACATACAATATTCAGATACAGCACCTGAGGTTGTTACTGCATCAGAGATTCTTAGCCTTGCAAGGCAAGGCAAGAAGTACGTTCACCCTAATTTTCACCCAAATGGAATAGACCTATCTAAACTTAGTAGCGCCGAAATTGAAGCACTTGAGGCCCTGGCCGCTCAAGAGGATCCAGATAGTGCGCCACTAACAGAACAAGATGTACAGGACGGAAAAGAGGGAGAGCAAGGGCTTGTCGTTGATACTCCTGTCACTGGTGACGTGGTTGCGGGGGCTGACTTAATTCAACCAGGCGGACCCGTAAGTGTGCCTAACGCACCAGTTATCTCCAGGTCTTCACTGCGTGATAAAAATGGATTTATATATTTCTCGGACCGCACAAGGGTAGGTACATACACTGGGCTGGACCCTGAGAGTAACATTAGTATTCCGCTACAAGGCGGCATGGGATATGCGTTCATTCCCCAGAATGTCGAAGCGGAGGCTGGCTGGGCATTTACGTCTGATAATATATTTACTCGCTTTCGTGATAAGGTAAATCAAACTGACGGAATTGGATACGTAGCCTTGTACACCAAGGAAAACCTGAGGGCTAACGGGACTTTCTTACTAGCCTATATAGCGGAGGTTGAGTATGCACTCGCTTCTGGTAAACTAACAAGGGCTGACTTCCAAAATGAAATCAACGGACTGCGTGAAAGGTTCCTTGCGAAGAAAGTTAAAGATAAGGACTTTATTTCTAGGGATGTGGATTGGTATTCGCTGTGGAACAAGCAATGGAAAACACCAGCGGACCTTCAAGCTGCACTTGATGCAGCGGGGTTTGAAACTAGAGCAGCGGCTTTTTCAGCTAAGAAAGCTACAACGAAAGGTGCAAAGCCTGGTGATTTATCTGGTGGTCAGCTAGCATCTAAACGATCAGTCAAAAAAGGTATGCCTGATGTCATACGTATGATTGATCTTTTTGCCGAGCCTGACCTAGCAAATAGAAAACGTGGTGAAATCATTGGGGCCGTTCAGTTTCAAAAGGGACAGCAGTCCGCTGTTACTGCTAGCGAGATCGGTTCGGATAATCATTTAAGTTACCCTCTTGTAATTAGGGGTCGAGGCATTGGGGTTTTTGATAGCACGGTAAATGTACTAGACGTAATTAAAACTCAGAAAGCAAAGAACCAAGCACTGCGAAGTGCAGAGACTAGCTTCCCTACTTCGTCTGAAGTCGGGTCCGCAGAAGTAACGGCTGGGACCGACACTGGCCCTGAGATAGCTAACATAATCAACGAGGGTAAGACCTTTGAGAATGTTGGTCAGCTAGAGCGATTCATTAACAAAGTATTTGCACCCGTAGCTAGCAAGCTGGGAGTTAAGATCGTAGCTAACTATTCAATCATTAGGGCCTTGCAATACAATGTAACGCAGGGCGTTATTGAATACAATCCAGTCGGTCTAATCAACAACGATAGCCAGTATCTTACTGCTAGTATGCGCGAGGAATTAATTCACGCGGCGATGCACAAGGTCCTGATTAACCAGAACAAAGGCAAGAGCAAGGTAGCGGCCTGGGTGGACTTCATGACCAAGCTCGGCCAGGATCTTACAGGAGATCAAAGGCAGGCCCTGTCCGAGGTTTATTTTAATCTAGGTAGCGACATGGATTTCGGGGCTGAGTACAGCAGGGCTGTCATACAGCAGGCCCTTTACGGGGACATCACTGAGGTCTATGCTAAGGGTAAATCATTTGAAAAGATTAAGAAACTATTCCGTTCTATACAGGGATTCATCGCTAGGACATTTGGCTCCGAGGTATCTAACCCAGAAGTAGCTGGTGTCATACGGGCCTCTGCTGACCTGCTTAAAGCAGTTGACCCATCAGTGCGCCCAAGTAACCAGGTAGTCGTAGGTGCCGCGATGAATAACTCCGTGGACCTGAACCCTAACTCGGAGATAACTTCTCAGGACGTTGTCGAGGCGGGTAAGCCGCCGAGTAAGCGTAAGGTTGATCTTAACTTTGCGGATAAGTATCTGTTCACGGTTAGTTACGTCCTCGGTAAGATACACCCAAGGCTCAAGGGTTTAATACGGAACTACTACGGGATTATACAAACCAAGGTCCTTGCCTACCAGACTGCGATGGCACCGTTCTTTGTGAAAATGCGAGGCATCAAAAATAAGTCGGACCGCCTAAGACTGAAGCAACTCCTTATGTATAGCCCCGTGGTTGCTGATGCAGGCACAGCCGAACAGGAGGCGCTACTGGCTAAATACGGTATGCTTGAGGACTACAATAACCTTGTGCGTCCATCTCTAGATAAACTTAGGGCTGACCTAGTGGCACGGGGCGTAGATGTAGGTGATCTGTTTGATTACTTCCCTCGTCGTATTAAGAACTTCAAGGCACTACAAGCGGTCAAGGCCGCGTGGGGTAATACAGTTGGAGCAAGTTTCAAGGATTTTATAAAAGCGAGAAACGACAGAATATTGAAGGTTCGTTCTGATATGTTGACTCTAAATGAAGAGCTTGTAAAAGCTAGCGACAACAACGATCAGGCTGGTGTTCAAAGAATAAGCCGACAGTTAAAAGAGCTGTCAGCTAAGGACGACGTAATCATCAGTATAGGAAGCAAGGAGACAGCGTTACAAGAAGCTCAGGCGTGGGAAGAGTTCACATCAAACCTAGCTAGGACTAATCCCGATATGCTCCCAGGCAACGTCCGTGAACGTGCAATGAAGGACCAGATTCCTGATGAGTTATTACAATACTACGAGGACCCAGCCCAAGCTATGGAGAGTTACATCTTCAACATGGTATCCGCTGCGGAAACTATTAAATTAATAGGCAGTAGATTTGTTACCAACAAAGAGGGGACTCAGATGGATGAGGCTAGCGAGTTAGGCAAACTCGTGCAGGAGCTACGTGCTTCGGGTGCTATCATTGATGAGCAAGCGGATCGAACAATCCCTGAGATAATGAAACTTATACTTTCTCCTAAGAAAGGTGAGTCCAGGATCCTGCAGTTAGCTCGGTCATTTGGATACGGGACACTTCTAGTTGAGTTCACCTCTACCCTATCGCAGTTATACGACCTTCCGTTTGTGATGCTGGACAATGGATTAATACCCACCTTCAGCGCAATGTTCAGTTCCGAAAGACTCAAGGGTTCCGCCTTCGGGATAGATACCGAGAAGATTAGCCAGGAGTTCGCGGGGGATGACAAGTTCCTAGAGAAGGCTGTTCGCCTAGGTCTTCGTTCTACTGGCTTCACAAAGCTGGACCAGATTATGAAGGAGACTAACCTAACGGCTAACTACAGACGTTTCCGCAAGTTGGCTAACCTTTACTACAAGGACAGGAGTGACTCAAGGATTAAAACATTTACTGCTGAAATGACCGCGCTTGGCTACAGCCGCGCGGAGCAGGACCAATTGATAGCTGACCTGAAGGGAGACAAGAAGGATTCGGCCCTTGTCCGTAGCCTGCTGTTCAACAAGCTGTCGGAGACACAACCCCTAAGCTCGGCTGAGATGGCTATGGGTATTGTGGGTAACCCGAACCTAAGAATCGCTGTAGCTATGAAGTCCTTCATGGTTAAACAACTGGTCTTCACCAAGGACAGAATGCTCAACGATATTGTTAACCCAAAAAGCACCAATGCACAGCGACTAAAAGCGTCCAAGGATCTGGCCAAGCTACTGACCTTTATGCTCCTAATTGGTATTCCTGTTGATGCCCTCAAGGACTTCTTGGCTGGCCGCGTAGGTTATCTTGATGACTACCTCTTTGACGGTGTGTTCCGTATAGCTGGTGTCAGTAGATATACTGGATACAAGATTCGCTCCGAGGGTATTGGCCGTGCGGCATTTGATTACGCAACTCCAGTAGCTTTCCAGCAGGCTATGGATGCGACGGGTGAATTACAGAAGGTAATGAGTGGAGAGAGAGCGTTTACCCAAAGTAAGTTCGTTGCATACGCACCGTACTCGGACGTAGTCAATCGTATGTTTGGATTCCAGAAGGTGAAGGAAAGAAAGACAATCAAACGTAAGGCGTCCGAAGGAGAGTTCCCACTGTTCATACCACCTGGCGCCCTGTAAAATAAAACAAAGCCCTTGTAGGGCCTTATAGCCCTGAATCCTTGTGCAAGGACGGGGTGAAATAAGAAGCCCCACCCCCCAATCAAAAAGGGTGAGGCTAGGCATAAGCAGGGAATGAAACAGGAGGCAATGATGGACCCCCCGCCCTGGATTACTCCTGGGGCTTACCCAATTGTGCCTTAAATTCTCTTTTCCATTTAGTATAAGTAGAAGGAGCTATGTCGCATAGCTCGGACGCAAGTTTAAATGAGTAACCCTCTTCTCTGAGTTTGTCAATCTTGAGAACTGTCTCAATCTTCTTGTCATCGCTCAAGTTCTTCGGGGACTTATTGGTTCTACTCGGCACGACGTATTCCGCTGTCCCGAACTCTTCCTCAAGTTCTTCGATGCGCTTCATCTCCTCAGCGATTTTATCATAGGCCCAGTCCACGAAGTTCTTCTCGGATCTCCTGTCGTTGCAAAACATATCGTTATTGAATTCCATAATTACCTCCACCCTTTCGCTCTCTTGGAATGCTTCCATCCATTCTTATCGATGCCCCAGCCCTGGATGTTTCCGATGTTGTGGTATTCACATAGCTCTCTTCTGATAGTTTTACCTAGCTTTGAGGCTTCTCGGATCTGAACTGACACCGAGCAATTGTATTTATTATTCAAGAATTCTATAAATGCTTTCGGCGTTCTGTTCATAACGTCCCTCAAGTTTTTACTACTTCCTGTTTGAAAGCCCTTTGATGGTCTTCGATTTAATCCTTTATTCGACATTATGCAAACCTCCCTGTGCAGTGATAGAATTTAAACAGTCCACCTACGTCCCTCTGCCCTTCTCGGTTCTTGGCTACGTTGTATATTAGCTCCGTGTAAGGGCCGTGACTGTCGTGACCCTTGGAGGATTCAAAGTCCCCCTTGGATGGATACATGAGCAGGACTACGTCAGCATCGTTTTCAATATCGCCTGAGTCCTTGAGGTCATAGATTCTAATCCTTTCACTCTTGGCTCCCTCTCGGTTAACCTGTGCCAGTAAGATGACCGCGATGTTTAGGTCCAAGGCCATCTGCTTTATCTTGTGAGAGATGTCAGCTATGCCTTCGCACTTCCCCATCTTCTTGCTGTCGAAGGGTATAAGTTGAAGGTAGTCAATGACCACAAGTTTTACACCTTTCTTGCGGACCAAGTGACGGACCTGACTCGTGAGGTCGTCAGCGTTTCTAACGCTGTGAGATGTGTAAAGGGGAAGCTCGGCGGACTCCCTGGTCACTGTCTTGAACCTCTCCTCCTGTTCGGGGCTTGCGACTCCATCCTGAATGTTCATTACGTTAATGCCAGATATCGTCTGTATCATGCGCTTCATTAACTGCTTCCTCGGCATTTCAAATGAGAAGTAAGCCGTAGGTGTTTCGTCCTGCTTCATGGCCTTGGTTGCTATGAATAAAGCTAGTGCGGATTTACCGCAGGATGTAGGGGCCGCTAGTGTAAGCACCTCCCCTGCCGCGATGCCATTGTTACCAAGGTATCCGTCAAGTCCCCTGATGTTAGTCTTTACTACGTCTGGGTTAAAGGTGCCGTCCTGCATCTTCTGGATGTCATCAAGGATCTCTTCGGCGGAGTCCACTACCGAGAACGTGTCCGTGCCCAGGGTATCAACCTTAAGTATATCATTCTCCAGGGATGCTCTGATCACCTGGGACTCAGCTGATTCGGACTCAGCTTGTTCTACAGCAACTCGGCACCCGCGAATGAGGGACCGTAGCTTACTCTTCTCGGCTACCAGCTTGGCGCAATACAGGGCCTGCAAGGGGGTCTCAGCCTCCTGCATTACGGAAAAGATACCAGCCATGCCTCCGACCTCGTCGAGGCCCTTAGAGGCTTTTAAATCCTCCATCAAGGAGATCTCGTCCAAGGGCTTACCCTTCTCTACGAGGGACGCGATGGCTGTAAATAGTAACTTACCCTTGAGGGTATAGAAATCGTCGGGTGTAACAATGACGGATACTGTGTCGTATACGGAGTAGTCCCCATCCAGGAGACAGCAGGCAATTAGTTTGTATTCAGCTTCTTCGTTATGCGGGGGCGTTTTTGTTTCGTTCGTTATCATTTTCAAGTATGTCTAGCATAGCACGGAGGCATTGGCCTATGGCGTTGTGCTTGATTAGTATGCTTTTAGGAATCCCTCTCGTGTCCATGTCGTTGTACAGGTTGATTGTGAGTTCAGTGGCTTCCTTAATTTTATCGTTCATGTGCGCTATCTAATAATTTTATGTAGTAATACTTGACCCCTCTGCACCGTGCAAAAGGGCCAAGCATTCTATCATAAGGAGTTACTCCTTCTCAGCTCTTTCGAGCATCCCTATGGCTATCAATGAGTAGCCAATTAGGTCACGGAATATGTCCTTGGATTGATCGCCTTTAGTAATAACTTTCAGCTGACCATCCGAACAGAAAGCCTTAGCTCTCTGGAATTTGTCCTGCATCCTGATGCAGACTCCAGTAAGAGGGTGAACCCCGAACTCGGTTGAGTAATCAAAGTTAGCGAATGGGTTTTCGCAACTCTCACCTCCCGTATAGTCCGTGTTCTTATTAGCAGTCATATCCAATATGGATTTAACTTCATCTCGGCGGAACTGATCCCACCATATCTTATCGAAGTCCCCCACGATTTAGAACGGTGCGTCGTCTATGTTTGGGGTGCTAGTAGGCACTGCCTCAGTATTCTGAGTTGCCTCCAGCTGTTTATCCTCAGGCGCGTAATCAGCGGCCAGGGATAGCAATGGTTGGCCACTGCGTCCTTGTTTCTTCCACCCCTTGAGGTAGTACAACCCTGGCTTACTGACGAAGATACGTCCGTTATAGTCAGGGTGGTTTTCTTTCTGCTTGCGGTCATTGATGCCGAGCAGTCCTGTGTTTTCTCTGTATGTTGCCATATGTATTATTATTATTGCGGGTTAAAATTCAACGGATTGATTAACGGCACGAGGACTGTCCTTGCCGTGCTTGTTGGTTGCATCAGGGTCCTTGGTATCATCGATAGCAAAGAGGCCGTTCAAGGCGTATTTACGTGCATAGGAACTAGCGGAGCCAGTAATCTGTGCTTCGTCCATACCCTTCTTAGTCTCAGCTTCACGAGCAAAGGCTGTTGTTACAGCTATGGGATCGGAGTGCGACTCGGTAACAGTAGCTGTTGCCTTGACGTATACCCTACCCCCTACCTCAACGATCTCGTCGCTGACTGTAAGGAAGCAATCGTATTTATTCAATAAAGGCTTAACGGCCTCTAGTATATCTTCGGCGGATCTGTAGGAATACCCACCGAACTTGTTAGTCTGTCCCTTCGGAGCCTTAAGCTCGGACTGGATGGACTGCATTATTTTTACTGGTTTTTTATCTGTCATAGCTTTGTTTTATTAATCTACGGTAAAGTTGGGAGCGCTGATTTTGATTAGAGCAGTCATTGATTTCGTCCTCAGTTGCGCCAATGGATTCAAGTTCTAAGACCTGCTCTTGTGCTGTCAACTTGTTTTTGAATTTGTTTGTAAGTTGTATAAGTCCCACGGGGTGAAGGACATCCAGGGTCTCTTGCTCAAGGTAAGCGGCCATTGCATCAAGCACACCAGGCAAATGTTCCTTGTCCCCCTTGCACATTCTCATGTAGAAGTTCTCTACCTTTCCGAGAAGACTGTTCGCCTGCCTGGATATAACACCTCGGACCAACCCAGTCTGGTGGTCGTGGTCCAGGACCCAATCATCTTTCTTTGTGGCCAGGATAGGACAGCACAAGGGCTTGTTCTTCTCCCTGTATTCTTTTATTTTATTTTGCGGAAGATACATCTAGTTCTGTGAGTAAATTTTTAAGGGCGTTCTTTTCCTGGGTCAGTTGCTTACGCTGCTCAAGCATTCTCTCCATCCTAAAGGACAGAGTCCTGGACTCCTGTCGGATCATGTCGATCCTAGTCTGTATTCGTTCGACGTTGCTCTCTATTTGTGTCATGCTCATTGTATTATTTTTCTAGTATTTGTATCGGTAGATTTAAGATATCACTCATCTTTACGATTGAAAGTAAATCGCTACGGCCCTTCCTCGTGTATCCCTTATACAGTGCGTCCGACCCACGGCTGACCTTGTCATCCAGGTTGCACTTCTTACTGGCCATCTCGTAGAGATACGCCCTCTTGATCAAAACAAAATCATCCTGCCTTTCAAAGGCGATGAAGTCCACGTTGGATGCTAACCACCCTCGGTCACCCGCAGTGTTCTTGAACTCCAACCATACGAGTTCGTCTTGCTCGGAGCTATCGCTCCTATTCACCCTCTTGCGGGCCTTGACATCAATCGTCCCTCGGTCAGTGACGTAGTCAAAGTGCTTGTATTGCTCCTCAAGGGTCGAGCGCCTGTATTCTATACCTCGCCTATCCAAGATGTCTTGGAAGGACGTCTCGACGCTCTGGCCTCTGTTCCAACTAGGTGTATCAATAAAATCAAATGTCTTCATGGTGGGGTAGGTTAGTGCTGAGTAACTTCTTGGACGGAAAGTATTTTACCCGAACCTCCGCGCTTGAAGACGCAGGTGCCAGTCTTGTCGGGGTTCTTCTGTAGTAATAGTTTGACCGCTTCGCTTGAGCTGTGCGCCCACTTAGATGTATCACCCACGTATCCTTCTGGCATATCGTTGCGGGTGTATCTAATCCTGTATTCAGTCATCAAATACTACGGTAAATCCTACGCCTGCATTGGTGCCGATGACATTGAAGTCAATCCATTCCATTGCTTCGATATCAGTCATGCCGTCACGGGACATAAAGATGTCCACCATCTTGCTGTGCAGGTAGCACAACTGTCCTTCATGATCCACGCCAATGACCGCCTCGTCGAGGCCGTCGAATCGGATTGCCTTCGGGTCACAGCAGTCCAAGTAGTATTCTATATCCTGAGTATTCATTGTATTCATCATATTTATTACATTCTTAGTAACCAGTAAAGTTCAGCGCACTTCTTTGCTATCTTGATGCCGTTCTGCATCTCATCCTGCCTCCACTCCCTGTGGTAGTGCTTCTTGGTATCGCAGTCAACGACCACTGAAATGCAGGACGGAAGGTAATCAAGGTTGTGTTCCTTCATTAACATAAATGCTTCTACTGCAAGCTGTTGGCAATCCTTATCATAGGTCTTAGCCTTACCCTTCGTGTTAGTCCTGCACTTGTAGTCCGCTAGAAAAACTTTGCCCTCGGAGTCATGGCCGATGAAGTCCACGCTCCCCGCAATCTTGATGCGGTTATTAGCTATGATGCGCTCGCAGGCTATTGGCTTAACTCCATTGTCCCGCACCCACTCCACGAATGGCATCGCCCACTCGTCCCACGGGCTAGGTTCTGGCCGATCCTCGGCGCCCAAGAATTCGTATTCAATATGATCCTCAATAACCTTGTGAACGGTGGTGCCGAACTCAGAGGATTCAATTGTGTCCCCCGTGATCGGGTGCGTCCTCGTGCCGTAGGTCAATCGTTCAATGTCCTGCCAAGCTAAGATGGGATGCTCCCTCGCTAGGGATGTAATCATCCTGGGCTTGTAGATGCCGTCTAAGAATGCATCCTTTACTATCCCTAGGACGGTGGTCACCGAAGGGTAGACCTTGTGTTGCTTTCGCGCCCTTGCAGGGGTCTCAATATCTGGTTCAAATTCTGGGTTACGGATGTCATTGCAATTGTAGAAGTGAGCCATAATATTTTTTGAAAAAAAAGGGTGAAGGGCTATCCAAGCCCCCCACCCTCTCGGTGTCAACCCCTTTATTCCAATCAAATTTCCTCTTGGTCCAAGATATAATTAAGCACGTCACGCAGGGCGTCCAAGTCAGAGCATTCATTTGTATCGTACTCGTGCTTGGATAGCTCCGAAGAATCCGACGTTAGAATGAATACAGTTCTGAACTCTGGCTTTATTATATTGTCCAAGTAGACTGATTTAAGATGCCTGTGCGCCATCAGAGCCAGTAGCTCCGTGTCAGTTCTGGGCGTTAGTTCGGTCTGGATCGGCATGATGTACTGATCCCCCGCTTCAAGTTGTCCGACGTGAGCGTCAGAGAATCTGCCACGGAGTCCCACGGCTGATACGATTTCATCATGGGGCAAGCGTATGGCAGGCCCATGTGGGTAGGTGTGTATTTTTATTTTCATAGTTATTCTGGTTCGTTGAATACTTCGTCTTGGCACTTCTGACATAGTCCAGATATCGCGTATTCGGTAACGGACAATGCATCAGTGAACTCGTTTGCCTCCTTCTTGCATACAGCACAGATGCCAGTCTGCACCGCCTGCTTGGGGGAGATTCCATTGAGGGCTTCTAAGAAAGCCTCAAGCTCTGGGTGTCGCTCAACTGGTTCTACCACTAGGATGCGCTTACCCTGTGGGGCGTCGTCATCAATTCTGGATATCATAAGTTCTCCTATTTGATTAGTAGGTCAGTTAGCTTGTCGATATTAGCGTGATCATTCACACCAGAGAAAAGGGCGAAGCCTATCTCACGACCGACCGCGTCCATCGGCTTCCCGTATTCCATGTGACTGAACGCACCCCAACACGGGATGTAGTAAAGCGTCACGGAGTTATCGGACACCTTGATCGGTTTGCCGTTAGGCGTGACTGCTCTCACGAACTCACCCGTCACGTTGCCAATGTTAGCTAGTGAAACGAAGGCGCGGAACGGGTTAGCGTCCACGCACCATCCGTGAGGTGCTGTGACTAGGTAGATGCCGTCACGGGCATTTGTATTGTGCATTTTTTTCATCGTTTTTTTCTTCCTTGGTAGAATTGAACCATGCTCTGGACGCTGTCGGACAGCTTGTCGAGTATGTACTTGGGGTTAACGCCCTCAGCTATCTTGAGATTGTCGAGGATCTTGTTGTCGGACTCCCGCCTGCCAAGCGTACGACCGAAGCCGTAACGCCCGTCAGTGAAGGCGTAGCGCCCGTATGAGATGTCGATTAATACCATCGGCCTACCTTCTACGAGGTATGCCTTTCCGATTTGTAGGTTAGGTTTTGTTGTCATATTTATTTATGTGTCGGTTTTCTAGTTCAGTGATGGAGTCCTGCATTTTAATTAAGTCCTCCTTTGTTACGTCCTCTGGTTCGTCGAGTAGACAGGCTACGTCGATGGAGAGGTCAGATATTATTTCGGTTATACTCTTTATGCTTTTCATTGTTATAGGTAGTGCATGATGATTGATACCGCTAGCAGTATGCCACCAACGATGATGCTCCAGAACACGATGAACGCGCTCTCCTCTTGCTTGTCCGTTTTGACTAGCTTGTTTGGCTTATGTATTTTCATTGAACTTCCTCCGTGTTGTATCCGTTTTCCTTCAGCAGTTCTAGGACTCCAGAAGGTAGAGAGAAGACGCCGTCGTAATCGGTGACTTCCTTGTTGTCGAACCAGAGTCCACCCTCCGCGTGCCAGTCATCTCCGCCCGATTCCTCGTCGTAGATTTCAAACCACCCGTAACAGTCGTTCTTGATTCCTAGAGTGCAGTTAAGTTTAACCTCCTTCTGCTCTCTGATTACTCCGAATGAGTTCTCGTAAGTGAGATGCTCAGTCGTGGTCTTGGTGTATTGCTTTGTTTCTGTATTCATAGTATTGATTTGTTATGTGTTATTTCGGCGATATACTTTTCTTGCCATTCAATGGGCAGATCGGTTGTCTTAATGAACTCCTCGCCCTGCTCAAGTTTGAAGCCATCATTAAATAATTCGATGACTGATTCGCTTGCGTAGATTATGTCTAAGGATTCGACAGGCTTGTTGTCTTTGAATAAGACATAATCGGTTTTGTATAATTTAACTTCTGTATTCATATTTGTATTGGTGATTAGTTATGCTTTACGATAATAGAAGTTTCCCCCGTGCGTATATCGGTAGCGATGAAAACGTCATCATCGCATCCTAACTCTTTTAAGCGTTCTAGTTTGTCGGCCTCACTCATCCCTTTAGTCGGTTGGCAATAGACGTTCTCTAGGACTTCAGTTATTGAGGCGTGTTCTGTGCTATCTGGGTGTAGTATTTCTGTATTCATATTTGTATTGGTTCGCGCCTGTATTCAGTGGCGCATGTATTGATTAGTGTTGATCGTAAGCTGATTGCTTGCACCCAGAAAGCCCGCACCAGATGGACTGGATACGGGCTGTGGATTACTCCGCGTGGAGCCTGCTTGCAACGTCCTTAGCGGACGCCTGCCATGCTTCCCAACTGACTAGACCATTAGTCCAATTGTCGGGCTTCTCATTGAGTCCTGCGATCTGCTCGCAGTATTTCTCAATGGCGCTTAGAACCACGATCTGGTTCAAGGGCGAACCCCATTCCATCGCGTCGGTTACTTTTTCTACGTTTGTTTTACTCATAGTTTACTCTCTGTTGGTTTTCGTCGATGTGGATCATTATGATCTCTTTCTCTACGTTTGAATCGTCGTCGCCCAGTTCAACTCTGATAGAATACTTCGGAGGCAATTCCGTTTCGTATTCCATCCAGAGATAAAACTCTGGGTCTAAAAACAAGTCTCGTTCAGTCAAGTCCTGCTTGCTGTCTGGCATTGCATCTGGGTCATCCCATAGCTCCAAGTCGATGACCGTATGGTTGCGGAGTTCATCGTAGTGGATATCATCTATACTGGTGTCGCACCAGTAGCTCCTGCCGTCCTTTTCGATGTCCAGACCGCCGAAACTAAGTTTGTCATCATCAAGCAGAACCCTGTCTTCCTCCTTCCACTTGCGGGTGAGGTCTCCCTCCGCTATGACACGGATGGAATTCAAAGTTGCGTTTTCAATAGTAGCTTCTTTCATATTTTTATTGGTTGATTGTTGATTCGACGGGACATCCGTCTACCCAGAAAGCCGTGACCCCGAAGAGCCACGGCTGTGGTGTTAACTGATTGTCGCAGATGTAAACTTCGACGATGTCCAAAGCCATTCGCCGTCTGCGTAAACATAGAGGTCAACGCTCTGATCGGTGTATTCGTCCGACAGCTTTTCGAGAGCCTTTTCAGCTACCTCTAGTGACTTGCAAGCCACCTTCTTTTTATAGTGCGGATACTTGCCTGCGGTTACGATATACTTCATGTCTTCGGCGATTGTTCCTTCGTTATAATTACTCATGATATTTGATTGGTTATGTGTTAAATGTAAGAGATCAGAGATGACCTGCTTACACCCAAAAAGCCCGTAGCGGTTAGGCTACGAGCTGTGTGGATCGTTAATACAATAAGTTGCCTTGGCAGTCGAGGCGACCTAGATACTCGTCTTCATCTCGACGGTCTTGAACCTCCTGTGGAAGCGCCTCAAACCGAAGCTCGACTGCTTTAGATTTAGGGTTTCCGTTAACATCCCATCGTTCGCCATTGGCGAGCGTGACCTCGTAACCATATTCGGTCGAATGCCACTTTTGGATGTCTAATACTTCACCTGTTTCTGCGTTTTGATATTCCATAATTTTGATTGGTTGATTGTTAATTTGAAGCAGTGTGCTTCTACCCAAAAAGCCCGCACCTTGTGGGGTGCGAGCTGTGGGTTACCAAGGTAGCAGTGAAGCTCCGAGTTGGCGTTGGATTCGTTGGACATTAGGGCTGACCTTCGGCACCTGCTTGGCTATAAAAGCCTTGCCGTAGATGTCTGCGTCTGGGGCTTCCTCGGTGGCTTTCCATCCGAGTTTGATGCCCCTGTATCCTTCGTCCTTCCATGAGTCCCGCATCGCCTCTAGCTCGTATTCAGCTTCGGCTTTGTCGTATGATCCATAGAGGGTTTCTGTTGCACCGTCGAGTTTGGCAGTGATTTGGAAGTACTTGAATTCAGTCATAATTTGGATTGGTTATTGGTTGATTGTTGGTCTGTATTGCGGGCTTCCAACCGTCTCAGAATTGAGGCTACATTACCAATCTATGTCCCACTTACTACGTCATCGATGGTGCCGTCTGGCATCCAATCTCTCCACTTCCTGTTCTATTTGGCGCATCTGTTTCAATGCACGGAGAGACCATCTGGTGTATCTCACCAGAGTCGGTAGCGTTTGGACTGAGAAAGAACGGGAACTGCGATGTCATACTGGACTGGGTCACAAAAGGGGTCAAGCACTAAACGGAAGAAAAGTGCCAATTTCTTCAAATAGATCCTTTTTCTGGGAGGTCAGTGCGGTGGAATAGGGGATAGGAAATCTTTTCGGCCCTCAAGATTCTGATTCATCAACAATTGGATTCTACCCCGAAGTCATCCCATTAAATGCATCAACTCATATGACCATCTTGGCGTTGGTATCGTCTGGCACCCGTGGGCTACATATCTACTACCTCACGGGGAATTCATGGTCATCCAGTCGGTGGAGTAGGGGATAGGTGCAGGTAAAAGTGCAGGTAATGGTGCAGATAACAGTGCAGATGTTGAATCAATCTGAATGCATTACGCTTTCGCAGAAGAAAAGGATACCTCACGCGAGGCGCTCTATGCTAGGATACAAGCGGGCTACAGGGCAATGGTGCATACATATGTGCAGATTCGCTGAGAATTAGACATAAGATATATTGTGCCGTCCAGATAGTGATGCCCCTGCTCGCGCATGACAGGGGTGGAGGGGGTCAGCGCGCGCGCCAACGCTAGATACATGTATCTTCAATCGGGGCTTAAAAAAAAGTGCCTCTCAAGGCGCCCCTCCTGGCCCTCTCCTTAAGGTTCCTTCCTTAAGGTCCCCTTCCCTTTGGGTTCTCTTCTTAAGGCCCCCTCTACTTTTTACAAAAGTACTTACATAAAGGACGAGTGTTCCTTAAGGAAGAGGGCAATGAAAAGACCTGTCAAGTCCGTAGTCACATATTTTTTTACCTATGGCTCATTAACTTGACGGATCCTCGATATGGTATCATTGATTGGTAATGGCTACCAAGGAGGAGTTAATCAGTCAAATATCGGATTCGATCCAGGAGATCGTAAAGGAGAAGGAGGCCATCCAGGCTAGAAGCCTGAGTCGGCATAACCCCGAAAAGGTGGCCGAGATACTTTACCTATACAGCACGGGCAGTTCACAGACCAGGATCGTCAAGAAATACGGAATGGATCGGGGGACGGTTATTTCTGTCCTCACGGATTACGCGGACCACCTCGGTAAGTTCAGGGACCTGTCGGGCAAGATCGCGGCCCAGAACTATCTGAACCTCTCTAGTTTAGAGGAGGACCTCATTGAAAAGGTCAGGGACAGGATGGAGAATGACCCAGAGATGGAAGTAAGTTTCAAAGATCTCAAGGAGCTGTCCATAGCTAAGGCTAATGCTTCTAGAGAAGCGCTTACTGCACGGGGCGAGGCTACTCAGATAACCGAGGACAGGAAGGTCTTTACCCAGGATGACTACGAGGCTACGATCAAGGCAGCCAGGGAAAGGATCCAGAAGGCTAAGGTAATAAATGCGGAGGTAAAGGATGCCTAGGTCAGTCATAGATGATAGCTATGACCCCATCTACGACCAGGTTCGGGGAATCCTGGGAGAGCATTTTGAGAACTACTGCTTCATAGTAATGAACTCCGAGGGAGAACTATTCTATGACTACAACCATCTCCCAGCTGGTAAGATGCTTATAAACGAAATGCAATACGAGATACGGGAAGATAACCTGGAGATTGAATGGGACTTCGGTGTTGACCCCGATGACCTGGAAGAAGAGGAATGACTATTGAGTTCACAAAGCACCCAATCCTGGAGTCCCCTACTGACGAAGAGATTGTTATATTAGGTGAAGCGGACCCCAAGTTACTAGCTTCTTTGCACGAAGCTCACGAGGGTAGAATACTGGCGGCGGAGACGGACCCCTTGCGTCATGGCTTCGACCTACCAGGGTGGGGCCGTATGCGTGACGCCATGCGGGACTACGACGAAGTCATAACCTTCGGGGGAAATAGAAGTGGTAAAACCACTGGCTGTGCTAAGATGCTAATGGAGGCCGTTACTAGCAACCAGGACGGACACGTTGTGTGCTTCAGCCAGAATGCGGACACCTCAGTAAAGGTGCAGCAGGCTGCGGTCTGGGAGATGATGCCCAAGGAGTTCAGGAAGAAGACCAAGAGTATTGAGGGTTATATTAACTTCAGTATGCAGAATGGCTTCACTGGATCTAGTTTCATCTTCCCCGATACCAGGACCCGTGTAGATTTCAAGACATATACGCAGTTCAGTAATAACCAGACTATACTTGAGGGTTTCGAGTTCGGGTTCAGAAAGGCTGATAGCCTGAACATAGGTGCATGGCTGGACGAATACCTAGGGGATGCGGCCCTGGTCAATACCCTTAGATTCCGTCTAGCTACCAGGAACTCCAAGATGATCCTGGGCTTTACCCCTATTGATGGCTACACGCCCTTCGTAGCTGAGTACTTAAAGGGCGCGGAGACGCTTGAGACTAGGAACGCTGAACTCCTGGATAAAGCGGTCCCAGTAAAGCAATACAGCCCTGAACGGGATGCTGGTATTGTTTATCTGCACTCGGACGAGAACCCCTTTGGCGGTTATGACCGTATAGCCAAGGACCTCAAGAACTCCAGCCAGGACACAATAATGGTCCGCGCCTACGGTCTACCCACGAAGTCAATGACTTCATTGATACCTAACTTCAGCCCTGAGGTGAATGTTTTATCCGATGAACCAAACAAATACGGAATGACCTTCCCTCCCGTGGATTCACTGACCTGGTATCAGGTAGTGGACCCAGCCTTTGCTAGGAACTACGTCAGTATCTGGGCGGGTGTTTCGGAGGCAGAGAATATATATATTAGAAAAGAATGGCCCGACAGGGACACTTACGGAGAGTGGGCGCTATTCGGGGACCCGAAGTGGAGATACGGCCCAGCGTCCAAGAAGGTTGGCTACGATGTTGAGAAATACGTAGAACTATTTCACGAGATAGAGGACGACATGGGTATAAAGGTGATGGAGAGGATAGGGGACTCCAGATTCTTTGCTAAGGAGAATGAGAACAACGTGGACCTGTTTACAAGTTTCTATGACCACGGGATGAGCTTTATACCATCCGATGGACAGACGGAGGCCGTAGGTGCCACAGCTTTGGACGAATGGTTCTTTTATAACCATGACTACGAAATTGACGAAGCGAACCAACCCAGGTGTTATGTGCATAAGGATTGCGGAAATTTAATAGAATCAATTATTAGCTATAATTCATCAGGTAAATCAGACGAAGCACTAAAGGACTTCTTTGACGCATTGAGATATTTAAGAATGTCCAATGCTGGAATGGGTCCTGACTATTTCTCGGACAACAGTATGGAAACAACCATGAAACATAAAGGAGGGTACTAATGCCTAAGGTAAAATTAACTGCACTATCTAATGAATACGAAGTAACCTTTGAGGAGGCTATAGGTATCGTCCTAGAAAAGATCCCTGAGGAATACATTACTGGCAGGGGTAAGAACACCTGGATCTCCGAAGAAGGCCAGCAGATCATAAAGGAGGGTCTATTTATAGACGAAATAATCCCTAAGAACTATATAGGCAAAGTAATTGCGGAATGCCCGAATCCGAGGTATAATTTTGTATACAACAAGGATATAGGAAAAAAGGTACCAGTAATGATTCCCCGAAGGTTACAAGGCAAGTTCATAGGAAAGATGATTGACTTTGAGGCCATTGAGGATATAAAGGGTGTAAGTTATCGGTATGTCAAAAAAAAGCAAAGTTGATAACACTTTGGACCAAAAGTGGTGCAGGGAGAACTCAGATAGACTGGCGTCATTTGAGATACTCAAACGCTACGTCAAGCACGAGACCAAGGTTCCTATGTCCCACGAAGACCTGTATGATAAAATAGGCGTCTCTAAAACGCAATGGTGGAGACTATTACAATCCCTAAAAGAACGACTTAATGATAAGTAACAATATTTCTGAAGCATTAACCTACCTGTCGGATGAACCCGACGTAAAGGCACTGAACTTAGCATACGACCAAACGGTCACTGAGCTTGAGGCATATTTTGACTTATGCAGAACGTCTTACGACGAACGAAGAAACTTCTGGCCAGGTAAGTCCAGGGATCACCGAAAGCACGGATCCGATGCATTTCCCTGGGAGGGAGCATCTGACATTGAGTGCCACATCATAGATGAGCGAATTACTCGGCTAGTAGCATTGTTCATGTCCTCACTACGTAGGGCCAACGTAAGAGCCTTCCCCGTAGAAAGCGGCGACATAGCACGAAGTAAATTAGTCTCAGGTTTTCTTAAGTGGATGGTTAGCTCAGGGTACATCCCTCGCTTCTACAGAGAGATGGAACTGGGCGCTAACTATATGCTGGAGCGCGGTATATTAATTACATATGTCGGGTGGCACAGGGAGGACAGAACCTTTAAACAACTGATTGATTTGAATCAGATTGCAGAAATAAGCCCAGAGGCCGCAATGGCTATACAGTCAGGGGACTCGGACGAGGAGTTAATACTCCTTCTTCAAAACACATTTGATGGAGTAACAGAGAAAAGAGCTAAGAAGGCACTGAAAGAACTGAGAAAGAACGGGGTTACTGAACTACCGATTGTAAAACGGCAAGTGAATTCTCCCGAAGTTAAAACACTGGCACCCGACGGCGACTTCTTTTTTCCTCCATATGTTACCGATCCTCAGCGAGCGCCTTATTGCTTCTGGAAGACTTACTACACAGCACAGGAGTTACAAACAAAAGTATCTACTGATGGATGGGATGAGGACTTCGTTGATTACATTATATCTAAATACAGGGGCGTCAATATTGATAGCATTGAGCGCGAACAGGAGGGTAGGCGCAGCATAAGCCTTACGGACAATGCATACGAAGCGGACGAACTTATTGAAATAGTTTACGGATACCAGAGACTGATTGACGAAGAGGATGGATCCGAAGGCATTTACTGTACAGTATTTCACAAGGAATTCAGCGGTAATGAAATTGCCCCTGGTTACGCTAAGTTTGAATTACTTAACGGATACGAGGACTACCCAGTCGTAGTAACTCGACTAGCTGAGGATACGAAACGTCTATACGATACCCAGACTATCCCCGACATTCTCCGTGGCATACAGAACCAGGTAAAGGTAGAAAAGGATTCCAGGATTGATCGTAACAGCCTCGCTACCCTACCCCCGATTCTTCACCCAGTAGGACAGGCACCTACGGACTGGGGACCAGGTCGAATGATTCCATATCGCCGTAAGGGTGATCTGGACTTCGCTCCAACTCCTGCATACAATCAAGGTTCCCTTGAGATGGAAACTACCCTAACGGATCTTGCGGATCGACTTGTGGGTTTGGATGAGCAATCACAGATTAGCACAGTTCGACAGCAGTTCCTTGTGGACAAGTTCCTTAGCCATACAGCCGAGGTTCTCAGGATGTCATTCAAGTGCTTCCAGCGATTCGGTCCTGATGAAATATTCTTCCGAGTAACTGGCATCCCTGACGCACAGGTGTTTAACAAAGGTAACCCCGATGAGAACTTTGATATATTAATTAACTTCGATGTCCTTAATGCGGACCCAGAAAATGTTCAGGCAAAGCTCAAGCAGTTCGCTGAACTGACGCAGTTCAATACTAATAATAGAATGAGCATGGACAACTTCCTGGACATTGCGGCCAGTGCGGTTGACCCCGTCATGGCGGATGCTATTCTTCAGCCAGTTGAAAGCGCTCAAGAAGAAGTGGTCAAGCAGGTTACCGATGACTTAGCCAAAATATTTGCTGGTATCGAAATGCCAGCTAGACCAGCAGGAGCGCAGATTGCTATGCAGGTCATACAGGAATACGCCCAGCAGCCCGATATTGCACAACGTGCAGCCACCGATGAAGCCTTCTCTGCAAGATTACAGAAATACATTGGACAATACACATTCCAGATGCAACAAGCCCAGAACGCTCAGATTGGTAGAGTCGGCACGGCCCCTGCACAGATGGGTGCTGTTAATACTCAAAATATGTAGTATTGCTTTATTAACCAATACTTGCAGGATGATTGAGAATAAGACACCCTCACAATTTGCCTTACAGCGAGTTCGTGATCAGCGTTCACAGAGTTACTATGATATGCTTTCCCTTAATGAGGGCAACAAACCTAAGGTCTACAAGGACAGCAAGGGTAACCGCACAATAGGAATTGGCTTCAATCTTGAAGACGCTGGTAATAGAAATTTCCTAAAGCAGAAGGGTATTAACATCAATGAATTGTTCGCTGGAAGGGAGTTAACCGACAGGGAAACAAAAACCCTTTACAATCATAGCCTAACCCAAGCGTTCAGGGACGCTCAGTCATATGACCCTAACTTTGCCAAGAGACCCGAAGCAGTTAAGATGGCGCTAGTGGATATGGCTTTCAACTTAGGTCTAACCAAGTTAAATAAATTCGTGGAGATGAAAAAAGGTCTTATGAATAATGACTACAATGTTGCAGCCGATGAGATGGTTGACAGTAATTGGTACAAGCAGGTAAAGTCCAGAGGTCCCAGGATGGTTGAAGTAATGCGTTCAGCGGCACGATAAATGAATATTCAAGAAGACATAAAGGCTCTTCAAGGTTACGAGTCCTTTGCTAGGTTCATAGATTTAATTCACTCCCTCAGGGAGGAAACAATTTCGGAGTTACACGAAGCTCCATCGGACAGGATACAACAGATATCGGGTCGTATAATTACATATGACCAGGTACTCCAAATGTGCGATTGGGAGAAACTTCAAGCAACTTTTAAGGACAGGATGTAACCACCTGTGCTATAATCCAAACATCGCAATCTCTCGGCGTAAATGAGTGGCTATTATGACAGATGAAATAACGACTGCTGACTCTGGGGCAGACACAAAACCAGTGGCAAATACTAATATATCCGTAACGGATCTTGCAAATCGTCGATTGGGCGAGATGACTTCTGAGCCAAAAGCTGAGGAAGAATCCAATCCAATTGCTGATGAATCAGTTGAAGAGAACTCAGAAGAGGCTGTTGAGGAAACTCAGGAAGCCGAATCAGAAAACTCAGAGGTTGATTTAGATTCCGAGGATGTTCTTTCACAGATTGACTTGGACACCATGTCCGAGGAGGAATTACAGGAGTTATCCGAAAAGCTAGGCAGTAAGGCTGTTGCTAGATTTGGTGCTTTGACGGCAAAACGCAAAGCGGCAGAGGAGCGACTAGCAGTACTTGAGGCAGAACTCAAGGATAAGAAGAACCCTCTTGATACCCAAAAGAAAGTAGAAAACAACCCGTTCAGTTCATTGGAAACAATTGAACAGTTGCAGAGTAAATCTGCGGAGGTTGATAATATTATCGAATGGGCCGAGGACTTATTATTTGAAAGTGATGGCTACGCCGCTGACGATGTAATAACAGAATTACAAGGAAGCGAGTTAACCAAGGCCGATGTTAGACGATCACTACTCCAAGCCAGAAAGGCAAGTAAGACATTTTTACCTGACCAACTGCGTAAAGTAGAAGCCCAGATAAAGGGTACTGAACTTGAAACCGCATTTGATAAACGGGCAAAGGATGAACTATCTTGGCTAAGTGGCGATGACAATGATACTAGGAGACAATACGAATCCACAATATCTGATCCAAGGTTCAAAAAACTAAAGGAGATTGTTAAGAGGGAGACACCTGAAATATCTGGTCAACTTGATTACTTCTTTGCCCATGCTGCTAATAGCATCTATGGCCGCAAGGCGGTGCCTCAGGGCAAATCAGGTATGACTATGAATCCTCCTAGAACTGGGCCAACTGGCTCCGCTAAATCGGATAAGTCACAGTCAAGAACTGCTAAGGCCATCAAGGACTTGCAAAGTCAATTCCATCAATCGGGTAACGCTCGTGATTTCGCTGCACTTAGAAAACTACAAATGGCTTCACGCCGTTAACTTAACTCATAAATAATTAATCATTAAATACAATGTCATTCTCAAATACATTCGATACTACTAATACAGGATCGGGCGTTTCTAACCGCGAAGACTTGACTGATGTCTTGACTATCCTCGCTCCAGAAGAAACTCCTATCCTTTCATCTGCTAATAAAGAACGCGCATCCTCAACATTTGTTGAGTGGACTGTTGATAGCCTTTCGGCTCCACAGACTGCTGGCATCTCTGAAGGTGCTGACGTTACCGCATTCACTGACCAGTTTGCTGGCCGTGCAAAACTTGGTAACCGCGTTCAAAAATTCCGTCGTGACTATATGGTTTCCGATATGCAAGAAGCTGTCGATTCTGTTGGTCCCGCTAAGATCGCTCAAGCTGAAGCTAAAGCTATCCGCGAACTAAAGCGCGACGTTGAAGCTACTATTGCTGGAACTCAACCCTCTGCTGTTGAAAACGGTGCTGGCACAGCCAACGCACTTCGTGGTCTTGGTAGCTGGTTAACTGGTTCTACTGGTCCTTCTGACGTTCCTGCTGCATTCCGCACACCTGATGATAGCGTCTACACAGCCGCAGAAGCTGCTGCTGGTGGAACTGGCCCATTCAGTGAATCAACTCTTAACGGCATTATCAGTTCTATCTTCCGTGTAACTGGTTCAGCTAACAACCTTATGCTTGTTGCTGACACTGGCCTACGCCAAGTTATTGCTGACTTCGCTCGCGTTTCTTCTGGCTCTGACAATGTTCGCTCCGTGAACTACGACGGTGGTAGCGGTACTATCAAGTTATCCGTTGACCTCTATGAGTCCGATCATGGTGTTGTATCCATTGTTAACCAAAATCCTGACTGCGCGCCTAACTTTGGCGGTAATACAGCTACTGGTTCTGGTTACATCGTGAACCCAGAATACTACGGTATTCACGAGCTTATCCCAATGGGATCAACTCGCCTTCCAAATCTTGGCGGCGGTGAGCGTGGATTCGTTGACTGTGCATTGACTCTCGGAGTGTACCATCCTGGC
>Ga0209348_1000218_pt1 | contig 31556 bp, 42 predicted proteins | sample ETNvirenome_2_30_FD_184065 | JGI IMG/M metagenome (GOLD analysis project Ga0209348, IMG submission 184065) | Marine viral communities from the Pacific Ocean - ETNP_2_30 (SPAdes) (version 2) | ecosystem: Environmental > Aquatic > Marine > Oceanic | place: Pacific Ocean | collected 2013-06-22
AAGGTTTTGCATAACAAATTTTTTCTTTACAAAAATTACATATAGGTTTGTCGTTGCATTTATATTCGTATTCTTTTTTATTTAATTGTACTTTTATTCTATTGATATCGTTTGCTCGTAGTGGTGGACTAATATATTTTGTATTATTATAGTCTTCTAATTTATCTTCCCAATCTGATGGATGTGCTTTTCTTAAATAGACTCCAATATTAAATAAACCATTGTCACGACCTGATGCTGCAACTTCTCCATTACCCTCAACAATAGGTCCTTGAGATATAATCTCGTTTAAACATGGAGGACCATCAGGAAAAGCTTCTTCTTTTTTTGTTTCTTGTTTTACAATTAAAATATTTTTTAGTTCGTCTTCTGTCTGTACATATTTATCATGTTCTTTTATAAAATTTTCTATTGTTAATGAATCACCATTATCATCTATTGCATATCTAACAGTTCTATCACCACCATGATATGGCATATTTAAAAAGTTTCCAATGTCTCCTCTGTCAGCTTTAATAGTAGATTGTTTTGGAAATATCTCTGACTTTGCATAACCTAAATTAGAAGCCATCATTTGTAATTTTTGTCTCATCAAAGATGCAGGAACAAAAAAAGTTGTAAATAAAAATACGTGAGCTCCACCAGATTTTGATCTAAATACTATTAGTGGAAAGTTTCTAGTTCTAATTTTTTTAATTAGTGATTTGTGATCAAAAGGATATGTATCGATATCAATACATCCCCATTTACATTCATTGTTTTCATTAATAGGTACAATACCTAAAGCTGGTTCAGTTCCTTTTAAATGATTTGACCATAATTCATTTGTGACTGGTTGTTTTATTGTAAAAGATTTGACTTCGTTTTTACCGTCGTGTCTAATTTCATTCGTAATTTTGGTGGCACCATAAGCGCTTTCTAAACCCGCAAATATAGATTTTAATTTCTCAATCATTTTCCCTCTGTATAAAGATAACTGGGCGCTATTCTCATAGCGCCCAATTGTGGCATTTATGAGTTATTTTTCTCTAGACTGTCGTGAAATGCTTTTGCTCTTTTATAAAGCTCTGCATTATCATTTGGTCCAACTAATGAAACATTGTAGCCATACCATTGATTACCTTTACCTGTATTTAATACAGAAGACAGGTGATATATGTAAGACCAAGAAGAAGGTGTAAAAGCACCTTGTTCGTCATTCATTGTTTGAGACATTTGTAAGGACTGCCATTTTCTAGCAATCTTACCTTGTGATGAGCTCATTGATATTAGAGCTGTCTCAGCCGAACCATTATCAGAAATTATGATAACGTAATTTTGATGAACAGTTAAGATATAATTACCATTTGATAATCTATCTTTTGATCCATCTTTGGTTGTTTTTGTTAAAATATCAGAATCAGCTGCAAAGATATTTTCAGGTCTACCTGAACCTGTTCCAAACTCTGCCCATTCTTGATATTCCATTTTATAATAACAAGGAATTACGTTGAGACCTTTATCTCCATCATATAATTTCTTTGTTACTGTATTCAAAAACATTCCAGGTTCTGCACCTTCTACATAATTTTGATTACGTTTTTGTGCTTCTCCTGAACCATTTTGCAAAAGTTTCATTATAGGTAATGCAAGACTATCTTGCGTTACATTTTCGAAACCTCTGTTTGCATCATCCCTAAATAAAATAGTAGATGGTGCTTTAGCTGTTTTCTTAACAGCTACGTCTTTATTGTTTTCCATGTTAACTCCTTTTTATATTTGTACGGTTACCTACGTAAGTTTTGAAATAGTCAGAGGGCATATCATGTCCAGCTTCATGCCTTTCTCTGACTACTCCTTTAAGGGTCTGAGGGTGTACGCCAACCTTCTGGACCGGTTCGTATCCCTGACCTTTTGCAAGGTTTGCATAACTGCTCGCCTTGTTATCTTCGCCACGACCAAAGGTAACAGTGATTTCATTTTTAATGATATCACCTAGACCGTTTTCACGAAGCCATTTAAAAGCTTCTTCCTGTTTGTCTGGAAGAATTGATGCGCTGTAAAAATTTCCAACTTCAACAGACTGTCCATCTTTTAACTTTAATTTTGTTATGTTCATTTCTTGCATCATCTGAGGTATCTCGATTTGCGAAACATAATTTCTTTTCTCTTTTAATTTTTTTATGCTCTCTTCAGCATTTAAGATTTCATCTTCTAAACTTTTTAATTCTTCTACTTTATCAGCTAATTGTGTTGGATCAACAACCGCTTTCATAGTATCTTTTTTGTCTTCTCTATAATCTATACTCATATAACCTTTCTGTTTCTTTCTAATATAATCCTACAATTTAAAATGTCAAGACTCTTTTTGATATAAGTTAAGTTCAATTGGATAATATCTCCTTTCTTGTTTATCCCATTTTAACAGTTTATATTTTCCGTTTGTTATATCAGAAACTATTGAACACGCAACTCCAATGATAGCTGGATCTCCAGTCAATAATAAATAATCGTCTGGAGTATACTCACTTAAAAGTTTTTTTAATTTAAATACTAAAGGTCCTGCACTTAAAATAATTTGTGCATTCTCTGGTAGTAATACTTTTAAATTACCAAACTCTTGGGCACCGATTATGTTTATTTTAGGGCGACCATCTTTTGTTCCAGGAACATCTTGAATTACGTATACTGTGTTTTTCATAACTTCTATTGACATTTAATATACCATATGATATCTGCTTTCAATAGAAAGTAGAAAAAAATATGCACTATAAGTTTAAAACTAAGCCTTTTGCGCACCAGTTAAAAGCATTAGAAATGTCTTGGGATAAATCTGTCTTTGCTTATTTTATGGAGATGGGTACCGGTAAATCTAAAGTATTAATTGATAATATATCTATGCTTTACGATAAGGGTAAAATAAATGGAGCTTTGATTATAGCTCCAAAAGGTGTTTACAAAAATTGGTATTCGTCTGAAATACCAACACATATGTCGGATCATATTGAAAAAGATGTAGTGTTATGGGAGTCAAATGGTGGTAAGAAAAAAGAAAAAGAATTAAATACATTATTTAAAAGCACAGAAGATCTACAAATATTAATTATGAATGTAGAGGCTTTGTCTACTAAAAAAGGTAAATTATTTGCTTGGAAATTTTTATCTTGTCATAGAACAATAATGGCCATAGATGAATCTACAACTATAAAAAATCCTGGTGCCATACGAACTAAAACTATTATTGAGTTAGGTAAGGATGTTAAATACAAAAGAATCTTAACAGGTTCTCCTGTAACAAAATCACCATTAGATTTATTTTCACAATGTTATTTTTTAGATCCCTGGCTACTTGATCAACAATCTTTTTATGCTTTCAGAGTTCGTTATGCAAAAATGCGTACAATAAATGTATCTGGTCGTATGGTTAATATACCTATTGGATATAAAAATCTTGGAGAGTTATCTGAAAAAGTAAAACCTTTTTCTTATAGATGTTTAAAAGATGATTGTTTAGATCTTCCAAAGAAAACATATATGAAAAGAGTCATTCAATTATCTGATGAACAAAAGAAAGTATATCAACAAATGAAACAACAGGCATTAGCTATCTTTAATGGTAAAATGGTAACCACTGCAACTGTGCTTACTCAAATGATGAGACTACATCAAATAACTTGTGGCCATTTTAAATCTGACGATGATAAAATTCAAACTATAAAAAATAACAGACTCGATCAGTTATTAGAAGTTTTAGATGAAATAGAAGGTAAGGCAGTTATCTGGGCTAATTATAGATATGATATTGAATCCATTGTTAAAGCTATCAAAAAAGAATATGATGAAGATTCAGTTGTTACTTATTTCGGTGACACTAGTATGGAAGATAGACAAAAAGCTATAAAAAAAATACAAGATCCAAACTCACCTGTAAGATTTATTGTAGGCACACCTCAAACAGGTGGTTATGGTATTACATTAACTGGTGCTAGCACTATGATATATTATTCTAATGGTTATGACTTAGAGAAAAGACAACAATCAGAAGCTAGAATAGATCGTATAGGTCAAGAAAAACCTATGACATATATTGATATAATTGCAGAAAATACTATTGATGAAAAAATAGTAGAAGCTTTACGAGATAAAATTAATATTGCATCAGAAGTAATGGGAGAAGAATTAAAAGCATGGTTATAATTCAAAAGAAAAATGTATTAGATAAAAGCACAAATAATTATCTAAATGATATAATTAACAACCAAAGTTTTCCTTGGTTCTTTTTATCTAACTCTGCATTAGGCGGCAAAGAAGTTGAAGATAATTATTCCTGGGTGCATTTATTATATACAGAAAAAAGAGCAAACTCAGAGTGGTATCCAAAGTTTGAATTAAGTATTAAAAAAATTATAGACTCTTTTAATTTAAAAGGAGAACTGTATAGAGCCAGAATTGGTTTACATACATCTATGAATAAACAGATAGTAGGTACGCCTCATGTAGATACTGATATACCACACAAAGTAATTCTATATTATATAAATCAAAGCGATGGCTCTACCTATTTTTACGACAATAAAAAAATTATTAAAAAAGTAAATCCTGTATGTAATTCTGCATTATGTTTTGATGGAGAGTTTATGCATTCTAGCAGTAAGCCAATTAAATCAATGAAAAGATTGGTATTAAATTTAAATATACTAGTCTAAAAATAGATTAAATAATCCAACTAATGTTAAGATAGTTGTAAAAGCTCCACCGATAATCCAATAGATCATATGATCTACTTTCTTTTCGATCTTAGCTACATCTGAATGAAGATGTCTGATATCTTTTTTAAATCCTTCCACGTATCCGTATAAAGCCACCAAGTGCTCTCCTGTGTCTTCTGGTTGTTTAGGCATTAGGCTAATCCCCTTTGTCTAAGTCTAATTTGTTTTTCACCTTCAGTCAATAAAGCATTCTCAGTTGGTGTCAATCCCTCATTAGATAGCACCGGAGCTGGTGGATTCATAGGTGCAGGCATTTCTGGTAAACTTGCAAATAGTCTGTCTTGTGGCAGAGAACTTAAATAATCTTTTGGATTAATGAAATCATAGAAATTTTCACCTAAAGGTATTCTTTTCATTCTTCTTTCAAGTCTTTTTATTCTTCTTAATAAACTTCTACTAAATTTTTTTGATCTTTCAACTTCATCAAAGTTTTCTAATAACTTGTCTGTTTGTCTTTCAAACTCTTTTTTAACTGGTTTTGTTATAGTAAAAGGTCTAAATTTATTTTTTAATAAAAATTTATAATTTTTTGATTCTTGTCTTCTATCAAATAATTCTATCAAATCTTTTTTACGTGATTCTAATTCTTTAGCTGCACCAATTTTTCTAGCCATTTCTGAAAAAGCATTATATCTTTTAGCATTTTGACTTATATAAGCTTCTATTATTTCATCATCAGATATTTCTCCACCTTTTAAAACTACTGATCTAAAACCACCTGTTGAACGACTTAATGATCTTTTAAAATCATTTATTTTAAAATTTAAAGATTTAAGTGCATCTACTTTAATTGGACGTAATCCATAAAAACCTGCAAGTTCATCTTCTACATCATATTTTTCTCCTCTTGGACCAGGTTGATCTAATACAGCATCTGTTAATCTAGAAAATTGTTTTTGAGATAATGGAGCTAATTCAGTTATAGCATATGTCATATATTTTTTAAAAATTTCTCCAGCGCTATCATTCTCGTAATCAAATATTTGTCTACCTTCTGGAGTTCTACCACCTCTAATAACTAAATCGTTAAATGTTCCAATCCAAATAGATTCTTCAAAAAATGGACGACCAAATCTAAAAAATCCTGCAACTAGTCCCTTTGCTAAACCGACTGATAAAGGTGCATCTTTATCATAAGCTGTTTCTCTTTCTACGTTTGCAATAACAGATTGAACAGGATTTATAACTGTATCATAAACCATAAAACCAGAAGCATCGATATATTTTAAAGATCCATCTTTATCTCTATATACCCAAAGAGTAGAGTCTTTTGAAAAGTTTGGTAAAAATTCTCTGATTGCAGCAACAGCTTTCGAAGTTACTCCATACATTCCTTTTAAAGTTTCACCTACGACAGTTGGCACTGCTGCAACTGTTAGTCCAAATGATGCAAGTCTTTTATATCCTATGCCTTTTAAAATTGGATCAGCAGCTTCGTCTCTGCCTAATTGTATAATATTACCTGCTGTTCTAGTAATTTCTGCAGGAAACGACATAAAATTTCCAAACGGACTTCTTCTCATTATTTGCACAAACTCTCCAACATAGTTATAGTTTGGAACTGTATTTCGAACAATATTAGCAGATGTTTTCATTAGCTCTAAATCACTAGGCATTTTTTTAATTTTTCCTGCTTGAAAGGCTTTTGTGTATGCATTTTTATAAGTATCAAATTCGGATAAAAAATTATAAATTTTCCAAGTATCATCTTCTGCAACATAAACGTCAGATGCTTTATCATAAATAGTTTTCATTGCTTTACCAAGTCTACCAAACAATCTTTCTAAAACATTACCTCCTTTACCCATGTCAGCTAATAAACCCGCAATATCTCTTTGAGTTGCTGATGAACTTACAACTTGCTCTTCTAATAAAAATTTATAAAGAGCCTGGTCTGTTGGTGTGTTTCTGTATAATAATTGTGGTTGAATAGTGTTAAAAGCTTTTCTAAAATTTTTTACAATTGTTCTTGGATCTTTAAAAAAATTACCTGTACCCATTGTAAATTGAGATGCAGTAATAAAGTTTCTTGTGTGTGTAAAAGGGCCAAGAATAGTTTTACCAATTTGAGTTAATCCTTTTGGAACTAAAACTAAATTTTGATAAAAAACATTTTTAGCAAAATCTTCTAATAAAAGTTTCTCATTAAATTTTAATGCGTTAGCAAACTCTTCACTTGTAAAATATCCGTTTATTGGAGTAGTATAAGCTTGTTCACCTAATGGTGATTTTAAATTTAAACCTGTTCTATCTGTAATAATTTTTTGTTTTGGTAAATTAAAAACTGCCTCTGCACGGGTTGGATAAACAACTGCTCTTTCACCTGCTTTTCTTAATTGATTTGCTTCTTTTACAATATTAGAATAAAATTCATCTTTGGCTGCTAATGAAGATAAATCTTGCATAACATTCATAATTGTATTTCTTAAATTTCTTTTTATTCCAAAAAACTTTTCAAACGCTTGTAAATCTTTTTGAGATTTAATTAAATCTGTAGGTTTAAATTGATTACCTTTTAAATTATCAGCTATATTAATTATTTGAACTGCTTTGTCATCTAAAACAGAAAGACTAGATACTGGAAATTCAGGAGTTTTTGTAACAGGATTTATTTGAACGTTTTCAATAATGTCATCTATAGTATCATCTAAATTTTGTTGTGTTAAATTAACTCCTTTTTCTTTTGCATTTCTTTTAAATATTTGTTGCACCTGTTGTATTGAATCATCTGTAGGTTTATAGTTTCTCCAAGGTAGAATACTTCTGCCTCGTGCAATTTCATACTCAGCATTAAACATATTTCTCATTCTATCAGACATAATTTTTGCAAACTCTCTTGAACCTACATTTAAATTTTCACCAGCTAATATTGGATTTTTAAAATCTGCCATCTGTCTTCTTACTTTGGATAACTCTGCAACTACATCTTTTATATTTTTATTACTTAGTCCAATCTCTTTCCCAAATTTAGCAAATTCTTCTACTTTACTTGCTTCAAAACCTTTAAAATATAATTGACCATTTTTAACAGAATCATCACTTGAAACTAATAAGTCATCTAATTTATTAATTAATTTTTGTTTAGCAGGATTTGAAGTAGATATTCCAGATTCTTTTGCTACTCGATATAAAGTTTTATCGATATCTTTAATCATATCTTTAGCTGTAATAGCACCTACATTTATTTTACCCTCTACTCTTTTTATTCCTTCAAACATACTTTGAGGTTTCCCGCCTCGAGGTTCAAAAGGCTGTCTTACAAATCTATCTATGTATCTATCTAATTGATCATTACTATATTTTAATTTTTTACCTGCTTCAGATATTCTTTTTGCAACAGTATTAATTCCATAAACAATCGGTACAGATATAACAGCAGCTTCTGTTCCAAATTTAAAACGGTTAAACAATCTTCTAAAAGCATCATCGTCAGCTTCTTTTTTAGGTTCTCTATCAAGATCAGAAGGTAGAACATCAAAAACATCACCCCAAGTTCCAATGTCTTCTATATCTGCAACCATTCCAGTACCTAAACCACCACCAACAGCCACAGCTATATATTTTTGTGTTCCTGTTAAAGCATTTAATTGTTGAGCTTTCTTAGATGCTTTGACTGCATTAGCATTTGCTTTTACAACTTTATTTGCTTTTGCTCCTTTAGAATAATTATCATAAACTTTTTTTGCTTTTGCAGCACCTTTAACAGCTGCACTAGCTCCTATTCTACCTGCACCATATAATTGAGTAAAAGCTGAAGTAAGTCTACCTATCGCACTTTCTTTTACTACATCTTCAGCTCCATCTTGAATCTTACCTAAAACTGTACCATCAAAATATTCTTGTAATTTTGCAACAGCACCTTCATCTATTGGAACGTCTTCACCAGCAAAAGCATCTTTTATTTCTGCTGCAAGTGAAACAAAACCATATGGAAGTTGTATAGCTCCATTTATTAAACCAGCAACCATTGCTTCAGTTATGCTAGGATCTTCGACTTTGTAGTCAATTCCTAATTGTTTAGCGATAATTGATTTTTTTAATTCACTATCTTTTATAAGAGGTAAATACTCGTTAAATAGTTCTTGTTTTTCCTTGTTGGATAATTCTGCCATCTACCCCTCCGGATAAACTTTTGTAAAAGTCGCGCCATCCCATTTGTATACTTTTCCGTTATTTGGATTAACGTATGTTCTACCCAAAATAAATTCTTCTATGTCTATGTCTTTTGCACCATCAGCAATTGTTACTGTATCATCTTGATTTGTAATTATCAGCTCTGGATCTATGAATCCTTCGTAACTATCTTGTATCTCTGCTGGTAATTTTCCATCTTCAAATAAAACTTCTATTTGTGCTACTCTTTGAGCTTGTCCAGATGCAAGCCCCTCTTCTTGTAATTTTTCTTTTTTCTCTATAATTCTATTTGCTGGTGAATCACCTTTTAAGTAAGGACTAGCACCTTTAAGAGAATTATCTAAAAATATTTCAATAGCTTTTTCGACAGGTATATTTTTTACCTCAGCATATTTTTTAGCTCTTCTCATTAAAATATCTCTATCGGCAGCAGACATATTTTTAATAACTTGTGCTATTGCTCCTGATTTAAATTGTTCAGCTTGATCACTTTGTTGTCTTGTTAATCCAGCTGCAGTTGTCCCTGCTCGTGATAATACTTGACCAACTGATTGTAATTTAGTTGGATCTTTTGGAGCTGTTGCACCTAGAGCAGCAATAAAATTACCAATACTATCTCTTTGAGTTGGTAACATTTGTTTATATCTTGCTTCAATTAGTGGAAACGCTGATCCTGCTTCTGCATAGTTTTGTCTTAAGCCACTAGTAATACCAGTTCCTTCAGCTGCAGAACCACCTCTTCTAAACATAGGTCTTTTTAAAATGTTTGGCATACTATCTCCTTAAACTCATAATCCCACCATCAGCTTTATATTGAAAGTTTCTTTGTGGGCCTCCACCTAAACCACCATATAGTGAAGCAAAAGTTTGAGCTGCGGCTAATGCAGGATTAGTTGTCATTGGTGCAGTTGGGAATTGTGATGGAACACCTCTAGATATTCCACCAAAAATATTTGCAGCTTGTTGTATTCTTGTAAATGGATATTCAACACCCATTACGTTTCCTTGTCTTATGGCATCTAAAACTGATTGATTAAATTGTTGAGATCCTGCACCTGTTGTACCTAACGCAGCAGTAATACCTCTGTTAAATTCTGATTGACTTTGACCTAAAGTTAATTGATTAGCTATATCTTGTTGTTGTAAAGCTTGAGCTCTTTGTAAACCTTCTTGTCTTAATCCAGCTAATGTTGCAGCATCGTATATATCTCTTTGTCTTTCAAACTCAGCTTCAGCAACTTGACCTCTTCCTTGACCAAAAGCACCTTGTGATATTTGATTAGCAGAAAGTTGTCTTCTACCAGTTTCTCTTTGTTCTTCTAATAATCTTTTTGTAGAGTCTATAACTTCTGCCTGATACGGAGACATATAAGTTGAGTAAGCACTTGGATCAGATGCAGCTATAGCTTTATCTAAAAATGGTTCAAATGAAGCAACACCTGTTCCTGCACCTACACCAGTAATAGCACCAGTTTCTGGACTAAACTGTAAAGTTCCTAAACCTGCTTGCGTAGCTGTTCTTTGTTGTGCTGCTCTAACTAAAGGATCAACTGTTGCAACTTTAGGTGTAATAGTTTGAAGATCAACAGGTTGTCTTAATTCAGCAACAGTTAAATCTGATAACTGTTCAGCAAAAGGTTTTAAAAATTCAGCCGGTGCTCCAGGAGCATATGTTCCTGCTTGAAAATTTTTTCTAAGACTCATTATTGACATTAGGCTTTACCCTCATACATATTCATCATTGCGTACATTTTTTTAGCACCTTTGTTAACATCACCATCACCAGCGCCTCTTACAGCATCTGCTGTAAATACAAATTCATTATTAGATAACATTGCCGGAATATCATCTGCTTTTTCTTTAACACCAATTGGTGGTACAAATCCACCTGTTTGTCTAAAATCCATTTCTCTTACACCAGCTTGATTTTCTCTAATCGGTACTTCAGATCCCATAGCATAAGCTTCTCTAGTATCCATGATACCACCCATAGCCATGTTTTTTGAAAGTCTTTCTCTAGCTTCTTCAATTGCTTCTTGTTGACTAAAACCTGCTTCTCTTAATTCTGCTACAAGTTCCATAAATTTTTCGTCGTAACTTCCACCCTCAGCAGCTGGTGCTCTAGCTACATCTGCAATTTTTGTGCTTCTGTTTGTAACTGGTAAACTTGGTAATCCTTCTCCAGTTGTATACTGTTTACGTTTTTTTGCTTCTTCTGCTTTGTAATCTTCAAAAGCTTTTTCTAAAGCTTTATTAATTCTTTGTTGATCTTGATAAGCTGCCGTAGCTCCTACTGTTCCTCCAACAGTAGCTACTGGATTTTTACTAAAATCTTCAAATATACTTCCACCAATTCTTCCTAGTATATCTATAAAATCACCTATGCCCCCTGACTGTTCGTTCATTGGTCCTTTTCCTGTGATTCGTTCAATGTCTTTCATTGTTTCTGTTCCATCAGGTCCTGTATCTACAAATCCAGATGCTATATCTCCCATTTTCATTATCTGTTGAATGGCATCAATATCACTACCGCCTGTTGGAAAACCAAAAGTTCCAGAGCCTCCACTACCGCCACTGAATCCTCCAGTGCCGCCGTAAAAACTTAATGCTGTATCTAAATATGGATCACCTGTACCACTACCACTTGCTTGGATGCTCGCTGCTAGCTGCGGGTTACCAGAGGCTAAAGCTATAACAGAGGCAACATCTTTTGCATCCATATCGCCTACTACATCGCCAATTTTTTTAACACCTTTTTTAATAGGTTTTGTAATCTTCTTTACGATGTCTCCTAAGCCATATTGATTTCTAGGTACGGCGTTCATAATCCCGCCAGTCATATATAATTGTCGATACATTTGTCCTCTACTTATAGCCATAATTTTAAATTGTACAATTGGGGCAGGTTTTTGTTTCCTGAAATATGCTACTTTACTAGTTTTTTATACGTAGGTCAATTCTTTTTAAGGAACTCCAGGTCGTCAATTAGTCGTCCTGAATACTTATATTCCCCTACATGAGTAAGATAGTCTAGCACATATAAATGTATTTTACCACCTATTGCTGTCCATAGTTTACAGAACCCAAAATCCTCTCCATAATATCGCTTAGTTTCAGGTTCATGAAAGGTGTCAAAAAGGTTGTAGAAATAAGGTTGAGTTTTCTCTTGTCCATTTATGATAGTGGGTTGATTAATTTCTCTATCAGGATAAGCCTTAAACATCTTTTCAAATACATGTTTTTTAACTAACATACATCCTGTTGGAGCATGAGTTACTTCAGCCACTCCATTTGATACAACTATTCTATCTTTGTTTTCTAACTTTATAGGCCAGGTAAAACCAAGTTTATTTAAGGCATCAGGTTTTGGTACACCATCTTTTGATCTATTTGTTCTATAATATAACTTATCCCAATCTATACATTTTAAAGGGTATGGTGCAGCTATTACATCTTTATCTGCTTCAATCATTTTTTGAATAGTTTTAAAATCAAACTCTATATCTGAGTCTATAAATAAGAAATGAGTATAGTTTGTTTTTTCACATTCTGTAAAAAAATTAGCAACAGATAGATTTCTACCCTGTGTTACTAAAGAAGACTTTAGTAATGAAAAACTAACAAACCATTGTCTAACCATACATTCTTGTTGAAACTTTAATAAAGATTGTGTGTAATGAATAGAACATTCATTATGTACAGGAGTCGCTAAGAATATAGTTGGTTTAGTATTTTGATTTGCCCAGATAGGTTTACTTGGATCCTGCATTAATTACTCCTGTTAAAAATTTACCCCAATGTTGACCTTGTTTTGTCCAAGAATAATATTCATCTACATAATCCATTTGAGTTGTTAAATGTTTTTTAACACCCTCTGAATTTAAATTACCTGCAATAGACTCTATGGCAAATGCAAAATTTACAGCTAAATTAGTATATGATTTTTGATATGGTACATAAGTTGAAAATTCTGCACAAGTTTCATACAGAGCTCCATAATCAGTTGTAATCATATATAGTCCTGCTGCCATAGCTTCTAATGCAGATATACAAGATGTCTCCTCCCATATACTTGGAAAAGCAAATATATCGTAATTACATAAATTTTCTTTTATATATTCATTTGGTTTGTATCCAATATAATTTACGTTTGGTAATTTTGCTGCTTGTTCATACAGTTCTTTATAGTGATGATCATTCTGTTCAAAAAATGATTTACCATATACTTCACAAGAAGAATATACATCTAACTCTATATTTGGATTTTTAATAAGTTGCATTGCATACAACATTACATTTAAACCTCTCCAAGGAGTTGGATGAAATATTAATTTTATCTTATCTTTTTTTGCGTTTAAATCTTTTCTCTTAATATTATCAACACCATTCTTAATAACCAAAGATTTATCAGTCGGTATATCAAAAGCATTTCTAAATTTTTCATAGTTCCAATGACTGTTAAATACATACCAATCATATTTTTTATGATTGTTTTTATCTTTAAACCAAGGCGCTAAATTAGCTTGATCATAAGAATTCTTTTGCCAAAGTATATTTGGTTTAGATGGATGTAATGGTATTTTTTCAGGCACAGATGTACATATCTGTACTCTATCTAATATCTCAGCGCCAACATACTTTCGAAGATATTCAAACTGTAATTCAGTTCCACCTCTAGGATTTTGGTTTATCACTCATCACCTTCTGAAGTAAATCTAGTCCTTTGTTAGTGACTCTTACTGTCATGTCCACAGCTAAATCTTCTTCGTTATGATTTTGTAAAAACTCTTCCTTAGATTTATAAGTCTTATTTGTTGACTTACTTCTATACGTATTAGTTGTTACTGTTTCTATTTCTGGTATCTCTTTATCCATTCTCTTGCGACCTATCAATTCTTAAATGACTAACAACGCCAGTTATTTTATTTGCGGTGTTAGCTTGCAATTTTATAGCATCTCCTGCCTGTAAATTCAATACCCCAGCTAATAAATTTATTGTGGTATTTTGTACAGCAGTATGACCTATTCTAGTGCTATTAAGAAAAGTGTCGACTTCGACTGCGCTATTGTCTTTCTCATTGCACTGTATAGTTTTAACAATTGCAACTGAACTAACATTAACAGTTAATACAGTAGTTAAGTTTGTTGTTGTTAAATCGTATGTTGATCTTTCGTAAAAATTAGCCACTTAAAAACCACTCCGTTCTACTTGCTTCATCTTTTAAATCTTTTTGATATCCAAAATTTAATTCGTTTTTCATTGTATCTAAACCTTCACGTAATTGTCTTTCGTTAGATTGACTATACTCATCGCTTGGTTCGTTTATGATAGCTGTAATTTTTGCCATTATCTTCTTCCTCCTGCTTTTACATCTAATCTCAAAGTTCCATATCTCCAAGATTCATTGACTGCATCATTTTCTATTTTTAAACTAACCTGTCTTCCTCTGACTCTGGTGCTTACAAAGTCTGTTGTAGTAGTACACGTAAATGGACCAGTAATCAATGGGCCATTTGGATCTGATGCTTTTGCTTCATTTGGATAGTTTCTAAAAAACATTGTTACTTTTGCATTTCCTTGTAAATTTTTAAAGTCAGGAATAAATCTAGATACTCTCATTATATCTTCACCACCTCCTCGTAAGTCAGCGCCATTATTAGTGTTAACAATATCATAATCTCCTGATTGAATAAACGATGCAATAACAGTTGCATTACCAGAAGCATCTACTTCATTTACTCCTGTTTCCATAGACCAGTATTTTGTAGCTCCAAAAGTATTTGTAACTCCATTAACAACTGGAAACGTTGGAGTTGTAGTTGTTAAATATTCAGTAGCGTATGGATCACCATAAGTTACAGCATCTTGATAAGTCGTTCTAGATAAAGAACCTGTGGTCCAAGCTTGCTCTGCATAATTATACACAACTGTTCTATCAATTTGTGTCGATCCGCTTTTTGCATAAAACCAACCTATCTCATTATAAAGTGAATTATAGTATGCATACGCAATTTGATTAGCACTCACATTATAACCTAAGTTAGTTCCTGAAGTTGTAAAAACAAAATCTTCTACAAGTGATGGTATTGTTTTAACTGTACCATCGAACATAAAAAAGCTTCCATTGTATCCCATCCAATATACAGCCCCTTGAGCAAAGACGGCAGCATGTTGACCTAAACATCCACAGTTAGAACCTACTTGTCTAATACTAAAAGTAAAAGGTGGACCAACAAATTGTATTTGATATGCAGCTTGATCTGTTAAAACTAAAACATAATCTTTACCTTGAACAGCTGTAATAATTTCATTACCTTGGTCAATTAAAAATGTACCTGCTGTATTAGTAGCTGTTGGTTGATATGTGCCTATACTTTCTTGATCTGAAAATCTAATAAACATTTTATTTTGAGATGTAGAATCTCCTAGTGTATCTAAAGTTCCTATTAAAAATAAATGTCTGTCTCTATCAGAAACAAGACTCATTAAAGATTTATCAGGAGCTCCTGATACAGCTGTTGCTCTGGTATCTAATGCAGAGGCTGCAGTTGGACTCCAAGAAAATGTTTTACCATTTCTAACTGTTGCCACTAATAACTGACCAAAGTTATCTAGTGACCAGCTGCCCGCATCTAGCTCCACGTTTGTAGTAGAAGCTTCTTCTCCCCACTTTTCTGATCCCCATGTATCAACACCCCAACCATAAGCAGGTGTTTGTTTGATTGGACCAATTGTTACATATTTATTCATTGTTGCTGAACCAGCAGAAGACATACCCGATCCAGTTTCATTTGCTGGCATCGTTATTGTAAAAGTATTAGTTGTTGGTTGAGATATAACTTCAAAAGGATTTGTTGTAAAATTAGCATCGGTAAAAGATGTAGCTCCACCACCAGGTAAAGTTACAGATTTAAACTTTACATAATCTCCAACTACGACTCCATGACCTGTTAGATTAACAGTTACTGTAGGTGAGCCATTAGAAGATGTAAAGGTTACTCCAGTTTGATCAGCGTCAAGAGGTGTAATATCATAGAAAGCACCCTCGTAATAAATAACCAGAACTTTAGAAGTTCCGATTGCAGAATATTTTTTACCTGTTAAATCAGTCCAAGTATGCTGATCTCTGGCAGGACCTGATAATAGGGATGCAGTAAGTTGAGTCCAACCACCTATTTTTTCAGGTTGGCCATATCTAAATCTTACATTATCTCCATCTACCCATTGGCCCTCGGCACCAGTGTCAGTATCTTGTTTATTAAAACCGGCTTTAAATTGTATCTTCTGAAGCATAGCACTCTACTATATAGGCTTTTTAATTTTTTGGTAGTATTATATTCCAATCCAGCTCGGATATCAAATCTTCTAAATGAACTTTTTTCACGCGATTTTCTTTTAAATATTGATGCAGCTCCTCTGTGTCCACCACCACATATTGATCTTTAATATCAAATACGATTTTATCAGCTTTGGTTTTAAACGATCCTAGTTTTTTATTATTTTTTAAAGGTCTTAAATCAAATTTCCAAATACAATCTGATCTAATTTTTAATGCACCTGATATATTCCAGAGTTCTTTTTTCTGTGAAGCTTTAGGGTAAGATATATTAGATAATAAATTAACGAAACTTAACACTTAAATCTTTGAGTCTAATTCTTAATTCAGCGTTTTTTTCTAGCATTTTTTTATTTATCTCTACTATTTCTTCTATCTGAATATCTTTTACTTCTAGCTGTTGTTTAAATCCTCTGTTTAAAGCAACTTCTGTTTTTTTTACAGCATTTGCCATTTCTAGCTCTTCTTGTAATTCTTGTACTTTCGTTTCTAGTTCTTTTATTATTATGTCTTTATCCTTCATATGGTAGTCCTAAATGTTTTCGTTTATCAAATTTAATGTGTCCTTTTTTTCTTGCATTATTATAATGCAAAAAAACTTGAGAGCAATGCATTCCTTTAAAAGGTTCACGCCAATGCTTTAACAAACAACCTTTATATATCAACATATCTCCAGGTTTTAAATTAACTTTATGTTTTTTAGATTTACTTTCTAAATATATTGGCCATTCTTCTCCCCCTAAATTCATAGTCGTAGATACTTCACAACTCATTCTATCTATATGTTTTGCTAAAATATCTCCGTATTTATATATTCTAAAATAAGAATAGTTAGGAACTAATTTCATCCCTGTCTTTTTTTCCATCAACGGAAGTAAAGCTGCTAACAAAGTTTCCATAGCTATATCGCCATAGTGTGAATAAGTATTTGGAACTTGTCTATCTTTCCAAGTACCCCACATACCAAGATCCTCATCTAGTTTATCTTTACTTTGTAGATCTTTAGCTACTTCTCTTTTTAACATTGTGTAATGAAATAAAAACTGAGCCATGTCTGGATCTAATGCTTTCTTAACAACTACAAAATTATCTTTTTTAAATGTGCTCAACTTTATCTCTACTATGTAAATATTTATTTTGTATATTATCAAAATCTACATTCCAAGAAACAATAGACTTTGTTTTTTTACTTTGATTTCTAGCTGATCTATGTATTAACCAACAAGGAAAAAATACCATATCTCCTTCTTCTACATCAACTGTAAAACTTTTATTTAAATTATCAGGAAAAAGAAATTCAGTCGTAGGTGAATTTTTATCTAATTCTAAATAATACGTCCCTGTATAGTTTCCATCGTGTACGTGCCAATTATGTAAATCTTGATTACCATATTGTTGATACCAAAGTTTATGTAATTTTATTCCTGCATATCCAAGATGTTCTGCAAACAATTTTAAATGTTGATAAAAAGAATCACCTGCAAGTTTAATCCAAGGTCTCTCCCAGTTGTTAGCTTGTGGCCAATCACTTTTTAATAGTTGATCATTATAGTAATTATCTTTAGCTGTAAAAGCTTCATCAGGTCCTTCTTCCCAACATTTAAGAATTTTTTTCTTAAATTTTTTATGGTCCTTAAATTTTTGTTTTAGTATTAAACTATTAAATTTATATTCTTGCATATCCTTCAATATTAAAATTAAACGAGATAGATATTCTGTTTTTCTTACTATAATTCCTAGTTACAAAATGAGGTATGTAAGAAGGAAAGATAATAAATTTACCTACTTCTGGCTTTATTTTCCAACGACTCATTGTAACATCATCTGTTAAATGTTGAAATACAAAATATCCAGACTTAGCATCGCATTGTAAATAATAAACTCCAGAAAAAGTAGGGCTAGTGCTCATGTTTTCTCTAATAAGATGATCATGTAAAGTTGTGCTTTGATTAGGTAAATGTATTTGTGACCAATATCTTGATACAGATATTTTACCTTTGTAATATTTAGAAAGCTCACTAACTATTGTTCTTAATATTTTTTCTAATTCTTTGTGTGTGGGAAAATCAGTATCTTCATGATAACTATCTGTTTCATCTTCTGATGCAGACTTTCCTGTTTTAAGTATATGCTTTACTAATTCTTTGTTATTAACACCTTCAATACGTCCGTGATGAAAAAATACTTCGTGTAATACTATCTTATCCATTAGATACCTCTGGATCAAAGTTATAAGAAAATACAATTCTTTTATCTTTTATTTGTTTTGGATCAACAGCATGTGATATATGACTTCTAAATATAACTAGTCTTCCTGATCTACAAGAATACTCACACTGAGCATAACTTAACTCATTTAATTTAATGTCATTGTAGTTTTGTAAATTCATACCTGTGGGATTTTTCATATCAAGAAAAGGATTAGCAAAGATTGTAGGTTGATCATTTTCATTAGCTTCTAAATAAAATACACAAGATATTGTATATCCATAATGAGAATGAAAAGGTTGTCCTTTACCTATTGGATAATCTAAAACCCAAGACTCTTTAGGTTCGTATGTATGTTTAAAACAGTGAGCCTTTGCATATTTATTAATATTATCAGTTATCCATTTATTTAATTTATCAAATTTTTTATTCTTATGTATTTGTTCATAACATAAACCATTGTCATCATATTTAAATTTACTAAGTATTTTTTTATATTTATCTTTAATATCATCAATAAAAGGACATTCTATTGATCCAATAGTTACAGGAAACCAAGTTTGAAGAGTTAAAGGGTTCATTTAAAAGGAGCTCCAATATTCCAAATAACTAAACTATACCTAGTCCCAGATGTAACAGGTTTTACTCTGTGCCAAAGATAACTAGGAAAAACAACAATTGATCCTCTTTTTTTTATTTCTTTAACAACACGACGTGCAGGTTTACCGTTATTTGTATTTCTAAAATCAAACTCTAATTCACCACCTTTATAATTTTTGGGATCAGATAATGAAACAGTGACTGATAGTTTTCTAACTTTACCATGAAAATTAGGTTCGCTAGGTTTATCATATGGTTTCATATAGCTGTCACAATGCCAACCATAGTGTCCGCCTTTTTCATAAATAGTAAATTGACAGCTTTCAGCCCAACTTAAATCATAATTCCATTGAGCATTTTCATTTGCTTTATGTATAAAAGGATTAATTGTATCGTATATAAATTTATCATTCATCCACACAATACTAGAATCTCTAACTTGCTTTAATTTAGATAAATCTTTTTTTGTTAAATTCTTTTTTACTTTTCTTCTTTTTGAAACTTTCTCTTCTTCATGAGTTATACCTAATAATCTTTTTCTTTCTAAAGCTTCATTAATAACTTTATCACAAAATTTATTCGAAAGAACGTTGTCAAAGTACCAATAATAATATTGTAGATTCATAACTGTCTAAAACAGTTATATAATATAGGTTTTTAAAGTCAATGATTAGGCTGCAACCCAATTTAGAGCTGATGCATCCCAGTTAAAACGATTCTCACTTGCATCAATATAGTACCACTGACTGCCAGATTCGTCCCATTCTGCAATATCTTTTTGTTCAGTTGTACAGTTTTCACCATCAGGTGATGCAACAGGTGCCTCCCATTCCCAAGATGTTTCATTTAAAGTCCAGCTTGCAAAAGGTTGTGGTAGATAAAAAGCATTTTTAGCTTCATCCCATACAAAACCTATACCAGCTCTTTGACCTCTAAAAGATCCATCTTCAGAACTTTCAACCCATTTAGTTGCAGTTACTGGAAGTCCCGCTTGTCCTTGAAACCATGCTGCAGCTTCATTAGATTGATGTCCGCCATTAGCAACAACATCAGCATCTTCAACCATAGCTGATTCAATCACTTGGTTATTTGAATTTACTGCACAAAATATTGACATAATTAAGTTACCGTTAGAGTTCCCGAAGTGTTAAATGTTATAACAGTTTCTCCAGTCGGTAATACGTTTACAGAATTTGAACCTGGTGATGCAGCAAATAAACCTGCTCCATCTGCTGGTGCTCTAATAAATGCAATTCCTGAACCTCCTGGTCCACCATTTGCGAAACCGTTGTTTCCTCCGCCTCCGCCAGATCCAGTATTTCCTCCGCCGGATCCACCATTTCCATTTCCAGCTGAAGCGCCTCCTCCAGATCCTCCTGGAGCTCCGCCTCCGCCACCAGCTTTTGCAACCGGTGATCCTGAAATATTACTTGTAGTAGAAGATCCACCATTTTTTCCAGATCCTACTCCGCCGGATCCGCCACCTGCGCCGCCATTGTTGGCGCCTGGGTTATTTGTAGTACTTCCATTGTTACCTTCTGGGGGTGAATAACCTCCAGCGTTTCCCGTTCCGGCAGCTCTTTGAACACCACCTCCACCTGATCCTCCAGGGTTTGCAGTTTGTTCAGCAGCAGTTTCACCACCGCCTCCGCCAGTTGTTGAAATTTTAGTTGTGCCTTCTTGACCGCCAGGATTAAAAGTTGATCCTCCTCCTTCAGATGAGAATCCTGAACCACCGCCACCAATATTAACTGGGTAAGTAGTTCCTGGTGCTAGTTGTAGCATTGTTCCGCCAGGGAAAGAAGTTCGGTATCCGCCGGCTCCTCCGCCGCCGCCACCGCCACGGCCTTTTCCCCCTCCGCCGCCGCCAGCAACGACTAAATAATCTACTAAATAGTCAAAGCCTCCGCCGGAAGTCATTCCAAATGCTTTTAATGATGCAGCACCTCTAGTTGTAAATAAAGGCATATTTTACTTTCCTCCTATTACGCGAACTGCGTTTGTGCGCCAAGAACAGTAAAAGTAGCGTCAGCAGTTTTAATAGCTGTAAAAGTATAAACATCGTTTGATGTTTGGTTTCCAGAGTCTGGAGCTGATCCACCTTGATACTCAACAGTAACAGCTGATCCGTCTATTTTCACTGCGTTAACGTAGTAAGCAGTTGCATGTTGTTTTGAAATATATGCAAAGGAAACAGAATCACCAACTGCCATCACTGAGTTTAGTGAGTTAGAACCATCACCTCTCATGTTAACTGTAATGTTTGCCGTAGCTGGTACAGTATCTAATCTAACAGCTGAAGTTAACAAATCTAAGTTAACGTTTGAAGTGAAAGTACCATTAACCGTTGCTCTTTCTTTTAGAGCTTCGATTGATCCTGGACTTCCTATTTTAATAAATTTATTTCCTTTTGATTGAATATCTAATCCAACATTAGTTTCACCAGTTGCAGCGATTGTAGGATCATTTCCTGTTGCTGCGTTTCCAATAGTTATTTCATTAACTGCTGTACCTGCTTTTGTGAAAGTTAATAATTCATTTCCTGAATCGTCTTGAAGACCATGTGCAGTATCAAATTGAATGTTGTGTGAATTAGTATCTAAATCTGCAGAAAGTTGTGGAGTATAATCTGATGCAAGATCAGTTAAACCTGTATCAACAACATTAGTTCCATCTGAATAAAGAATTTTTGTAGTTTTTTCATTATCACCAAAAGTTACACCAGTACCTGATACTGTTTTAATTGTTAGTGTAGATGTTCCACCTGTTGAATTTTTTACAATGTAAACTTTTTCTATAGAATCAGGGACTTTAACTTGACAGTCTGCTGAAGGTGTTCCTGTAATATCTATAACAGCGTTTTTACCGTTTGATATAACACCATTAGAAAATGTTAAAGTTATTGCATTTGTAGAAGCAACTGAAATAGCTTCTCTTCCTGCGATAGCTTGTTGTAAAATGTTTAAGTTTGTATTAGTGATGTCACCCCAAAGACCAGCTTTTTCACCGGTAACCATCAATTCTAATTTTAGATCTCCTGAATAACTTGATGCCATAATTTTTTATCCTTATTTTGTAATTTTACTAAATTTAAGCGGCGGTGTCAATATCATTCCAAGTGACACTACTTCCGGTGTTGACAATCTGCCAAGATTGTACATTAGTGCTTCCAGTGGTAATTGTCAATCCAATACCTGTTAAATCTACTTCAGCTGAAGCACCTGCTACTGCTGTTCCTACACTAATATTTAACTGTTGTCCAGTAGTACTTGCAAAAGTTACAGCATCTAATTCAGCCTGTCCTTGTGCAATATTTACTTGTTGACCAGTTATATCAACTTCTGCGGTTCCTGATACTGAGCCTAATCCTAAGCCCATTGTCATACCAATACCAGTTACCATAGCATCTGGAGAAGGATCTACTGTTCCTTCAGCGGATGTTAATCCTAAACCAGTTAGTTCAACATTTGTTACAATACCAACATCTGTAACGTAATTTCCACCCCACTCTTCGTTTGTTGTTCCACCCCAAACTTTTGTACCCCAAGGTTCTCTAATACCTGAAGTTATTCCTAATTCTTGTCCTGTTAATGATACAGAAACCCAAATACCTTCTGCACCCCAAACTTCTACACCCCAATCATCACGGCCCCAACCTTGTTCGTTTTGTGCAACAACTGTACCAACACCAATATTTAATTGTTGACCTGATGTCATTGCATCTGGAGCTGCATCAACAGTTCCTAAACCAACATTTAATCCAATTCCTGTTACATCAACTTCTGCTAATCCAACTGCAGTAGCTGTACCAATTGATAAATTTAATTGTTGACCTGTTATATTATTTTCTACATCGACTTGTACTGTTCCTGTACCTATACCAACATTTAAACCTAAACCGGTAACTAGAACGTCACCTTGAATACCCCAACCATTTTCACCCCAAGCTTCACCGCCCCATCCAGCATTTATTTCACCGGATATAGCAACAGAACCTGGACTAACATTTAATTGTTGACCAGTTGGTATGACATTGAAATTTTGAACATTACCCCATTGACCAGAGTTCCAACTTAATGAACCCCAACCTGGAAAAGGAAAGCCTGCTGCAGAACCTAAGCCTGAGTTTAAACCCAAACCAGTAGGCGCAGCTATGGCGTCACTTTGTTGACCCCAAAGTCCGCTGTTCCAACTTAGTTGACCCCAAGCATTCGACATAATAGGAAAGACCTCCTATTACGCGTTACCAATTCTAAGAATCGCTGCTGAAGTTGTGAAAGCCGGAAACTGAATAGTAAATGTTCCAGAAGTTGCTGTTTTGTCTGCACCAAAATTTAAAACTGCAACAGCATCAGTAGTGTTTGTACCACCACCCATTGTTGTGTTGTAAATTAAAGCACCTCTAGCTGTAATCGTTACACCTGTAAAAGACAAATCGTTAAAATCAACAATTGCAACGCCTGATGCAACTGATGTGCTTGGATTTGGTTTTACTAGTGTCCCACCACCTGCTGTGTATGTACCTGAGTTTGGAACTTCAGTATTAGATCCGCCTCCAGGGTTAGTTGCATAACCAGTAGTTGATGAGTTTAACGTTGCAGTAGAGACATATAAAGCTAATTTAAAAGTGTCACCACCTGAGAATTGAAACTCATGGTCACCTTCTAAAAGTTCCTTCTTGAACGAATTACAAACTGCTTGTGTAATAGCCATATTTTATACTCCTTATTGTGTTTTTGGAAGCCGAGGTGAACCGCTTGTATATTCATCTCGTCTTCGTCTTCCCATTTGTTCTACGGTAAATCCTTGGAGTGCTTGTTGATATTTTCCTTCGTAGAATTGGATCATATCGTTTGGTCCTTTAAGGAACCCATAAGCCTCCACTAGGCAAGCATACAAAAGTCCGTTAGGAAATTCGTTACTTAAGTATGAAGTTGTATTTGTACTAGATAATCCGGTAGGTTTCAAGATATAATTTATCTGCATGTTATAATTTTGATCTGGCGTTGGAGCTAGCACAATCGTGTTTTCGTCCCAGTAACCGTAATATTTTGGAAGACCTTGAGTCCCAGTAGGATTAAACTCAGATATGAAGTTTGTGCCTCTATATTCTAGAAACGCGCGACTAGAATTATCTGCACCACCTGTTGAGTTAGTGATTTGCGCAGATCTAATGACTAATGTTTCATCATTTATCAAAGGTGTGTTAACATATCTTTGACCTGCGATGATATCTGCTTGTGCATATCTTCTATTATTATCTGAATCTACATCTCGTAAAATTCTAAATTCAGCATCACTTATGAAACCATTTACAATAGTTGAAGTAAATACATTTGAATCAACTTCAGTGTAGTCTCTAATCTTTGTTACTAATTCTGCATACGTCATACGTTTGTTTGATCGTTGATCGGTCCAGCCGAAACGTTCAATCCTCCTCCTGTTTCTGTACCTGATGCTGCAGTAACTAAACTAAATTTGTAGCTATCATTTTTAGTAATCGTAGCTGGAACACCTGGGTTAGGTACCGTTGAAGATATCATAGTTATTGAATAACCACCACGAATATTTGCACCTGAACTATGAGATGTCGCTGTCGTATTTTTTGGAGCAACACCTCTAGTTTTTGCATTTGTTCCCCGAGTGCATCCCGTAAAAGTATTTCCTGCATTACCCGTGTATTGAATTACTTCGTTTTGATAAAGTAAAGTTGTAGGATTAATTTTTTCAATAATTATAAATCCTGCGCTAGGAAAAGCAGAGGTATCTGCAGCTGCAATAGATGTTGCAGTAGAATTAATATTTGATGATAGTGTTGTTTGTAATTCAAAAACAGATTGATTTACTCCACCAACTCTATTTTTTACATCATAAAATCTTACTATATCACCAGTTTGTCTTCCGCTATTTGGTTCTGATACAGTTACAACAGTAGATGTATTAATTGTTGAAAAAGGATTTTCTGGTAATAAATCTGTTGTAGGAAATTCTGTTCTTGCAGGTCTTGCATTCATTAAACCTTGTGGGTCAGCTGTAAATCTTGTTGGTTGTAGTTGTGGTTGCTTTGGTTCAAACTCAGAAATATGAACTCTTGAACCATTCCATTCTCTAACCATTTCTTTATATGGAAATTCCATTCCAGAACGATCTGAAATAAATTTAGCAAATTTTCCTGAAGCAGTATTAGACATTTGGATAATAAGTTTTAGGGGTTATGAAAGTACTTGATGAAGAACCATCTTCAGCTAATGCTCTTTGTAATTCATCTTCGTATAATAATTTTAATTCTTGAACTCTTTGTGGTGCTCTTTTTATAGCAAGATAATAAGCTAAACCTGCACACATACACGGAACAAATCTGTATGGTACATCAGTTGCATTTGTATAAATTCCTGCATCTTGAATTCTACTTACATAATAAAAATTAATAAAATTACCAGCTTCAGAAGAACCTGGAGTTAAATATAAAGTTATAGTTACCTTATCAATAAATCTTTGTACAAAATATTGTGTAGGTGTTCCTGTCTCTGTTTTGTTTGAGAGTGCTTGATAGGCTGATCTATTGATTTTCGTTAAAGGAAAATCGACGTTAGATGCATTCCTATAAGCAGACTCCAATACGTCGTCAACACCGTATACAGCAGTCGCATCGGACGTGCCATCACTTGTTGAACGAAACATTGTATAAGTTGCTTGACCATTTACTAAAGTTATTGAGTTGTTTTTTACTTCCCAATAATGCAAACCTCTATTAGCCCATTCTTGAAAAAGAATGTTTAACGATCTTCTCGCTGTCTTAATATCGTATCCAGAATTGGATTGTAATCCGATTCGTTCATACGCCTCTTCTATGATTTCGTCAATAGAAAAATTCTTTTCAAAGACATTTGTACCAGAAGTTGTATTGGCCATTTAATCTCCTTACTTATCTAAAATAACAGTTACAGTAGCTTTTGTAAGAGTTGATACAGTCATACCACCTTCAAACAAAATACCATCTTCTGCTAGATTGTATGCAAACACATCTCCATTTGGCACATCAACTTGTAACTGTGTTACTGAGTTTCCGTCTTGTAATATAACTGTGCCTGCTCCTGTTCCATCTGAAGCAAGAATAATTCCTCTTAATCTAGTTCTTCCTGCGAATACTGAACCTGTTGTTGCTTTTCTAACTGCTTTTACATCACCCTTCATACTCATCTCTTACGTAAACGTTATTGTTACTCCACCAGTCGTAGCAATTGTTGCATGAATACCGTCTTCAAACACAATACCATTACCTGGGAAATACATATCTAAACCTTCTGAATCAAATAAAAATGTAGCAATAATTGTTCCTGTGGCACCGCCACTTCTAAAAATAACAGAACAGTTAGTTCCACCTTTTGCTTGAACAGAAGTTAATCTTGATCTTCTACCTGTAGCAACCATTTGTGCCGTAGATGTAGCATGAGCTACCGACTGGTCACTTGAAAACGATCCTCCGCCTGCCATAAATTTTCTCCTTAAAGTTTTTGTGAGGGCCGAAGCCCTCACATTAATTTATTATGTTAACTCTGGTAAGCCTTCACCTTGCTTGCCTGAATCTTTTACATAGTAGTAAATGATTCCAGAGATAGTTCCACCAGTTGGTGCTGATGAACCTTTACCACCAACAATTTTGATGATCTCTGTTGCAGGTAATGCGATATTACCTAAAGAAGCGCCTGCACCTGTGTCTCCGCCCCAAATTGTTGCGATTCCACCGTCAGCATCTCCTTCGTTAACTAATCCATCGATGTCAACAAAATTAGTTCCACCGTCATTGTCAGTGTAACCTATGTCACAAGTTGGGTTAGTACCACCAGTAGCTGCACCTGTAAAAGTGATTCCAGTGATGATTGAGTTTTTTGGAAGAATTACTTTTCTTGTATCTGTTGAAGATACTTGAACGTCTGTTCCTGCCGCTGCAGTTGCATCAAAAGCGAATTGAGCTTGCATAGGCACAGATCCAGCGAAAGTAGTTCTTGTGCTATCTCCACCGTTTGATCTAACAAATCCAGTGAAAGTTGTTTTATTTGCCATAGTATTATCCTCCTAGTTTCCGAATACTGTCTCTAGGCCGTCGACTATACGCGTCAGTATTCTAATTAATTGTATAGTGAGAATTTTATATACTAGTTTTTAATAGAGTGCAAGGAATCCCTATAAGTGTCTCCACTTTTGAAAAAGAAATAGGTCCTAATTATCCAGCGAAGAGATGATTCTCACCATCTCTAGGATTCTTTGGACGCTCTTGGTTTTGTAAGATAGATCTAATTGCTCTTTTGATCTCATCTCCAACAACCGACATTTCTGCTGTCACTGCTCCACCATTCGCAAGAAATAACTCGTTCCACTTAGACTCGAGTTTCAGTTTCTTCGCGAACAATACCATGTTGTCCTGAGCCATCGTCAACCTCCTCATAGGTTATATAATATCCACCACTAAATTGTAGTGGATTCGGCTCCCATTTTATATCATTTTTTCCTAGATAGTCAATGATAAGAGGATGTAGATCTTTTTCATCATTTATTTCTTTCGCAGACTCTAATGTAATTTCAGTCTGTACTTCTTGGGTAAATATTTTAACGAGATATTTCATTTTTCCTTTCTATCATAAAAAAAGGGGGCTCGAAAGCCCCCTTTAAGTATAATTATTTAATTATTACGCAGTTCCTGGTGAACCGAACATACCTCTAGGGTCAGAGAATCCGAAAGAATATCTCTCTCTAGCTTTGTATCTTACGTTACCAGTATCAAAATCACCTTCCATAGCAGTTTTGATTGGTGCTCTAACAAACTGTTTCATACCATTTGGTACATCAGTTTTGATAAAGAACGCATCTGAATCTGTTAGGTAATTATTCACAGTGTAACCTTGTGGAATCATACCCATAGAAACAACAGCGTTAACGTCGTTGTCAGCAGTTCCCGGTCTTTGAGTTGATTTCATTAATCTCTCAGCAGTAAATTGTAACTGAGAAGGAATAATTAATTTCATACCTCTAGCTGCGATTTTTAAACCTCTTTCATCAGTGAACGCAGCAATGTCGATTAACGATTGCTCTAATGAAGTTTCGTTTAAGTCTGCAGCAACAGCTAATTCATTTCTGAATGAGCCTGCGATCGTTGGGTGAGCTTGATCTAATAAAGGTGATCCGTCTCCTCCAGCAAACGCCGAGTCAAATGCATTGTTTAATACATTTGCTGCTTTTACTTGTTTAGTGTTCGCCATAGATCTTGCTAATGCTTTTGTATATCTAGACGCAAGTCTGTCATACAAATTATCTTCAATCGCTTCTTCAGTGATTGAGAATGCAAGAGCAATTGTCTCGTGCGTATATCTAGCTGTGAAAGTTTCTTGAGCGTTGTCAAATACTACACCAGATCCTTCTGGTTTAACTTGAGCATTTGCAAATCCAGATAACATTACTTCCTCTTCGAAAGCTCTGTCTGAATTTTCGCTGTCAAAAATTTCAGCATGCTGATTTTCGTACCTTTGGTACTCCAAGCCGAATAGTGCATTCAAACCTGGTTCTAGTTCTTTAACTAGTTGTCCTCTACTTATAGCCATGTTGTTATACTCCTATTCTATTAAACGCCCACAGTGCCTTTAGCAAGGCTGTGTTCGTTGATTGATACAACCAAATTAACATTTGCAGATGTAGTGTCATTGTTGTCAATGTCTTTTGAAATTCCTAAGATTTTCAAAGTTACATCAGCATCTGTTGTAGTTGTAGCTTTGTTCAATTCTACTTTTGAAACGTAGTTAGCAGAATCTCCCGCAGCATAAACGATGTCTCCGTTTAAGAAAACATCTGCTTGGGTTGCAGTTGAGTTACATTGAATTTCGAACCTTTCATAAGGGTCGTCACTCACAAAACCTACTGTGTCCGTAGCATTTACTTGTTCGTAATGGTTAGCGAACGTAGGTTTACCTGTAGTTGGGTTAGTATAGAAAGCACCGTTAAGTGATCCTAAAATTGCACCGCCAGCTGCAGCAACGTCTATGTTTCCAGTCGCTGTGATAATCACAGGATCGTTTTGATAGATCGTGCTCGCCTCGTTTTGAGCAATAGTATACTCACTTAAACCTTGGTTATCTCTATTTTGACCAACTTTTCCGATTGCTCTCAGTCCGAAAGCAGCGTCTTGGTTTGCCATAGTTTTATCTCCTTAGTTTATAGCTTTTAGTTTACTATCACGGTAGTTGATATTACTAAAAAATTATTTCTTAGTACCACCAAAAGTTACGCGACTCTGCCTCTCATTATTGATTGGCATACTTGGGTGCTGTTCCTTCATAAGGTCGTTGTTTACTGCATCGTCTCGATCTCTAGTTTGTTTTCTAAAGTATTCGTCTCGAGCCTTGGCAACCTCTTCTGGTATCCTAGCCAGCAATAGGCCTCCAACTCCGATCACTCCTGCGTATTTTCCTTCACCGACGGATGGATATGATTGTTCTGGATATTCATCAGCTCTCACTAATTCCCAACCAGTTCTCAATTTACCGGACATGTTCTTTGTATCATCAAAGCCCATACTCTCGGCCCTTATCCATCTGTGCTTGAATCCATCAGGCGCAGGCGGTGCATCTAAGTTAGATGGTGGAGTCCAAGTCTGTGGTCTAACATCGTTAGATCTAGCTTGACTCGCACGAGGGGTTTTTATTTTATCTTTTTCCATATGCTTAAACCTCCTTCATGATTTTTAATTGTTTTGCATAATCTTCTAATGACACTCCTAATTTTTTAGCGATAGCAACCTGAGAAGGTGTGAGACTCACGGTTTTGCGACTAGATTTTACACTTCGCTTCGCTGAAGCTACTGTCTGTGTAGGCTTAGTCGTCGAACCTTTATTATTTGTATCATTAGTATCAAATTTATGTGGGAATTCAAGTCTTATTCTTCTATCCAATTCCACATAATAATCGTCAGACTTAGGATCATACCCTTCCTGATCAACCAGTGTTTTATGTAAGTCAAATGCCGTATAAGTCATAGCATTATCGGTACCAAACCATCTATTATTAGATGCCCAAGCTTCTGCTTTAGGGTCAATTTCCCTGTTGCTTGCTGCTGGCGACTCGAAACTAGGTACTTTATCTTCTTTAGCAGCTGCATTTTGCTCTGCCGCATAAGATAATTCCTTGAGTCTTGCTTCTTCGTAACCCAATTTAGATATTTCTTTTTGAATATCTACTTCTGCAGATACATCAGAAGCTTCTCTAGCTTGAGCTAGTTTAGCTTTTTGTGCTTCTAACAGTGATTGGATTTTAGTTTGTCTGTCTTTAACAGACTCAGTTTCCAAAGAAGTATACTTTTTAGATAAAGCTTCTTTTTCTTTAATTTGCGCTTTTGCAAATTCTAAAGCTTCATCTCTTTGTCTTTGTGCCTCTCTCCACTTTCCAGTGAGTTTAGCAATTCTTCTTTGTACGTCTTTACCATAATTCTCTAATTCGTCTTTCTTATTACTGTCAACTTTTTCTTCTTGATCATCTTTTTCAAGTTTGATCTCTCTTTCATTTTCGAAAGTTTTATCTTCTGCAGAACCAGTATCTTTTTCTTCTACTGTATCTACAGGAGCTTCTCTCTTATCTTCTTGGACAGGAACATTTTTTTCTTCCGGTAAGTTGACCTCTGTATCTGGTCCGGAAGTGTCTATGTCCACCATCTTTTCTTTTTTTGCTTCTTGTTCTTGCATAGTTTCTCCTATGTTTATATGTGATGCAATACAGATTCTGGATCTTTAATAGTACCCAAAACCTCATCGTCGTTAAGAAGACGAACTTCTCCGCCCTCTATTGGTAAACGTGATCCGGCATATCTTGCAAAGATTACCCAATCACCTCTTTTACACCATGGACCTGTAGGAAATTTTTCTTCATCCTTGTAAGCCAATGGACCCAATTTTATAACATAACCGCAGTTAACTGCGATACGTAATCTATCTAAAGTTTCTTGTGCAACTAATATTCCACCTTTAGTTTTTTCTTTCGGTGTGAAAGGTAAAACTAAAATTCTAAATCCTGCTGGATTTGGAAGTTCTTCTTCAATGGAACCAACATTAGTTTCATCAACTCTTTTTGAATCTTCTAAAGATTTGGTTTCTTCTTCTTTTTTATTTTCTTCGTTGTATTTCTCTTCAAGTGCTAGTTTAGTCTTTGGGACTTCCGTCGAACTTGATGACGTTGTTTGTTTCTGTTTGGTCATTTTTTGTATCCTCCTTTGGATTTAGCAGGGCACCAATTTCCTGATCTATTAATTGTAAGGCTTGCGCCTGTCCTAAAAGATATTTGTACTGATTAATATCTTTTACTCCACCAGCCATCATAGTGTCACCTATTGACTGATAAGAATCTCTTATCTTCTTCCTAATCGCAGGAATAAATGTTTCTAAAGTATGATCCATTATAATTTTTTCTTTAGTTCTTTTAGATAATCTTCATTCTCTTTGTCTTTTTGATCTCGTAATATGTGAACATGTTTACGCCATGCCCATGCATT